>Ga0247837_1005816_pt1 | contig 18052 bp, 18 predicted proteins | sample LaCtaG_2_FD_187115 | JGI IMG/M metagenome (GOLD analysis project Ga0247837, IMG submission 187115) | Freshwater microbial communities from meromictic Lake La Cruz, Castile-La Mancha, Spain - LaCruzMarch2015_14.5m | ecosystem: Environmental > Aquatic > Freshwater > Lake | place: Spain: Castile-La...
ACCGGCGCACCGAAGCGGGATTTTGTGTACATCGACGACGTCTGTCGCGGGTTGGTGCGGGCCGCAGAGGTGTACGAAGGGGCGGATTTGATTAACATTTCCTCTGGCGCGAGAGTCACGATCCGCGAACTCGTGGAGACCATCGCAGACCTCGCCGGGTTCCGAGGCAACATCCGTTGGGATTCCACGAAACCCGATGGCCAGATGGATAAGGGATTTGATGTCACACGCATGAAAGAGCTGCTCGGATTTGAATGCACGACCTCCCTGCGAGATGGAGTGGCTTCCACGATGGAGTGGTTTAAAGCCAACCGGTCCGCCGCCCTACGAGAGGTTGCTTAAGGATCTCCGTATTGTGGAAGAATCCTTAAGTCAGCCGCTTAGGGCGAGGCTTCGGAAACAAACGCTCGAATGGTCGCTAGCGTGTCAGGAACCTCAGCGAATTCCTTAAGCTTCTGCACCGAGACATCGACCACACGTGGCGAGGCATCCGAGGCAAGTAGCGAGAGATCGAGCGTCTTCCCGGACTCACTGGCGATCTCCAGAGGCGTGATGGTGCCGTTGCCACAAACATTAATCGCCTCGCTGCGCACGCCCGCCTCGACGAGCTCCCACGAGAGCCTGGCCGCATCATCCGTCGACAGAAACTGATATCGAGACTCGGGATGAATCCGAAGAGGCTGCCCTTGCAGGATATCGAAGACCGGATTCTTTCGCAGACCAGGTCCCACCATCCCGGCCAGGCGCACAATGAGCCAGTTGCGTGCGTACTTCCGCACCAGTTGCTCCGCCATGAGTTTATGGAGTCCGTAAAAGGAGGTGTGTTCGGCCTCAATTCCTTGGTCCTCCACGGTCGTCGCCGGGGAAGAGAGATCGGAATACACGTCGACACTCGATACGTGAAGATGGAAATCCGCCGGAAAATTACGTAACGACCGCAACCGATGGGCGACCGATGCGTCGAACTCTTCGAAGGGTTGCTCCTCTGCGAAAAACTTCCGCGAGTTGCATGCCGCCTCAATCACCAAGTCCGCTGATGTCCCGGCAAACTCGGAGTAATTGGACCGCGTGACCGCGATGACCTCGTGTGGTGTCTTTGAGAGCAGACGCCGGAATGCGGAGCCGACGAAACCGTTTGCTCCAATGAGGACGATTTTCATTTTTGATGTGAAACTTGGAAGGCAGCAGCGTTGGCTTCGATAAAGCCATCTGCCAGCGCGAGACTCTCCGGTAGGCCGATGTCCAAGAAGTTCCCCTCGATTCGCACGACACGGAAGCGCTTGCCCGATGCGAGCAAATGAGGAAAGACATCGACCTCGAAGCTCAATGGTCGGCTTGTGGGAAATTCGGAAAGTAGCGACGAGCGAAAAAGGTACACGCCGGCATTGATCCACGCGGCGCCCGGTCGTTTTTCGACAAAGCCGCGGAGAAGGTCATCGGCTGCGATATCGAGGCTGCCATAACGTGAGGCATCGTTTTGCCAGAGCGAGAGCACCACTCCATCGGTGAACGGGTCTGCCATCGCAGCGAACGCGGGTTCCAAGGGGGCGCTAAATGCGGAGTCCCCGTTGCACACGAGCCAAACTGTCGGGTGGAGGCCCGAACTCGTTGCCGCATGGATAAATCCGCCGGCGGTGCCCAGCGGGGAATCCTCCTCGATGCACTGCACGCGGGTTCCGGGCGGACACTGGTGCTCAAAATGCGATGCAATTTTCTCGGCAAGATATCCCGTCGAAAGGACAAAGTCGTTCACGCCGGCCGCACGAAGGGAAAGGATGATCCACTCGACAAACGGGCGTCCTAGTACCGGAGCCATCGGCTTAGGAAGGTCGGAAAGAACGCCTCGCAATCGCGTTCCGAATCCTCCGGCCAATACCACCGCTGCAGGTGGGGCAGTAGGTTTACCGAGTGGCTCTCCAATCACGGGACGGGCTCGAAAACCGCTGCGAGTTCATCGGCGAGGGCATAATCCACAGCCGTCCTCGTATGCTCATAAGTGCTCAGCACGACACTTGACCGCAATCGGGATCGGGAGAAATTGATCGGGAGGCGCACATGCGAGCAACGCGGCTTTACACATTGCTGTAGCGGCTGTTCCGGATAATCGTGTAGACCTTTATGAGTTCTTGAATTCCCCGATCAAGAGACCATTCAGGGACGAATCCAGTGGATGCGATTCGGGCATTGGAGACAACGTAATCCCGCTTGTCGGGATCCTCCCCAATTGGGGCCTCGAGGAAAACGAACTGTGGCAGGAATTCCTGGATCTTCGCGCAAAGTTCGAGCTTCGAGAGATTGGCATTATCGAGCCCGACATTGTACGGGCGACCTTTCATCGCTTCGAAATTTTCGACCGCATGGAGGAACACTTTTGAAACGTCCCGGATATGGATGTAATTGCGCTTGAAGTGCCCCTCGAAGATCACGACCGCACGGTCGTTGACCGCCCGATGGACAAAATCATTGACCAGCAGATCCAGACGCATCCTCGGGGAGGCACCGAAAACTGTCGCCAACCGGAAGCTCAACCCATTCTCACGCTCCAGCACCGCTGCCTCGGCCTCGCACTTGCTGGTCCCGTAAAGGGAAATCGGACGGAGTGGCGTTTCTTCCGTACAGAACTTGCCCTTCTCGCCAATACCGTAACCACTGTTGGTTACCGGGATGAGGATGCGCTGTTCCGGTGATGCGAGCTTACAAAGGAGTTGCACGGCATCGCTGTTCGTGGACTGCGCAGCGAGTTTGTCCAACTTGCACATGGGCGCTCCAACCAGCGCTGCGAGGGGAATGATGACGTCGGCCTTCGCGAGCAGGGGCTTCAGTGTCGCTTCGTCGCGGCAGTCGCCGCGATGCACGGAGAAAGTGTCGAAGCGACAGCACTCCAAGAGCGTCGCCTGTCCGAAAAGGAAGGTGTCGAGCACTTGAACTGAGTGGCCAGCTTGGAGTAACCCGGGAACAAGAACCGACCCAATGTATCCGGCACCGCCTGTAATTAGAACGTTTAGCATATGGGAAATCGAAACATGAGGAGAAGTTCAGGACAACGATTCAGTTCGCAACAGGTGACGGCGAGCTCAACATCCTTTGGTCGAGACTTGACGACTCTTCAATAAAGTCGAAATCGCCGGCAATTTGAGAGAGCACCTTCATCGATCCTGCTTGGCCTTAGTTATCACGCAAACTACGACTGGGGTTGAGCGGAAGGCGTCCTTTCGAGTCCTAATCAACGCGGTGGACGGCAAGATTTCGGAAACTCGAACAACTCTCCTGCCGTCGCTGATAAGCATATCGTTGTTAGCGAGGCGGAAATTCCACTGATGCAACCCTTTGTAACGTTCGCCGATTCCAGAGTCCTCGAAATGCCACAGATAAACTGAGCCCCCCTGCTTCACGATCGCGAACATCTGTCGAATAATCGATGCCGGATCATGGGCATGGTCGAGGCTGTTTGTGGCGCAGGCGAAATCGAAAGACTCTTCAGCGAAAGTTTCTCTGAGCCGCTCTCCCTCAACATTAACGGTTCGAACAATGGGTTCCAATGATAGAGATTTGAGGATGTCGTCGTACTTGTCCGCGAGCGGGTCAGTCGCGACGATTCTAACCTGGTGATTTGGGCTTGTTTTTCCAATCCTAGTGAGAGGACCCGCACCCACATCGAGAATTTCAATAGTTTCCGAGGCATCGCTATCGATTAGTGCTTGTAGGTCGGACTGGAGAGGGAGAGCCGGGTTCGTTCGATCCAAATACTCTTGCATCACCCAATGTTTTTCAGGATAGCGCAAAGCGTTCTCCCAAAACTGCGTTTCTTCTCCCAACCCGGAGCGCCAATCGTTTCGAATGAACCCGAGCATTCGCAGAAACTTAGTCTTCTCCCGACCGATCGCGTTTCGTATGGATTGTATGATCATAGCCTCGAAGCGGGTGCGGACCCCATCACTGATGTCGCTCTCCAACACGAGAAGAGCTTGGATACGACTCGGGTCTCACAGCGCCTTCATTTTCGACTGCTGGGGAGATGGGAATGCAGACCCTCATGCAGGGGGAAGTCATAACACGACTGACAAACGCGTCGAGGATAAATGTGTCGTTTGAAGACGGCTTTGCCTGCCCGCGAGAAAAATCAATGCTGGTTTTTTGTACAAACGAGTAGAGCCGTATAGGACGCTTGCCCATTCATCGAGGCAGATCACTCTCATAGAACGGGTCCAACGCCATCCCGGATCTCAGGACGTTCAGCTCTTCAAGCGCCGTGTTACCAAGGCGAAAATCTCTGCGTACAGATTCCGGGGGATCATAAGTCGAAACCCGACTGCACCCACTCCGATAACCACCAAAGGGGTCAGAGCCAACAGTTGAAGAGGCGACAACTTTGCGGGCTGTAGCGCAAAAGCTACTACCATCGTAACGAGCACAGACAGCAACGATACCAAAACGAGTGTCTTGAGAGGGTTCATCGAATTGAGAAAACCTGCTGCAGCGCGAACGGACATTGATCCGGTGACCAGAAGGTGCGTTCCAACAGACGCTCCGAGCAGTCCGGTCATTCCAAAGCTACTAAGCGAGGGAATCGCAAGCGCGACAAAAACAACTCCCTCTACAAGATAGATCGAACGAACGGGACGCAAATCCCCCAAGGGTCCGAACATCATTGTCATACAACGGGTCACAGCAGTTGCAACGACCAACAAAGCCAGCAATCCGTCGCACGCGAGACTCCACTCGATGGAGGTGCCAACCCAAATGGAAATGAATGCTCGGTTTCCGAAGGCTAGACCGCATGCGCACACCGTGGCGAGGAGCATCGCGAGGGCTACGATCTCCCAATATCTTTGGTTAAACCGCGTCAACTCCTTCCGGACATACAACTCGGTGAGGGCAGGCGAGCAACTGTCTAGAACCTTCGAAACGAGTTGCTGGCCGACAGCGTACAGCTTTGTCGCAACAGCGAAAGTTGCCGCAGCCTCCAATCCGGAAAGACGGCTGATCAGCATGACTTGCGTTGCGTTTACAAGGTTGGACCCAAGCACCATGAGGATGTAATCTTTACCAAATGCAAACAATCGCCAAAACTCAGTGAATTGAGGCCTTCCCCAGGACCCGGCTCGCGGGTAGTACGCATGCGCGGAACAGAACCATCCTGCGACGACGGTGGAGAGAAACAGCGCGGGAATACCTGCGAACGCGAAACTGTAAACTCCCCAATGATGGTGAAATCCGATCCACAAGGTTATGAAGTTCGAGATCAGCGTCGAAATTCCAAAAATATTGATGATGTCTACACGGTTGAAAGCCCAGAGCGGAGCGCTGACCGTACGCACCGCGAGCGAAGCGCCGCTGACTAACGATAAAACGGCCAACACATCGCGGAACGCGGGTCGCAGCTCGATCGGCACGCTAAGGAGTTCGGGAGCAATGAGAGAAGCCCCAACCCCACAAAGCGCAATCAACAATCCTTGAATTGCAAAAACAATCGTGCCCGTTAACAAAAGACTGCCATAGTGTCCGCCATTCACGTCGTCTTTGAAATCAGCCAAGAACCGACTTACGGCCGTCGACATCCCCAGTTCGAGCAGCATGAGATAACCGGCTACTTGCTGAGCGAGCGCCCACAATCCGAATTCCTCCTTTCCAAGGTATCGGAGAGCCAAAGGAATGCTCAACATCGTGTAAGCGATGTTGAATGCCATCAGTCCGTACCCGGTGACCATCCCTGCGACAAATCGTTTCGAACGAGATTGCATGACCGTGTTTAAACAACCTAGCGTCAGCCAATGGACCACTTGACGCTCAATGTCTCGTGTCTCGAAATAGGGGTGTTGTCATCCATCTTTGACTGGCTTGTGATGCACTCTCATTGTCAGAGAATGATCCGTCGAGCACATCTTCGGGATTCGCATTCTGATCGAGGTCTGTGTACCTTCATGACGATTTGTCGCTCTGGAAAGGTAGGAGACAGAGACCGAGACAATTTCAAACCATCTGACATGAACCTGAGAACCGTCGAGATTGTGAAGAGAAAGGCGATTTCGCGAACGGAACAGCGCCCCCTGTTGATGGTTAGTGTTATTGAGCCTCTATGACTCTACGCGTCTTCACGTGCACCCCGGTGCGCTTCGCGGGAGATCTATCGTTCTTCTCCCGCGAAAGCGGGATGTTTTCTATTGGGCTTGAACTTAATGGAGTCCATTCACGAGCGGTGATGCCGGGGCCGGAAATGGACGGTGATTTCCCGAATCTGATTCGAGCGACAGAACGAGACCTCGAATCGCCCGCCTGGTGGAGGATGCACGATCTGGATGGAGTGGTGCTGTATTCTTGGGCTGCACCACGGTTTACGCGAGTCGCCGAAGCAATTCGCAGCGCGGGTATTCGCCTGTGTGTCTGTATGGATACTTCCGGTGTGATTTCCTGGCACGCCAATCCTTCGGAATGGGTGAAAAGTTCTTGTAGGCGCAGCTACTTCGAGAACCGCTCTCTTTTATGCAGATGTTCAGCGTATTGCCGTGTCATCTTCGAGACCCTTGTTTCGCCCATCGCTTTCCGTCGCAAACGGCACTACCGATGTGCTGATGTCGTAACATTACCCACTCCGGCTGGTTTGCTTTGGGCGGAGCGCGAGGCAAGGGCGATTGGGTTGGATTGCATCAGGCCCAAGTTCCAATATCTGCCACATCCGCAAAGCCACGATTTTCACTACGACGGAACGACAAAACAAAACCTTGTTGTTACGGTCGCACGGTGGATGGAGCGCGACCACGGGCAGAAAAACCCTCAAGCGCTGCTGGATGCATATCGGTACTTCCTTAAAATGCGCCCCGGCTGGAGTGGGCTCATCGTCGGGCGCGGTGCTACCCGGTTGGTTGAAACGTTAGGGGTCGAACCTATCGAGAACCTCAACTTTCTTGACGCTCTCTCCCCGTCGGATATGCCGGCGATTTACCGATCCGCAAAAATTGGATTCTGGACCTCCCGGTGGGAGGGTCAACAAGGTGCTGCTGCACAAGCCCTCTGTTGTGGCTGCTCCGTGGTAAGCCACGGCGCAGCGATGATGAGCTGTTTTCGTCATTACGTGACGAAGGCGAGTGGAAGAATCGCTGCTGCGGAATCCCCGATGGCTCTGGCAGAGGAACTGGTATTAGAGGCCGACGCGTGGGAGCGCGGAGAACGAAACGCATCTGCGATCAGCGTGTCGTGGACGAGAGAGTTTCATGCAAAGAACGTTGCTCGGCGAGCTCTAGAGTATCTCGACCTTGTAAACTCCCAACCCCAACAAACTGAAGTCGATCAGATCGTCAACAGGTCCCTGTAAACCTCGAGATGAGATTTTGCGATGACGGTGGACTCGAAGCGGCGTGCGTGAAGTAGAGCATTCTGCGCCAAAGTGCGTCGTAGGTCGGGGTTGTCGATCATTCTGGCAGTCTGCCCTGCGAGCGACATGGGATCACACGGATTGACCAGCAGTCCGGTTACTTCGTGCTGAACTAACTCAGAAATTCCGCCGACGCTGGATGCCAAAACCGGTAGCCCGGCAGATTGCGCTTCGAGGACGACCATCGGACAATTGTCTTCGAGTGATGGTAGCGCAAGAAAGGCAGCGGACACAAATGCCTTTCGAAGCTCCTCTCTGCCGACCATCCCCTTGTACGAGCACCAGCATCGATCGCGAATCAACTGCCTGAACTCAGTTCCATAAGCATCGTTTCCACATGGACCGTAAAAGTGAACAGCAAAAGATCTCCTGTCCGTAATCGAATCCAGTGCTTTGATAAAGCCGTTCTGATTCTTTCTATTGTCAATGTTGGCGACGACCAGGATCACCGGGCACCCGTCCGAGCTGCACTCTGGCGAGAGTTCTGAAGCGGCCGCAGCACGGATATTCCTAATGTTTGAAAAGGCCGGGTCCACAGCATTCGGAATCAGCCAAACACGTTTAGCCTCGGCTTGCACTTCGCGGAGGGTATAGTTCGTGATGCAGATGACTCCGTCGAATCGTGCAACCGCATAGCCTTCCAGAAAGCTTTGGAACCACATCGGGGAACCAACCCGGAATCCAATTGTTCGCCGAATCGAACGCAAGTTCCCGTGAATCGTTAGAACCCGGGGAGATGGACAGAAAACAGCACTCATCGCGCAGTCGCGCTCCGTCCCCTGTGCGTGGACAAGGTGTGGATCAAGAACCTTGTGAAGGCGGCGCACAGCAAGGATGCATCCCAAGTACCCGGCCTTCAACCAGCCCCATTTGGGAACATGGAGAGAGTGGAACCAGATGTTCTCAGCAATCTTCTCTGGTGAAGACATAGGCTGCTGGGTGCAGGAGGCGACATGGATTTCAAAGGACGAAGGGGAAAGTTCTGAACTGACCAGCGACGCAAACCCGTGAAGGAGACCTTGTGGAGCGGTCCCAAAGTAAGGAGAAGGATTCGAATACTGATGAAAGTGTTCTCTGGAGTCCGTAGTAAGAAACAAAACTCTCATGGAATGTGATTGAAAACGCGATTCTGTCGCACTCGTAGAACTTCTTGACGAATCCATGAATTCATCTCGGTTAAAAGGTTCGGAGGTTCAAAGGAGCAGGATCGTCCGGTGTGGAAAAATGTAAAGGACTGCAGGATGTCGCCGTCCTTTCTCCGTAGACGCTAGGCGCGCGAAGTGAGTAGCTATCGCCAAAATCCTGGCCTCGCTGCTTAAAGACATTTAATTCGTCAGCAACATGAATGTTCGTTGCGATCGAGCGGGTGGGCGCAATGCAACGCAATGAGTTGAGAGCAATAAAGCACTCCGAGAGAAAAGCTCCCAACTGCAGCCACTTCCGTACCCAGACTAAGTTACTTGGTTGTACAGTCGTCATGTAAACGTTCTACAGCAATCCAGTTATGTTAGGATCGAGAAGGTCCTTTGTTGGTATCGTGGAAGAGAGAGTCGCATTCCGTAGTTGTTGAGCCCTGTTGTAGGTCATCGGATCCTGAATATTCTCGCGGCTAGCCGTCATCGGAGATGATCAGTGCTCCACCGGCGGAGGGTAAATGGGAGCAATTCCGAAAGCCCCGTGGGGATTGCCGGAGGGCGACTGATCGACTGACGGGAAGCTATAGATTCAAGAATCCCTCTGAAGTCGGAAATGAATGACGCTAGGGTTCGTCCCTTCACTTCCTGCTGATATCGCCAGCGCCAAGTGCCAAGCGCTTCTCGCGAAGAGAGTAGCGAGACAATCACGTCAGCTGCGGAGGCCATATCGCCATGTGAGTACAGTGGACCGCCAAGCTTTGCTACGAGAGCGGATGCCTGACAAGGTATGCGGGGCAAAATGGGCATCACACCAGCCGCCATAGCCTCAATGGCCACCAGAGGACCGGTTTCGTAGTCGCTGCAGATGATCAAAAAGTCCCACGCTGCGAACGCGTTCGCGAGTTTCGGAGTTGAGAGGTTTCCTAAAAAGCGTAAACGATGTTGCGGGATCGACCTCCGTAGGAAGTCCAAAGATGAGCCGCTGCCAGCGACTTCTAGACGAAAATCGATACCCTTTGCTAGCAGATGGTTGGAAAGGTTGGCTAAACGATGGACTTGCTTCTGTTTAGTTTCGACCCTGCCCGCGTACCCAATCGTGAGGCGCTCCGGCGGAACTCGGGCGAGAGGACAGAAAAACAACTCATTTAAGGGATACTCAATGGCAAAGACTGCCCGGTCGAGACTCGGAAATCTGTCCAAGAGATTGGCTTTCAAATCTGCGCCGGAAGTAACGATCGCATCGAGAAACGGCAATCGACGTGGGAGAAGTGTAAAAACATCTTCGCTGTTGGTATGAAGGAAAAGCGTTCTCCTCTCGTGCTTTATGGTCCCTCCCAGCATCGAAAGTCCGGCAAAGTTGTGAAACACTATGTGTTTAACCACAGGAACCCACCGCTTTGCGTTCGCCCGCAAGACGTACGCTCCAGCCATGCGATTGGGGCGAAGCCCTCGCCAACGTTCTCCGCGACCCGAATCCAAAAGACTAGCTGCGCTACTCCTAAAGTCGCCAGACAGATAATGATGCAAAAATGTTTCAACGCCCCCAACGCGGCAAAGAGACTCGGTAATATGCAGCGTGTCCATCGTCGGTTAGTACAGTCCTTTATGCAGCGTGCCAACGAGCGGGAAGTCGTGAAAAGCTAGTAGCTCCGACGAACTTGACTGAGGGAATTGCGCCCTCGTTTGTTGTGACGATGCCGAAGCAACAAAAATCGGGAGGTCTGGGCGGAACCGACGAAGATTCGCTGCTGTTGAATCGAGTCGCAGCCAACTGTAACTCTCTTCTCGATGGATAGGAGTTACCCGCATGAGAAGGTTATCACAACGTCCAATGGAAGCAATTGATCGACCGTTCGGGCACGTGCCTTCGATCGTAGTTGTGGGTGAATAGAACGTGTATAGCCAATGTCGGCTGCCCGGATGATGCGCGTTTGGAATGTTTGAAATCCGGCGAAGCGCGCATGGGCAACGATCTCGTCAAGTAGCCACCTGCAAGAACGGCGGAACTTGGGGAACATTAACTGATAAAGCCAGTCAGGGTACGTTTGAAAATCGAGGGGAGGGATTGGATCCTCAAAGAATTCGTGTCCAGACAGATCGAATTTATGGACCATAACTCCGTGTGGCTTTAGCATCTGCTTACATCGAACGAAAAACGTTTCCAAGTCTTCTACATGTTCTAGCACATCATTGGAAAAGATTAAATCTACCTGTTCTGGGACATTGGAGTCTTCGAAAAAAGACGGGATATGTTCTATCCGAGGATTAAGCCGGTCAGGATTGTCCTTCTCAATTGAATCCAAAGCATTTGGCAGGTCAGTTTGTGTAGCCAGGCGAGCGAGTAGTTGACGTTGTCTTTCGTCGATAACTATCGGTTGATGTTCGACGAGGTAGATCTTTTCAAATCCCAATCCGAGCAATAAATCGGAACTGGAAAGGCAGTCTCCGCAACCAATCTCACAAGCCACTTTTCGGCTTTCTGAACGAAGTGCTGCGATCTCTTGATTTAGTAGTCTGCATAGCCGCAAATGTCGCTCGAAAGCCCAATCTAGGTCTCCGTCGACAACGGGATTTCGCGGTCTATCTTTGATGCCGAGCGCGCGCTTAAGTCTCCATCGTTGAGCATAGTAGACAGATCGGATGACTTGATATTTGTGTAAAAACATGGTTCAAACGTTTAGACGCTCGTGACTTTTTCTAAGATCTGACAGTAGGCGCGGAGATATTCCGAGCGATTGAATGTTGATCGGACAGCCTCCAATCCTTCTGTTCCCAATTCGGAGCACAATCTAGGCTTCCTTGCAAGATCACGCATGGCTCGGCACATCTGACGTTCGCTTCGAACAACGAGCCCTCCGGGAATCTCGGATACGCATCCGGCATTACGAGAAATCCACGGTTTACCGGACCTCATCGCCTCCAAGATTGCTATCGGTTGCGCCTCATGTTTTGCGGAAAGCACGAATGCGTCGCATGTTTCGAGCGCTCCTACGGTGTCGCGTCTGTTCTGCTTCTCCATCCAGACTATGCGCTTCAATTCGCAGGGAGATGCTAAACGCGCATCTTCGGCCCGGAAGCGTTCCGAGAATTCATTGAATTCTGGCCCAATGAACACGAGCAATGCATTCTCTAGTCCCGCGCGTCGGAAGGCGCGAGCCGCATAGCCTTGATCCTTCCGCTCGCTGTAGTGGGCAACGCACAGAAAGACGAAAGTGTCGACCCCGGCACCGATTCGTTCCCGGAAGTTGCTGTTTCCAAGGCACGTTTCATCGAGATCTACGCCATTGGGAATGACTGCAATTGGTGGTCGTCCCGCAGCTTTAGCAAGGAGATGATCGTAAAAAGTTCCGAAATCAACCCTGTTGCTTAGGACGACAAGCCGATCGATACTCCTCATCCATTTTAACGCGATAACACTCTGATACGCCGAAAGGAACCAGGAACCCAGTCCGTACGGAAAGCGACGTCTCCTAGTCCAAATTAGTGCTCCGAATCCGTGGCTGACGAGAATTTTTTTCGCTCTCAAGGATGGCAAAAGTGGCGCTGCGACATAGACTGTCCAAGCGTAGCTGTGAAAAACGATCACATCCCAGTGGTCTGAGAGGAGAAACAAGCGGTATTCTTCAACGTCTCCCGTAAAAGGATTGCGCGGATGGAGCCCACCGCGGATGTTAAATTCGTGAACCCGAATCCTTTGGTGCAGTTGCGGGCGAAGGTCAGTTGCCGGTTCCGTTGCGACATCTACGGTCCAACCGCGCTGCGCAAATCCCGTCGCCATGAGTTCCGCAGCTGCGGACACTCCGTCGCGGTTTGGGGGAAAAGTGAACGATGCAATCAGGACATTCATCCGTTGCCCGTGAGACTCTCGAAAGGTATCCTTCCATGCAAGTCAGTCTTTCAAACGGGCGTGCAACCGCGTTTGCTCGGGTGCTCGCGTGTCTCGCATATGACCTCCGACGGAAGCTGACGGAGTCACTAAAGCGTTCTTCATGTACTCCTGCCCTCGACATTGTGAGCGTGCCGTGCAACACAGAATACGCCACGTCCCAGATGGACGGACAAAATGAGTGTTCCCCGAATATCCGAACAGATGACAAAAGCCGATGCCATTCTTGCCGCCGTTTTCGAGCCTAGAAGTATCAATCTGAAACCCTTCCTGCTCTCTTTAAAAAAATCGGGCTACAAGGGGGAGATCATTTTCTTTGTGACTTGGGCATCTCCTCAAGAGATTCGGGAACTCGAAGGCCTCGGAATACGGGTCGAGCGCTTCCGGTACTTCTACTATCGAAAAAATAATCCGTTCACAGTCCTGTGGCCCATCTGGCAGTTGATGTTCAGAAATTTACCGACTTTGCACGCCAAGAAACGAATCGCTCAATACGTGTTCAACATGATGTGCGTTCGATTTGTCGTGTATCATGATTACCTCTCAACGAATGTGGACCGTCATGCGAATGTACTTCTGACGGATGCGAGGGACGTGTTCTTCCAAGATGACCCTTTCCGTGATTTCCGCGAGACTGTGGTCGGTTTTTGTTTGGAAGATACGAGAAGCACGCTGTGGAGCAACATCACGTGCCGGAAGATGATCGAAGAAACCTACGGAGGGAACGTGGCTCGTGAACTCGGCGACTTTCCGATCGCATGCGCTGGGACCACCCTCGGCCCTGCAGCGGCAATTCTTGAATATCTGAATCTCATGCTGGAGCACCTGTTCAGCGCGAAATGGATGCACCGTGTCTGCGTTCAAGACCAGGGAGTTCACAACTACCTTGCTCACGTTACGATGCGGGATCGACGGGTCCTGTTCGAAAATGGTCGTGGTCCCGTCTACACGATGGGACTATGCAGCGAGGAAAACTTCCGCTTCGATGATCAGGGCGCGCTTCTGAACGTTGATGGCTCTGTTGCTCCGGTGTTGCACCAATACGACAGATTTCCTCAAATCACGAACCGCCTGCTGAAGTCCCTGGACCAAGCCGACCCCAACTGATCTGCACCCCCGAGCCGTCTATCTCAAAGATTGCACAAAGGAACTCTGTACTCAAACCAAACGCTAACGTTCAACATTTTCGTCGATGGAACCGAGCCTAGTTATCCAAAAGATTGAACGCATTCGATGCGAGACGGACTTTCCGCTCGCGTCTGATTCTCCGGATCATCTCCATCCACTTGGTACTCGATTTGATCGATCCTCAAACTCGCGATTCGTGCGAAAGCTGCTCCAGATCGCTCGGCTCAACAAGATACCCCAGCTTCGGGTCTTGGATTTGGGATGCTCTGCGGGGACGTCTGTGCGTCAACTCATTGACTACGGCCAATTCGCGATCGGACTGGAAGGCAGCGATTATTCAAGGATGTATTCTCGCGATGCTTGGGGTGTCATTCCGAAGTTTCTCTTCACAGCTGACATTACGAAGCCGTTTCGGTTGATTCTTGAGAGTGACGGAACTCCGACGGACCTTGATTTCCACGTCATCACAGCATGGGAAGTGCTCGAGCATCTAACCGAAGATCAGGTGTCTGGGATGTTGCGGAATGTTTCCTCCTCGTTGGGCAATTGCGGTCTGTTAATTGTAAGCGTCGACACGACTGCTTCCCCAAGTTTGGATGATATAGAGTTGCACCAGTGTATCCAAACTGAAGCGAGCTGGAACAAGGTGATGATTGATCATGGTTTTCAGCGGCACCCTGAAGCTGAAGCGTTTTTCGATGGTCAGTACGTTCGCGGACCGAAAAAGGATCATGTTCCATCTTCTTTCAACATGGTGTTATCCCGTATTGGAGACAAACAACTAGAAATCCCAACTCGGAATCTAAAGGAGCGATTTTATGATGTTTGGCACTTTTCCAGACCGCAACTCTGGCTTCGAAATTTGATAAGTCCGAGTGGAGTGGATTAGCAGAACTTTTTCCCGCGCAAGGTGCTAACGTTTTTTGCGACAGGCCTTGACCTATGGCTTCAATGCGAATGCTAAAGTGGTGTTGTCTATCCGCTGGACGCTTAGTCCTGAAGCCTTTACTCCGCGAACCACGCCTGGGTGGCTTGGAACGAAGTCATGCCAAACGATAACACCGCCTGATCGCACCATCGTCATGGCTTTCGAAGTGTCGTTGACGACGTACTCGTAACTGTGCGCTCCATCGATGAATGCGAGATCAATGGAGTTTCGAAATGGCTCGGGGTCAAATGTCGCTGAGTCACACCTCAGGAATGTTATCAGCTTCAGGCATTCTGCAGGAATCATGGAGCCCTTGCCGGCTTCGGCAGCGATACGGCGTTCATCAGGTACCGAGATGTCTAAGGTGTACATTGGACTATCCTCAGGCAGATCCAGCGTGAAAATCTGGCCATCGTCGGGTAGGTTGAGAGCGAACTGCGTGGTCGATACCCCTTTGTAGGTTCCGAACTCAAAGATCCTTTTGGCGCCCACGAATCGACAAAGTGCGACGATGGCCATTGACTCCATGGGGGTGATTGACGCACCGACCCCAGGGAATGATTGGAATGTCGAACGCAGAGAGCAGTCGAAGAGACCGGCAATATTGGCCGATGGAATAACTCGGATGTCGGAAAGCGGGTCTTCGATTTGAATAGCTGCGGCATTAGCGATCCCGAGAACGTGTCGAAGGTCTCGAGGACTGCGAAGCGTGATCCGTAGCAAACGATAAATGAATGAAGCGGCCTTGAACACGTTACGGTTGTACCGGAATTGAGCGGGTTGACGAGAGGAAGTTTCCAACAGAAGCCCCGCCCTGTAATCGTCTAAACTGAAGGTGCTTAATGTTCGTTCGACCGCGGGCCGGCTGGATCGCTATCCGCCAATCGGATCAGGATCAAACATATTGGTCGGTTCTCAATACATGAGTTAGCTAACGAAGATGATTCTGCTGCCTCTCGAGTCGAATTGCATCTTGACTTCCCGCAAGGGTGAGAGCGCACGGCGGATGGAAGCGTGGGCGTCTGGAGGGGCGTGAAACAGGAGAAAGCCACCGCTCCCAGCCCCAAGGATTTTTCCACCGGTTGCCCCGGCGTTTCTTGCTTGGTCGTACCAGACATCGATCTCCGAAGTGGCGATGCCGGTGGTAATCCCTTTCTTCAGAAGCCAACTTTCGTGTAGAATACCGCCAAACGTGCTCAAGTTGTTGTTCTGTAGTTCGTCACGCAGAGAATGGGCTAGTTGCACCATTTTCACGACGCAGTCCGCTACTCTGGGGTCCTTTGTCATGGCCGTCTGCTGGCGTCTCAGAAGTTCAGATGCGCTCCGCGTGATTCCAGTGTAGAAGATCAGCAGTTCACTCTCCAACTGAGCCAACGTATTGCGGGGACAGATGATGGGGCTGACGCGCACCGAGTCGTCCTCCAGGAACTCAATAAAATTAAAGCCACCGTAAGCGGCGGCATACTGGTCCTGCTTGCCGATGGGCTCGCCGCAGCGTTCGATCTCAATCTGACACGCTTGGCTGGCCAGTGTTTCTGATGAAACGTATCGGCCTTTCCACGCATGGAGCACATGCAGCAGTCCTACGGTGAACGAACTGGAGGATCCCAATCCAGTACCCCTCGAAGGGATATCTGCCACGGATGTAATCTCCAGTCCGCCCTCTATTTCTAAATGTAGCAATGACTGACGAACGAGCGGGTGATGGACGTCTCTTGCAGAGTCAACTTCCTCGGTCTGCGAGTAACTCACCCTGAGCTTACTGTCGAACTTCTCGGAGAGTGTCAGGTAGACGTATTTGTCAATCGCCGTGGAAACGACGGCTCCGCCGTGCTTCAGATAAAAAGCTGGGATATCACTTCCCCCCCCCACAAAACTCATCCGAAGCGGGGTTTGGCTAATTAACATCGGTGTGATGGGCAGGGGTTGAAGCAGTCACAATCGAAGCGGTAGGTTCTAATCGGAAGGTATCGAAGATGAACGAGATCGCGGCGGGGAGATCCGGTTGTATGCAAGTAGGCTCAACAGTGTACTTGGCGTCGCCACCGCCGAAGCCCGAACGTACGAGAATAGAGCGCATCCCCAACCGATTGGCGCATTCGATGTCGGTCGTGGTATCGCCGATGAACCATGATTCACCAAGATTGATCGAGTAACGTTTGAGCGCCTCCTCAACAAGACCGGGTTCGGGCTTCCTGCAACGGCAGATGGTTTTCAATTCCGGACGTTCGCCTGGGAAGCCGCTGTCCGGGTGGTGTGGACAGACAAAAACACTGTCGAGAAACGCCCCTTCAACAGCGAGTAGATGGTCCATTCGTCCATGAACTGCTTCGAGATCTTCAAAAGAAGCTTCGCCCCGCGCGATGACTGGCTGGTTGGTGATGACGATGGCCAGTATCCCGAGCTGGTTGAGGGAACGAATCGCGGCTCCGACACCTGGCAGCAACTGCATTTGATTGGGCTTTGAGAGATAACCGCTCGGAACGTTCAGTGTCCCATCGCGATCGATGAAAATTGCCACGCGTGGAACCGTTCCTGATTTGCGCGCGACCGTGCCGTTTGAAAGATCGCACTCTACTTTGCGAAGCCTTTCCGGAGTGCCCATGTCCTTTATGTATCCATCGCCGCGGTACGCGAACAATTTCGCCCCAGAGGAAATCCAAAACGGGAGAGCGTGTTTTGCAATATCGTAACTGCTTCCCAGACTGGGGAGAGCAGCCAAGAGATTCCGGTTCATCATGTAAAGACCTGCATTGACCAAATTCCGGAAATTAGACCCCTCTGGATGAGGGTAAGGCATCAGTCGAGTCACCCGACCGTCAGAGTCGCAACTGAGTAGATCGGAATCGTGCGGGTGGTCGTTCGGATGCGCGAATAGAGTGAAATCTGCATCCCGTTCCGTGTGGAAACTCCAGATCTTGTTGAGATCGAATTGTACCAGTGTGTCCCCGTACAAAACAGCGAAGCGCTCTTCGAGGACGGGAAGAGCGTCGAATAACGCACCGCCCGTGCCACGGGGCGTAGACTCCTCAACGTATAGGATTCGCAGGCCCAGAGAGCTCCCGTCGCCAAAGTGGTCACGTATCACATTAGAACGGTGGTGCACGAGTAGCACCACATCACAAAATGATTGTTCCCGGAGAGATGTTAGGGTCCTTTCCAATAAAGGTATCCCGCAGACCGGGGCCATGGGTTTTGGAATATCCTGGCCCAAAGATTGGGCGAGCCGGGTACCCTTGCCCCCGGCTAACACGATTGCTTGTTTCATGGATTGTCGGCTGCAATCTCGCGAATGGCGCGCCGTACAGCGTCCCGAGAAGACAGGGAATGCTTCCAACCTAGCGATCGCAACTTCTCGGTTGAATAAGTGAAGCGTGCAACGTCTCCGACCCAGCCCTTGCTGCCGTCGCCGAATCTTATGGTGGCGCCGGGAGCAACGTGTGACACGACTTCTTCTGCCATCTCCCTGACGGTGATCGTATCCGTCGGCCCGATGTTGAAGTAGCCAAAGCGTGAGTCTGAAGTTTCGGTTATGAACAACATTGCCGCTACCAGATCAGCAACATGGAGATAGGGCTTCTCCTGCGACCCGTTTCCTAGTACGT
>Ga0247837_1005835_pt1 | contig 17999 bp, 14 predicted proteins | sample LaCtaG_2_FD_187115 | JGI IMG/M metagenome (GOLD analysis project Ga0247837, IMG submission 187115) | Freshwater microbial communities from meromictic Lake La Cruz, Castile-La Mancha, Spain - LaCruzMarch2015_14.5m | ecosystem: Environmental > Aquatic > Freshwater > Lake | place: Spain: Castile-La...
GGGTCTGCGCAGACGCTGGAATTGTGCTCCGTTGGGTCTGCGCAGGCTGGGAACCTCGAGAGGAGAAGGAGGTCGTAGCTGCGGCTGTGGGGGCAGCCGAGACGAAGCGCTCCTTGAGCTCGCGGAAGAAGTAGAGGATGGTGACAAGGAAGCACGCTGTGCAGACGAGGAGGGTCTGTGTGGTCATGGGGACCTTGTGGGTGTCCTGCTGGTTCTCAGATGACGTGGAGAGGCGCCAGGTGATGATGAAGAGGAGGATCAGGCCGAGGAAGTTCCACGCGAGGGCGAAGAGCGTGAAGAAGAGGCCAGTGCGTGAGAACCACTCTGTCCAGGTGGAGTGGCGGGGCTTTCCTGTGGCGGTGAGGATGGTTCCGACGTCGTTCATGAAGTATAACGTGAAGACCGCGATGCTGTCTAGGATCCAGAGGCCTGCGACGAGGAGGATGCCCCAGTGGAATGCTCCGAGGGTCTCCATGGAGTAGATGTCGAGGAAGGTCTCGTAGAGGGTGGTCCCTAGCGGCGCCGAGTCGGTGGGGAGGCGCCACGCGAGGGAGATCCCGTTGCTCGGCGCCAGGCCTGACAATAGGAGCATCTGCGAGATGCTACCCAAGGAGGACACGCCTGGGGACGAAGGGGGGACTGGCATGGCTGAGTGGGGGCGGTAGTCTACGCGGAAGCTGTTAACGAGGAAGAGGCGGTTGCTGTTCGCTTCAAAGATGGAGAGCACAAAGAGCATGCATATGAAAGCGATGGCGACGGCTCCGATGGTGACGAGGGTGCCTATGAACTCGAAGAGTTGCATTAGGACGGAAGAGTAGGGGGGCTCGATTTTCTTAGCATCGGCGCGAACGGTGTCCATATCGTCTTCGCATATCAGCGGTGGCATGGATGTTAAATAGTCTGGGCTGAAGGCGTTTCCTTCAGGCTTGGGCCCAGCAAAACAGTTTTTTTTCGTGGCACACACAGCAGATAATGTAAAAACACAACGCCTCAAAACACACCGTTTCGAGTTTAAAAAGATTTAACACCTATACTCCCCCAGGGGTAGCTCATACCCACTATGAGATTTGGAGAGAGTAGTTAGAGAGAGACAGCTAGAGAGAGACAGCTAGAGAGAGACAGCTAGAGGGGGACGTGACCTCGCCGAAAAAGTTGGAGGGAGGGGGGAGTGAGAGCGCGAGGGGTGGTCACGTGACCATGCTTAAAAACTTCACATATTTTTTTTCATGGTGGGGCGCGGGTGGCTGATGACCGCCAGGTTGCCAAACAGCATGTCCTCGGGTGAGAAATATGGTGGGGGCATCAAGTAGTTCCTTGCTGAGGTTGAGATTGACTGCTGTTGTTGCTGGGTGTTTGTTGTTGTGAAAGAGGGAGGTGCCATCGTCACCTCTTTTTTCCTTGCGTTTTCCGTGTCCGTGGACACGGGTCTGGCGGGTGGCAAGGACGGAGGGAAGAGGAAGTAGTGTGCAATGAGGAAGGCCTCTGCAACTGGGAGAAAGGTCATCTGCACCCACGTTGGCCTGTCAACGGCGAACAGGGAGAGCAGCACGGCGATCACGCCGAGGATAGCATGGGCGCCTTTGATCCAGTAGGAGGTCTGCTTGTTGAAAATGGTGGTGAATGATGGGACGACCTGGCGCAAGCGGGGGTCTAGCAAAGAGTGTATGGAGCTCGTGAGTGCGAAGAGCGATGTGAATATGTAGATGGCGTATGGCAACGACGAGGAGGGGTCGAGGCGCTGCTTGAGGGAGGCGTGGAGGCCAGTGGTGAGGACAAGCAGGCCAATGACCCACGTTGGCGATCGCCAGAGGCGGTCCCTCGCTGCAGCAGCGGCACAAAGGGTGAGCACCGCCAAGAAAGCGAGGGTGAGTCCCCCAGCGGCCTGGTATACGGATGTGTTTCCAAAGAGGGGGCATGCGTATCGCATGCCAGTGGACGCAGCGTCGTCGAGAAATACATAAAGATAGAAGAGGAAGAATGTGAGGCACAGCTGATAATGGGAGACGTGGATGCTGGGAGCGTCGAGAAACGACGCGAACACGAGACACAGAGTCGCCGAAACGAATAGCATGGTGATCAAAACCGAGTCCAACAGCGCAGACGAGTTTGAGATGCTTTGGCGTGCAAATTGCCACGCGAGACCGCATACACAGAATACGACCGCCTCAATGGCATAAATGTTCACGCCGGTTTTGCGCCATGCTGTGTCTGGGTCAAACTGTTGCTTAGAGGGAAGCATCGCGCGTGTTTGTTCGGATGTGTTTCATTTATATCCTTTTTTGTGAGGGCATGCACGCCCGTGCGTAGGCCCTTTTATGGCCTTTCTATGGTGATACGCACGTGGCAGTCGCGGGCAGTCGTGGCATGAGAAACGTGGCAGTCGCGGACAGTCGTGGCATGAGAAACGTGGCAGTCGCGGGCAGTTGTGGCATGAGAAACGTGGCAGTCGCGGGCAGTTGTGGCATGAGAAACGTGGCAGTCGCGGGCAGTCGTGGCATGAGAAACGTGGCAGTCGCGGGCAGTTGCGGCCAAAAAGCGGCATTTAGGTGGCGATGATGCGGTGCAGGATGAACTGACGGAAGTCGCGCATGTTCGCTTGCGTGAACGCGAAGTGTGGGGCGGGGTCCGCGGGCCCGCCAGTTTGTTGCTCAGCCTTTGCCATGTACAGAATGGCGATGATGTAGAGGCTTGAGAACACGCCACAGTCGTGATTGTTTTTCTGTGGTGATATCAGCTTGTGGAGCTCTCCAGCTTTCCAGTCTTCAGAGTCGAACCTTTCGCGTGCCTCTGATGCCACACCGTAAAAATCAATGTATGCGTTTTGGATCAGAGACATTGCTTCAGCGACTTTCATGCGATGGGAGGTGGCATCTCCCAACGAATCAAATACGTCGATGCGTTTGGTCTTGTGGTTGATGCACACTACATACCAGTGCGATCCATTGCTGACTGTTATCAAGAGCCTGAAATCTTTTTTTGATGAATTCTTTAGAAATGTCCTGGTGTAGTATCTGTTGAATTCCTTGCGTGCTTCATCAGGTTCTGCATCAAAGAATTTTCGTCCCATTGTGGCATGTGGACGAATGACTTCCAGTTCTCCTTGAATCTGTGCCTTTAACTCTGCTGTGACTTTGTTTGCGATGCTCTCTATAATTTCATCTGAGAGCCACTGTCCGCGTCCTATCGTTTCTATGTCTTCCCTTTTTCCTGAAAAGAACTGAAATTCAACATCAGGACGCCTCATTACACTTCTGTGTAGTTCCGCGAAGTACTTGCGGTCGGCAGCAAGCGCCTGGCGCATTTGATCTGGAAATGGAGCTGATCTGTCAAATGGTATGTCCTTGACGATAATCCGCAGCTTGGTTGTGGTGTAGTCGACACATATTGGTTGCTTATCATGGCATGTATCAGGTGGCAACTCAATGACATCTTCTTCTTCTTTTTCAGGGGCGCCAACGAAAATGGACATGTCTATGCCAGATAGGGGACAAGCATCATTGCCCTCTACAGCGTCGCAGTCGAGAAGTGAGACTCGTATGGCCTCCTGTATGTCAGCTTCTTTAAACCCTTCCAATTCCAGGGACTGAGATTCCAACTGCAATGACGGGGTTTCAATATTTGGAAACTGGATGCATTGCTTGTAACCCACAGCATCGTCTGGAGATGACAGGTTGAAGATGCGTGGCTTCTGCTCTATCGCAAAATTCCCGATGTTTGGAGACTTGGTTATGCCTGCTGCTTTACTTGACATATTAATCACGCGTGGCTTACGTATGGGGACATTGACCAAACCCATGTCAGTCGTCATATGTTCGGTATGTTTTTTTGTAAACGTTTTCACGTTGCCTACTGGAATGGGTGCAGGTTGGCTAGGAGCAAGCACGTCGATACACTCTTTTTTTTCCGCTGCTCTTCTGAGGGCTAATTCGCGAACACGTGGTAAGAGCACTATGTCTGGAAACATAATGCGTTGTCTTTGTCTCGATTCTTCATTTTTTTGTGCTTGGTCGACATTTATGCGTTTCATGGGAGCACCAGATGCTGTAAGCACTACTTACGGGCTCTGGTGTGTTGCACGTGCCTTTTTATATGACGTGGGTGGGTGTGAAGTCGGACTAGAATTATTTAAAAATCGGTGAATATTGACTGCGGATGGCGCAACAGCTGCTACAGGGAAACGAGGAGGTGGCGCAGTCAGCGCTTGCGGCGGGAAATGAAGCCGAGCTTGACGGAGTTAAGGAGGAGGATCGCGTGCTAGTGCGAGACGTAATCACGCTGATGTCCACGTTGCAGCATCCAGGGCAGCTGTGTAAGGGATGGAACGTGAACCCTATTGGAACCACCCACTATGAGGTGAATGGGCTTATTGATACGACGCATGGAGAGTGGGAGGTGTTCATTGAGGACCTTGAGCTGCTTCAGCGGCTGGATCCGCTTAGGGTGAAGAATGTGTCTGTGCGCGTTGCGGGACAGGCGGCGCAGGTGCGTGTAACTGTGCTATCGCGGACGGAGCGCGTAATGGTAACTGAGTTTGACGTGCTGCGCGTGCATAAACGACGTCGGTGGTTTTTTGAGAGGTGATTCAAAACAAAAACAAAACATGAGTTGCCGCTTAGCGTGAAACAAAAAAAACAGTATTGATTCACAGCCGCTTGATGCGTTGCCTAAGCGCTAGCTTGATTTCATTCTCGGTCTCGCAGATGAGCTTCATGGACAGGCCAAAGCAGCGCTCTAGGCAGTTCTCATGCGGGAGGCAGTATCTGAGCAAGTGCACTCGTGGAAGCCACTGCGTGTTGTTGAGCACGAGACCCTGTTTCATGAGGTAGAGCAGCCCCACGATGAGATTGGTCCTGTGTGCGGGGGTGGCAGGGGATCGAATATCGCGTAGACATATCTCCACGCTCGCTGCGCAGAGGATGCACAGCTCGGGGGTGGCTGGGATGTATCGACGGGGGCGCAGCGTGTTGAACGCGGTCGCCAACACGGTGGGTAGACATGGCAGGGTGCGCGACTCCATCTTGTGCTGTTTGAGCGCGCGGATGAGCGCATGCCGTGCGCGCTGTAGGACACGGGATATCTCTTCGTTCTTGCTGTGACGGGCCTGCTGCCCCGTGAGGAACCAGGCGACTGTGGCGAAAACCTCCTCGTGGATGCCAGCCGGTACGAATCCCTTCGTGGTGCAGGCGGTGGTGCAGGACTCGGGGCCTGCGTGGTCGATGTACTCATTGGAGGAGTAGCGCACTGCGGGCACACAGAAACCCGTGATGGTGCAGCACACGGTGCCGTCGTCGAGGCGCTCGAGGGGACAGTGCGAGTCCACGAGGTTCCCTGCACACTCGTGCGCGGCTCCGCATCGCACGCAGCCTGCGCGGTTGCAGTCATATTGTTCCCATGCATGCAATGTGCAGTGTAATCGGTGAAAAGGACCGCGCACCCTGTGCCAGATTGCGTGCATATTACACTGTGTTTTGATTATCAGTATTACTGTGTATAATACATAGGCGTTTGACGCGTTTTTTTAAGGATGATGGTCTGCATCCTCGTCGGAGGAGAGCGCTTCCATGTGTTGTTGCGCCTGCTGCTCCATTTGCAGCGTCTCTTCGTCGAATCCATCGTCTGGCGGTGCATTGTATGCAAGTTGATTGTGATATGACGCCGCAAGGCGGCACGCAAGGGGAAATTCCTGTTCGACCAACACATGGCGCTCATTTTCTACGCTTAACCATATGAGGTTCCCTGCGTCGGCAAGGTTGTTGACTCGATTCTCAAGCTCGTCAGGGAAATAGCGGTGCGTCGCTGTCATGTAGAACGCAACGGGTGGGTGCCCATACCAGAGCAGCATCCTTTCTGTTCTTCGCGTTCGTCTCATAGCGGTTCGCCTGCTGAACCCTTGCCATTGTCTTCTTTTTTTTCAGGACGACTCGACAAAGTGTGAACGGTGGGGGGAGACTCCAGACAGAGCACAGGTGCGTGTGTGTTTTGGCGTGCATGGTGCCTCAGTGTGGCGAAGACGTGCCCGAGTGCCATGACGAATAATCCGTGCATGCGAACGATTGTGGGCTCCTGTTCTGTGCACATAGAGGTGCACAGGTCTCTAAAGGTCTCTGCGTCGCCATTGTGTATGTCCATCCAGGTTCGGGTGTAGGAGCGGATGATATACTCGAGCTTGTTACAGTACCACAGGAGCATGAAGAATCGGCAGAAGCGCATGTCCACATATACACTTGAATGTCCCTTCTGTGCACGCGAGAGGTCAAGACAGCGCGTGCAGCGACGCTGCGTGATGGCGCATTCCGCGTGCCCTGCAAACAGCCTAATAGGCGGCTGTGCGCTCATCATTACGTCTCTACAGACCTCCGCCAGGCGGTCAGCGTTGCGTGGCATGTCTTGCACCGCGCTTTGCACCTCGCGGATCTGTGATTGCACTTCGTGGATTTGCGCCCCCATCGTGACCGCCCAGTGGTCACCTGTTTCCTTACATTTTGCCAGGTGCTTGCGATACGTGCCGTTGCCTACGACATCAAAGGCTTTCGCGTGGAAGAAGCCCCTGAACTCGTCTAGTGTGGGGGGCATGCTACAAAGGGATTGAAAAAGAGGCGACACATTGAAAAGATGCCATTTATTTTTTTACCAATTGGTTCAGAGGTTGCAGTCTTCAACACGAACTTGCGTGAAGGAGGACACGAGGGCATGCATGCGCGCGGGAAAAAAAGAGACGACAGAAGTCGTTCTTAATTACGCAGCTTGTACATGGAGTAGAAGGCGTGGGGAAAAAAAGAGACGACAGAAGCCGTGCTCAGTTGCGCGGCTTGTACATGGAGTAGAAAGCGCGCTCGATGTTGTCAGGGTGCCAGGTGGTGACGAACTCGTGGAACTCCTTTGACTGCTTCCTGTGGGTCACTGGGTCGGCTTTCTTGCTTGCATCATATATGAACGACACAGGCGTGGCCCGACGGGTGTAATACTTTCCGTTTGCGAAGGTGAGGCGGTCAAATTGCTTGAGCTTCGTGGGCATCATGATGAGCTCGTGTTCCCCGCCATCCGTGGGGAGGAATGATCCCACCAGCTTCTTGCTTGCGGTGTAGCGATAGAGGGCGCCATTCTGAAGCTCCCAGAATTTCTGTGTTTCTGGTTTGGCAGTTGTCGTCCTCGCTTTCTTCGCGGTACGCAGTGACTCGAAATCACTTGAGTCCTCAGCAGATCCTTCGTCACAAACCTCGAATTGTAATACATTGGGTATCACTTCTTCAATCCTCGACACTCGCATGTCATTGTCGGTGGATTCAACTTGCTTTACAGTGATCCAACCCTGCTCTTCGTCAGTCATTTCTGGTGCCACCTCCTCCAGGTCATCTTCGTTTTCAAGCGAGACACCAAAGAGGTCCAAGGAGACGCTCCTCGCTGTAAGCGGTGTGGCGATCGTCTGTTTTTTGACGGGTTGCGGGGTGACATCTTCACTCTGTTCAAGCAAAGAGAGGCGCTGTTTCTGGAACCGTTTGGCGAACGGAAGAGGTGTTTGAGCGATAATCTTTTCCTCTTCCACTTCCTCTTCCGCTTCCTCTTCAACTTTCTCTTCAGCTTCCTCTTCAACTTTCTCGTCTGCGTCCTCTTCAACTTTCTCTTCCGCTTCTTCTTCTTCCACTTCAGCTTCCTCTCCAACTTTCTCTTCCGCTTCTTCTTCTTCCACTTCAGCTTCCTCTCCAACTTTCTCTTCCGCTTCTTCTTCTTCCACTTCGTCCTCCTCTTTGGCCTCTTCCTCAGGCTCTTCCTCATCATCAGTTTTGCCTTCGTCGGGTTTAGGCTCAGCAATGGCCAGGCTCATTGCAGTGCTCCTTCCATATCTCAAAAGGGGATAAGGTGCTTCCACCTCCTCATCGCTCCCGGTTTCCTCTGGGTCGGCATCCATATACTCCTGTGTTTTTGGCGATTCATCGCCGCTGGTAAGCAAGAGCACCTCGTCATCCACCTCAAGAGTTTCTGGTTCATCAAACGACATGGCGCACGGTTGGTTGGTTTTTTTCAGATACAAATGAGCACGTGAGCGTTGGCTCGACCGAGTCAATTTAAATACCCTCATAGGGACCCTCATTGCAAGGAAATTGGAAGGCTATAAGCTCCAGCCGCGCACATGTCCCGCCTGTAGTGGCATAGGCGATGGCGACGCTGTTTTGTTCCTCTGTGTAGATCTCTGCATTGGCACGGAGAACTGTGTCGCCCTGAGTGCGGACGGGAAGCATGCGCAGGTCGTGCATATACCGTGACTCGACCGCCTGGCGCAGAGTGCGGCCCTGCAGGGTGCGGTTCTCCGGGGGTGTCGTGCAGGCCATGCGTACCCACCGCACGCGCCCGTCCTCGCCGAGCCATGGAAGCTTGGTGTGGTAGAGCGAGCTGAACCGGACCACGTGCGCAGCAAGCCTGCTCTGGTGTGTTCCGTTTTGGTTCGCGTGCATAGCAATCCAATCGCGGAAGCGGAACCCGTTTGACCCCGTCTGCTTCTCGGCGTACCGCTCGTCGATCGAGTCACCGCCCCAGCGAGGCGGGGGCTGCCCGAGGAGGCGCAAGGTGGGATTCTGCACGGGTGAGAGGGCGAAGCTGGAGAGCGTCTCGGCGAGGGTCGTGGAGGTTACTGGCCCGTAGCCCTTGACGAGCACGACGTTTCCTGGATGCTGCAGCAGGCTGGCAGCAGCGAACTTGCGGAGCGAGGTGCGGATGGCGATCTCTGAGCATGGCGAAGCTGCGTCGAGCAGCATCGCGATTCTGCCGACTGTGCGCACAGGGGACTTGCCGTTGATCAGGATCTTCTTGGCAGTATGACGAGAGGACGCCGCTGGGTGCATGGCGTCTGCCTCGCCTACATAGAACAACAGTCTCTGGGGAATGTCAACACGCCAGAGCAAGGCCTCCCTTGGGCGATCATATTCGATGCAGTGCACGGGAGGAAGTGATGCCTCTAGCCTCGCGATATAGCGCGTGAAGTGCTCCTTGCCGAGCAATTCCTCTGCGCCTCGAGATGGCGATGGGCACATGCACTCCAGCAGGTGCTCGCGATCAAGACACAGCTCTGAGTAGCGCTGCCACACCGGGTCGCTTGCCCCGTCCAGACTCGCAAGCGCCACAGTGGGATAGAGCATGCACAACGCGATGTCTGGTGTCAGGAGGAGCTCACCCATACGCCACAAGACGTCCTGCACGCGGTTTGATGTCTGGGCGGCTAGGCAGTCTGAGAAGAGAGCAGAGGGATGCTGACTTCTTTCCTTTGTGGGGTCGACGTCCTCTTGTTCCTTGTGGTCTGCGTCAAAATCATCTGCGAACGTCACGCTGTGCTCTCTGATTGCCATTAGCGATTGCTGGGGTTGCTGCTGCTGCTGCTGCCTGGCCGCCGCGATATCATGTGTACCAGGAACGAGCCCAAGCGCACGCTCTTTGAAGCGCAGGGTGGGTCCTGGCAGCAGCTCTAGCGTGAGGCGTGAGAAGCCCCATGTGGAGCGCCGCGGTCTGGTCAGAGGCGCACAGAGCGTGCTCGGAGGGAATACGTCCTCCACAGCGGCCTTGAGCGAGCGCCAGGTGGAGTAGTCTGCACAGCGGCTTGGAAACATACTGTTGGCACTTGACAAGCCGTTGCTGTCCAGTACAGGAAAAGCATCCAGGGCGTCGTCCAGGCTGAAATCCAGCGGGTTTTCGCGTCGACCGTTTGACTTGACGCGCATGAGCACCGCGAGGCGATCGAGCGTGCCTGCTAGCGCGTGTGTGGCACCCGTGTTATCCTCTTCCCAGGTGGAGACGAGAGTGGCCAGTGCCTGGAAGTGCTCTGCCTGTGACTTGGGTGCAGACAGGCTCTTGAGAGCCTCAAAGAAGGCCGTATACACGGGAGTGGACGCGAGCTGCGACGAAATGGGCCACTGTTCGGGGCTTGCCATCCGCCGAGCTGCGACGGCCAGTGGGTAATACAGGCCAGCGGAGCGCCAGGTGAAGAAGCGGGCGAGCCACTTATCATAGGAGAGACCCTCTACTGTCATCATATGGCGGCATATGTCCACCTCGTACTCGCGTGCGCCTGGAAAGTGCATCCCTATGGTCAGGCGAAGCAGGTCGCGGTCGGGACACGGAAGCCGTGAATGGATCTCATAGGCCAGGCGCTCGCGCGACATGCCCTTGTGCAGCACGGCTGCCTTGGTCAGCATGTCTTCAAGGGCAGCGCGTACGCCGTCGTTTAACAGGAGCATGGGCTGGTTGAGGCTGGAGAACCACTCCAGTCCGTGTACGCAGGTGATGGAATGCCCTCGCAGGAAGGCATACTCGCGGCACATACGGGAAAGTGTGTGGCAATACTGGCGCATCACGCGCAGGCTGTTGAGCTGGCGCCAGATGCTGCCTATGAGCAGCGGTGGGGTGGGATGGGGCGCTTGGTCGCCTGGGACCACCAGCGGTGTTTCGGCATGGTCGGGTGTGGCATCTGCTGCAAGCGCGGCGTGCATGCGTTCTATGACCGCGGCGCGAACCGAGTCAGGGCACGCGTCGAGGGTTTCAAATGGATGCTCGGGGGTGTAGTGGGATGATGAGGGCAATAGTGGTGAGTCCATTATCGTGGTCATAGGCAATAAGATTTTCTTAAATAACGGGCGTTGCAGACCGCGTTATCCCGCTGTAGGATACATGCGGAACGCGGATAGATGCGCGCGCGATCGAGATCGGATTGTGAAAGAGAATCGTCGTGGCAGGGTCGTGTAGAGGAGGGAGGGGTGCGTGAGTCCCCAAACCAATGAGTACCCTTGATGAAGGCTATGTTGCAGCACTTCAGTACGGTTTGATCACTGGAAGGCAGCGAATAGCAGCCATGTAGATCTCATTGTCTTCCCGGAGGAGCTTGTTCTCAGCCTCGAGGCGCTCGACTTTAACCTGCAAGATGCCGACTTGGTTGTTCTCAGCCTCGAGGCGCTCGACTTCAACCTGCAAGATGCCGGCTTGGTCGTTCAAATCCTCGTTGTCGGCGTGGAGATCCTCGATGGAATCTGCCATACGGCGGCGCTTGTTCTGCTCGCCGTTGAGCTGGTTACGCAAGGCCTCCTCCTTCTCGCGCTCGAGACGCTCGACTTCAGCCTGCAAGAGGCGGACTTCGTCTTTCAAATCCTCCTTGTCAGAGCGGAGATCCTCAATGGTCGCCTCCATCCCGCGGCGCTTGTTCTGCTCGGCGCCGAGCCGGTCGCTCAGGGTATCATTGTCTGCTTCCAGACGGCGCTTTTCGCCCCTTTCATTGTCAATGAGAATTTTCGAACCACTGGTGACTATGTTGAGCTGGATGATTCGATTGCTCATGTCTGCAATGGTCGCCTTTGCCGTCTCGTTTTCAGCCAGTGCTGCCACGTTCTTGGCCGTCAACTCCGCGATGGTAGCATCTGCGACAGAGAGTTTTTTGAATGCTTCGTCTTTTTGCCTGTTGGCGATTACCATGATACCTACGACTGTCTCTGTTTCCTTACTCATTGCTTTGTTTTTTTTCGTGAGCTCGTTGATGCTTGCCTCATAGGCAGAGTACATGCTCAACGGCTGGAAAGTGGTCAAATTTGAGAACATTTCGGCTTCAGTAGATATAATCTAAGTGATGGTAGCAGAGAAAAATCATGCCACTTAAATACATCACCTGTTGCAGTAAAAACGGGGGTCTGGTGTATATAACGATGTGCAACGAGCGCCTCGCCTGAATGACAGGATCTACCTTCTCTGTGTGGCTTATCACAGCGTCGCAGCTTCTGGTATCCATCCACGGACAGCTTGGAATCACCACACAGTGCGTCACGTGCCCAGCTGGAAAGTACGCCAAAGGCTGCAGCAGCACCTCTGCAGGGGTGTGCACCACCTGCAGTACGTGCGCGGCGGGAAACCTTGTGGCAAACTGTTCAGGGGGGTTCAACACGGTGTGCAAAGGAATGGCATGCAACGCGTCGGTTCCATGCACTGGCCTATTCTGCGATTATCCTGCAGACAACATCACGGGATGTCAGGTGTCGTGGCAGGACTCCTCGACGCCATCTGCATTTCTCTGCATAAAGCCCAAGACGCAGGGCATATGCGTGCCCTGCCCTCCTGGTTGGTCTGCTGCGGGGGCGTATTGCCAGCCGTGCTCGACTGGGATGTCGTGCGATGTCATGGGTCGCGCCACCTGCAGCGGTGAGTGCAGTCCTGGGGCTTTTCCCATATGCGACGCCACGACGGGGGCGTCTACGTGCGCAGCGTGCAATCTGAATGCCGTTGGCATCGCGGCGGCACATCAGACGGTGACGCGAGGGGGGGTCCTATCTAGGGCGGATCTGTGTGGGGCATACTTTCAGTGCAGCGTGGGCTACTACCTGTATGCCAGCGCTAATTACACTCTGCAATGCTTTGCATGTCAGCTACCTGAGACGTTTGTCTCGAAGTTTGAGTTTGTATCAGGAGGCCTCACATATGGAGACCCATACAGCTGTGCATATCGGCCAGCGGTGCTCAGGGCGTATGCCAACGTGCCTGGCTTTTACGGTGCGCCTGCCGCTTCGTGTCCCTCAGGCACCACCTCAGAGCGCGGGCGCGCTGCGACGGTGGCAGACTGTGTGCCGTGCCAGAACGCGCCAGTGAATGGCAGAATCGATCCTATGTCCTTTGTGTGCGGCATCCAGTGCAACCAGGGGTATACTCGCGTCGGCGAGGCGTGCGTGAGCCCCACGCGCTTCCAGTGCCCAGTGGCTGGGTATGCCCTATCTGGGGGGCAATGCATTTCCGTATCGCTGCCCTGGAGCGCGGTCGGTTGGAGTGGTGTTGAGGGGTCGGTGTCTTTCACTGTTTCCACCTGGAGCCTTCCTGGAGTGGTATATTATGACGCCGAATCAGGGGTTGCAGTGACCCCCACGCAGTTTTTCACACGGGTGAAGCCGTCTGATGGCACATATCCATCAGACGCGCCATATTGCCCTGCCTACGTCGCCTCAAAGGGGTATGTGCAGGACACGCCGCTCTATGCGCTGACGTGTGATAGCCTGGACTACCACCGCTTTTACATGGTGGTCGCCGCGCCTCCCTTGTTGTCTGGGGGTAATCTATATGCTGGATACTTTGCATTCCTCGAGCGCGACATGGGCTTCAATAACAGGAATCTGCTGTGGTGGGTAACCAATTCCTACTATCAGGGACACATCGAGCACCGATGGCGTCTGCCTGGCAGGGTATGCAGCGCCTCCAGCGTGTCGATGGGCGCGTCAAACTATCTATACCTGAGCTTCTGTAACGCATCATTTGTGTCGTTCCTGAACCTGTCCGCGTCGCTGCCTGGAACCACGTTTCGCGACGGGGTCCGCACAGATAACAGCGAGTGCGGGCGCCGGGCAGACCTGCTGATCGGCACAGACTCAATCGGCAACGTGGACGGGGCGCGTGATGAGGCACGCTTTGGGGACACGCTGTCACTGGCCTCCTTCCAAACCAACCGTGTCTTCATCCTCGATCGCATCAACTGCCGGCTCGCTGAGGCAGTGGTTGACTACCCTGGGTCGGCGCTCACACGGGTCAGCACGCTGCGTTCGAACTGTCACGACAGGACGCTGGGGCTGGCGTACCCCAGGATGCTAACACCTGTGCTAGGAAGCACGCTGTTCCTATTTGCCACAGACAGGGGGCTCATGCAGATTGACACGGGGCTCAGGACCATCCAGAGCATCGCAGGCGCCGCTGTTCCAGATAATTTGATGTGGCTGGGCGCAGATGCCTCAGGTACCACTGTGTATGCAGGCAATGGTACACATACAATAAGCATCACGGCCGCGCAGCAGAGATGCCAGCTTGGCACCACGTCGCTCGCAGGGCTCTCGTGTGCCCCGTGTAATCCAGGCCAGTATGTGTCCTCCACAGGAGTATGCACCCAGTGCTCCTCGGGGGTCACATGCGGGCCTGGGTTCATCCTGTCCAATTGCACTGGTGCATTTGACTGGTCCTGTACACCGTGTGGGGTGCTGCTTGCGTCTGCATTCCGATATGTCGAGGACTGCACCACCGTATATGTCTCGCCATGTCCTATTGGATACTACGGCAGTGGGGACTGCACGAGATGCCCTGAGTGGGCCACAACGACAAGGACAAATGCAACAAGCATAAGCGAGTGCATGTGCCAGTACAATGGCACCATGGTGAATGCCGGGTGTGTGATTCCAGCACCAGCATGGGATGAAACAAGTGTGATTCCCGACTGGATCCTGCCCTATGCCTGTTCCAACGACGAGTGTGGCTTCAAGGGATGCTATTTGCAGAGCGTTGTTCCTCGCGTGTGTGCCCCATGCTCTGCTTATGCAGGAACGATAGGTATGGATGGAGTTCGGTGCTCAAACTGCACTGGATTCAGAGTGCCTAATCCGTCACTCGACGCTTGCATGTGCCGCACGCCTTCGCGTCTGTCTGACGATGGAATGTCATGTGTATGCCCTCTAGGAAATGGCATTGCCGCAGGGCAGGGTTGTGCTGCTTGTGCATTGTCGGCATTCAATCCAATCAGCATATCCGTGGCAGAGGGTGTGGACTGGGCACTACAGTCGTCACCGTGTGCAGTCTGTCCTCCTGGATGGACCACAGATGGCACTGGCGCTACCGCCTGTGTGCCATGCCCTGAAGGCCTGTACAGGGAGGAGGGAATGACAGCGTGTGCCTCGTGTGCGGAGGACTGGTATGCCGCAGATTCGTCGAGTGAGGCGTCATGTGTGCAATGCAGCAGCGAGTGTGGCTATGGGCTGCGTTGGACCGTGTGCCCGGGGTCGTCTCGACATTTTGTGTGTACTGAGTGCTCGCCGGCGCTGCGTCCAAACGAGGTCTGGGTAGTCGGCGCGGACAACACCGACTGCAAGCGCCAATGCCTGCCAGGCTTCTTCAGATCAAGTGGTGCAACCGATTGTATGGAGTGCACGATCAACACCGACTGCCCCCCTGGATTCACTGCGACACGGTGCTCGGCATACGCTGATTTTGCGTGCGACGTGCCTTGCAGCGACGCGACAATGCCCGCGGACAACGCCGTATGGGCGAGCGGTTGCACTTGGCGGTGCGCAGACGGATACGTGAAGCGCACCAAGAAGGTGTTATCATGGACGGAGTACGCGTGTGAAAAGGTGGACAGCATGGCGTGGCCGGGCTGGTCGTGAGCGAGGCGTATATAACTCTGTGGCGGCAGCAGGTAAGGAGGGTGTTGGATGCAAGGTAAGTATGCATGTAAACGAAAGGCAGGGAAAACGGAAGGGCTCGCTGTGCAATGGGAACAGTTGTTTACCCCTCCACAAACAGGAATGGTAAATGCTCCGGTTCCTCCTGCGGCTGCTGGTGGGGGTCCTGCGGCTGCTGCTGGACCAGGCCCTGCGGCTGCTGGTGGGGGTCCTGCGGCTGCTGCTGCACTACCCCCTGCGGCTGCTGGTGGGGGTCCTGCAGCAGCTGCTGCTGCCGGCCCTTCTGGTGCTGTTGTATTAGATAGTGATAGCGATGACGACAGCGCAGGATCGTCCTCACCAAGCGCTGCAGCAGCAACAGCCACCAAAAAAAAGAAGAAGATTCAGGTGTATTACCCAAAAACTCGCTTTAATGTCAAACAATACACGTTTTTCGTGGAACGCTTTTCACATTCCGGTCCAATGCATACAGAAGGTATAGGCTTTTGGATAACACCATACACAATGAAGTCTGTTGATGATGATACTGGAGCCCCGCACATTATTGGCGTGCCATATCCCAAGCACAGCCAAGCAGGTGAAGTGGATACACCAATATATACAGCAGTATCTGGTGTAACCCCTATCCCAGCGATGGAAGCAATTCCATATGTGCATTTCCTGCCAGCCGATGCGCCCATGGGGCTGTGCACGGTAGGCGCAATGTACCTCAAGTTTTGCCTGGAAACCGCAGAGAAGGCAGATCACGATTTCGCGCTCCGAATGCAGGGGCTACAGCATTGCTCCATCAACGCCGTCTGGTGCTGCCCTGATGATGCCTACGAGGGCAGCGATAGGGAAGATGCGTCCAAACGCTACGCTGAGCGATACGTGCGGCGTTTCCTCGAGGGCTGCGGCGTCAGCGGCGAGACCAAGTCAGCAGATGTGGTGAAGGATACTCTGCAGATGCAGCGGGACTTCGCGGACGGCTGGACCAGGGAGCACACGCACACGCTCTCGCCTCTAGTGGAATCTGCAGGGGAGGCCCTCATCACGATGTTTATCCCCTCTGCGTTGTCGAACCTGCGAGGGCTAGAAATGTCACCTAAAGAGCTCTTCCGTGCGCTGAGGCGAAATCAGGAATTCTCAGCGCAAATCGGGCTGTGCCTGCACCACTTCATGGTGAAACTAGAGCAGGACCGCGGAGGCAGGAACGCCAACTACAAGTCCATGTTCAACGCGAGCACGTCAAATATGTTGGCACTTGGCGCGCTGGCGAAGCTCTTCAAGTTGAGCACGCAGGGAATATATGACACATTAAAAAGTGCTCAGGAACGAGATCAATTCTTCCACCCGCTGCTCGTGGATTGGTATGATATATTCAGACAGATGCCAGTTGCAAGAAGCGAGGCCCCATCTGTTCGCCGTTAGAAGACACACATGATGCAAGCTGAGCAGGCTGTATTTTTATTTCATTTGTATTAATGCTGCCAATGGTACCAGCGGGCAGGATCTCACAGAGACATGTGTTTATGCATAGACAAGGTCTTTGAGGACAAGCGGCTCGCCGTGGCGCTGCTCATGGTGTGGCTGTGCATCGTTGCAATCGTGTTTAAGGACATAGGGCTCCTCGAGACGCGCTTCGTGACGTTTGGCCCCTCGGCTGGGACGATCTTCATGGGCGTGACGTTGGATACGTGGTACAAGTGGTCGCTGGTGGCGGCATTTACTTTTGTCAACACGCTCGTGAATGACTTCATGTCAGACGCCATCAGTCCGTGGATTGTCAACACCATCACGGATCACAAGACAAGATACATCCCATATCCCAAAGGGGTTTGCCTCATGATCACACAGATGTGGGCAGTCTATTGCAATCTCATGGGCGTACTGGCGCTGTTCATCGCCATGACGCAAATCGACTTTGTGTTGATCAGGATGGGCGCGGATCTGACAGTGAATATGTATACAAACCTCAAGTTCATGCATAATAAGCTGCACGACGCGTCGCGCTATCACCAGTCTGCATTTGAAGACACTGCATATCACTCTCGTCCGTGTGACGGGGCGTGCGACGGACAGTCGTGCACGGGTGTGGCTGGTATCCCGGGAGAGGTCGAGATGTCCAGCGTATTCAGCATCACCAGCCGCGAGGACGAGTCTGATCGCTCGGCGCTGATGGCCGAAGGGCAGGGTAAGGTTTGATTTGTTGTCAGTAAAACGCGCCATGCATGTTATTATTAAAAGTTATGTGTTGTGGTCTCATTCAGAGAGACTTCTTCATGGATAAGATTGTGTCTCTTATGCAAGACTTGCACATTAGGCTGGACAGACTAGAGTCCAGTTTAGAGGGGATCTTTGACGTGGAGATCCCCATATCAGAGACTGATAGTGTCTATGCAGTTAATATAAAATGCAGCATTAGAGAAGCTGTAAAGGACGATCTGACGTCCTGTTTGAAGGCCAATAAGATCACAAGAGGACAGATTTTTACAACCCCAACATTCATAACGAAAAATAAATGGCGCATTAAAGAACTGGATCTGACCAAGGAATTGGAGTACCGTGATACTAGCAATGGGTTTCCATGCAAACTGGTGGTATGCAAAGGAAGATGCACTGGAATAATCTCGTCCCAGTCAATAGATATCGCTTTAAAATTCAGGAAGGTGGAAGAACAAAATGAACATTTCAGTGAGCAAGAGGCAATTAATGCATTACATGTTGACAAAAATAAGAATATCAGAGTGTTGTTTCCTGATCTTTACTGCTTCGCCAGGGTGGTGATCCAGCTGCCATCAGGAAGAAGACAGCTATGGGAATGCGTTGGAACTGAGTTGCTGAAAGAGG
>Ga0247837_1005845_pt1 | contig 17969 bp, 14 predicted proteins | sample LaCtaG_2_FD_187115 | JGI IMG/M metagenome (GOLD analysis project Ga0247837, IMG submission 187115) | Freshwater microbial communities from meromictic Lake La Cruz, Castile-La Mancha, Spain - LaCruzMarch2015_14.5m | ecosystem: Environmental > Aquatic > Freshwater > Lake | place: Spain: Castile-La...
TTTCTTTTTAATTGAGCCTTTGTAATCTCAAATGCAAACAGAATTCGAAAACACATTCACCTCGAAACCTGAGCCAAGTTTCAACCAGATAGCTAGACCCAGACTTGCATTTTTTCCGAAGATACTGATGTTTGCATCGCGTCGAGAGCTTTTATTAACCCTTTATCGGTGGATGACCCGAGCTCGAAGAGCTCAGCTAACAAGGTCATTCGAAAGCGATTGCGCCTTTCCTGCGTGCATTCTTTTCTATCACCGCGTTTCCAACCAAACGATCAATGATTGGTCCATTCGGGCTAAAAACTTCGAACGCCAGATGTACTGGATCAAGCAAAATGCCACTCCATCCTCGCTCGATGAAATCCGACTTTCGCAGCTGAAGGGAAGCCGAAGTAAGGCCATGGTGGGCGTGACATTCGACGACGGCTATGGAGAAAACTGCGAGTTTGCGATCCCAATTTTAGTCGAACACAAGATCCCGGTCACCTATTTTGTAAGTACTCATTATGTGGAAACCGGCGAGCCCTTTCCTCACGACATCGCGAACGGAAAAGTCCTTCGTCCAAACACCATTGCTGAAGTAAAACGTATGGCAGCGGACGGGGTTGAAATCGGAGCACACTCCCATACGCATCTTGATTTTGGGAAACCACTTGGTAAGAAGCAACTGAAGATCGAAATCAATGATGTTCGCAAGAAGCTACAAGACTGGACGGGACAATCGATCGATTACTTCGCGTTTCCCTATGGGCTCAAAGCAAACATCACCCAGGGGGCCATCGACGCGGTCTTCGAAGCTGGACACAAGAGCTTTGTTTGTGCGGCCGGCGGTTTCAATTTACCTGGCGGAAAGGCAAATCATCTAGTGCGCTGCCATGGAGAACCTGGTTTTGCCGCCTTCATGAACTGGCTTACCTTCGATCCTCGTAAAGTGTTTGGTAACAGTCCAATCAACTTTCAAAATCATGAACCTCAAATGCCTACACTCCCCCAAAGAACTTTAGTCGTACCGGAAAGCAGCCATGCCGTCCTCAACTAGATTCTCAAAAGCGACAGGTACATGAACACCGCCACCGTAGATACAGATGTTTCGTTGATCGCGACAGTTGCAAGTCAAAGAGCCCGTGATTTCAAGCCTTCCGTCAAAACGGACTCAGTTCCCTCGCGTCCATTGAAAACGCTGTTTGTTATTAGCAGCTTAGAAGTGGGCGGAGCGGAAACGCTGTTGGTTAACAGTTTTCGAAACTTTAGAAAGACCCATGTCATTCCGTCGGTTGCGTGTCTCAAGAATAAAGGTCTGCTCGGCGAGGCGATTGAAAGTGAATTCGAAGTTACTGAGAATTGGCTAACGAATCGATTCGATCTTCGAGTGTTGCCGAAGCTTGCACACTACATTCGACGCCAAAAATTTGATTCCGTCATTACGGTAGGCGCTGGCGATAAAATGTTTTGGGGACGACTTTGCGCTCGACTTGCGTCCGCGCCTGTGATCTGTAGTGCCGTACATTCAACAGGTTGGCCCGATGTCATCGGCAAGCTAAATCGGTCATTAACCCCAATCACCGATGCATATATCGGCGTTGCGCAATCCCATGGTAAGTTCTTGACGGACTACGAGCGCTTCCCCGCTGAGAAAGTAGTCGTGATCCCCAATGGCGTGGATACCGATCGATTCTGTCCAAACGCACAATCAAAACGAGAGGTTCGGGAGGAGCTCGGATTGAGTCTACGAGCGCCATTGGTTGGAATTGTGGCATCGCTTCGTCATGAAAAAAATCACGCGTTGTTCGTTCAAGCCGCACGCCAAGTCGTGGATGCCATTCCTGAGGCACAATTTGTTATCATTGGTGAGGGGCCTGAACGTCAAAACATTCTGTCGATCATCGAATCGCTTAACCTTACCCAACATGTTCGCCTGCTAGGAAATCGATTCGATACTCAGCGTCTTCTCGCTGCACTCAACGTTTTTGTTTTAACAAGCCACACGGAGGCAAGCCCCGTTTCTATTCTCGAGGCTCTTTCTTGCGGCGTACCCGTGGTAAGCACTCGAGTCGGCTCCGTAGCCGAAACCGTTTACGATCAGTGGAATGGATTCACCGTGGAACCCGGCAACGGAAATGAAGTTTCCAATCGCATCATCCACTTGCTTAGCAACCCAATCACCGCAGAGAAAATGGGACTGAATGGCCGTGAGCATGTCCAAGAAAAGGGCTCGTTGAACAATATGGTTCGACTGTACGAGCAACTCATCCATTCGATCTACGCACGCAAAACGCAAAAATCAATCTAAGCCGCGACGGAAACGGCTGGGCGATTGAGCTTGAACGAATAGATGCACTTCTGTTTCATCCAATGGGTCAAGTAAGCAAAAAAGCGTTCGCGTTGGATATCGTCGTGCAGATCATGTCGACAACCAACCCACCCCTTAAAAAGAGCATGTCCGTTGGAATTCTGAGCAAAGGTTTGCGATGCGTCTGGACTGGTCAAGGTGTCGTCCATACCATGCGTAACCAATGTGACTTTCTGGAGACAATGCGAATTCTCTAGCGCCCACTCGCCGGAATCAATCAGGTTCGCAGCGAGACGAAGCGACATGTTCCGATGCACCAATCGATCCATAAGATAGGCATCCTGCGCCCTTCGATCGCCGCTCAACTTCGAAACCTCAACGGCAGCCTTGATACGCCAATTGGGTAACTTTTTTGCAAGCCAGCGCCCCGCATCCATGACTCGCTGTTTCGGCATCTGCCCCGCCCGCAACATCGGCGAACCTGCGATGATGCCTTGCAGTTGCGCCGTCACATCCGGACGCCGCAAGGCTAAGTTCAAAACTAAGTTGCCTCCCATGCTCTGTCCAAAAACAAACTGAGGCAAACGGGGAAGCATTTCTTTTGAATGCACGATTGCTTGTTCCACTTCGTCAAGAAGCTGGTCATAGGATTCGATACACCCCTGCTTGCCAGGGCTGCGACCATGCCCCACCAAGTCGGTCACATGAACCGCAACTCCTAACCCTGCCAACGAAGTCCCCATGCCTGCAAACCGTCCGCCATGGTCACCAAAACCATGAACCACCGTCAATACAGCCCAAGGTGATTCCGTCTCGGGCATCCAGCGATGCTGAAATCGAACTCCCCGTTCGAACTCAACTTTGCCGCTGTAGCTGTCCACGGGGGAAGGATATGCTTGCACTCGAAAGGAACTCCCAGATTCGCATGGATAAGTAATGCATTGCAGGATTCTTCGCTAAAGGCGGAAAAGTCCAGCAACCTCTCCTTTGACATCGGAATCACAGGAGCAAAATATTAGACGTTTAGGATATTCATCCCTGATTTCAAAATGCTATCAAAAGCCAGACACGGTCTACGGATCTCAATGTGGGGAGGAACGAGAATATGTAACGCATGTACCGAATTAGATCGGAGACTGCAATCCAACCTGCCGATAGTCCGAAAGCCGACCCCTACACAGCACCCGAACCAAGAATGCATTGCTAGCCATGCAGATGAATCTCTCTGACTCCATTCGCTCTTCCTTGCGAAATCTGGTTTCTTCCCAGATTCAGATGGATCCAGACAGCTTGATTCAAGAGACAACTTTGATCCGCAACGGTTCTTACTGCGGACGTCGATTTTCGCTGATGGGCTACAGTTTGGTTTGGTTTCAAGAAGAGGGGCAAATCAAGCTATATACCCCTTCGAATGAGCTGATCGAATCTTGCAAGGTTCACGAGTTTGCACACATGGGCGACTTCTCGCAGCAATGGAACCGCGCAGCTTAGCGATGTTTAGCGCACCAAACCTGTTGCGACGTGTCGGGGCGAGCCCGACCGTCGCGTTGGCGTGCGCTCAGCGTTTGCGTGAGCCACCGACTTGCTGTGCCCGTACTCTTTTGCGATCTAGACAAAACACCCTTTCAAAAAGGACAAATTCCTTTTTAGAGCTATCTACAGCTTTTGGCGTCCACTCAAGGCGTCCGCCAAGATTTCTTTGTTCGTAAACTCCAAAACGCTGCCGCTGGTTACGCCACGGGCAAGCCGAGTTAACGTCACTGGGAAATCGGCGAGCTGGTTGGAAATGAAAAGAGCGGTTCCGTCCCCCTCGACGTTCGGATTGGTCGCCATGATCACTTCGGAAAAGTTACCGATTCGAATACGATCTACAAGCGCTTCAATGGTCAGTTGATCCGGTCCAATTCCTTCCAAGGGGGCGATGCGTCCCAACAAAACGTGATACTGTCCGCTATAGACCCCTGACTGTTCGAGCGCGATCAAATCCCTCGGCTGCTCAACAATGCACAGCAAAGAAGTGTCTCGGCGGCTGTCCATGCAAATCCCACACAACTCCCCCTCGGCCAGGTTGTAGCATGTGTCGCAGTACCGGACGTTCTCTCGGACGCTTCGAATGGCATCCGACAGCGCAAACGCTTCCGACTTGTGAACTCGCAGCAAATGGTACGTTAGCCGTTCAGCAGTCTTCCGGCCAATACCGGGCAATTTCCCAAGCTGGTCGATCAATTCGGTAACGGATTGTGATATCTCTGACATGTCTGGGCAAACTTCTCCTTGGTAACCTTTGAAGCTCAGGATAACATATCACATGCGATTTCGACCGCTAAGGTAACTTTCTCGTGTTCAGGGCTTTTAACTTCCGCTATGTCCGTCCTTTTGCAGATCCGCAATGCTTCTAAACGTTACGGCGATCAAGTTTTGCTTGAAGATGCCGAATGCACCATCACCAGCGACACCAAAGTAGGTTTTGTCGGCAGAAATGGTGCGGGCAAATCGACCCTGCTGCGCTGCATCTTAGGCGACGAGGAGCTGGATACCGGCTCCATCATTCGGCACCCTAAACTCAAAATCGGCTACCTTCGCCAGCACGATCCGTTTCTCCCCGGGGAAACTTCGCTGGAGTTTCTGATGCGCGACAGCGAACAGCCGGATTGGAAATGCGGCGAAGTCGCGGGACAATTCGAGCTAAAAGGGAAGTACTTAGACGGCCCCGTGGGCGAACTCTCCGGAGGCTGGCAAACGCGGGTGAAGCTGGCTGCTCTGCTGCTTCATGAGCCGAACTTGTTGCTGCTGGACGAGCCCACCAACTTTTTGGACCTTCGAACCCAAATCCTGCTCGAACACTTTCTGAAAGACTTTCGCGAAGCCTGCTTGATCGTGTCCCACGATCGAGCATTCTTAGGAGCGACCTGCGATTCGACGCTTGATCTGTCTGTCGGCAAGCTGACCATGTATCCGGGCAAAATTGACGATTTCTTGGTGTACCAAAAAGAGCTCGCCGAACATGACCAACGCGTGAATGCGGCAACCGAAGCCAAACGAAAACAGCTTCAAGAATTTGTTGACAAGAACCGCGCTCGCGCCAGCACCGCAACACGCGCCAAGTCGAAAAGCAAGATGCTCGATCGTCTTGAATTCAAGGATGTTCAAGCGGAACAAGCCAGAGCTACGGTTCGTGCCCCTATCGTCGAACCCAGAAAAGGCCCAGCAGTGCGATGCAAGGACCTAGCCATCGGCTACGACGATCGAGCGGTCGCAAAAGGGATCGATCTTGAAATCGAACATGGATCGCGAGCCGCCATCGTAGGGGATAACGGCCAAGGTAAGACCACTCTGCTTCGTACCTTAGTTCAATCCCTTCGAGCGGTTCATGGGGAAGTGAAATGGGGCTTTGGCTGCGAGATTGGAACTTACGCCCAACACGTGTATACCAGCCTTCCCGAAAACAAAACCGTTCTCGACTATCTAGAGTACGAATCGATTCCTGGCACAAAAACGCAAACGATCCTTGATGTTGCCGGCGCAATGCTCTTCCGGGGCGAAGCCGTTAAGAAGAAGATCTCGGTCCTGAGCGGTGGTGAGCGCGCACGATTGTGCATGGCTACCCTGCTGCTAGGCAAGTGCAACATTCTGGTACTGGACGAACCTGGTAACCACTTGGATGTAGAAACCGTGGAGGCCCTTGCGGATGCCTTGCTGGAATACAAAGGGACGGTCATCTTCACGTCTCACGATCGGCACTTCATGAAGCGAGTCGCGTCGTGCATCATCGAAGTCAAAGATGGTACGGTCGTGAACTATCGAGGAGATTACGACTCCTACCTTTACATGGTGAATAAGGAAATCGACTCGGTCGAACAAGAACGCAAAGGTACTCCTGCAAAGAGCTCGAATAAAGTACCTGCCAACGTACCTAACAACGCAAAGGGCAAGCCATCGCCACACAAGCCATCGGCTCAAAAGCAAGCGATCATGGCCAACGACGAGCGCTTGATCAAGAAAGAAATCGGCCAATTGGAAAAGACAATTGCAAGACTCGACTTGCAACGAAAGACACTCAACGAGCAACTCATGCAATCCACTGATGCGATCGAAGCACTCAAGTTGCACGAAGAGTTGACGAAGGTGTCGACTGAATTGGAAGCCGCCGAAATGCGTTGGTCAGAACTGCAGGAACAACTGGACGTATAGTGGCGATTGCAGTCCTTTCGCATAACCCCGAATCGTTGACCGCAAAGCTTCAAATGGAGGAGCTAGCGGATTGCCAACAATTGGCTGTTGTGATTTCGCAATGCATCAAGACTCCCATCGCGATCGCCTTGTCAGGAACACTTGGCGCTGGAAAGACTCAATGGACCCGCTTTTTTGCGATGGCTTTGGGGGCACCGAGCGAATCGATCAGTAGCCCGACCTTCATGCTCGTTCATGAATACCCTTGCCTACCCAAGGTCTATCACCTCGATGCTTATCGAATCGGGGACGAAGACGAAATGCTCGAGCTGGGAATCGAAGAAATGTTCGAATCGGATTCCATCACGATAGTTGAATGGGCCGATCGGTTCCCATCGATTCTGCCTAGAAACACTCTGAGATTACACTTCGAAGTATGCGAACTCGAATTCGCAAGAGTGGTTGAACTGAGCGCTACCGGAAATAGAGCGAAAGCAATTTGGAACGAAGTGCTGTCGCGGATTGTTCCTGTGATGTCTATTGAAGGATCTTAGGATTCAATCCTAGATTGTTTTCCATGAGCCGCAGGCGCTAGCCGCGTTACGAACTTACGGTAAAAACCGTGTGTCGCGGCTAGCGCCCGCGGCTCACAGAACCCGCGACCAGCGAGGACCTTACGCGGCCTTGATGTTCTGAAGGATCGGCAAGTCAGAGATCGACGAAGCACTGTCGGAGACGGATGAACCGGGACAGCCACAGGCCGCCGATCCGCAGGAAGTTCTTCGTCGGCTCAAATTGAATGCATGAGCCATGACCAGCAAGACTCCGCCGATCGGTGTTAGCCAAGGCTGGACGGTCGCAACGAAAATATTGCCAAATAAAGCCGAAGCAAAATCCGTGTGCTCATGCGAGCTATGATCATGCGAAGCATGGTCATGAGAAGTCGGATCTTGCGGGCCAGGATTTCCGGTTGCAATACTACCACTGCCGCCAAGTAAAGCGCGACGCTTCGCAAACACGCTGTCAGAACAACAACCATCGGTACAAACCGCTTCCGATTCCGAAACCGTTTTTGAGGACGAAACCAAATGGACTTTTCCACCTAGGCCGGCTGTCGCTAAAGGCAGATCGCCTGCAACTTCAGTGTGCGAACAGCAATGGTCTGGTAGAACGAAGGCCGCAGCTACAATTAGAACCAAGCCAGCGGACGACAAACCCAGAACGCGATAGTCTCTAAACTTGCGAAAAGCTGGCCAAATTGACATCGCCACTAGCCCTACACAGATAATGGCTGCAACCTGATGAAATTGTGGACTTGCCATCCACTCAGTAAACTTCAGGGCTGGCAAGCATGCGAGCAAGATAGGGGTTGCGGCACAGTGAACTGCACAAGTCACTGATGCTACAATTCCAAGTTTATCCTTCCACCGATTCACGCTGCGCCTCTTGGTACGTTTAGTTGCTGCATGTCCATTTGTCTCGCTCGTTCGAACAAGACGCACTATCGTACCGAAAAGTGAAGCACATGCAATACGATTGCAAAAGATTTTGATCTCGAAATGACTCAGCCACTTCCGCCGTCAATTACGGAAAAACAAGTAAAATCGAACTATCTTTCGTTGATGGGACAGGTTGCCGATACTTTGAAAAGAACGGGCAGGCCGCTGGATGCCGTCCAAGTGATCGGGGTAACTAAGTACGTCGATGTGAAATTGACCGAATACCTCGTGAACGCGGGGTGCCATCGCCTAGCGGAAAGTAGGCCCCAAGCCCTATGGGCAAAATCCGCCGCGTTGGCCGACCAAAAGATCGATTGGCACTTGATCGGTCATCTTCAACGAAACAAAGCCAAAAAGACAGTTCAGATGCTCAGCACCATGCATTCGCTGGATTCAGATCGGCTCTTAAGGCAAATTGAATCGGACCTGGATCCGCGAACGTCGCCTCTTCAGCTACTACTGGAAGTGAACATTTCCGGAGATGTGACCAAAACAGGAATATCGATCGCGGATGCAGAGCTTTTGCTAACGCATTGGATGGATCGCGATCACCGCCCTGCCAACATGGAAATAGCGGGACTCATGGGTATGGGCAGCCTAACGGGAAGCTCGGATACGACGCGACGAGAGTTCAGTTTGCTGCGAGAGCTACGCGACACATGGAGCAGCCGATTCGGCTTGCCATTAACCGAGCTATCCATGGGAATGAGCGACGACTTTGAAATCGCGATCGAAGAAGGTTCGACCATGGTCCGAATTGGGTCGTTGCTTTTTCAACAACCCGAAGCGGAAAATGAGAAGCGAACGCAACTCTAACTTTCCCCGCAGTTTTTTAGTTCCCCGGTTTCTTGGGCTGCCGGATGAATGCGGGAGACCTACCGGGTGCCGGCGCGTTAGAAGCTGAGTCGGCGTTCCCTTGCGATGTCTCCCGGCTCCCAGGCCCCATTTTTTCAACCGCCTGCTCCTCCTTGCTTTCCAATGTTCTGATGGATCGCATCCCAGTTTCAAGCAGGGGTGGAATATTGGTTGTTATCTTGGTAGCGGCCCGAAGAGCAGCACGCTGCTTCACGGACTCCGGCACATATCCCACATCTGGCCACGAATTGGTAGCATCCTGCGCCTTGGGCAACAGCGCAGTCGGCGTTTGGGTAGACTCTGGTATCCAAGCCGATGGACCTGCTGTCGGATTCCTGGACTCCGGTGTCGTTGGTTCGACCGGAACCATGGGTAACCGTTCTGTCTTCAGAACATCTCGGATATCAACTTTTGATTCATGCATCGGCACCATCGCAATACCCGTGGCACCCACCAACTGCGGAACTTCCCGGTCGAGCAGAACACGATCCGGAAGTGATGGAGCAAATGTGGTAGGTGCATTTGATTCGGTTAATGACGGTACAATCAGGCCATTATCCGTCCAAATGCCCGCAGGTGCATTTGGCCCATTGGACCAATCATTCGGCTTGGCGGCGTTAACGGCTTCGGTTACCGAGGGTGGCAATGGTCGATACCAATACCAGGTGCTTGCAGTGCCGACAATCAGCACCAACCAACCAAGCACCCGAGGTTGGCGTCCCGGATCCACGTCGGAGGAATCTATCGGAACGGGCTCAAGATCATCGCGTTTCTTTTTGCGTGCCATAGATGGGGATGGATTCTGTTCTGTAGTAGTAGGGCTTTTCAGCGCCACATCCCTGCGCAATGAAAAGTTCGGCCGATCTAGTAGCATCCAAGTGCTCGATCACTCTGACAACTAGATTGCATCGTCCGATGGTCTTTCACTGCTTCAACAAAATCTAACAACATTTAATTGCAGCGATTGTAAGGATCAATCACCTGAAACTTGCGGTTGAACCTTCGCCGGCAACCCGCACTTGAATGCTGTCCTCGATCACCGCTCGGTTGATGCCAATCGTGATGGTGCACAGTCCCTCCTGGACATCGAATCGACTGCCGACTTCAGTGATCGTTGTTGGGACACTATTGATCCACAGCGACACCCCTTCCTTGGGGGCCTTCCCGAAATCCAAAGCAAGGGTTCCCGCTTTGGAAATCGTTAACTGAGTCTGTATGAACGTTGTGGGTGGCACCCCAGAATGGGGCGAAAAGGTATCCATCCCCTTCAGCGGTAATGCACCGGAAACCAGCGACGAGGCTGATAGCCAAGTGAATGATTTGGAAGCTCCCGAGACTGCATCCAAGCTGTTTCTGTTCAGGATTTGGTTCGCTTCCTTTGTCCACTGCAACATTTGCCAAGACCGAAGGCTTCCATCGGCAACAACCAACATCGAGCCATCAATCTTCCCCAATTCGGTCATGAACCGAACCAGATCGATGGCTTCGTCTTGGCTGAGAGAATCAAGGAGACCATCTGGCATCAAGGAGCGAGAATCTTTCGACTCTTCAATGTTGGCTTTCACGATAGCTCGTTCTTTTCCATCGGCGGTTCGAAGAATGACTTCCGTATCGGATTCTCGCACCGGTATTCCCGAAATGACTTCATCGTCGTCCGTGCGAATCAATTTCGCGTGGTACCCTTCTTTTACTTTCGCGGCAGGAGCAATCAATGCCTCGATCAGATAATCGGCAGGAGCATTGGCGCCGATGCTCGTCAACTCTGGACCAACGACCCCTCCGACTCCTGCGATTCGGTGGCACTGTGAGCACTGAAGTTCGTTGCGACGATAAATCATCTCACCGCGTCGTGCATCCCCTTGATCCTTGGCAAGCTGAAGCCATTCGTCACGAAGCGATTCGCTCCACACCCATTTGTTTTCCGATAAGGATGCGATACGGTCGATCGTCGCAATCAATTCGACACTTGCATTTCCGGAACTTCGCAGAACACTCCGTACGGCTCGGCCCACTTCCGACGTTAGTTTTTTACCATCAAGAGCGCTCATCAGCGATTCACTTCCAGCCTTCTTGTTCAGAATCAATTGCAACGAACTACTCAAGGCAGCATCTGGCGACCGAAGCCCAGCCAACCGGTCGGCTAGCGTCTGCGAGGCTTGATTCAAATCCAACTCAACCAATTGTTCCGTCGCGGCGATAGCAATCTCAGAATCCGGGTTGATCGCCAATTTACTTATCGCCAACTTGGCTTGAGCATCTGCGTACGACGCAATCGCTTGAATGGCTGCGTTGCGAAGCTCCAAGGGGCCGGATACCACAAGATCAACGATTGCCGCACGAGCTTCCTGTACTTGCCATTGCCCCAGCGCCTTCACCACCTCGACAGCCACAGCTGGATCGGTATCTTTGGCCGCGAGCAACTTCATAAGGCTCGCGTTCAGCTCACTAGAAATAGCAATAGTCTGTTTCTTTCGTTTCGAAACGTCCACCAATGCACGCAACAGGCCTGCTTGATCCTGTGCATCCAGCTTTGGAAGCTTGATTTCCGATTCGGGCCGCACGATCCAACTCAAAAGCATCGCATGTTGGTTAGGCTGTCCCAGTTCCGAAACCAATCGCATCAGCTCGACCGCATCCCCTTTGCTCTGAATAGCTCCCGTTCTAAGCAATTGCATGGTCGCGTCCAAACTGGACGGTTCGTTGATCGCACGCAAAGCAAATGCGATTGCATTTGGTTTTTCGTTAAACCTAAATGCTCCGGACTGAAATGCAGGAAGCCAGGATGCCTTGAGATCTCGCATGCACTGCCAAAGAGCAAAATCCAAGAATCGATCCATGGGTTGGTTCAAGATTTCACATGCAGCCCCCGCAGCTTCTGGTATCTCCAAGGCGGAAAGCAGTCGTACCGCTTCCAACCGAACTCGGGGGTGCGGGTCCGACGTATGTGAGCCTACTAAACGGAGCCACTTCGACTGTTGATCCCGCGACACTTCCTTGCCAAATCCTGTCGACGTGCGAAAGTCATGCGTCATTTGGTGACTTTGGTTTCGAACCGCTGCTGCTCGAATGCGACCATCATTCGCCAAAAGCAATTTATCGATCGCAGCGGAATGATACTGATTGTCCGCCTCGAGATGCCAACACCATTGCATCAGCTCCAAATCCGAATCGGTTCCTGATGTTTGAATCAGATTTTCGATTCTGGCTTGCACGCGTGCCGCTACGGTTGGATCGGATTTGGCTCGCACTCGGATGGCTTGGCTCGCAAAGATCCGAACCAAGTCCGAATCGTCGGTCAGACGAGCCATGTTTTTCTCGATCGAGTCCGACGCTACGATCGCTTCGTTCGGTGCAATTTTTTGTTCTTCGTGGGTGACTCGCCATATCCGGCCGTGAGTTCGATCCCGTCGCGGGTCACGAAAATCAACCTCACCATGCTGAATGATGGGGTTGTACCAATCTGCGATGTACAGCGCGCCATCCAAGCCTTGTTTGGCATCGATAGGGCGAAAGGAAACGTGTGGCGTTTTGATGATCTCTTGTTGCTGAACCGACTCGTACCCCGATTGGGATTCGGAAACCACAAAACGGCAGACTCGATGTGCTCGGAAATCGTTGGTCACCATGCTCCCTCGTATGGACTCGGGCCAATGCTTTCCTGACAAGATCTCGAGACCGCAATGCTTGGGGCTGCCAGGATTGAGTCCCGAAACGAATCGCTCCCCGCCGACCGCTGTTACGAATACACTCCCCGGAAATACAAAGTTGATACCTTCGACGTAGGCACCGTCGGTTGCAAAGACTTGACCATATCGATCAAAATGAGTTCCCCAGGTATTCACGAAACCGCGGGCGTAAACCTCCAAACGCTTGGTTGCCGGGTGGAACCGCCAAATCCCGCCCCCATTCAAACGCTCAACTCCCCAAGGTGTCTCGATGTGCGAATGAATGTAGATTGACTGATTCATGTAAAGCCATCCATCTTGCCCCCATCGAAGCGAGTGCAATAAATGGTGAGTGTCTTCGGTTCCAAAACCAGATAGTACTACCGTTCGCTCATCGGCAACCAAGTCCCCATCGCGATCAACAAGGTATAGGAGTTGATCGCTATTGGCCACGTAGGCGCTTGCGTGCGGTCCATCGTTGGCTGGCAGTACTCCAGTTGGAATCAAAAGCTTGTCAGCGAAAACAATCGTTCGGTCTGCAACTCCGTCATGATTCGAGTCCTCGAGAATGACAATCTTGTCGTTGGCAGGCTCGCCCGGCTTGACCTGCGGATACGTTTCACTAGATGCCACCCAAAGTCGCCCTTGGTGATCCCAATTCATATGAATAGGTTTAGCTAGACTAGGATCGCCTGCAAAAAGGGTTGCTTTCCAACCATCTCCCATTTGAAAGGTAGTAAGCTCCACGTCTGGATTCGGCACGGGGATATCGGTTAGTTCGCGCTGCGCAAAGAGGACTGCGTTTGGCGAGATAAAACCCAACACTAAGAAGCAAATAAAAAGACGAGCACAAACAAGAACACGAAGCATGGGATGGCTTATCGAAGATGGTGATGGCATGGCTGGAAAAGCTTGCGGGTGGGGAAAGATTGGTCTAGGCAGGTAGGAGCGGTCAAGATTGGCAATCTCGACGAACATGCAATGGTAATCGTTACATTCCGCTTTTTCGAGGACAGTTTTTGAAATACTACGATGCGGCAGAACGATGTGGAATGCACTACTGATGACTCACCTTTAGACTATACTTTACGTCTGTGAACACAATGTTCGTTGCACGAATGCCTTTCGCACAAATCGTGCAGCGATACCGAAATCGTCTGGTTGAGAAAAAGTATGCAGAATCAGTTTACATGTGGCTTTGATCTGGGTGGCACCAAGATGCTTTGTGTCATTTTGGACGAAAAGCAGAATGTGGTTGCTAGAAAACGCAAAAAAACAAAGGGAACCGAGGGGGCCGCGGCTGGTGTTGCTCGGATTGCAGAGCTGATTCGTGAAACCTTTCTTGAGAACGGACTATCACAAAGCGAGCTCTCCTCGATCGGAATCGGCTGCCCTGGTCCCGTCGACATGGACAACGGAATCGTGAATGTCGCGGTCAATCTCGGCTGGAAAAACGTGCCGCTATCGGCGATGCTCGAGGACGAACTGAATTGCCCAGTCTCTGTTTTGAACGACGTGGATGCCGGGGTCTTTGGTGAATACTGCGTGGGTGCCGCTGTCGGCGCCAGAAGCGTCGCTGGAATTTTCCCCGGAACGGGGATCGGCGGCGGATTCGTCTACGAAGGAAAAATACTTCGCGGCAAACGTTCTTCTGCCATGGAAATCGGGCATACGAAGATTTCCTCTTCCACCCGGACAAGCGGCACCGAAATGACCGGCACTTTGGAAAGCGAAGCCAGCCGGCTCGCGATTGCCGCCGAATGCGCCAAATTGGCTTATCGCGGCGAAGCACCCGCCTTGCTCAAGTCAGCAGGGACCGATATTTCTCAGATCCGTAGCAAAGTCCTAGCCACCGCAATCCGAGACGGGGATAAATCCGTGGAAAGAATTGTTCGCCAAGCCGCTCAAACAGTAGGCTTCGCAGTGGTCAATTTGGTCCATATGCTTTGTCCGGAAGTCATCATCCTGGGCGGAGGACTCGTCGAAGCCATTCAAGAAATTTACTTGGACGAAGTGGAACGAACCGCAAAACGCAATATCCTTCCTTGCTACAGCGATATGTTCGAAATTCGAATGGCAAAATTAGGCGATGATGCTGGTGCAATGGGAGCCGCGATTTGGGGCCGTCAATGCGCTCCGACCACCACCTCATCCGACTCTTGATCGCCGCTGGAAGTGCTTAAAGCATGTCGGCCATTCGTTGAATTCGTCCGCCGGAACATAGCTTTGCTCGACACAATCAAATTGGTTGGTGTCCCATGGGTCCAGCCAAGCATCGCCCTCGATATCCGCAAACACCTCTGTCACATACATGTGCTCAATTCTGGGCATAAACAGCCGGTAAATCTGAGCCCCCCCAACGACAAACCCACGATGCGATTCGGGCACTAACGCGATCGCATCTTCCACCGAATTCGCAACATTTACCCCTTCCCAGCAGAAATGGCCGGATTGAGACAAAACGATCGTTTGCCTGCCGGGAAGAGCCTTTCCAATCGACTCAAATGTCTTTCGCCCCATGATCAGCGAATGACCCATCGTTAGTTTTTTGAAGCGTTGAAGATCACTTCGTAGTTTCCATGGTAAAGTGTTGGCTCGGCCTATCGTACCGTTTCGAGCGACCGCAACCACCGCACACAATTCTTTTTCACTCATGATCTTTGCCTTCTACGGGTATTCGATTTGGCGGCTAACTGTAACCCAACTTTTTCCATGTGGTAACCTAACTTGACACTAGAATCTACCGCGCCAAAAACCAACAAGCCGATGCTGGGGATGCTCTCGCTTGTCTGCCTTATTGTAGGGAACATGATCGGAATTGGGCTGTATGTTGGCAGCTTCTACTCTATGCTCTCGCTTCAGGACGCTCGACTTGTTTTGCTGGTCTGGTTTGCTGGCGGTCTTTACGCCCTGTGCGGCGCAATCGCTTATGGAGCTGTCGCACGGCGATTGCCGGTTTCAGGCGGCGAATACACCTACCTTTCACGCTGCGTCCATCCCGCTATTGGATTCATCGCAGGCTGGATCTCGATCATCGCAGGTTTCACCGCGCCCATCGCCGGCGCTGCCCTTCTATTTGGCGAGTATCTTAACCGCTTCTTAGGCGAAGGGTACAGCGATCGAGTTCGAATCTTTGCAACGATGGCGATCATAGCGGCCGCGGCCCTTCATCTGCTTCACGTTAAGGTAGGGGCAAGCTTTAACAATTTAGTCATTGGGATCAAATTGGTTTGCTTCTTAGTTTTCCTTGCGATCGGGATTCCGTTTGCAATGCAGTCAGGCTATAGCGGACTGCTTGTTGACCCTACCGCGCCCGTGCCCGAATCGCTATCGTTCACGAATCGGATCATGGATGGCAATACCGTCTACAACATGATTGTCTCCTTATTCTACGTGTCGCTCGCGTATACGGGATTCAACGCCAGTATCTACCTAGCTGGTGAAATCGATCGGGAGCCAAACACACAAAACGGTCGGTCTCTTGTCAGCCGGTCGATGTGGATGGCCTGCTTGCTGGTCATGATTTTTTACCTGCTTTTGAATTACGTATTCCTGTTCGGACTTGATGCTCAAAGCATCGTCGATGGCGGTGAAAGCTACGTCGCTTTGGTTGCAAACAACATCGGTGGGCCAAGCTTATCCATCTTGATCCAAATCACGATCATACTTTCAGCCGCAACCAGCATTCTCGCAATGATGGCAACCGGACCTATGGTTTATGCCCAAATGGCAAAAGATGGATATCTCCCCAAATGGTTAAGAGCGACCAACCAAGTTCCTCGCTCTCCGATTTTGATACAAGCAACACTGTGCTGTGTTTTGGTATGGATTTCAGAGATCAAAGATATTGTTGGCTACCTTGGCCTGACATTAACCGCCTGCGGAGCGCTCGCTGTTTCCAGTATCTGGTTTGCGAAAAAGGCATTCCAAGAAAATCTCCCGGTCCGCTGGTACGAGCACGCTTGTACGGCGATCTATGTTTCGGGTGCTGTTCTTTTCTTGGTGGTCGCCGCGTTTAGCCAACGGGAATTCAATCAATTCTTGTTGTGCATGGCTTCGTTCGCAGCAGGCCTATTCGTCTTCATGCTTGTGAAGTGGTTATGACGATTAAATCGATTACCGAAAGGCGTTAAGGTTTGATCGGGGCAATTTTGGAAAGCCAAATATTGCGCAAAGCGCCCTGCCCAGTTTTGGCAACTACTCTATCACCAATCCCCTTACTCTCGAGATGCGTAAGCAACACGCCTCCTTCATCGCAGTCGAAGCATTCAAATGGACCTAAAGACGATTCTGAGTTGGATTCTGCACATCGATCGCCATCTCAATGAACTGGTCGCAGCCACAGGCCCAGAATGGGTTTACTTCGTTTTGTTCGCAATCATTTTTTGCGAAACGGGACTGGTGTTGCTGCCATTTTTGCCAGGAGACTCCTTACTCTTCGCCGTTGGCGCTTTGTGCGCTAGCACAGGCTCTCAACTGAGTTTAGCGATCATGATTCCCCTTTTGATTGTTGCCGCGATTAGCGGGGACGCTGTTAATTACTGGATCGGCGCCCAAGTGGGCCCTAAAGTTTTTCGCAGCCAAAATTCACGCTGGCTCAATCAATCGCACTTGGTTCGTGCCCAACACTTTTACGAAATGTATGGTGCCAAGACAATCATTATTGCACGATTTGTTCCGATCGTTCGGACCTTTGCTCCCTTTGTGGCAGGGATTGGCCGAATGCATTTTGGGCGGTTCTGGCTGTACAACATCGTCGGTGGCATCGTCTGGGTCACTCTATTTTTGATTGCCGGTTTCTGGTTTGGTAACTTGGAATGGGTCAAGGAAAACTTCATCTTCGTGACCCTTGGAATCATCGCCGTCAGCGTGATCCCGATCGCAATCGAATGGCTGAAAGCACGGCAAGTCCCCAAAGCAAATCCCTAAGTTCTCAATCGAAAAACAACCAACCGAGTAGCGAAAATAATTCGGTAATTCGGTGCCACCCACCGTTTTAAGAGCAACGCGGAAAAATTCTAAGGATGGCACCCACGAATTAAGACAAGTCAGAACCTGACCGAAACGGTTTGTCGAAGACATCGAGCAGGGCCAAGCCTGAATCCAAGATCTTTCATTACCGTCACAGACGAACCAATCGCTTACAATCCCATCAATTCAACCGGTAACTCTTTTTGATTTTCGGAGTTCGCAATTCTCCGAAATCAAAGCAGCCGATAGCGATTAGGCATCACAAGCCCCATCTGACGAAGCGAATCACGCAAAACACTTGCGCACTTTTCTCTGGCCAGGCTGGAACTTGCGAGTCCCCAAGATCGCCTCTTCTTGCATACGGTCTGGTGAGCCCGGCCCACGACTCTTGCCAAAGTACTTCTTGAAATTCCAGACTAAATCACACCACATCCCATCGGCGATTCCCAGCTTCGCTAGCACCGGAGCGTAATCCATCCCGCAATCGGCAGCGATCTTCCCGCCCTTGTCCGTCCGCCCCTG
>Ga0247837_1005846_pt1 | contig 17965 bp, 13 predicted proteins | sample LaCtaG_2_FD_187115 | JGI IMG/M metagenome (GOLD analysis project Ga0247837, IMG submission 187115) | Freshwater microbial communities from meromictic Lake La Cruz, Castile-La Mancha, Spain - LaCruzMarch2015_14.5m | ecosystem: Environmental > Aquatic > Freshwater > Lake | place: Spain: Castile-La...
CGCGCAGGTTCTCCACCAGTGCGTCGACCCCCGCACCGCCGCCCGCGGCGAGGATCAGATCGATCAGCAAGTGCGCCGCCGCCTCCGGAGTCGGCGGCACGGACACCGGGTCCGCGGAGGTGAGATCCCAGATCAGATCGGCGAACCAGGCCTGACGGGCATCGGCACCACGCCAACGCGGCAGGCCGACAAGCAACTCGCACAGGCTTTGGCGGATGTTGATGTGCATCGCAACAGTTCCTTGGAACAGACAGGGCCGGAGATAGCGCAGTGGCGGATAAGGACGCGCATCTTAGTCGTTTGTCGCCCTCGCTGTCCGCGCCGGGCGGACCAAGCCGACGAAAGTCCCGATGAAGGTCGGCAAACACTTGTATCGATTACGGGAGTCGCGCTATCTTTCGCAGCTTCGCCTTTCTGTCAAGGCGGTTTCCGCGACCAGGAACCGCCTTTTCGTTTTTCAGGACACCGCCCGCCGGGTGTCCCAGCGCCGATGAGGCAGGGCCTGCGCCATGAGCGAACCCTTGATGATGACCTACCAACGCCTGCCGGTGACCTTCGATCACGGCGCCGGCGTCTGGCTATGGGATGAGAACGGTAAGCGTTACCTTGACGCCTTGGCCGGCGTCGCCGTGTGCGGACTCGGCCACGCCCACCCGGCGGTGCGCGACGCCTTGTGCGAACAGGCCGGGCGCCTGATCCACACCTCCAACATTTATCGCATCGCGGAACAGGAGCGCCTGGGCGCAATGCTCACCGCCTTGTCCGGGATGGATCGGGTGTTCTTCGGCAACTCCGGTGCCGAGGCCAACGAGGCGGCGATCAAGCTGGCGCGCCTGCATGCCCATCACCGCGGAGTCGAGAATCCCGCCATCCTGGTGATGGAGAACAGCTTCCACGGCCGCACCCTGGCGACGCTCAGCGCCACCGGCAACCGCAAGGTACAAGCCGGGTTCGAACCGCTGGTGCAAGGGTTCGTGCGCGTACCATACAACGATCTGGCAGCAGTGGAAACCGCCGCCGCCAACCGCAAGAACATCGTCGCTGTCCTGGTGGAACCGATCCAGGGTGAGGGCGGCATCAACATCCCCGCGGACGGCTACCTGCCGGGCCTGCGCGCCATCTGTGACCGCGAGGGCTGGCTCCTGATCTGCGACGAGATCCAGACCGGGATCGGCCGCACCGGTCGGATGTTCGGCTTCCAGCACACCGGCATCGTCCCGGACGTCATCACCCTGGCCAAAGGCCTCGGCAACGGGATGCCGATCGGCGCCTGCGTCGCCCGCGGCGCAGCAGCCGAGGTCTTCGCGCCCGGTTCCCACGGCTCCACCTTCGGCGGTAACCCGCTGGCCTGCAGGGCCGCCCGGGCGGTCCTGGAGACCATCGCCGCCGAGGATCTGGTGGCCCATGCCGCCGCACGCGGCGCATCACTGCTCAGCGCATTGCGCGAGGCACTGGCCGACACCCGGGGCGTCGTCGCCCTGCGCGGACGCGGACTGATGCTTGGAATCGAACTCGACCGGCCCTGCGGCGCACTGGTTGGCCTGGCCCTGGAAGAAGGTCTGCTGATCAACGTCACCGCGGAGCGGGTGGTCCGACTCCTGCCTCCCTTGATTCTCGAAGCACCGGAGGCGGACCATTTGGTTGCGGGCTTGAGCGCCCTGATTAAGCGTTTTCTTGGGGCCCACTAGGGGCTCGAACCGGTGTCGCGCACCCGTGGCGCGCACCCGATCCCATGCGGAGAATGGATCACCGATGCCAGCTACCCCGACCGCCTGTCGGCACCTCCTGTCCCTGTTCGACCTGAGCCCCGAGGAAGCGCGCACCCTGCTCGCCCGCGGTACCGAATTGAAGGCCATGCGGTGCCGTGGCGAAGACTATCGCCCGCTGCGACACCGAACGCTCGCGATGATCTTCGAAAAATCATCGACCCGCACCCGCGTCTCGTTCGAGGCGGGAATGGCGCAATTCGGCGGCCATGCCATCTTCCTCTCGCCGCGCGACACCCAACTCGGCCGCGGCGAGCCCATCGAGGATGCCGCGCGCGTCATCTCACGGATGGTCGATGTGGTCATGATCCGCACCTTCGACCAGGAAACAGTCGAGTGTTTCGCGGCCCATTCCGTGGTCCCGGTCATCAACGGCCTGACCAACCGCCTGCACCCCTGCCAATTGCTCGCCGACATGCAGACCTACTTCGAGCACCGCGGCGATATCCGCGGTCGCCAGGTGACCTGGATCGGCGATGGCAACAACATGTGCCAGTCGTACATGGAAGCAGCGCGGCTGTTCGATTTCTCCTTGCGCATCGGTTGCCCCGCGGGTTTCGAACCGGATGCCCAGTTGCTGAGCGCGGACGCCGGCCGCTTCACGGTGGTACACGACCCTTTGGAAGCCGCCCGCGGTGCCGATCTGATCGCCACCGACGTCTGGGCCAGCATGCATCAGGAGGGCGAACTGGAGAACCGGCTTGACCTGTTCTCCCCCTTCCAGGTCACCGACGCCATCATGGCGGCCGCGGCGCCGGACGCGCTCTTCATGCACTGTCTACCCGCCCATCGGGGCGAAGAGGTGGCCGCATCGGTCATCGACGGCCCTCAATCCGTGGTTTGGGACGAGGCCGAAAACCGGCTGCACGTGCAGAAGGCGTTGCTGGAGTTCCTGCTCGTGCCGGGGCACTGAGTCAAGCCGGATCAAACCGGATCGAACCGCGAATTCAACATCGCCCGTGCACCGAGGACGCCCAGTGAGACCACCCGCGTTGTTCGTGCTGTGCCTGTGCGCCGCACTCCTGACTCCGCTCCCGGCCCAGGCGGAGACCCGTTATATCACGGACCAGATTGAAAGCACGCTACGCGCCGGCGAGAGCACCCGCTTCAAGATTCTGAAGATGCTGCCGAGCGGCACGCGCGTCGAGGTACTGGACATCAACCAGACCACCAAATACGCACGGGTACGCACCGCTGACGGCGCCGTGGGTTTCGTGCCGGAGGCGCAACTCCAGAACGAACCCGCCGCGCGCAACCGCCTGGCGGAACTGGAGACCCGCCTGGCGGAACTGCAACAGGAGCCGGACGCACTCGCCGCCCGGCTTGCCAAGGTCCAGAACGAACATAGCGATCTGCAATCCGGCTATCAGACGCTGGAACGGGAAAAGCAGTTACTGGAACAGCAATTGGCGACCATCCGCCACGCCTCCGCCAACGTCATGGACATCACCAACGATCGGGAGCGCCTGCGCCTCCAGGTCGCCAACCTCACCCGCGCCCGTGCCGACCTGGAACAAGAGAACCGCGACCTCAAGAACCAGACCAACCAGCGCTGGTTCCTGATCGGTGCCGGGGTGCTGATCGGCGGCATCCTGCTCGGGCTGATCCTGCCTCATTTGCGGCTGGGACGGCGGAAGAGTAACTGGGGATCGTTGTGAGGGCGGTCTGTCAGGATCGCCGTTCCGGCGAAAATGACCGCCCGGATTGGTCCACAGATGTCACAGATGTTCACAGATGTTCACAGATGAAGAAAAACATGAGGCGAAATCGCCTCATAACGCACGAACGGTGCAGCAAGGAACGGCGCGTAAGGGCTTGACAACCCAGAAAAACCCTGATCCAATCTGAAAAAAGCGACGCGTTATGGGGTAGTTCGTCCGCTGAAATCTAGCTAGGCCATAAACGTAAACGGGACATTCCGTTGCCAACACTTGGGTGGTGCAGGTGCTGCCTTGAGCGGGTCAGTAGCGAGGCGCATATCTGCCCTCACTGCGGGCAGCCAGAACCTTTCGCCGAGGATTCGTCCCTCGACCAAAAAGTCGTGGAACTGGCTCGCAAGGGAGACATAGTTGAGGCAATCACATTACTCAGAATCCGCACGGGATGGAGTCTCGCGGAAGCGAAACAGCACATTGAAAAAATAAAAGCAAACAAATGACCAGTATTGCTGAGATCGAAGACGCTGTGGCAAAGCTCTCGCGTCAAGACCGGCCTTGATCATCGTTCCGGCCGTAGGGTGGACAAGCGATAGCGCAGTCCACCGAATCCCGCGCCGCCGCTGGTGGACTGCGCTACGCTTGTCCACCCTACGGGGCCGCGTGGCCGGAACGATGATCAAGGCACCCAAGTCGAATCGCGTCTCCGATTACGACAACGATTGTACTAGCGTCTAACTTGCTCTTAACTCGTCACCAAGCGGCGTTCCATTCCCATCGCTATTCGCATCCATTTGCTCCTGCACAGTCCGAATCGCGACCCCGTGACAGGCATCGTCCAATCGGCCGGGGGGCGGCGCCATCGTCCACTCTGCGTGTTGATCGATGATGAGCAACTGATCGTATAGGGTGGTATCTTCATCCTGCTCACCCAGGGTGACATAGGTGATGCCCCGTTCGCACAGCAGGCACAGCAGTTCATCGACCTGGCACTCACTGAGCGCACGTGAGGGATGATCGAGAAAAACGAATATGGGCTCGGCCAGCAGCACCCGGGCGAACGCGAGTAACTGTTGCTCGCCCAGCGAGAGGAGATCACTCCAGTTCTGCTCACAATCCAGGCCCCCGGCACGCTGTACGGCGGGCACCAGATTGAGCCGACGCAGGGTGACCAGGATGCGCTCGTCCGAAAAACGCCGCTCGCCCCCGCCGGGCAGCAGGACCTCGCGCAGCGTGCCCGGCGGCACATAGGGGCGCTCGGGCAGGAACAGGATGTCGTCCGCCGCCGGCCGCGTGATCGTGCCCTCGCCCTGATCCCAGAGCCCCGCCGTCGCGCGGAACAAGGCGGAGCGCGCCGCTTCGTCGGTGACGCGAATCAGACACCGGGTCTTCATCGGGATCGAGGCCGTCAGTTCCTTGATCAACAAGCGCCCGCTGCGGGGTGACTTGAGGGTCAGACGGTCGAACGCGATGAGCCCGCAGTCGGTGCAATAGGTAATGGTCGGGGAGGTCGGTTGCGCGGCGTGTTGCACGGCCTCGGCCAGGGCCTCCAGACGGGCGATAACGGCGGTGTAAGCCGAGATCTGCTGAAACTGGGTGACGATCAGCGAGAAGGCGCCGATCAGATGTCCGAACGCCATGGCGGATTGACTGATCACACCGAATTCAGCTTCACCATTGATGAACAAGGGCGCGACCAGCAAGACCGGGATGATCTGGATCAGATAGTTGTAGCCGGTGGTGAAAAAGCCGAGGTTGCGATTGACGTCGATGATGCGCCGAAAGTTCGCGGTCAATTGATCCAGACGGTCATGCAGCCGATCCCGCAGCCGGTCTTCCTGGCGCACCAGGGCGATCGACTCGGCATTCTCGCGGACATGCACGAGGCGCGCACGGAAGTTGGCTTCCCGGTCCAATTGATCATAATTGAGTTGAATCAGCGGGCGCCCGAGGTAGAAGGTGCATACCGACCCCAGCGCGGCGTACAGGATCGTGACCCACAGCAGCAGCGGGCTGATGGACCACATGACCCCGGAGAAGGCAATGACGGTAATACTGGCGTTGAGAATCATCAAGACGAACGACAAGGTGGTGCCGGCGAGCGAGCGGATGTCCTCGGTGATCCGCTGATCCGGGTTCTTCAGATCGCCGTAGGCGTTCATCCGATAGTAGATGTGGTCCTGCATGTACTTGTCGATCGAGCGCTCGGTCAGCCATTTGCGCCAGAGCAGACCAAGCCGCTCCTCGCAGTACCGGTAAAAGACCGCGGCCGTGGTCGCGACGGCGAACACCACCAAATAGAGCAAGGCATAATGGAAAAAGCGGCCCAGCTCCTTGGACTCGATCGACGTCATGAAGTCCCGGCCGACATAGCTGTTGATGACGTTCAGTCCGTTGATGGCGAACAGGAAGGCGATCAACAAGCCGGCGAACAACGTCGCCTTCGGACCCACCGGCGACCGGCGCAGGGCTTTGAGCATGCCCCAAAAGCGGAGCCAGGTATTCTTGCTGATCGGGACTCGGGTCGCTTTCATCGCTGGGTTCTTGTCGTGAGAGGTCTGAGCGTGCGGCAGGAGCGGTCGCGTGGTCAAGGCGCAGCGCCGCTCGATTCCCCGACGGCGGACCGCGACAACGGTAAGCGATGACACCCGGAGCCCGCCAGTATAACCTTGAGTGACCGGCCGGCCGAAAGGGTCTTTAGACCTTGGCGAACTTCCGCATCCTGGCGTAACACATTGATGATCAGGGCGCTAACGCCGCGCCAGCCCTCGCTCTTAACCAATCTTTACTCAGGAGTCGCCACGATGCAGGTCCGGGTTCTCGATGTTTTCACCGATCCTGCGCCTTGGTTGGCGGTCGCTTCGGGTGAGGCCCGACTCACCATCACCCAGGAACCAGGGCCACGCGGCCCGGCGCTGCGGCTGGACTTCGACTTCCATGGCGGCGGCGGTTTCGTGGTCGCCCGCCGCCCCCTCGACCTGACCCTACCGACGGCCTATGCCCTGCGCTGCAACATCCGCGCCGCGGCGCCGGCCAACCGGTTCGAGTTGAAGCTGGCCGACCCGGCCAACGTCAATGTCTGGCGCTACAGCGCGCCCCAGTTCGATTTCGCCGCCGACTGGCACCCACTGGAAGTCCGCGGCCGGGAGTTCGAATACGCCTGGGGTCCGGCCGGCGGCGGCGCGCCGAGCGTCGTCGGCGCCATCGAGTTCGCCATCGTCGCCGGTCCGGGCGGCCGGGGCACGGTGTGGCTGTCGGACCTGTGCCTGGTGGATCGCACCGTCCAGGTGCCGCCGCGCCTCTGCGCCTCCAGTCACCTGTCGGGACATCCCCCCGCGGCGGTCCTGGACGGCCGCCCCGAGACACACTGGCAAGCCGCGCCCGCCCCGACCGCGGCCTGGCTCGCCATTGATTTCGACGCGCCGCGTGAATACGGCGGACTGGTGCTGCGCTGGGCCCCGCGGGCCCAGAGCTGCGCCTTCCAGGTGCTGGCCAGTGACGACGCGACCGACTGGAAAATTCTCTACGAGGCGACCCGCGCCGAGGGCCCCGAGAGCTTCGTCTATTTGCCCCAAGGCGAGTCACGGCACCTGCGCCTCAACCTGGAAGCCCCGGCGGGTCAGGCCCTGCCGGGGCTCGCGGCCATCGAGATCCTGCCCTACGACGCCTCGCGCACCCTGAGCGACTGGTTCCACACGGTGGCCGGATGCTCGGCACGCGGGCGCTACCCGCGCTGGCTCTGCCGGGAACAGACCTACTGGACTCCGGTGAATATCCCGGAGGGCGGGGTCTGCGGACTGCTCAACGAGGACGGATTGCTGGAACTGGACCGCGGCAGTCTGTCGCTGGAACCCTTTCTCCTGGTCGACGGCACCCTGATCACCTGGGCCGACTGCACCATCACCCAGTCATTGGAGCAGGACGAACTGCCCATCCCCTCCGCGCACTGGCGCCGCGACGACCTGGCCCTGACCACCACCAGCTTCGCCATCGGCGACCCTGGGAAAGTGCTCCTCTGCGTGCGGTATCGGGTCGCGAACCACGGCGGGGATGACCGATCCATCGCCCTCTTCGCCGCGGTGCGTCCCTTTCAGGTGACGCCGCCCTGGCAGGCGTTCGAGGGGCTCGGCGGACCCAGCCGGGTGCAGGATTTGGCCTGGCGTGACGGGGCCTTGTGGGTCAACGGCGGCAAAGCCCTGGTCCCGCTGCAGGCGCCGAGCAGCGTCGGTCTCGCCCCGTTCGATCAGGGGCCTATCACCGCCTACCTGGCGCGCGGCCTGCTGCCGGACGCGCTCGCGATCACCGACGCTTTCGGCTCGGCCTCCGGCGCGCTGCGCTTCGATCTGACCGTCAGCGCGGGCCGCCATGCCGATGTCTTTCTGGTCTCACCCCTGGGCGAGGTCGGTCCCGGCACACTCACCGGGCGGGTGCCGGAGCGCCTGGACGGTGCGGCGGCGTTCAAGCACGCGGTCAACCAGTGGTCAGCGGTGCTGGGACAGGTCCGTTTCGACCTGCCCGAACCGGCCCAATCCGCGGCCCGTACCTGCAAAACAGCCATTGCCCATGTGTTGACCAATCGGGATGGTCCGGCCTTGCAGCCCGGACCGCGCCGCTACACCCGCTCCTGGATTCGCGACGGCGCCGTCATGGCCGCCGCCCTGCTGCGCTTCGGGTGTCCCGCGGACGCCGGCGCCTTCGTGCGCTGGTATGCGCCATTCCAGCGCGCGGACGGCAATGTGCCCTGCTGCGTCGACCGCAATGGGCCGGACTGGCTGCCGGAACACGACAGCCATGGCGAGTTGATCTTCGCGGTCGCCGATTATGTCCGCTTCACCGGTGACCGGGTGCTGCTGGACGAACTCTGGCCCAGGGTGCAGTTGGCGGTCCAGTATCTGGAGCAATTGCGCGCGACCCGCCTCACCGACGCCTACCGCGCACCCGAACACCGTGCATGTTTCGGCCTTCTGCCCGAGTCGGTCAGCCACGAGGGCTACCTGGCCCAACCGGTCCATGCCTACTGGGACGACTTCTGGGCACTGCGCGGGTTCAAGGACGCCTCCTTCCTGGCCGAGACGCGCGGCGACCCGAACGAGTCCGCCCGGCTCGCCGCCCTGGCCGACGACTTCCGCACCACCCTCATGGATTCGATCGAACTGACCATGACCACCCGCGGCATCGACTTCCTGCCCGGCTCGGTCGAATGGGCCGATCCGGACCCGACCGCGGTCGCCAATGCGCTGACCCTGATCGACGAGTACCACGCCCTGCCGACGGCGGCCATGATCCGCACCTTCGAACTGTTCATGACGCGTTTTCGCGCCATGCACAGCGGCGCGGTTCCCTGGACCAACTACACCCCCTATGAGATCCGCATCATCGGCGCACTGGTGCGGCTCGGCTGGCGGCGGGAGGCTCACGAACTGCTGGACTTCCACCTGGCCGAGCGCCGGCCGCCGGCCTGGAACCAGTGGCCCGAGATCGCCTGGCACGACCCGCGCGCGCCCGGCCATCAAGGTGACCTCCCCCACTCCTGGATCGGCGCCGAATACGCCTTGGTCTTCCGCGACCTGTTCGCCTACGAGCGCGCGGCCGATCACGCGCTGGTGGTCGGTGCCGGCATCCCGGACCACTGGCTCAATGCCGGCGAGGTGGCGGTCACCGGCCTGCCGACCTGCTACGGCACGCTGGACCTGCGTCTGTCGCGCACGCCCGACGGCGGCCTGGCCCTGCTGCTGGACGGCGACCTGCGCCTGCCGCCCGGCGGCATCCGCTTCGCCCCGCCGCTCGGCGAAGGCAGCTATCAGGTCTCGATCGACGGCCTGGCAGCCGACGCGCCAGAGCAGCACGAGGTGCTGGTGTCCGCGCTGCCCGCCCGGGTGCTGCTGTGCCCGTTGGGTTGAGCCCCGGAGGAAGGACGCCAGCGTCGGCAAGTCGAATCCGGTCCAGTATCTGCAACCTTGGAACCTTGTGATCGTGCCTCTACCGCGCGCTGGCCGTCGCTTCAATTGACTGGAAATGGGTATGCTTGCCGGAAACTTCCTAGCTGGAATACCTGATGCGGAGTCGGCTGCCTTGACCGACGCGGATAGCGACCGATTCCGATCACCCTGGGGACAACCGTACACCAAAACCACACTGGAATGGATTAGGGTGGGGTTTTTAATTCAAAACCGTCCGATACCTACGAACTCTTTGATTCGCCTAAGGCTGCAGCAACCGCTCCTTGGAAAACCGACTCTTCGGGCTTGATACCCGTCCATGCCTCGAAGATTTGCATTGCCAGTTGAACCAGCATCTCCACGCCATCAACGATCGCGCAGCCTTTAGCCTGAGCCATCTGCAAGAATGGAGTCATGCGGGGGTTGGTGATGACATCGACAACTGTTGTCGTGCCGGGAATACTGCTCCAGTTGAGCGGTACGGACTCGAAGCCCGGCGCACAACCCAGATGAGTGGCGTTCATAAGTATCTGGGTACCCTCGGGAATCGCCACCTCGCCGACCCATTGCCGCCATTCGGCGGATACGCCTGAAGCTCGCTGAACCAGTTCGGCCACTTCCACACCTTGGGACTCACGCCGTGTGATGATGGTCATGTGCGATGCGCCTGCCCAGGCAAGCTCAACGGCCATGGCTCGCCCTGCGCCACCGGCGCCGAGCATTGCTATCCGCTTACCCTGTATCGGCGTTACTTTTTCGATGGCTTTGACGACCCCCTTACCGTCGTTGTTGTGTCCGACGAGACGACCATCCTTGATCGTCATATAGTTTGCGGCGCCGATCGCACGAACATCCTGATCGACTGCATCCAGGTAAGGAATAGCAGCCACTTTGTATGGGACGGTGATGCAGGCACCGGCGAACTGCAATGCCCTCACCCCTGCGATAGCCGCGGCGACCTCCTTTTCCGAAGTCACGTCGCATTTCCAGAACTGCCAGTGAAGGCCATAGTGGGCATAAACCGCATCAAACATCCGATCGATCGGATTCTCTGCAACCGGGTGACCGAGCATACAGGTCATCTGTTTTTGCGGGAGGAGCGCTGTTTCCGACATGAGTCTGTCTCCGTTATCAAGCGAAAGGTCAGTGAAGCCGCACGCGGATGTGACGGAAAATGATATCAGGACGGGAGGGCGATCACGCGGCGGCCTTGATCATCGTTTATGCGAGCGCAATGACCAGCTTGCCGAAGTTCTTGCCCTGCAGTAGGCCGATGAAGGCCTCGGGTGCGTTCTCCAGGCCGAAAACGATGTCCTCGCGGACCTTGACCTTGCCTTGCTGCACCCACGCGCCCATGGCGTGGGCGAACTCGCCCCAGCGCGGCCCGTAGTCGTCGAGTCGAAGCCCAGTTCGTCGACCACATAGCGGCACTTGTCCTCGCCGCCCGCGATGCCCACCACGGTGCAGCCCTTGATCTTGGCAATCTGGCCGACCACCGAACCAACCGCGCCGCTGGCAGCGGCGACGACCACGGTTTCACCGGCGACCGGGCGGCCGATGTCCAGCAGGCCCATGTAGGCGGTGAAGCCCGGCATGCCCAGCACGCCGAACGCGCGCGAGGGGTGTGGCTCGGCGGACGAGATCGCCGTCAGGCCCTGGCCATCCGACAGCGCATAGTCCTGCCAGCCGGTGTAGCCGAGCACCAGTTCACCGACCTTGAAATCGCGATGCCGGGAGACCTCGACGCGGGACACCGTGCCGCCGACCATCAGGTCGCCGATAGCCACAGGCGGCGCGTACGACGGGGCATCGCTCATGCGGCCGCGCATGTAGGGGTCCAGCGACAGGTACAGCGTGCGCAGCAGTACCTGGCCGGGGTCGGGTTGCGACACCGGACCGCTTTCCATGCGGAAATCTTCGGCGGTCGGCGCACCGACCGGGCGGGCATTCAGAACGATACGGCGATTGACGGTGGTGCTTTGCGACATGGGGCGGCCTTACTTCGACGGATTTGATGGATTCGATGGATCGGTGAACAGCGTCGGCGCGGCGCTCGAACAAAGATAGAGGACGACGTCGCGGTGGTCGGTGCGCCAGACAACAGACAGGGCTATACCGACTAATTCACCCTGGCGGCCTGACTCGGGAGACCCCACAATACAGGCCATTAAGGCGCTAGGAGTAAGACCATGTCCAAGCTGACTACCAAGGTAAGAGCCGCTGTCCCGAACGGACAATTTGCGTTTCCCGCACAACGCAACGCGCTGCTCGAAGACGCGGGCCATGTGCGCAATGCGCTTGTGCGCTTCGATCACGTCACAGGCGTGAGCGACCGCGAACGCCGCGGACCCGCCGCCGCGATTGTCGCGGCCCTTTTTTCAGCACTCGCACTGTTCGCCATCCCCATGCCCAGCCACGCCACAGAAGAGCCCAAATACCAGATCGTCCGCACGCTCGACGGGATCGAGGTCCGCGAGTACGCCGCCTACACGGTTGCCGAAATCGTGGTGGCCGGCCCGGCCGGCAAAGCCGGCAGCCAGGCGTTCCCGATCCTGGCGGGCTACATCTTCGGCAAGAACAAAGGTGATCGGAAAATTGCGATGACGGCACCGGTGACCCAGACGGCCGTTCCCGTGAAACTGGAGATGACGGCCCCCGTGACGCAGACCGCCGCGCCCGGCGGCTTTCTGGTGCAATTCGTGTTGCCCAAAGACGTGACCCTGGCGAGCGCACCCGAACCCCTGGACGCACGGATCAAGTTGCGCGAGGTGCCGCCCAGTCGCGTGGCGGTCATTCGCTATTCAGGGTTCTGGTCGGAGTCCAACTACAACGAACATCTGACGAAGTTGCAGTCGACGTTGCGCGCCGCGGACCTAGCCTGGTCGGGGGAACCGGTCTACTCACGCTACAACCCGCCGTTCACGCCATGGTTCATGCGGCGCAATGAGATTTGGCTGCACCTGACCGACAGCCGCTGATTGGCGCAGACCGCGGTCTTGCCCCCCGCGGCGCCGGCCGCGCCTCTGGCGCCGGCCGACGAAGCCATGCTGGACGACCTGCAGCGCGCCGCCTTCGACTATTTCGTCCGGCACGCCAACCGCGACACCGGCCTGGTGGCCGATACCTCGCGACCGGGCTCACACGCAAGCATCGCGGTTGTCGGCTTTGCCCTCTCGGCCTACCCGGCAGGCGTCGAGCGCGGCTGGATGACGCGCGCCGAGGCCCTGCAACGCAGCCTGACCGCGCTGCGCTTCTTCCGGGACAGCGACCAGAGCGGCGCGCCGGACTCGACCGGGTACCGCGGCTGTTACTTCCACTTCCTGCACCTGGACAGCGGCACCCGAGCCTGGCGTTGCGAGGTGTCGCTGATCGACACCACGCTGCTCTTGGCCGGCATGCTCACGGCCGCGGCCTATTACACCGCCGCCACCACGGATGAGGCCGAACTGCGCGAGCTGGCCGACACGCTTTACCGCCGCGTGGACTGGTGCTGGGCGCAGCGCAAGAGCGCTGCCGTGATGCACGGCTGGAAACCCGAGGGCAGCTTTCTCAAGTACGGCTGGAAAGGCTATAGCGAGGCCATCCTGCTCTACATCCTAGGCCTGGGCTCCCCGACCCATCCGCTGACCGCGGCCAGCTTCCCGGCCTGGACGGGCACCTACGAGTGGGAGAGCCTCTACGGCATCGACTTCCTCTATGCCGGGCCGCTGTTCATCCACCAGTTCCCGCACGCCTGGATCGACTTCCGCGATATCCGCGACGACTTCATGCGCAAGAAGCGCTGCGACTACTTTGAGAACAGCCGCCGCGCCATCGACGTGCAGCGCGCGTATGCGATCCGCGACCCGCGCGGCTTCGTCGGCTATGGAGAGGACGGCTGGGGCCTGTCGGCCGGCGACGGGCCTCGCGCCCCACGGCAACGCATCGCCGGGCGCCGCCAGTCGTTCTACGGCTATGCCGCGCGCGGCGTGCCCTACGGCCCCGATGACGGCACGCTCGCCGGCCCGTCGGTGTTGGCGTCGCTGGTCTTTGCACCCGAGATCGCGCTGCCGGCCATCCGGCGGCTGCTCGCGCGGGGGGCCGCGACCGACGACCGCGCCGCGCGCGCCAGCGGTTTCAACGACACGGTGCACGGGGGCTGGGTCTCGGAAGGCCACTTCGGACTCGACCAGGGCCTGATCGTGCTGATGATCGAGAACTTTCGCTCCGGTCTGCTGTGGCGCCTGTTGCGTGGCTCAGTCCCCATCCGCACGGGCCTGCACCGCGCCGGCTTCCGCGGCGGATGGCTGGCTGAGGACGCCAGCTAAGGGTTCCGGATATCCACCGCGGGCCTTGATCACGGTTCCGGCCACCGGACATCGTAGGGTGGACAAGCGCAGCGCAGTCCACCAGCGGCGGCGCGGGATTCGGTGGACTGCGCTAGCGCTTGTCCACCCTACGGCCGGAACGATGATCAAGGCCCCACCGCGATGATCGGCCGGGGCGGATCGGCACCCGGAACGGCGTTGAGGAATTTCCTAAAATGCCCTTAAACCGCGCCCAGCGCGGTATGCGATGTTTTTGGATTGGCTCGGCCCCGGCAGACTCGACGATTGATGGAGTTGGCGCGGTTTAAAGTATTGAAGAGCATCGATTGTAAACCGCGTCTCCACCGAGGTTGGTTAAATCCCCAAGGCCGAGCACAAAATGAAACTTACGCATTTCGCGCGGGACGCGGTTTAGTCCTTAAAGAAAAGCTTTTCTTCCAAGGTCTTGCCGTGGCTTAGCTGCCGATAGTGCCAGTGCTGACGCGTGATACATTGCATCAGTTGCAGATCCATGTGCGGTTGCCGCTCAGGGTCATAGGCCACGATGAATTCATTTTTCTGTGGGTTGGTGACCTGCAGCACACCTTCCAAGGCCTGGAATTCAGCAATCACTTCCCGTGCCGGGCAGGTTTCCATTTGCAGGGTCATATAGCGAATGGCACTTTGTTCTTTGTTCAGGTCAATGGTCTCCGGCTGTAAAATTCCGTTTTCCAGCAGTAAAATGTGCTTGCACAACCGGTCAAGTTCAGCCAAATCGTGGGAACTGATGATAAAGGTTGTCGCCGGCGACCGCTCTGCAATGAGCGCACGCACCGTTCGGACATTGACAGGATCAAGCCCCGCGGTCGGTTCATCCAGTAAGATCAGCGCCGGTTTACCGATCAGCGCCTGAGCAATCGCTACACGCTTTGCCATGCCATGGCTGAGCGCCGACGGTTTTTCATGAGTCGCCTCGGTGAGTGAGACTTCTTCCAACACCCGGCCTGCTTCCAGGGCTGCTTGTGGTGTTGCGAATCCCTGTAGCCGGGCATAAAAAACCAATTGTTCGATGATGGTAAAGCCAGGATCCAGTCTTGCAACCTGGGGTAACGCGGAGACTTTGCCGATGAGTTGAGTTGCACCCGGCGGCTGACCGAACAACCTGACGGAGCCCGACGTGGGACGTAAAAAACCGGACAGGATACTGAGTAAGGTGGTTTTACCGGCCCCATTCGGACCGACCAAGCCGACCGGTTCACCCGCCTCCAGTTCAAAACCGACATTGGAGAGCGCGACTTTGCCGGAATATACGTGGGTCAACTGTTGACACTGAATCATCGGTGAATTCATAGGGTTTGCCTTGCCATGATCCAGCGCCCCAAGGCCAATAAAATAACGCTTTGCACTAGGGGAACATAAGCCAGTTGCAGCGTTTGCCAACCCGACAGTGCCGCCAGGGCGGATAATTGATAGCCGGGGACAAGCAATTTTAGAAAAGCAAGAGTCGGCAGGTAGTAAGCAAAACCGCCGATAATGGCGGCCAGAAATGTCCAGATCAAAATAGCCCAGACGGTTGCTTGCCGAGCCGATTTAACCGTGGCGGATAAAGCCGCCATCATGGCGGTAAAGGGCAGAACGGCCAAAATTAAATTAACGGTGACGACGAGCAGATCAGGTAGTGCTGAAGAAAACAGCGCGGCATCACGATACAGTACCAAAGCAAGAGTGCTTAATGCGGTGGCACTGATCAAGAGCGCCTGAATCACCATAACGCCGGTAAACCGGCCAAAGAATACACGATCGCGACTGCTGCGCACGACGATAAACCGTAAGGTACCGCGCTCACGATCCGAACAGGTTTGATCGGCGGCAAGCGTAATACTCAATAGCGGAAAAATAAGCAGTGCAAAATGCCAAAATAGGCCGAATTCAGGAATGGGCCATTGCTGTATCGAACCAAAACCAATAACGTCAAGAAAGCTGAAGCCTTGCATCAAGCCTTTTTCCTGCACCAACAGGTCAGCAGAAAAGCGCAGGGGATAAAGCAGAATAACACCCCAAACGACGGCAAAGGTCACTATCGACAGCAGGCCGCTTCGGGTTGCAAAAGTCCTCTTGAGTTCAAACTGACTGATGACCAAGAGGTGATTAAGAAAACCAGGATGCATTGCCGTTACCTTCTCCGTAAATGTTGTGGCTGGAACGATTTTCCTGCCAAAGATCAGTCCTTGGCGCCTGAAGGCCGGGTCGCCCGGACACCACGGTGTGGCCAGACCAGCAGTCCCATCGCCAGCAGTACGAGCAGGCCCAGCACCAGGGCGAACTGCCGAACGCTGCCGGCCACCAGCAGTCCGGGCACGATCCAGGCCCACCAGTTTACGGCGGTATGCAACACCAGCGCCGGCAGCACGCTGCCGCGGCTGCGGTTGAACAGCCATGCGAACACGACCGACAGAGCGACGGTGGACAACAAGAACGGCAGGAGCGGAATCCGGCCCTGCAGCGTGTCGGAAGTGAAAAACAACGGCAGGTGCCACAGCCCCCATACCGCGCCCAGGATCAGGCTTGAGACACGCCAGCCGTACCGCGTTTGCAGCGCGGGCAAGGCGTAGCCACGCCAACCGAACTCTTCGCCCAACGGGCCGCCCAGCAGCAGGATCAGCACCAGGTTCGCCGCCGCCAGCGGCAGGTGTCCGGCGGCTGGCGAGGATCCCAGCGTGCCGCCCAGCGCGACGTGCATGACTGCCGCCAGCCCCATCAATGCCAAGGGCAGGAAGAAAGCCAGCGCGAACCAGCGCCAACCGATGCGCCATTGCAGGCAGCGCCCGAACCACGCGCGCAACGCCGCGCGACCGCCCGCGTAACCGACCACAGCCACCGCTGCGACGCCAGGCCCGAAGCCACCGAGGCAGGATAGCACTCCGGCCGCCAGGGCGGACTGAGCCTTGATGGCGGGAACCAGCAACCAGCAGGTCCATGACCAGGCGAAGGCCATGGCGAAGAACGCCAGGAGACGGGATCGGTCCTCGTCACCGGCGGCCACCGGACGGCTACTGTTCATGGGCAGTCGCAGCCCGACCGGCCTTGATCATGGTGCCGGCCACCGGCATCGGGTGGAGCCATGATCAAGGCCCGCCCGCGGTGTGTCGTCATTCGACGGCTTTAGTTCTGCCGTCGCGTCTTGCCTGAGTTGCGAGACAGTCTTCACGTGGTTGTTCCGGTTTGCTGCTGGAGAGCCAGCGTGCGCCGTCATGGCCGGGTGGTCTGTGCGGCAGCGCGCGCCAACCAGGACGCCGAGATCAGACCGGGCGCGGTCATCGGGATGTGCTGCCACAGCCCTCAATGCAGCACCGCGTCCAAGCTGTCGGCGGTGAGGATGTGCGCGGACCAGGCGAGCGTCTGAGTCTGAAACCCCTTGACCTGACCCCGAAACCCCTGGAAAGAAGGGGCGCGGCTGGGCGATGGAGCCGGGCTCGGTCGCTTTTGCTCGCCGGGGACAAAGGGCTTATGCTTGGCTGACCCTTGGCGCTGCCCGCGGCAATCGCAGACACGAGGCTGATCCATGCTGACCATGATCGAATGCCTGGCGCGAAACGGTGACACGCTGCTGTGCGTATCGCCCTTGGTGCGCCTGGAAGCGATCGTCAAGCCACTCCGTGACTCGGATGCCAAGCTGGTCGCGGATGACGAGGACTTCCTGTCGGCACAGCAATGGCTCCCGAGCCACGACCGAATCTTCGATCGAGCACACACAGTGGGCTCAGGTCTTGTGATCCAGCATGCATGATTGCAAGACCTGACTCCGGAACCCTTAGCATTCGCCCATCGACAACCGCGTCGAGAACACACATGACTGCATTGACACTCGCAATTCCCGATTCCGCATTGTCCGCCCTGCGCCGTTCGCCGACCGAATTCGGCCGCCCTTGCCAGTCTTCTATCGTCGGGATCGAGTAAATCAACCCGTCTGCGGTAGCGTCTTTAAGAGGTAGCCCCGGATGCCACTTAATTTCAAGGTCCATGGTGGTTCATTTGTCAGCTTGACCTCGTTCAGCGCCTTGCCGTCCCGGTAGCGGAAGGTCTCGTCGGCCCCGAGCGAACCGGTGTCCCGCAGTGCGTGCAGCAGCTCGACGCGCTCTTGGGCAGTCCGCGTGCTTGCGGCCGTGCGGATCGCCGATCATACTCGTACCGGATGTGACCAAGCCTAAGGATCCGAGCATGCCGACTGTAAATATCCTGGATGCCAAGACCCAGTTGTCGAAGCTCGTCGAGCGGGTCGAGAGTGGGGCCGAGTCGGAAATCGTCATCGCCCGCAACGG
>Ga0247837_1005847_pt1 | contig 17965 bp, 20 predicted proteins | sample LaCtaG_2_FD_187115 | JGI IMG/M metagenome (GOLD analysis project Ga0247837, IMG submission 187115) | Freshwater microbial communities from meromictic Lake La Cruz, Castile-La Mancha, Spain - LaCruzMarch2015_14.5m | ecosystem: Environmental > Aquatic > Freshwater > Lake | place: Spain: Castile-La...
AAGTGTAATTATTATTTCGGAGTTGACCTTCTCCGGTGGTTTTCCCGTTGGCATTCCATGGGCCGTTTTTGGATTCCTATTTGCGACATCTTTCATTGCCATCTCATCAAAACTCGAAGGGGTCAAACGTCTAAAATTGAATATTTTTGGGGGATTAGGTGGCATTCTTGTAGGGGCATTCTCGCTATCCGCATGGTTGACTTTATTCCTTGACCAATTGCCATGTTTTCTCGGTGGCCAAGGCTGCTAGTTCGATTCGGCTAGAGCGCTTCCGGCTTATAGGGCGACTCTTCTTTATCTAAATTCACAGGGTATTCGCACCACTGGTTATCGATTTGAAGAATTCGAGCAGATAAGTTCCTCGAATGAAGATTAAGACTATTGCAATTTCGGCAACAGCATTTGTTCTTTTGGGTGGAGTAATAGGAGTTCAACAATACATTTCATCGCAGATCACTTCAAAGGTTGCGCGAGAGATGCCCAATGCTTCAGGTATTAGCGCCTCTGTTCCATTGGCAGATGTACCAAGCAATCTGACTTCTGATTCAATTAAATCTGCAGACATAAATATCAAGAGTTTTGCTCTTAAAGAGAGCGGCACAAAGACTTCGCTAGACATATCTGCAACAAGTATCAGTAAAGCCAAACCAACCCTAGTTGGCTCTTTGGAAGTAACGGCCACTATTCCTGCATCGACAATTACAAAATCATCCGAATTCAATGATGCACAAATTGTGGGAAACACTTTACAAGTGTCTGCGGGAGCAGGTGGAATGGGTACAGCGCTGCTGATTCCAAAGTACTCAAATAGCCAGCTTTATTTTGAACTTCAGAGTGTTTCTATCTTGGGCAATCAAATCCCTGCTTCATCATTGCCGGCCGATCTTCAAAATCAAATTAAAAGTAGGAGCCAAAGAACTTTGACGCCACCTAAGGGGCTTAAAGTTAAATCCGTCTCACTCGGCAGTAAAGGACTCTCTTTCAAAATGTTCGGTAGCAATGTTCAACTGAGCAATCTCGGGTCCGGCTTATAGGGCGACTCTTCTGCACATAATAGTTACTGCGAGTAACCGTGCATCTATGCAATACTTTCACCACGATTGTTTGGTAGTAATTGGGACTTGGTTAACAGCCAGGTCCCTTTTGCTTTTCCACATTTGTATTTCATCCACAGGCCCCTTCATCACGTCGTTTCGATAGTAGGTGTCGTCCTAACTTCACTCTCGTGATGGGGGCGTGTTGTAATTGGCAGCCTGTTCGTTTACCAAACAATCGGAGCGGGTTCAAACCCCGTCGTCTCCACCACAGTCTTAGTTACTGCAAATCGATCTATTGGTAATGGTCAAAAGAATTGCAATAGCTATGCATGGAAAGAGCCTCGAGAGATCGGGGCTCTTTCTATTTTCAACACTCTTGATTATTGCCTTTTTCATTCATCTAATTCACATGAACTGGGGAATAAAGCACAAATTATTGTTGACATTTGAATAATTCCCACCTAGGTTTTCATTACTATCTCGTTTAGGAGTCGAATAATGGCAAGAATGTGTTTTATGTTCGAAATATTCGAAGGTCAAGAGGCCGAGTACAAGAAGCGTCATGATGAAATCTGGCCTGAGTTGGTAACAGCGATTAAGGATGCCGGCTTTAAAAATTACAGTCTTTTCCGTCGCGGAGTTCACGTCATTGGGTATTTTGAAGTTGAGCCTGATGTGAAGACAGCTTTCGAAAAGCTTGGCAAGAGTGAGGCAAATGCTCGCTGGGCAGAATGGTTTAAAGATGTCATCGTTAATTTGACCGATAACCAGGGAAACTTACTTGAGTTTAAAGAAGTTTGGCACCTAGACTAAAAAAAGCCGGGGATTCGGTATTGTTACAAATTGAGCTTATGCGTCGGCTGGGCGCATAAACAATTCGATTGGGTAACCATCTGGATCTAGCAGATATAGAGAACGCCCGCCCGCATTTGGCCCTTCAGTGATGTCGACGCAACTTTCGCTACGTGCGATGTATCCCATTTTGAACATCTTTTCTGCGATTTCATCAATTTTCGAAACGTAGAAGCTAATGTGCCCGCCGCCGAAATCGCAGGGACGCGATGCCGCTGATAGTTTTTCAATACCTTGATAGTCCAGTAGCTCGATAAATCCGCCACCAGGAACTTCAAGAAATGCAACGTTTATCGCATCAAATTTTAGATCCAGGACCGTCCTTAAGTAAGGACCATTGAGGAGCTTTTCAAACTTTACCTTAAGCCCAAGTCCGTCGTGATAAAACTTCAGGGATTTTTGCAAATCCTTAACAGTAATTCCGCCGTGAAAAAATCCTAGTATTTCGCCCATCTCTCGGTCCTTTCGGTTGGTTGTTTGGTTGCGGGAAAACTACATTACGATTCCGCCATCTTGGCTGAGAGCTTGTCCCGTGAAGTAGGAGCCCTCATCCGAGATGAGAAAGAAGATAAAGCCAGCTGTTTCATATGGCTCTGATGCCCGACCTAGAGGCACTGAAGTTAAACGCTTTGACGTGATACCTTCAACGGTGATTCCACGAATTTCGGCAAGTCTTTCTAAAACTTTGTCTTGCATCGGAGTATCAACAATGCCCGGGCAAATAGCATTGACACGCACGCCTTTTGATCCAAATGCATAGGCGAATGAGCGAGTAATCGAAAGCACCGCCGTCTTAGATGAGGCATAAACAGCAGTTTCCGGAGTTGTCGCCAGCTTGGCAGAGACTGAACTTAAGTTAACAATGCTTGCACCTGTTGTCATCGTGCGCCCGATCCGGCTTGTCAGGTCCCAGACAGCCTCTACGTTAACTGCGTAGATATCGCGGATATCTTGAACGGTGAATTCAAGAATTGGTTTCAAGCGAATAAGCCCAGCGGCATTAACTAGGGCATGTGCACCTTGTGCGGCTGCTAATAACTTATCGCGGTCCTCGCTCTTGGAGAGATCGGCAACAAGGTGCTCAACGCCCGTGACCTTCTCCAACGCATCCTTATTCATATCCACGGCAATGACTCGCATGCCTTCATCACGCAACCTGATGGCAGTTGCTTGACCAATTCCAGAAGCTGCGCCGGTAACTACCGCAAGTTTTCCTTTATGAGACATCTTTTCCCCTTAATTGAAAGTCGAACTTCGGTAGAACTGCAGAATCAAAACAGTATTGGAAGGTGTGGGCTGGCGGCAATAGATTTCCTAGAGTGAAAGTTGACATTAGGAGGTCAGGGCTAAGGCATAGATACCGACGGCAATCGCAATGGCGCTAAAGACCACTGGGCGTGAAGGACGAGTGCGATAAACGATTACCTCAATCAGAATTACCCACAGTGGAATAGTCGCCATCACCGACTGAGCAACTACGGGCGAGCCTTCGCGGATAGCATAAATAGAGGCAAGCCATCCCATGCTCATAAAAAATGATCGCCTTACTAGTTGCAGGAAATCTCGCCAATGCAGCCCTATAGGCGGGAAGATCGCCATGAAAATAAAACCAGCGAGCAATTGGCGAACAATAAAAGTTTCAGTTGTGCCCACGCCAGCCCTATCTAGAAGGACAACAGCCACAGTAACAAGGCCACTTAATACGCCAATGACAATCATGAGAAAAATTGCTGTAAATGAACTAACTCCAGCCAGACTCTTGCGTAGTGGAAATATTGTCGCAAATACCAATACAACTACCAGCAGAACCTGTATGGGAATAATGCTGGCTCCCAGTGCAATTGGTCCAGCAAGTAGTACGACAGCCGGCGTGAGAGCTTGCCCGACAGACATCACAGATGCCGAACTTCGAGAGACCATTCTGAAGATAATTCCAGCCACCACGCCACTGCCTATGGCTCCCACGATATGTAGATAAGGAACTGATCCAGACCAAAGAATCCATCGTGGCCCAAATGGGATTAATGGAAATACGAAAAGAGCGTTGAGAACAAATAGCGGACCTATCGCTTTATAAATCGAGATGTTTAGCGCAACGCCCTTAGTTAGAAAGATTCCAACTGCAAAGGCGAGTGCTGCTGCAATGGCGAGAAGCAAGCTCACACATTGACTATACCCTTCCTATCTTACGAATATAGAGATAAGGTATCTCCATTCGCACATTTAATGCTGCTTGTAGTTGGCATGATGGGGAGGTTGCTGTTGCAAACAATGCAAAGCCCTGGAATTGAGAAATTCTTATCTACCGAGTATTTCCAAAATCCTTATCCCACATACCGAGAACTCTTAGAATCCAACCCAATCTTTTGGAGCGAAAAAGCACGGGCATGGATTGTGAGTCCTTTTCATGAAGTTGAAAAAGGACTCCATTTAGATGTTTTCACACAAAAACAACGCATGCTCAAGGCGAGTTCGCATTTCACGGCAGATGAACTAGCAAAAATGCCACACATACTCACTAATTTGAGTAATTGGGTGGTTTTTCAAGATCCACCAGAGCACACTCGTTTACGTCGCTTGATCAGTAAATCCTTTACACCTCGTAGCATCAACGCACTTGAGCCTAAAATTGAAGCTATCGTCTCCAACTTACTTGATGAGGCGATGAAGAAAGTGACCTTTAACTTAGTTGATGAATTCTCATTCCAACTACCAGCCATGGTTATTTGCGAGCTACTTGGAATCCCACTTGAGAAACAATGGGATCTCAAACGCTGGTCAGATGGTGTGGCTGGATTTACCGCCTCTGCTCGAATTACTCATGAACAAGCAGCATATGCCGAAGAGGTAGCACGAGAAGCCGAGGAATATCTCATGGGCTTCTTCGAGCAGGTTCGTAAAACACCCAATGATGGACTCTTAAGCAGAATCATTAATTCACAAGGTGCCGAAGATGGATTAACGGATAAAGAAATAGTTGGTCTAACAATCAACCTATTCTTTGCTGGTTTTGAAACAACTGAAGGATTAATTGGCAATATGGTGATGACGCTAGTCAATCACCCTGAGCAATTGGCTTTATTGCGCAGTAATCCTGAATTAATGGATGCAGCGGTGGAAGAGACTTTGCGCTATGAATCCTCGATTTTAAAACAATCTCGAGTTGCGAGTGAAGATATCGAAATTCTTGGCGAAACTATTAAAGCTGGTGATTATGTTCATTTTATGATTGGCGCTGCAAACTATGATCCGGCACGCTTTTCCAACCCTGAAGTATTTGATATCACTCGATCAGATGCCGGTAACATCAGTTTCGGCCATGGTATCCATTTCTGTATTGGGGCCCCCCTTTCCCGTCTTGAAGCCCGAATCGCCATGCGTCAATTGCTGGAGCGGATGCCTAAGCTTTCAATCCTTGACCCACAACCAACATTTCCGGAACTACTTGCTGTCCGTAAACCACTTCAACTATGGGTGACTAACGCGTAAGTAAGTGAATTAGAAGTTATATAGGCGCTTTGCATTAGTACGGCAGATTGCTTCTTGCTCTGATGCGCTAAATGTTGAGATGTAATCGCGCGTAAAGCCCATAATGATGTCGTATGAGCTATAGAGACGATCTACTGGCCAGTTAGAGCCAAGCACGCAACGATTTGGACCAAATGCTTCCAAACAGACTTCAGCCCATTTACGCAGTGATTCCTTGGTAAAGCGTGGGTCCGTCATTGGCATACCTGAAATCTTCATGGTCACATTGGGCGCTTTTGCTAATTCGCGCACCGCCTTTGACCAGTTGGCAAAGTATTCATCATCACGTGCACGTGGGAATCCAATGTGCTCCAGCACAATCTTTAAATCTGGGTGGCGCTTGGCCAACTCTACTGCTGCGCCCATATTCGGCCAGCCGCAGTCAAGATCAAAGACAACATTTTGCTTTGTGAGTTTCTTCAGTGATGCCTCATATGCGGCATTGATTTCACCACTTGCCAACATTGGCTCTGCATTGAAATCTCGGATACCGGCATAGAGCGGAGATTGGGCATGTTCATCTAGTTGCTGGGCCGCCTCTGGTGCTCCAAGTGGGCAGTCGGCGACGATTCGCATTTTCACTGGACCAGTTTTTGCCATTTCAGTGAGCCATCGAGTTTCAGTGACTGGGTTTGGCGAACCAATTGCTGCTTGTACGTGAACGAAAGCTTCGATACCTGCAAAGCGAGCCTCTGACCAAAGATCATTGAGTACGAATGCTTCGGACTTAATGGCATCGATATTTCCAATAATCGGATGAACAAAGTCCGGACTAAGCCAAACCCACTTGAGCTCTGGATGTTTGAAATCCCAAAGGTGAATGTGAGTATCAATGATTGGAATAGGTGTGCTCATGTGAGACCTCTCGGTAATGGTGTTTCGCTAGAACGTTCTGGCGCTAAGTTACCGCGTGCCTGCCCAAAATTGAAGACCTCGGGAGCCCCTTATTTAAATCGGGTACCTATCTGCGAGCCAATGGTGAGGGCAGTCTTGATATTGGCAAGTGACTCTTGATGCGTATAGAGCGGCGCCTCTAATAGCCCTGCTTCCACATATTGAGCAAATGCATTGACCTGATGGATCAGCCCAAGGTGTTCGACCAAGCCCGATTCATCACTCCAGGTCGCAAGCGGCTCATTGAGCCCATTACCATGCAGTGTTACCGATGTTGATGAAAACCATGGCGGCCCAAATGAGATGCTGCCTTTAAGGCCAGAGATTGCCGCAGTTATGGGCATCGAGACTCTTGCTGAGAGCACAAAGTTAGAGCGGGCCCCACTTTCAAATCTCATAAATGCATGGGTCTCTTCATCTATTTCATTGTGGTGCAGCTTTCCAAAACCATGAATCTCACTGGGCTCACCTAAGAACTCTTGCGAGAGAGCAATGGGGTAGATGCCCATATCAATGATTGGGTTACCGCCACCGAGTGTGTAAAGCCGGGCAACTCCCAAGTTTGCTTGGCAGAAACTAGAGACAACTAATTCAACCTCGCCAATGGCGCCATCTGCCACCAGCTGTCGTGCGATATCCATATGTGGCAAGAAGCGAGTCCACATAGCCTCCACTGCCAAGACCTTCTTCGCTTTAGCAGCAGCATAAATCTGCGCTGCTTCACTAACGTCCATCGTGATTGGCTTCTCGATGAGCACATGCTTGCCTGCGTTAATTGCAATCAGAGCAACTTCAAGTCGGTTAGAGGGAAGAGTGCCAATATAAATTGCATCAATATCTGAGCGGGCGGCTAGCTCTTCGTAGGACGTGTAAAAATCAGTGATGCCAAATGTCTTTGCAAAAGTCTCTGCCTTACCTGGTGTTCTAGAGGCAACTGCAACAAAATTCTGTTGCGAATTCTTCTGCGCAGTCTTAATCATCTGCTCAGCGATCCAGCCAGCACCGAAGATTCCCCACTGTAGCGGCCTTGAAACTTCTGGTCTAAAGAGATGCGGCTTGGGAAGTGATGTCATTGAGGCAACTTATCTCTACTTATCGCAATTGGGAACCGCGACAGGGAGCCGTCAGGAGTTTTTACTTTAAGTCCATCTTGGGCGGGTAACATCAGGGCATGACCCAGAAGAGTAAATTTCTCGCCACCTGGAAAACACTACCTAGGCAGCTTCGAAGAGTAATTGTCTCCGTCATTGGCTTCACTTTAATTGTTTTAGGCTTACTGCTGATTGTGCTTCCTGGACCTTTTACTATCCCGTTCTTGGTCCTGGGACTTGCCATACTGGCGCTGGAATTTGCTTGGGCTGATCGAATGCTTGATCAAGTAAAAGCGCAGGGGAAGAAAGTTGATCCAAGAAAGTTGCTCAAGCGAAAACCGAAAGGCCCGGAGGCTAGTTAAGTGGAATCCGGTATTGACGTTTACCAGATTCTAAGGTGTAGGTGTCATAGAGCTTTCTAGCTGTTGCATTATCTTCATCAGTATTCCAATAAAGACGCGAGCAGTTATTTTCTATCGCATAGCTCTTTACATAGTCAATCAGAGCTCGCCCTACACCTTTTCCGCGCACAGCTGGATCCACAAAGAGATCTTCCAGATAGCAATGCCCGTTTTCAGACCAAGTTGAGTTCTGCAGGCTATATGTTGTAAAGCCAACGATGAGGCCATCATCAATGGCAACAGCGCACTTCATATTAAACTCTGGTTCTAGAATTCGCTGCCAGGTGAGTGAACTTTGTTCGACAGAGAGCTCAGTCTTGTAAAAGTCGAGATAGCCCTGCCAGAGAATGAGCCACCGCTGCTTATCTGCAGGTAGGGCAGCTCTGATTTCAAGAGACATTAGAGTGCAAATGAAGGGTACTTGTCGGAGACCAAGATAAATGCATAACCGTTCACACGATTCCAAAAGCGCATTGTCTTAAGGACAAACTTGCCGGCCCACTTTGGATAATTTCCGGTCGCAGAAGTCATGATCCAGGCAATGAAAGTCATGCCGAGAGCTATTAGTGAGTAAATAACGCCAACAATGATGAGTGGGATTGCTAAGAACCACTTGACCAAAGGAAGCCATCGATTAAGTGCTTTCCCGCCATTGATATCTGGGAAAACTACATCAATATTCTTGTTGCGCTCAATAGAGGGGTAATCATCAGTGAGCAGGAGAACGTAGGCAACAACGCGGGTCTGTAATTCAAGAAATGCGTGGTTAAATGTCAAGAGGTAGCTTGGATAGACCTCACGGAATACCAGGGCAAGTAGCGCTGGCACGATGATGAAGCCAGCAGCGTAACCAGCGTTGCTCTGAACGGCAAAGGAACCGATAAAGACTGCGACTGGGAACACGAGGATTCCACGCCAAAAGACCGTAGCCTGATTGCGCTTCTTGTAGTTGATTTCCACATCTGTCTTTATTTGTTTGCTCATATCTTAATTCTATCTCGCACCTGTACTCTTAACTCCATGAGCGCGCGCGAATATGCAGTTATTACTGGAGCAAGTAGTGGAATCGGCGCGGCAACAGCGCGACTATTGGCAAGCAATGGTTATCACGTGATTGCTGCAGCAAGGCGCGCAGATCGATTAGCTGCCCTTGCGGCAGAAGATCAGAACATCGAAGCCTTCACACTCGATGTCACTAAGCAAGAGTCAATTGATTCACTTACCAAGCACTTGCAAGGAAAACCAGTCTCAATTCTTATCAACTGCGCTGGTGGCGCTTTTGACTCCGATCCAATCAATGACTCCGATCCGGAAATTTGGAAGAAGACATTTGATATCAATGTTGTGGGCTCGGTGCGGATGATCAAAGCAATGACCCCACTGATGCAGGCATTTGGCCGTGGGCATATCGTGATGATTTCATCAACTGCCGGACATCGCGTTTATGAAAATGGTGGAAGTTATGTGGCGGCAAAATTTGCTGAAACTTCTCTCGTTGAAACGCTTCGCCTAGAACTCAATGGTCAACCGATTCGCGTGACAGAGATTGCTCCTGGAATGGTTAAGACAGATGAGTTCTCGACCGTGCGTTTTAAAGGTGATACTGAGAAGGCGGCGAAGGTATATGAAGGCGTCACCAGGCCGTTGGTGGCTGAAGATGTGGCTGAGGCAATCAGATGGTCAGTGATGTTGCCAAGTCATTTCAATGTCGATTGCTTAATGATTAGACCGGTGGCACAAGCTCAAGTGCATAAGGTGTATCGACAACCGCTTTAACTTCTCTTTACGACTCGATACTTGGCAAGAGTGGGATCAGTTGCATAGGCGATGCGAACGCCTGCAGCGCGGGAGGCCCCTAAACCCTCAACAATCTGTTGGGTAAGAATTTCACCAGGTGCAACAACTGCAACACCTGGCGGATATGGCGCAATCAGATCTGCTGAAATACACCCAATAGCATCGCGGGCGCTGACTAACTCAGTCACTGCAAAATAAGCATCACGCATAGAAATTGCGCGCTGTGGCACAACAGACCAACTCAGCGCCGTTGCACTCTCTCGCCGTTGTTCTTGGCTGCGTTTTAGAATCGGAATTAACACATCTGCCAATCGATCAAAGTCACCTCTGGTATCGGCAATAGTGCCCAGAAAGACAATCGTGTCTCGATCGGCCATCTCCACCCGAATTCCTTCAGCTTGTAGATCTTGCTCAATTTCAACTCCGGAAGCGCCCAGTTGCTGCACGCGCAGAACTATCTTGGAAGCATCAAAACGGCCAGCTGGAAAATCCTGCGGATAGAGAAAGATAGGCAGGGCAAATTCTGCCTGCACCAGCTTTTTGAAGTGATGAACATTTTCAAGCAGGGCGCCGATTAACTCTTCCCCGCGAGTTTGCAGAAGCGCGCGCACGCCATCGATGGAAGCTAGTGGCGCCCCAGCTGGTGAAGTTGTGTGGGTTGTTTCAAAGCTTTGTTCTAAACGTTCTGCGCTAAGCAACGTGGTGCGGGCAAGTAAGAGTGCGGAGGCGCTATAACCAGGCAGGGCTTTATGTGTACTAGTGATCAGCGCATCAGCACCTAACTGAAATGCATGCTGTGGCAGGTGTGGGTGAAAACCAAAGTGTCCGCCCCATGCTGCATCCAAAATAACTGGAACACGTTGGGCATGTGAAAGTTCAATCAGCGCCGGCAGATCTGAGATTGTTCCCAAATAACCTGGCTCGGTAAGTAGCACCGCAATTGGTTTCTGACTCAAAGCTTTTGCAAGTTCGCCAGCTGTAATTCCGGTGGGAACACCTGTTGCACCATCAATCTCGGGTGACATCCAGATTGGCTCAAGGCCAGCTAGAACAAGTGCGCTTAAGACTGAACGGTGGGCAGTTCTAGATACAGCGACCTTATCGCCTGGTTTTCCCAGTGCGAAGATAATTGCCTGGTTTGCATGAGTGGAACCACCTGTTGAAAAGCGTGCGTAATCTGCGCCCCACAAGGTGGCCGCCAGTGATTCAGCCGCCTTCAATGTCTGATTTGTTAACTTAATTTCATCAAGGCCGCCATACAAAGGTGTATCTGAATCAACCACAGCACCTAAGTCGGCATCTAGCGCGCTCGCCTTCTGCTTATGTCCAGGAATGGTGAAAGGAGTTCTGGTGCGCTCGAAGTAGGCGAGGTAGGCATCAAGTAGCGGTGCGCTATCTCTGAGTCTGCTCATGTGGCAAGCCTAACTCTTAGTCAGAGCTGGTGAGGTCTGCGGGTAGGAAATACGGGGCTTAGAATTAGCCCATGACATCACAGGATCGACTCCCGCAAACTCGTCATTTGGTCACAGAAATTCCTGGGCCGAAATCGACTGCCGCGATGGCGCGACGCAAAGAGGCTGTCTCTGGGGGACTAGGAACTGCGATGCCGGTCATTGTTTCGCGTGCACACGATGCGATTATTGAAGATATCGATGGCAACCGAATTATCGATCTTGGTGCAGGTATTGGTGTTGTCACCGTGGGAAACGCCGCACCTCGCGTTGTAAAAGCCGTGCAAGAGGCAGTGGAGAAATTCACTCACACCAACTTCACCACTGCTCCATATCTGGGCTATATCGAAGTCTGTGAAGCCCTCAATCGTTTAACACCTGGAAAATTTGCGAAGAAGTCAATCCTGCAAAACTCTGGCGCGGAAGCGGTAGAAAATGCAATCAAAATTGCACGTCACTACACAAAGCGCCCAGCAGTCGTTGTCTTTGAACACGCTTATCACGGCCGCACAAATCTGACTATGGCCCTTACGGCAAAGAACTTGCCCTATAAAGATGGTTTCGGTCCTTTCGCCAATGAGATCTACCGAATGCCAATGCCATATTCCTATCGCTGGCTTGGAAATCCTGACACCATTGCGCAAGACGCACTCGATATGGTGATCCATAAAATTGAGAAAGAAGTGGGAGCACATAACGTTGCCGCCATTTTGATTGAGCCGGTTGTCGGCGAGGGTGGATTTATTGTGCCACCAGTTGGATTTATGCCAGGGCTGCAGAAGTTTGCAACTGAGAACAAGATTGTATTTATCGCCGATGAAGTGCAATCAGGTTTTGCTCGCACGGGCAAAATGTTTGCCGTTGAACATGAAGGTATGGAGCCGGACATGATCGTTTCGGCTAAGGGAATTGCTGGTGGCCTGCCACTAGCTGCAGTTACTGCTCGCGCTGAGATTATGGATTCATCGCATGTGGGTGGCCTCGGTGGCACCTATGGTGGAAATCCAATTGCCTGCGCCGCTGCCCTTGCCGTAATTGAAATAATTGAAGAAGAGAAGTTAGTCGAACGCGCAGCCCACATCGGTGACATTCTCTTTGCCGCGCTGAACGCACTCAAGGCGCAATACCCAATCATCGGTGAAGTCCGCGGACGAGGCGCCATGGTTGCAATTGAATTGGTACATGCCGGAACTAAGGATCCCAACCCAGAGGCGATGGCAAAGGTGATTAAGTATTGCCAGAGCAAGGGCGTGCTGATCCTGACCGCCGGCACCTATGGCAACGTGATTCGCTTCTTGCCACCAGTTGTCATCACCGATGAGCTTTTAAAGGATGCACTCGGGGTATTAGCAGAAGGCTTTGCCTCGCTCTAAGCCGTACTAGTCGCGCGACTGCCCCGATTTATGCTGATAACGGCCCATAAATTCTTTTTTCATATCTTGGAAGTTTCCATCAAGTAGGGCCTGTCGCATCTGATCAACTAGGCGCACGATAAAACGTTCATTATGAATTGTGGCCAGGGTGCCGGCAACCATCTCTTTGGCACGAAAGAGATGGCATAGGTAGGCGCGGGTGTAATGCGTGCAGGTATAGCAATCACATTCATCATCAATCGGATTAAAGTCTCGGATAAATGGTTGATTGGAGACGTTAAAACGCCCTTCCATCGTATAGACCGCACTGGTGCGGGCAATGCGCGATGCCAGCACGCAGTCGAAGGTATCGATCCCGTTTTCGACCCCAACAAATAAGTCTTCCGGGGCGCCGATGCCAAGTAGATGTTTCGGTTTCTCCTGCGGCAGAGTTGAATTCACCCAGCTCACAATTGTTCCCAGTGAATCTTTATCCAGGGCCCCACCAATTCCAAAGCCATCGAATTCAATTCCAGATGAACTCATGGCCCCCAGATCACCGGCAGCTTTCTTGCGCAAGTCTTCATACTGCGCGCCTTGAATGACGCCAAAGAGTGCTTGATATGGCTTTGCTGTGCGGGCATCGGTCAATTTTTTATGTTCATCCAGGCAGCGAATAGCCCAGTCATAGGTGCGAGACATGGCCAGCTCTTGATAGGGGCGAGTGTTATGCAGTGTGGTGCACTCATCGAATGTGAACATAATGTCGGCGCCCAACTTATGTTGAATCTGCATTGAGCTTTCGGCGGTAAAGCGGTGCATCGAGCCATCGAGGTGGCTCTTAAAGGTAACGCCCTCATCATCAACATGGGCTAGCCGCTCTTTATTCTTTGCAATCACTTGATCAGAACGGAAGGTCTGCGCGTCCATCGCTAAGACCTTTTTAAATCCCACACCGAGTGAGAGCACCTGAAAGCCACCGCTATCGGTAAAAGTTGGTTTATCCCAATTCATAAATGAACCAAGGCCCCCGGCCTCATCTAATACATCGGGGCCAGGTTGTAGATAAAGGTGATAAGCATTCGCCAGCAGTGCTTGCGCCCCGAGGTTCTCCATCGCCTCTGGCAGAACTGTTTTCACCGTTGCCTTGGTGCCGACCGGAATAAAGGCAGGGGTCTGAATCTGCCCATGCGGGGTGGTGATGGTTCCGACGCGCGCTAAACCAGAGTCGGCGGCGTGGTTGATCTCAAAAGCGAAACCGTTTGTGGGTTTACTCATTGGGGGCCACCATTAGGTAAGTGTGGCAGAGCTACCAAATTCGCACACGCTCGTGCTCTGCCAGCCAGAGTTCATCACTCTGACTGACACCGAATGCTTGATAGAACTCGGGCACATTGCGCACAATCTGATTACAACGAAATTCATCCGGGGAGTGTGGGTCAGTTGCAATCCGGCGACGGACTTCTTCCGGGCGGTTCTTATTACGCCAGGAGTGGGCATAGGAAAGGAAGAATCGTTGTTCGCCGGTGAGTCCGTCAATGACTGGACTTTGCGCACCGCCCAACGCTAATTTCCATGCCTTATAGGCGATCGCCAGGCCGCCGAGATCACCAATATTTTCACCTAAAGTAAAGGCGCCATTGACGTGGATATCAGGGGTGCTTTCAGGGGATAAGGCATCGAATTGCTTGACCAGCACGGCGGTGAGTTCTTCAAACTTACTGCGATCTTCATCGCTCCACCAATCGACCATATTGCCATCACCATCATATTTAGAGCCTTGATCATCAAAGCCATGGCCTATTTCGTGGCCAATGACTGCGCCAATACCGCCGTAGTTAGCTGCGATATCGGCTGCTAAATCAAAGAAGGGTGGCTGCAAGATTGCCGCCGGAAAGACAATCTCATTGGCAAGTGGGTTGTAATAAGCGTTCACGGTCTGCGGGGTCATATGCCATTCATCGCGATCAACCGGTGCGCCAATCTTTGCAATGGCATAGGCATGATCGAACTCGGCGATTCGCCATAAGTTACCAATCAGATCACCGGCAGAAATTTCTAAGGTGGAGTAGTCGCGCCACTTATCGGGGTAACCAATTTTGGGGGTGAACTTAGTCAGCTTCTCCAGCGCCTTTTCCTTCGTTGCCGCTGACATCCAGGGCAGGTCAATAATGCTTAGCCGATATGCCTCAAGCAGATAATCAACTAATACCTTCATCTCACTCTTTGCTTTTTCCGAGAAGTGCTGTTCGACATAGACCTTGCCGATGGCTTCACCGAGGGCGCCTTGGGTGACAGAGACGGCGCGCTTCCAGCGATCGCGAATCTGTGGTGTGCCAGAAAGGGTCTTGGCATAGAACTCAAAGTTCTGCTGCACGATGTCATCGGTGAGAAATGCGGCGCTGGCAGAGACGAGATTGAGTTTGAGCCAGGCCACCCACGAATCGCGCTCGCCAGAAAAGTCACCAAGAAGGGCAGAGACTGATTCAAAGAAGGATGGTTCACAAACGACCAGGGATTCAAAAGCTTTCGCTGGCACTTTGGCGTGCTCGGCCCAGAGGTCGAATAAGAAGTGTGGGGCAAGGCTTTCTAGCTCGGCGCGGCTGTATTTGTTATAGGTCAGAGTTGCATCGCGATCTTTTACTTGATCCCAGTGATGACTAGCTATTTTGGTTTCTAATGCCAGGATTTGTGATCCCACGGTGGCGCCATCTGCAATTCCCACAAGAGCGCACATCTTTGCCACATGCTCCACAAAGGCGCTTCGAATCTCGGCAAATTGATCTTCCCGGTAATAGGACTCATCGGGTAGCGATAGCCCGCCCTGGCCGAGATAGAGAATATTGGTATCAGAGTCCATCGCATCGGGATAAATAGCTGCGCCAAAGATTCCACCAATGCCACGCATTTCTAGGCCGGCCATAACCGAGATAAATTCGTGCAAGTTGGTGATGCCATCGATGGCGGCTAAATCTTCGACGATGGGCGCGATACCGCGGGCTTTAATGGCATCGGTATCCATAAAAGATTTGTAAAGGTCGCCAATTTTCTGCGCCTCACCTGTGCCAGTTGCGCTCTCGATGATCTGTCGAACCTGGGCCTCGGCGGCATCATGTAATTTGCGAAAGATGCCATCACTAGATCGGTCATCCGGCATCTGATACTCGGTAATCCACTTTCCGTTGTAGTGACGGAAGAGGTCATCTTGCGGACGGACCTTTGAATCAAGTGCCGATATTTCGATTCCAGATTTCACCGGGCTCATGAGTTCCATTTCATCGTGTGTAAAAGTAGTTGAAAGTTCAACTTTGTCACTAAAGAGCGTACTATTGCCGCTATGGCAGGGCAAAACGCTACAACACCGCGCTGGCTTAATGCTGCCGAAATGAAGGCTTGGCGCCGATACATCATCGCTAGCCGCCGATTACTTGAAGCACTCGATCTAGATCTTGCCAGCCATGAGCTATCGATGGCCGACTATGAAGTCTTGGCCCAACTCAGTGATGCCCCGGAGCGCAGGATGCGCATGAGTGAGCTAGCCGATGTTGCCATGCTCTCGCGCTCGCGCCTTTCCCACCGCATCAAGGTGATGGAGAAGGCCGGCTGGGTAAAGCGAGAGGCCTGCCCGGAAGATAAACGGGGCTACTTCGCGGTCATGACCGCCAAGGGGTGGAAGGCAATTGTTTCTGCTGCCCCGGACCATGTGGAGAGTGTGCGCACTAGGTTTGTTGATCACTTAACAAAAGAAGACCAGCGAGTGTTATCAGAAATATTTGAAAGAGTTACGCATTCCCTGAAAATAAATCCGCCAGCAGAATAAAAAACCCCGCCAGTTACCTGGCGGGGTTTTTTATAAGTAAATGAATTACTTAGCTGCTGCCTTCTTACGACGACGGCGCTTTGGAGCAGCTGCTGGAGCTGCTGCCTTCTTCTTACGACGCTTTGGAGCAGCCTTCTTTGCTGCTGCCTTCTTCTTACGACGCTTTGGAGCAGCCTTCTTTGCTGCTGCCTTCTTACGACGCTTTGGAGCAGCCTTCTTTGCTGCTGCCTTCTTACGACGCTTTGGAGCAGCCTTCTTTGCTGCTGCCTTCTTACGACGCTTTGGAGCAGCCTTCTTTGCTGCTGCCTTCTTACGACGCTTTGGTGCTGCTGCCTTTGCGGCAGCCTTCTTACGACGCTTCTTAGGTGCTGCTGGTGCAGCTGCCTTCTTACGACGCTTTGCAGCCATCTGTTTTCTCCTAATCGGAAGGGTTCGGATCCGTCACCCAAACCTGTTTCGTGGATAAGTGTGACGGAATTTTGAAAGAAATACCACTACATAGTGAGAAATATTTCAGTGCGTGTCGCAATTTATTTTTTAATAATTTCTATGCATCTACGCAAATTTGGCAGTGATTTTTTTACGAATGTAAGAAATTTGATTGAAAATTTAGGAATTTTCCAGATTTTTGCGATTTTGGCGGCCCTTCGCCACGAATTTCTCGGATCCGAACTCGAATTTTCACAATTTCGGGCAAAAAACGACCTCATTGGCAGAAAAAGTGCCGGTGAGATGGCCTTGTCTAGTGAAAGCTCTGCGCCTCAGTGGGAAATGCTCCGGTGCGAACTTCGCTAGCAAACTCTTGGGTAGCAGCTAACAATTCCTGGCGCAGATTGCGATATGCCTTAGCAAGTTTGGGTGGATTGGCGGTAAAGCCAGCCATATCTGTCCAGACTAAAACTTGGGCATCGCATTGCGCGCCGGCGCCGATTCCGATGGTGGGAATGGATAAAGCTGCGGTAATTCTGGCCGCCAATTCGGCCGGCACAAGTTCTAGCACGAGGGCAAAAGCACCCGCTTTTTCGAGGGCAAGTGCGGCCTCCAACATGGCATCGCCATCGGTGCGACCCTGCACTCGATAGCCGCCTAGTTGATGAAGTGATTGCGGAGTAAGGCCTAGGTGGGCCATGACCGGAATGCCTGAAGAGGTGAGTTTTTCAACGGTTGCAATATGAGCACCTTCTAACTTCACCGCCATCGCACCGGCCTCTTTGAAAAATCGGGTAGCAGTTGTCAGTGCTTGTTCTGGGGAAGCTTCATAAGAACCAAAGGGCAGATCTGCGACCACCATTGCCCGCGCGGATCCGCGCACCACTGCGCGGGTTAAGGGAATTAAATCATCGACTGTGACCGGAATGGTGTTCTCTTCGCCGAGAAAATTATTGCCGGCGCTATCACCGACGAGCAGTACTGGAATTTGGGCCTCATCGAAAATCGATGCCGTGATCTGTTCATAGCTGGTGAGCATCGGCCACTTCTCACCGCGCACCTTGGCTGCGCGCAGATCAAGGATGGTCACGCGGCGATGGGAGGCGCCACCGTAAAGGGTTGTACTCATTATTTCTCCTGCCTCGAAGCCGCTTGGCGCGGTCCCCGGGTCAAAAACAATGGTACCCCTGATACGCAACTGGGCGATAATCTTGAACAATGAAGTTGCGATTGGCCCTGGCGCAGGTGAACCCAACGGTCGGAGACCTCGCGGGTAATGCCGCGATGATCATCAAATGTGCCCACCAAGCGCA
>Ga0247837_1005852_pt1 | contig 17959 bp, 18 predicted proteins | sample LaCtaG_2_FD_187115 | JGI IMG/M metagenome (GOLD analysis project Ga0247837, IMG submission 187115) | Freshwater microbial communities from meromictic Lake La Cruz, Castile-La Mancha, Spain - LaCruzMarch2015_14.5m | ecosystem: Environmental > Aquatic > Freshwater > Lake | place: Spain: Castile-La...
TCTGCTATATAGTTTAAACTTCTAATACAGTTTGCTTCTTTAGATTAGTCTGCTCAGTGACATTATACAATGATGTCCCTTGCTTCCAGCTAAATCCGCAGTACTCAAGTGTCTGCAGGGCTATAAAGGCAATGGGAGATGTAATGGAATGCTGCGTCATCTGCACTCAAACTCTCATCAGTCCCGAATTCGAGTGGGTCTTTTACTCCTGCGGCCATTTCGCCTGTCCGCAGTGCTATTCCTCCTGCAGCCAGACCTGCCGATGCACCTCTGGCTTCTACCTGCCCAATTTGAGTATTGGGGGCAATGAGGAACTGAGGAATTGGGTCTGTTGGTGTCTTACTGCGAGACAGGAGGACCCCATGAACTATAGACCTTGCGTGGAACAGCTTAAATCCTTCATATCGCAAACCTTTCTTTGCCCTGGCTGCAATGTCTACATATCTCCTTTTGCTCCCTGTCCCCACTGCCCTGCAGACTGGATCTGCATCAAGTGCCAGGCCTACTCCAGCGGACTGTCCTGGGAGTGCACTAACTGCGGTATGTATACGAATCTCGATTTAGTGCCTGATGATTTCCCTTTAGATGAGTTACCTGAGGATAATAAAGGAGAGCCTAGTGGTGATTTGGGTGGAAATCAGGCGAAATCGGGAGTTTGGAAGTGTGAGAAGTGCACTTATGAATATAACCTGGAAAACAAGTGCTTAAAGTGTCCAAATTTGAAAAATCCACCCAGAGTAGAGCCAAATCAGCCTGCTTCTTTGCCTTCTCAGGAGCCTCCACATACCAAACCCAGAAAACATGGTGATAAGAGTAGTAGTGACGTCAAGAAGGTTAATGAAGAGGCTAAAGTCAGTCCTCCACAGTCCATTAAACCCGAGCCAAAGGTAGATGAAAAACCGAAACCCGCAGCTTTAGATGACCACTCGATCTCTAATGAAGAAAAGCGAAAGGCGGCAAAGGAACCCGCTCCTGTACAGAGTCCGAAGCGGTCTAGCGGAGTGAGTGAGTGGATGTGTGTTTGCGGGAGAAAAAATCAAAGCTTTGTAACGCTATGCGTTATATGTTCCCAGCCGAAACTGGCAGTAAAACCACCTGAAGAGGCCAAGGTGGAGCCTGTGGGAGAGCCCTGGGACTGTCCTTCGTGCACATTTAAGGGTATAAGGGGACTAAAGTGTCAGATCTGTGGGGCTCCTCGCCCTCAGCCCAGGTCCAGACCCCAGCCTGCAGCCGCAGATATCCCTGCTTCTGATTTAAAAGTGAAGTGTACTGCATGTGGAGCCAAGGGACAGCAGGCCTGTACCTGTTCTCAAGTCGCAACAGTCCCTCCCTCCATTTCAGCTCAGTCTACAAACCTCAACTTGGGGGAAAAGGGGAATTCGCTGAAAGTAAAACCTGCCAGCAAGGCAGGAAGTCACCATTCCACTGGGAAAGTCGTCCCCGCCAAAGCTAATAGCAGCGGAAGTCAGTGGAAATGCGAGAAATGTGAATATCCAAGCAATATGTTCGGTGCTACGAGATGCTTTAAGTGCAAAGCTAGAAAGGCTGAGTAATAAGCAAAATTTCTTGCAGTTTAGATAATTGTCGGGCTTTACGAGGATCCATTCTGCCTGGAATTATACGATTTTTGAGGAATCGTCTATTTCTGCATTTCCCCCCTTCTATCAAAAGCAACGACCGCTTCTGCCTATCTCCACTGCGTATTTTCCGTTTCCCAGCTACTTTCACAGTTATTTTGCTCTCGATAACTCAACTGTGGCAGCGGAATAAAGAGAAATGCTGAGGACACTCAAGGCCATTTTCCTTGGAGTGCCGGCTGAGGCCCGCAAACACTCGGATTTACTGCGAAGATCCAAGCCCCAGGCATTCACAGAGGAAGACGGCAACGCTATCCTCAAAATAGCGAAGCGCGGCTTCCAAATGAAGTTTTTCTGCCTCGCCAGCGCCTCCTCCGCCTTCTACTTAGCTACTCCCGTAATCCCCCTGCTCCCTCCCATCCTCATCAAGACCGCCGCCTTCTTCCTCACCTATCGCTGTCTTTCCGTCCCTGTGCTGATGAGGGTGGAGAGGCAGTTTAAGGAAATCAGTGTGAAGTACGACTTGGAAAATAAGCCGGAGTTGATATGGACTGAGGAGGAAATGAAGCAGATGTGGAGGAAAATGAAGAACGGGTCCTGGGAAAAAGAGGAGAAGGAGAAGGCAATGAGGGAAAAAGAGGCCAAAAACGAGGGGGAAAAGAAGGAAAAGGAAGGAGAAGTGGAGGGGGGAGTTGAGGGGAAAGGAGAAACCCAATCGGAATCTGCGCCTGCTTCCCCTGAGGCTTCTCCCACTGAAACAGCGTCCGATTCTAAGCCTAAAGCGCCCTAGTTCCCTTCCATATCTCAATTCTAGCTACTTCACACTTCTTTTATACAGCTGGGTTGCATCAATTCCCCCAAAATCACCGAATCTCCCCTATATTTGGTCATCTATTTGCACAAACCGCACCAAATCGACCTCTCCAGCCTATAATAACTGCGAAACTAGGCTATTAGAGCTACTTGGCGGGCGGCTCCTGGTCCTTCTTCTTCTCCTCCTCCTTCTTTTCCTCCGTCGAGCCAATCTGCGCCAGCGCCTCCTTGATACTCGGGTCATTCGGGTCCACTCCAGGCAAGGAAGCCAGCAAATTAGCCACAAACTCACTATCTTGGAATACGTTTTCCTCAGCGTTTGCAGGCGTTTCCACTTCCATTGGCTGGGCGGTGCCTTCGGCAGGCTTGGGAGGGGCTGGCGTGGCCTCTTCGCCGGGCTTTTCCTCGACGGCCATGGGCTCGCCTTGAGGGGCGGGGATGGGACCTTGCTTGGCTTGTTCCTCTCTGACCTGCTGAGCCTTGAATTCTTCCATGGACAGTCTCAACGCTTCCGCCAGTTCGGGGTCAGTTTCCGGGTTGACTCCTCCAGGGAAGCGCGGCACCACCGAGTTCTCCACCTCTCCTTCGCCTAGCAGGATAGGCGTGTTGAACAGCACATCCGCAATTATCACGTCTGGTCCGCTGGGAATGGTGATAAAGCGACTGTTGTCCCCTGAGTTCGCGGCCTTCTGCAAGGCTTCCAGGCTAGTGTGCGTCTCAATGGCTCCGAAGCTGATAATGTCCACTGCGACATTGTTCTTTTTTAGCTCTTTCCCCAGCGCAGTCATTTTCTCCGTCTCTTCCCTGACCGGACTGCACACAAAGAGCAGTATTCTCGCCTTCTGATTCTTGTTCTGTCTGTGTTTGAGCGCCAGAGCAGCCACTCTCACAGCAGCGTAGACGTCACTGTCGCCTCCCAGCTTGCCGCTGGCCACAGCAGCGTAGATTTTGGCTTGGTCGGTGGTGGGGGCGGTCAGCACTTCGATGCGTTTGCCGGCGATGGCGAGGATGCCAACGGAGTTCTCGGGGTTTTGCTCCACCTTCGCACCGCAGATGATGTTGGCTGCGTTGAGCTGCGCTTCCCACCGCGAAGGCGAATAGTCCCCATCTCGCGCCCAGTCGGAGTTGTCCAGACAGAGCATCGTGGCCTCCAAGACCATATTTAGTGTATACAGAGCTCTAGGGACTGAGAAGCAAGGAACAGCCTGGTCCTTCCCTCAGCAGTTTGAAGGAAATCCTGCTTTTAGGCATTTGAACGACTGCATTTGGCGGCAAAAGCTACTTTTGCGATAGGCGGATTGGTCGCTTTCTATACTTTTGCAGTCCTAATCGCGTGCTTAAATAGGATCTGGGAAATCTATAAAATAATCGTCAGAATTGCAGTGGTTATTTCTATATAAAAACAGTTTCCCCCTATTTTCCCACATAACATCCTCTTTTCCTTGCCTTCTAAGTCTCTGCGTCTCTATCTATCCACACTATAGTCCCAATTCCAACATCCACTAGAGCAATGGCGCCCTCGCCTCTCCTTATAATCCAGCAATGGAAGGACCAAAGAGCCCAGCAAAAAGCCAGATTCAGTGAAGGCCGGCGGCAGGGCGAAGAAGCAGGAAAGTGACGAAGAGTGGAAGGAGGAGAAAAGCCGAAAAGAAGGGAGAAAATATGCAGAGAGGAGGATTAGGCGTAACGTAGAAAACTGTGGAAATAGGGGAAATTATATGATAATATATGAAAATTTGATTGTTTCGATGGGAATTTTCATAGTTTTGGCGAATATTCGTGATATTTTTCCTTAAAAACACCATAGTTTTCGATAAGTGGTCTTAAAATCGACTTTTCACAGCGATTCTCATTCAAAAGTATCAAATTAAGCTAATTAGCGAGAATTAGACTTTAGTCCTATCCTTCGAATGGTCTGTGACTTTGCCCAACAGCATAGACAACGCAGCCCCCACTAGTCCTCCAATCCCCAGAAACAGCAACATATGGGTCATATTTAGTCTGGTTTGAGCACTCTCCAGCCTGTTTCTCTGCTTGACGTCCAAGTGCAACTCCTCAAGTCTAGCCTCCACCTTATCAAATCGCTCCACAGCTCGCAGGTTTTCCTCTCTCTGCAGGGCTTTCAAGTCCTTGAGAAGGTCGTGCAGAGGCACAAGCGAGGAGTCGGTGGCTAGGGGGAGGGCTTGGAAGGAGGAGAGCAGTCGGTGGTAGGTTTCGTTCAGTTCGTCTTTGATGGCGGCTGCTGAGTCTCGGTATACAATTTCATACTCAATCTCTATGTCCCTGTCCTCATCTTCAGACAGTTCCTCCTCCATAGGCTCTAGCACTTCCCCTTCATGTCCCGATTCATACACGTTTTCTTCGAATTGAGGACTGTCAGTCTGCGCAGGTGAGGGTATTTCAGGGTCTGGTTCACTCTGAAAAGGAGGCGGAATAGACTCAATAGGGGGAGGAAATAGGGACTCAATGGGTTCTTCGGGAAGGAGATTGGGAGTGGGCGACTGAGTGGTTTCTTGGACTGGAACTACAGGCGGTAGTACTGAGGGCTGGGGCACAGGACTGGGTATATGGACCCTTGACTTCTCAGGCAAAGCATGCGTTACCAGTCTAGCCAAGTCATAGCGTCTCTGATAGCCCTCAACCCTGTGCTTCGCCTCCTTCTCCCTGGGCTCAAAGATGAGGATCGTGGGAAAGGCGGACACCCGGTTGCCGTAGGCAAGGATCTGCTCAGTGGCTGCATTCACCCTGCCAATTAGCAGGTCCGGCCGGTAGTCAGAACTCGACTCCTCTTGGTAAGACGCATAGAAGTGCTCGAACTCCGGAGCCATCATGTGGCAAAAGTGACACCAGGGCGTAAAGAACTCCACAAGCACGTACTTCTCCCTTTCTATTATAGTCGCGAAGGTAGCAGTATCCCATAGGGGCGACTTGGAGCCTTCCCACCACTCCGCACCCAGTGCAGTGGCCAGCAAACAGAGCAGTCGCACTGCCATATTGCTGCTTTATAGGTCCTTTGCAGGCTGTTTGCTAGGCTTTATATTCAAATTGGGTATGGAAGAGACGCCCGATGAGCTAGTCGAGGAGTTCAACATATACCGAGAAATCACCCTGGACACTCACACAGTCCTGCTGAAGGCTGTGCACCGCCTGCACCGGCACTCCCATTTCCTCATCCACCGGCAGTCGCTGCCCAGGACTGCAGGCGCAGAGCAGAGACTTGCACACCTGCAGACTGCTGTGCAGCGTGGACTATTGTCCGCTAGCAAGGTGCTGCCGGTGGTTAGTGAAGGAATGATAACTGTGTATATAGTGGAGGAGGTAGTGGGAGGGAGGGAGCCAGTCAGTAGAATGGCGAGGGAAGGCGGACGGGAGGGGAGAGAGACTCTGTATGGGGAACTGATGGACCAAGTCAGAGAACTGCACGCACTGGGAATTGCGCATTTGGAACTAGCAGGAGACTCGGTCTTAGTGGAACGCCCTGCCAGGGTCTACCTGCGGCCTTTCCACCTGCAGCCGCCCGCGACTTCCGACTCGCCCTGGTACCAGGCGCCTGAGCAGATCTTTTCGGATTCACGGCTTTCTGGGCTCTATTCGGATATTTGGGCTTTGGGCTGTCTGTATTCGGACTTCTTCCTTAGTCTGACGCCTTTGTTTCAGAGTGTGGAGAGGGAGGATCGGTTTCATAGGCTGTTTGAGATGATGGGATTGCCGGGGTATGAGGAGGTCCAGGCGTATGTGAGTTTGGAAATATACGATAACCTGAGAAGTATTGAAACAGAAGCAGGCTTAACCGAGCTAATTGCGAACCTCAGTGAGCGCGAAAGAGACTACATCCTTTCCATGCTTCGCTTCAAGCCGGAAACACGTCCAAGCATTGAAGACCTAATTTCCACCTGGCCGCCCCACTCCCAACCCCGCCCAACCCCTGCTCCTCTCATCTACACCCGCCCCACCCCTACTCCCACCAAGCCCCACAGCGCTACCAAGAGCAGGACTCCGACAGCTGCCAATCTCACTCCCAACCGCTCAATTCTAGTGGGAGACATGGCTCAGGAACTCGCCAAAGGCCCATATGAATTCTATGAACGGTCCGGCCGCACCCTCTTTTCCTCTATCGACACCACCTCTGTGGACCGACCAATCACACCCATAGAGGACAGGAGAGGCAGTGACTTGCCACGGAAAGGACCAGGGGTGGGGGAGAGGAGAGGGGGGAGCAGGGCGAGTAAGGCTGTAGGCACGGAGGGGCAGGAAATACGTGTAAGTATGGGTGAAGCGCTGGTGATGGACAATAGATTGACGGTTCGGATTCATATTTTGAAGAATTTGATGCTATTTAAGTACCAAGAAGTCGCAAATCAGACGCTTGCTTTGGCGTTGGAGTTGGATTGCGGGCTTTTGCGGCCTTCCCGGGAACAAACTCTCCCTGTACTCGCCGCCGAATCGATCATTTTCGACTATACAGCCCAATTCCGCATAAATACCGCTCACTTTAAGTCCATTTACCGTCAAAAACCCATCCCAATTTCCCTAATCTCCAAAAACATCGACCCAAAAGCCGCCTCCCGCCCTCAAGAAAGCACCTTAGGCCTGTGCAAAGTGTACATAGGACTGCTCTTTGTGCCCAGCAAGGGAGACAGCAAGGCGAAAGTGGAGGGCTGGTTCCATGTGGTGGCGGAGGGTGGGGCGATTTTGGGGCAGATGAGGGTGGAAGTGGGGCTGGAAAGGGCTGTGGAGAGTGGGAAAGGCAGGGAAGGGACTGAAGTTAGGAGGGAAAAGTGGGGGAAAGCGGAAGGGGAGGAGAAAGGCTCTCTGGCCACTATATGCCAAGGTAACCCCTACCCAGACATGGACTCCCTCACCGCCCAACTCCGTCAAAAGGCCCACTTCCTGCAAAGCCAGCCCTCTCCCCCACCCCACGACTTCGTCACCTCCCTGCGCTCCCGCCTCTTCCCTAGCTCCTAACTGTCCAAGCCTAGTCTACTTCCCCTTCGCTCGCTCCCAGGCCTCCAACTCCTTCCCATACGCAGTCAAAACGTGCATCATTGTCCTGGGAGAGCCGTCTGGCAGGGTGTCCGGAGCCTCTGGATTGTGTGGGTCGAAGACAGGAACGCTCCGCATTAGGCCTGCCAGTGTGTCGAAACGGGCCAATTTGAGCTGTTTCCACACTAATTCGTCCGGATTTTCGCTTTTCCGCAGTTCTTCTCTCGAAGTTTTCTTCATTTCTCGGCGGACTTCGTCCTCAGGGTCCATTTCCTTGAGCTGTCTGCGCATGTAAGCAGGCAAGTAGTTGAGCAGGGCCACTAGGTAGTCGTTGCGGAGGACAGAGTCGTGCAGGCCGGTGACTTCGTTGAAGGTGCTGAGCACGACGTGTTGGCAGTTGTGGGAGTAGGGACTGTACATGTCTCTCCACATGTACTTCTGAAATATCCGCTTGACGTCCTTCACTCGCACTCCTTCCCTGACCATAGCCCTCCTAAACAACTCTTGAGGGAGGATTTCCCAGTAGTTGTCAGTGCTAAAGAGCTGCTGAGACTCCGGATAGTAGTCCAGACGCACTTGCTTGCCTGAGGCGGTCCTCAGCACGATATAGGAATGACGGCCGCCTATTAGGTCCAGCAGAGCGCCTTCCAGGTGACAGCAGCGCTCCTCCACACTGACCACCAAGTCCTGGTCTATGGGCGTGGACTGTCCGAAGAGGCCCGGCAGGTAAAGCAGTGAGGAGGCGGAGGAGGCCCAAAATGCCCACATCTTACCATATCAACACTACCTAGTGGCTTTAGGGGCAGACAGGACTGCTCGAGCTAATCGCAGCATATCGATTTCGACGAATTTCCCCACATTTCCGATATACTCGTACAAATATCCAGGCTTTTCTCCTAGTCTCTATACCGTTTTTCCCTTTTCTGCTACTTATCTAGAGATAAAGTCCTTCCGGTATATTTCCCTTTTTGCTGTAAAGCGTCTTTTCCTTGGCCTTTTGAAGGTCGATCTGCTTGACCTGCATTCTCCGCTCTCTGAGGGCGAGCAGGCCTGCCTCGCTGCACATGGCTTTGATGTCTGCGCCGCTCATTTCGTCCTTGGACATGATGAACTCTTCGAGGTTGACGTCGGGGCCGAGACTCATCTTACCTGTATGTATCTGGAAAATCCTTCTCTTCGTCTTCGTATCTGGCAGCGTAAACTCGATTTTCCTATCAATCCTCCCAGGTCTGATCAGCGCAGGGTCCAGACTCTCTATGCGATTGGTAGCCAAAATCACCTTCACGTCCGAACGACTGTCAAATCCGTCTAGTTGATTCAGCAGTTCCAGCATAGTCCGCTGCACTTCCCGCTCTCCGCCAGAGTGAGAGTCGTAGCGCTTGGTACCGATTGCGTCGATTTCGTCGATAAAGACGATAGTAGGTGCGTATTCCTCGGCTACCCTGAACAGCTCCCGGACCAACTTCGGCCCTTCGCCCAAGTACTTCTGAATCAGCTCGGAGCCCACTACTCGCAGGAAAGTGGCGGAAGTGGAGTTGGCCACGGCCTTCGCTAGCAGCGTCTTGCCGGTGCCTGGCTCTCCGTACAGGATCACTCCCTTGGGAGGCTTGATGCCGATGTCTTCATATAGCTCTGGGTGCGTCAGCGGCAGTTCCACTGCTTCTTTGATTTCCTGGATTTGGGACTCCAGGCCGCCGATGTCGCTGTAGCTCTCTAGAGGCGCCTTTTCCACCTTCATCACACTCACTAGCGGGTCCACTTCGTCCTGCAGAATACCCACCACACTGAGAGTCTTGTGGTGGAGCAGAATGCTGCATCCCGGCTCCAACTGATCCTTGTCCACTATGGAAAGGATGTTCACGTAGTACTCCGGACCAGAGGAAGTGCTCACAATCGCGTGATTTTCATCAATAAACTCTTCTAGCGTCCCCACGAGCAGCGGAGTTCCTCTCAGGTTATCCACCTTTTCACGTTCTTCTTCAGTGCGCTCCGTGAGCGGTCTGTGCGCCTCTTCATTCTTAATGAACTCTTGCTCGAGAAGGAGGTAGTCCTTGATCCGGTCCATGCGCAGCTGCCTTAGGCGGCATTTGGTCAGGGGAGTGACAGTGGGCAGCTTGGCTGAGGATTCAGCGCCTCGCTTCTTCTTCTTGCGGTTGAGGGAGGGGTTGGGTCTGCGTTCCTGCCGCTTCTTCGCTTCTTCCTTCTTTTCTCTGTCGCCGCGCGGCGGCTCCTGAGAAGCTCCGGGGAGATTTCCCATTATTAGCCGCTAATCTCTTCCATAGTCCAGCTCAGCCCTGGCCACGTCTTATTCGAATTTAGAGCGTCTCTAGCCTTTCTCTGTCGCTAGGGATAGGAAGTTGTTGGCACTGCGAAAGCTGGGTGTCTCTGTTACCCAAGCAAATGCCCATTACCTGAAATCCGACCCAGTCCTATTAGTCCAAAGCCGCACTCCCAAGTCCACCCCACAGTTTAATCCCCGCATATGGCAATGAACGACGACCAGGAGCAGTCCATCATCCAACTTCTAGCAGAAGAAAGCGACCGGCTGGCAGAGTCCCCCTTTGTCCCTCCAGTTCACCCACTGCCTCCGAACTCAGGGCTGTGTGCCTGGGACCAGGACAGCTGCTCTTCGCAGTCTTTCGATGAGGAGGATGACAGGGAGGGGGGACGGACATGGGTGGAAACTAGGTCGCAGCCGGAGATTGAGGAGAAAGGGGAGTGGGAGGACTGGGGGAAAGTACACTTGGACCAGTCACTGAGAATACATATCAAGCCTATCAGCTCCTCTGCATCTCACCTAAAGCCAGAGACTCACAAGCGACTGCTCGAGTCTGTAGTGTCAGGCGGAGCCCTGGAAGCACCCAAGGGCAAACCCCACGCTTTGCGTCTATTCAAGTCCAATGCACTCAGTGAAAAGCCACAACATCCGCTGAAGCCTGGTAGGACCTTATTGGAACCGGGGAAAATCCGCCGGCGGTCAGATGCTTATGAGGAGTCGCAGTCTGTAATGGGCTCTCGCTCACCTCTCCCGCAGCCCCAAGACCGCTTCTGGTAGCGTATAAATTCCCTCCTTTCCCTGGCTATTAGCTAATTGTCGTCACTATTGCCAGGAAGTAGGGTGTTAGGGTAGTGATATATAGATTGAGAAATGATACGATTAGGCACTTGATTTCAGATATTGTCTTTCGGACTTATTGAGGTTCTATTCCTATTTGTGAGGAATTGAGGGTTAATTAAAGGTCCGGGAGGCTTAAAAGGAAGGACGGACTTTAGCAGAATGTGGGCTTGCGACTGTACACTCCGTACTCAGTCTGGGGAAATGTCTGGGCTCTACTAGTCTCACTTCCTCTATCTCTCCTAACTGTTCCTCTGCTGGCAGAGTCACTGGAATCCCCATTTTCAGATATCTGTAATTCTGCTCAGAAAGCTGTAAATCCGAAAAAGTGAATTGCGCTTCTAAGGGAATTATCGGAGGACTAATCGGTATTTTGCCAGTAAATATCTCAACTACCATCAAATCCTCATTTCTGACCCTACTTAAAACCGTTATTTCCCTTGAGCCCTGCTTAACATATCTCCTAATACAGTAGAAGCATACACTTCCAATACACAAAGCTCCCATAAACACTCCCACAACTGCTCCTATCACATTTGCAGAGTTGACAGACCTATCCCCAGGCTGCACACTCGAATACGAATATGAGTAATTCTGAGCGAAGGGCATAACTTCCAATATGCACACTGGAGCAGAGATAATAACCGGGCGATAGTAGTAGATATAAAGTGCGGTTTGATAGGTGAGGAAAGTGGGGTCTTTGGCTTGCTGCGGACAACGAGTGTTCAGGCTTGTGTTAAAGTGACATAAAGTTGATGTTTCAATAGTCGCCAACAGTGCATCTTTTAGCATTAGAAATTCCTCATCTCCGGGCTGACTACTGCAAAAGGCCATTTCCGCAGTGTTAAATCCGCACCAGCATTCCCCACTTTTCCCACTAGACAGCCTGCAGTCAGTACTCTGATAGCATTGCTCATCCGGCCTATTTACATTGCTGGGAGCAACTGCGCATTTCCCTTGCGTCTCATAACCGCTCTCACAGACTTGAGGAGTATCGATGATAGCCTGGCCTAAGGGCTGACTGTAGAAGCGGACGCAGTGGCTTTGAGCACATAGGGCGTTATTTGCGCATTGCCAGCTAGCAGTGCAGGGACCGCCTAGTGCTATTTGAGGAGTGCAAAACCCGTTCCAGCAGATCAAGCCCGGAGAGCAGTCCGCGAAGTCGGAGCAGACTGAGGACTGGGGCAGGCCCTGGCAGGAGGTGTGAGTGCAGTTGAGACTAAGGCAGTCTTCAGCAGTTTCACATGCTTCTCCGGGAAACTTTCGACCTTTCAAGGTGGTAGGGGTGCAGTGGAGGTTTGTGGCTCGGAAGTCGTAGGCCTGCATATTGGCCATCTGGTTAAACTCGCAAGTTAGGCCGCTTCCACAGCTTTGCAGCTCAATTCTCCCTGCATCCGCATCTTGCTTAAAGCACTCATTTGCAGGCAAATTCGACACGCAGCTGACTGCAGGACAGGCAAAGGACCGCAGGAACAGCAGCCAAAGCAATTCCCACGCCATTAGCAAGTATGGAATAGGAGAAGTGATGCTTCAGGCCTTTCAGTTCGCTTTGTCCAGAAAGGCAATCTGCACCTGCCAAACACTCACACTGGCTCCAACTCCTGCATAGACAAGAAGCGGGAACGAACAGAGAACTAAGGATATACGAATAAGTAAAAATACAGATTTTGGGCTTGAAGGCTTTTTCGTGTTTTGGAAACTGCACTGGAAAAGCCTTTGTTAGTTTTTGATTAAGGAAATGTATGGTTGCTGGGAGTGGTGAAATTTGGGATAATTCCATGCAACTTAGCATTATGCCTGTCTAACTATATAGTACTCGGCTATATTAGTGAGGACCAGTTACTAGTTCCGTCCAAGTTCACAAATAGGTCTATTATCTGCCTATACTGTCTAAATGACTTCCCCCGGCCTATCCTTGCTACGCACCAAGAACTGCGACCTACGACTAAAGTCCACCACTCTGGCTTTATACCCACTCCACTGTCTGAATTCCGCTTCTATCGCATTCTGAGTCACTTGCGAAGGACAGTCACAGTCCTCTTCCTTGCCAAGATAAAGCCGTATATGCCCCATTAGTCGCTCACCCAGCATTGGCAGTTGACTGCGAGTGATGATGATGATTTCCACCTGGGAAGACTCGGCGATAATGGAGAATTTGCTGGGAGAGCCGGCTTTTTGGAAAGAGACGTGCTCATGAGCAGCGCCATCCAGCAGCGAACGGCCTCCAAACCAGTCCTTAGGGTACAGATGCCGCTTAAAGATCCTTTCCCGTGTGATGTAATAAGCCTGAAGCAGGTCCTCCAAATTCTGGTCCTTAAAGAACGTTTCCAGCGCCTTTCTCAGCTTCTCCGACTTCCTTATGTCCTCCAGCGTTATGGCAGGCCCAGGCATTTGCTCATCTTCCGGGTCCCAGTCCTTGGCCTTGGGACTATGGAAGTCAGTGTTGCCTATGCGAAATGGCTTCGGCGCAGGGGTTCTGATGCGCGCACTAGCATAGCCTCGAAGCCGCTTAGGTCTCAGACTGAATCCTTCACTGTAAAGTCCACAGCTACCTGTTAGAATGATGTGGAGACCTGAAGGGTAGTCGCCTGTTGAGATGATAGTGTCGTTGAAGCGGTATAGAGACATGCGGAGATTGGAAGCCAGGGGGATTAGGTTGGCGGAGGGAAAGCCTTTGAAGAAGGGTAATTGAGCTAGAAACGCAATAGTCTGCTCCAGCTGTTTCTCCACTTCCTCCTTCATAATCACATGATAATCTTCCTTATGTATGCGCACCAAGTCCGTCATTTCCGCCGCATAGCAAGAAGCGCTTCTTCCCTCCAATTTCCCCTCATGTTCTTGCGAAAACAGGCCTAACTCTCCGAAGCTTTCCCCGTCATACAGCGTGTTTATAATCAACGGGTCTCCACCGAACTCCCTGTCCAGCTTCATGACATTCACCGACCCGTGCAAAATCACATACATGAAATCGCCTTCTTGGCCTTGGGAAAAGAGCAATTCGCCTTGCTGCGCAGTGTGCAAGTTGCACACATGCAGCATTTTCACTCTGATTTCGCCTTGGAACTTGGTGAAAAACCGCAATTTGCCTAAAAGCTGAATAAGTTGGGTGTAGTTGCGGGCTTCTGAGGGCTGGCGCAACTCTGCACGGACTAGAAAAAGCGCTTCGGAGCTTAATTTGGCGCCGAGGACTGGGCCGATGTCAGTACTTGGGAGTAATTCTTTGATTTTTTCTAATTTGGCAGCGTCTTTGCGGAGTGCGGAGGAGACTTCCATTGCTTTCGTGCGGACGGAGAAGTCCAAGTCGGGGTCGACTTCAGCTGCTTTCATAGCCTTCGGGTCTTCCAAGTCCTCCTGCAGCAGCGCTCCACTCACCCTAACCTTCGGAGAGTCAGCCTGGAAGGACACAGTGGGCGACAGGCGTTTAACAGTGGATACTGCAGTGGGCTCAGTAGTGAATTCCGCCTTGGTAGTGGTTTTTTGTTTGAGACGAGAAGGCAGACTCCGTCGAGAGACTCGACTGAGCGTTTTTCTGCTTTCCGCAATAGAGCTGATGGAGGTTTGCGGGCGGACAGAGGTGTATTGGTCCACCGTTTTGAAGACTTTCCACATGGATTGGCGCATCGAAGTGGTCGATGCAGACTTGGGCGAGTAGAAATTGGAGGAGTAAGAGGCTGAAGTAGGGTCCAATAGGCCGGAAATAGTGTTTTCCTGCCTTCTCCTAGTCGTGTCCCCCCGCTCTTCCGACATCGTTTCCGCTTGAATCGAAGCTTCCAACGCCTCTTTCAGCCGACTAATCTCCCTCAGCAGACTCGGACCCGCAGAGCTTTGCGCCTGGACCAAAGTCTGCACCGCAGCCGGCAGATCTCTCAGCAGCACCAGCAAAATCGAGTGGTTGTATAGAAGTCGGGGGTCGAGAGAGCTGAGGGCGGCCTGGTGCAGGTCTTTGGCTCTGTTGAGTTGGCCGAGTTTCATGTAGCAGACGCCGAGGTTGATGGTGGCTTGGAGGTGGGAGGGGTCTTCTTCGAGGAGTTGGAGGTAGAGTTGGGTGGCTGGTTGGAAGAAGCCTTCGGCTCGGTATTGGTGCGCCTTTAGGAAGAGGTGCGAGGCACGACTCGAGTCACTCTGGAAGTTAGTGACTTCGCAAGGACGTAGAAGGAGACTGGAGTTCCGGGTAGATATCGGCTTAGTAGTCGCAGGCCTTGGATTCACTCTAAATCGCGCATCCGTCGTCTTCCAAAAGCCCGGCTCCTCCAGGGTCAGAGACAGCGACTGCAGTTCTGAGGCTGAGAAGAGAGGCCGGGGCGAGGCGGCCATGTACCTGCCAGAGTAGCTATCCAGCAGACTGAACTTGTCCCTTTTCCGCATATAATGCTACTAACTTGTCGAAAATACGTGAAAACAGACAAGCAGCAGGACTGTATTTCTATATGTAGAAGCCACCTACATGACCTTCCCTGATTTTCACATGTATTGGCTAGTCTGCACTACTTAAATACGCTCAAATCAGATGCAACTTGCACACCTTTAGCAGGGCGTATAGCAGCACTACTCGATTTCGTTGCTTTAAGTCGATAGCGCAGGTACTGCAGGACACAGGTCCATGCGTCATTCCCTGCCTTATCCTTCAACCCTGGATTCACAGTACAGCGAAATGGCAGGTCGATGGTTTTATGCCCACTGCAGAGTTCCATAGGTTGAGGGTAAGTCTCTTGGAGCCTGCAGAAACGGAGTGAGTTTCCAGGAACTAATAATGCACTCCTTCCTTGTTCCTGCTCTATCCATACACAAAGCCCGATGGAGCAAAGGCACAGGGCTTAGCCTTCCCTACGTCGCTTTTCAGGAGCAGGACGTTGCCGATCGTAGTAGTTATGGATCTACATTTATATACCAGGGACACAGAGAAGTAGGGAATGTGCATGTAAATGTGTCAAATAAGTGCGAATTCGGACGTATATGATATAAAAAGCGAATTATCTGCAGTACATCTACTCCAATTCTCTATTTCTCCCATTCTCTCCAATTTCATCTCCTAAAATGGACCGTCCCAAGCCCATCCTCCGCAGCGCCAACGACCCCAAAGCCCCAAATACAGTCCGTTTTGTCTGTATCTCCGACACCCACAACCAAACCGACCGCCTTTCAGTCCCTCCAGGGGACGTCCTACTGCACGCTGGCGACTTTTCCATGATCGGCAGTCCTGACGAAGTCCGACACTTCGATGCTTTCCTCGCTCAATTGCCCCATCCAGTGAAAATTGTGATAGCGGGAAACCACGAAATCACCTTTGATACAGAGCAATATCAGAGGAACAGGACCAGATTTCCCCTGCAGAATGTGGACGACCCCTGGACTGCAAAGGAACTGCTGAGACATTGCACTTACTTGGAAGACTCCCAAATCCAGGCTTTCGGGTATACGATTGTGGGCAGTCCGTGGATTCACTGCAGCGGCTGGGCCTTTGACTGCCCTACAAGGGCTGAAATTGCACAAAAATGGGCCCAAATCCCTGCGCATACTGACATCCTTTTGACCCATATGCCTCCTTATCGGGTGTTAGACGGGTCCACTAGAAACCCTTGGGGCTGTCCCCATTTACTTGCAAAAGTGAGGGAAATTAGGCCGATTGTGCATGTTTTTGGGCATATGCACGAGGAGCAGGGGGTTCTGCACACTGAGGAAACGATGTTTATCAATGCTTCGGTCTGCAATAATGCGTATCGACAGGTATATGCGCCTACTGTCTTTGATTTGCCCATTAGACAATAGGAATTTAGGGACTAAATTAGGAAATTTGGTAGATTTTTGTACTTTCGATACATTTTTCCTGGGACAATTGTCTTTTTTAAGGTAAAATCGACTCAAAATCCTAATTATGGCTAAATAACCGCCCACAAATCTGCGCAATGAGTCTATTATGCCCAAAATCAGTCCCCAACAGCCTCCCACTGCCTATTTTCCATTCCAGCTGAAATAAAGCCTGCGCCAAAGGCTCCCCTTTTTTAGTTCTGCAACAATCGATAATTCATGGCTTTTATCGAGGAATTGGCCTGTATTCCCTTATTCCGCCAGTCCAAGGGAGAGCAGAGTGGGAAAAGTGCACAGGCAGCAATTCAGCATGTAATATATAGGGAACTGTCTGTCAACAGCCCTTTGAATCGTGTCTCCATTCTACAATTTCCCATCTATTTCCAATGTAAAGGTGTATTTACCCTTCGACAGGCAATCGCTTCCTCTTCATAGTTAACAGGCATCCCTGATTCAGGTCTGCCTGCCTTTTAATAGACTCTAAAAGCCAGTCCTTACTTGCCCTCCACGTAGGCGTGCTAAAACAACTCCAGTGGTTTCTATGGCTATTAGGGCCGAAGTCCTGTAGAAAGCAGTCATCGCTAGTCCTTTATGTGGGCGAATTGATAGAGAATAGCCATATTTTATCAGCAGAAGTGATGGAAGTACGAAAAAGAGGTAATTACTTACGTTTGAATTATTCCTTTCCACTCACAAATACACCCGAATTCGCAGTTATTTCTGAGAAAACCCATATAAAGCTGTGGAGTTGGGGGGAAAAAACAGTCAGAAAGTAGACAATTACATGCGTCTACGGTAGATATCAATGTGTCGGGGGTACTCCTGACCAGAAAACACTCATATCCGCGGATATATACAGCTCGATAACGCTTTGAAAGCCAAGACTTTGGACAGACCTATACAGAATTAAAGAATGCACTGCCTGCTTCTTGAAGTCGCTCCAGACTAAAGACAGTTGGTTGCATCGAGTAAGGAAAGTTCGGTCATTATACTTTGGAGTATGGAGAAAGCGGGTTATTGGGAGAGTTTGGAGCCCTGGCCAGGGTATATCAGTATCAGCGGTGATTAGGCCTAGTGGAGAATGTAGTCACTGGGAAATATCTATATGGAGTTTATTGGGAAGTTGCAGTATATGAAGGTGGACGGAGGACATATTGACCAAATGGACAGGCCTGTCTCTCACGCTAATTATCAAACGAGCCAGGCGGCTAGTTGTATTGCAGAGACCTCCTTTCACAGTGGATAGACTCTTAATGGCTGTTGGTGGGAACTGCACAGGTAGGCATCAATTCCAGCTTGAAGCGACACTTGATGGGAGATTAGGCGGGTACATGTTTGTATTGCGACAATGGAACTTTAGCAGGAAGGTGCGGCCTTAGGTACCAGTTCTAGTGCTTTTTTATTAATTCCTCTGCACGTACTGACATAATTGGGCAAATAAACACCTCAATTACCACACTAATAGGCCTCACTTTTACCCACAGGGAAATACACTTTTCCGTTCACTCTGGAGAGCATAGTACTGACTTACTGCAAGTCTCAATAGTGACCAGCCCTTCACATCACCGAGGTCTGAAGGATCTCAATTTCTGCAGCTTCCCGTTTCTTTCTCTCACTATAGAGGCATGGGTGACGCCTTAAGGGTCTGGGATGAGAACAATATCCC
>Ga0247837_1005853_pt1 | contig 17949 bp, 15 predicted proteins | sample LaCtaG_2_FD_187115 | JGI IMG/M metagenome (GOLD analysis project Ga0247837, IMG submission 187115) | Freshwater microbial communities from meromictic Lake La Cruz, Castile-La Mancha, Spain - LaCruzMarch2015_14.5m | ecosystem: Environmental > Aquatic > Freshwater > Lake | place: Spain: Castile-La...
TGACGCAAAAAATAACTTCCCGATTTTTTTAGAGGCTTGTGAATAGGAAGCTCACTTGAAATGAACCGTTCGGCTTCCTATTCAAAAGCCAAAATCGGGAAGCTAATTTTTCTGCTTGGTTTGACGCAAAAAATAACTTCCCGATTTTTTTAGAGGCTTGTGAATAGGAAGCTCACTTGAAATGAACCGTTCGGCTTCCTATTCAAAAGCCAAAATCGGGAAGCTAATTTTTCTGCTTTACTTAAAACAAGCTCACATACCCAAAATGCACCTTCGGCCCTGCAAAATCAAGCGCAGTACCCGTCCGTGTACCAAAAGCCAAACTCAGTCCAAACAAACCTGCCTTGGTTTCAAAAGTAATTCCTGCACCAAAACCATAAGCTCGATAATCTTCCTGCACGGTGGTGGTGTGGTTGGCAATCCAGGCGTAATCCAGGAAAGAATACAAAAACGAGTTGCGGTTCAGCAGCAAGCGGTATTCCATGGAACCAACCGCATAATTCGTAGCAAAAACGATTTCCTCATTGAATCCCCGCAAAAGCCGGTTGCCTCCGATGCGAAACTGCTCGTTTTGCAAAATGGGTTGGTTCGCGATGGTCCAGCCTGTACTTGCTTTGAGTTTGAGGGTGCTGTGTTTGCCCAGTGGCAAATACGTTTCAGTCTCGCTCAGCAGACGGTATTGAAAAATGCGCAATTGCAGGGTGTCATACAGTTCAGCCAACCCCAGCTCCGCGATGCGGTTATTGGGCAGAATCCGCTTGGTACCAGCCCCACCCCGCCCCAGCAAGGCCCAACCACGACGTGGATTGAGTCGGTAATCCAGTTTTTGCTGTCGCAATTCCAATCCAAACGAGGCAAACGATACATCCAGGGTAGCAGGCAATGCCTTGCTTTTTAGCAATTGACTTTCATCTAATTGCAAAAGGCGCGAACTCCGCTGGTTCCAAAAAACTTTCAGGTAATTGCCTCCTTCCAACAGGTATTGTAGGCCCAAATCCAGATCCAGATCCAAAAAGGCAGTATCCCGCCGGTACAAATGCAGCTTGAAATCAGCACCAATGGGCAAATTGGCCACAAAAGGATAATTGAATTGCAAATCCAAACGTGGACTGGAAGCCCGCAACTGCTCAAAACGCACGTAAAGCCGCTCTCCTAGGCCAAATTGATTTTGCAACTCTCCCTCAAACGAACCAGTGACCAGTAGTTTTTTAGACTGTTGGCTATTGGGCAAAACCCCAATGATAAAATCAAAGCGACTTGCTTTTTGGCGCTGCAACTCCAGCACAACCAGTGCTCTTGAACCAATAAACTCAACCTCAGGGGCTGATTTCATTTGCAAAAAAGGCAATTCCTGAATGCGTTCGCGAATTCGACTCACTTTTGATTGGTCGTACAACTGCTTGTTTTGCAAGCCCAGGTACTTGCGGAGATAAGCTGGAGCAATGTGGGCATCTCCGCGCAAAAGCAAGGTGTCGAATCGGTACAAATTTCCTTTTTCCAATCGCAACACGCCTTCCAAAATTCCGGGCGTAGCCACTACACTATCCAAACGAACCTGCGCAAACGGATAACCCGCATTTGCTGCTTGTTGAACCAGCTCTTTTTTGACGGATTCCAATTTATTCAAGTCTATCACCGACTTTTTGCTGCGCAAAATGGCATTTGCTCCCTGAGTCCATTCAGAGGGGATGCCCTCCAGTTTCAAATTGCCCCAATGGTAAGCAGGCCCCAGGTGCAACCAGACTTGCAGGATCGAATCGCGCAGCGCAGTGCTGTCTACCGAAGCTTCCAGATATGCCCTTTGGTGTAAATCGCTGACCAAACGCAACAGACTGTTGTGGAGCGAGAGGCTATCGGTGTAGGTGTACGAAGCAGCATTTATTCCAGTAGGCAAGGTGGAGGAACTGAGAATATTCAGATTTTTTTGGGCGAAAAGGGTTTGGCTTACGTCGCAGACACAACATAAAAGCAAGAATATTCGCATCAGTGCCAAAACTTTAAACATTCATTAAGACCTTGTATAAGTGTTTACGATTAATTTTACATCAAATTTAAGTGATGAAATCTTTGAAGTACATTTTTTTGATGCTCAGCTTGCTGGTAGCAAGTTTTGCAGCACAAGCTCAAGAAAAAATCAGCGTCAAGTGCGTGGTTACGGGTTGCCAGGGTTCAATGGCCTTGTTTGCGTTCGACGGGGTAACTTTCCGCGAAGTACAACGGGTTATGGCTACTAACGCGAATGAGTACAATTTCAGTCTACCCAAAAGTGAGCCGAAATTTTATTATGTCGGTTCATTTGCCAATAATCAGCGCCCCATCTTGTTGGGTAGCGAAACCGGAGTGACCATAACCGGAGATTGTGGAAACATCCGCCAGACCCAAATTGCCAATTCAAAAATCAATCAGGATTACGAAAAGGTAAAAGCCCGCATCAACGCCCACAATACCCAGCACGGCATGGCGCTGCGCAAATGGGCCTCCGCTCAGGGTGAAGCCGCCAAGAGTGCCGCCAATGCAGAATTGAAAGCGGTAGATGATAAAAAAGTAGCTTTTCTGGATTCTTTGAAAAAAGTCAGCCCGGTTTTTGGCCGCGTAGCCGCCATCAATACCTACGTTTCTTATCCCAACAACGCCAAAGGCTACCCCGGCGAACTGGAATATTTTGCCAACGAGTTTTTCCACTTTGTGGATTTCACCGATGCGGGTTACAATGGCATGCCCTGGGTCTATGAAAATTTCCGCTCTTACGCCCAAACCTTGGCCGGGGTAGGCTTGCCGATTGATGAAGTCAAAATGTACCTCAACAACATGATGGGCAAGTTTCCGAGTGGCAGCGAAGCGCAACAGTTGTCATTGGCGGGCATCATGACTGGCTTACAAGAGCGCAAGCATCCAGCCTATGCTGAGTACGCTCAATCTTTTGTCAAAACTTTTGGCGCTAAAAACCCCCAGGCTGCTGCTTCAATTAAGGCAGAGCTGGATCGCGCTATGCGCCTGATGGTAGGTGCAGTTGCACCTGATTTTTCTCAGGCTACTCCTGATGGTAAAAACATCAAATTGAGCGATTTGCGTGGCAAATATGTATTGATCGATTTCTGGGCAAGCTGGTGTGGCCCTTGTCGGCGCGAAAACCCCAATGTGGTGATGATGTACGACAAGTACAAAGCCAAAGGGTTTGAGATCCTGAGTGTAAGTCTGGATGAAGCCAAAGAACGCTGGCTGAAAGCCATTCAGGACGATAAGTTGACCTGGAAACACGTCAGCGACTTGAAAGGCTGGTCAAATGAAGTGGCTCAAATGTACGAGGTGCAAGGCATCCCCAAAACATTCCTGATTGATCCTCAGGGCAAAATCGTTGCCACGGATTTGCGTGGACCATCTTTGGAAGCGAAATTGGCAGAGGTGTTGAACCGCTAGATTATTAAAGGTTGCGGTTACTAATGACAGGCACTTCGACTTCGCTCAGTGACCGTCACTAGTAACCGCAACCTTTAATAATCATCATCATCGTCGTCGTCATCGTCCATCCCACCTGAAAAGCCAGCCATTGCGGCGGCGCCAGGTATCGCCTTATAGTAGAGTTTGGTACAATTTTCTTTTCTGAACAATTGCTTGGCTACCCGGTGCATGTCTTCCGCAGTGATTTGGGCGTAGAGTTCGGGTTCGCGGTTGATGAGATCCGCATCGCCCAGTAGCTCAAAGAAAGCCAGGTTCATCGCTTTGCCCAGGGCGCTCAATTCTGAAAAAACCAGGGCACTTTCCGCGCGATTCTTACACTTTTGCAGTTCGTCTTCATCCAGGTGCTCATCAAGCAGCAATTGTAGCTCTTCCAAAATGGCTGCTTCTGCATCCTCCAGACTTACGCCATCGGAAGGTCTGCCTTCGATGATGAACAAACCCGGATCCAGGGTTCCGGTGATGTAGGCATCGATTTGGGAAAACAATTGTTTTTCCTTCAACAACCTACGGTACAAGCGAGAAGAAGGGCCATTGCTCAGTACATCCGACAACAAATCGGTGATGTAAAAATCAGGGTGTATCCGATCGCAGCAATGGAACGCCAGGTAAAGAGCATCCAAGGGCACATTGGTTTCCTGAATTTTTTCTTTCATGTGCAATTGAGGCGACTCGCGGGAAATGTCGCGAGCTGGAATGTCTCCATCTGGAATATCTGCAAACCACTTTTTGGCCAGTTTTTTGACCTGACTCAATTTGACGTTGCCACATACGGCCAGTACCGCATTGTTGGGGCGGTAATGGTGGAAGTAAAAATCCTGCACATCGTCCATGGTGGCACTCTCTACGTGCTCCGGCACCAGCCCAATTACCGGCCAACGGTAAGGGTGGGTTTCATAAGCCATTTCGGATAGGTGGTGCCACATATCGCCATACGGTTGGTTGAGGCAAGTTTCCTTGAATTCCTCTACAACCACTTTACGTTGTACTTCGAGTACTTGTGGGTCAAAATTGAGACTGAGCATGCGATCCGATTCCAACCAAAAGGCCACTTCCAGGTTTTGAGCTGGGAGGACCTCATAGAAATTGGTGAAGTCGTTGTTGGTGAACGCGTTATTGTCGCCGCCCGCCAATTGAAGCGGGTCGTCAAAGTCGGGAATATTGGCCGATCCTCCAAACATGAGGTGTTCGAAGAGGTGGGCAAATCCGGTTTTGTGGGGTTGCTCGTCGCGCGAGCCTACATTGTACAATACATTGACTGCCGCCATTGGCGTACTGGGATCCTCATGTACCAACACCCGCAAACCATTGTCCAATACAAAACGGTGGTATGTAATCACTGGTAAAAGTTGAAAAGTGGTGTACCTCGACTTCGCTCGGTAACCCGTGCTGTACGAAACCGAGGTACTAAAATTAAAACCAATCCTTAAAACGATCTTTCAAGGCATTGATGCCGCTCAGGGCTTTCTCTTTCAGTTCGCCAAACTCTTCGCTGGCTTCAGCACCCAGTTCTTCGAGTTTCTCGCCAAGGTTGCTGGTTGCACCTTTCAAAAACTCAATTTGCTCCTGGATTTCTTCTTTGGCTTCAGCTGCGGCTTCTTTGGCCATTTCTGTCAATTGAGCCAGTTTTTCCTGAGCTTTGTCTTTGGCAGCATTCAGCTGCTCTTTCAGTTGATCCTTGTCCATAGTGGTATTTTTGAGGTTGAAAATTCTTTACAGTCGAAGTGACACGCTAAGTTACTTTTTTTCAAAGTCTTGAAGAAAACAGAATTTACTTTGGAAAAGTTGGCGAGGCCTGGCAAACAAAAAAAGAAAGCCTCTTCGATTAGAAATAAGGAATTAATCTTTATTTTCCGGGGCTTTTTCAAAATTTAAAAACCAGATTCATGCAAAATCGCAAATTTTTATTGACTGAACAAGAAATCCCAGACAAGTGGTACAACATTGTGGCCGACATGCCGAATAAGCCGTTGCCACCTTTACATCCTGGCACCAGAGAACCAATCGGCCCGGAGGCATTGGCGCCGCTCTTCCCGATGGAGCTGATCAAACAAGAGGTTAGTGCTGAAAAATGGATCCAAATCCCGGATGCAGTTCGCGATATTTACACCCTATGGCGTCCAACCCCGCTTTACCGGGCTTATGCTTTGGAAAAAGCGCTGGATACCCCCGCCAGGATCTACTACAAATACGAAGGCGTGAGCCCTGCCGGCTCCCACAAACCCAATACTGCGGTAGCGCAAGCCTACTACAACAAGATGGAAGGCGTAAAGCGGATCACCACCGAGACTGGAGCTGGACAATGGGGCAGTGCACTTTCTTTTGCCTGCAACCACTTCGGCATCGAGTGTGAAGTATACATGGTAAAGGTGAGCTACGATGGCAAGCCCTACCGCAAAATGATGATGAATACCTGGGGGGCCAAAGTATACTCCTCTCCTACCGACCATACCCAGGCTGGACGCCAGATTTTGGCTCAAGATCCCAATTCACCAGGTAGTTTGGGCATCGCAATCTCTGAAGCAGTGGAACGGGCTGCGATGGACGAAAACACCAAATATGCCCTTGGTAGCGTACTCAATCACGTTTTGACGCACCAAACCATCATTGGCCTGGAGGCGGTTGAGCAAATGAAAAAAGCCGGAGACATGCCCGATGTGGTGGTAGCTCCTTTCGGTGGCGGCTCCAATTTTGCAGGCATTGCCTTCCCTTTTCTGCGCCTGAACCTGGAAGAGGGCAAAAACATCCGTTGCATTGCCAGCGAACCTTCTTCTTGCCCCAAATTGACCCGTGGCGTATTTCGTTACGACTTTGGGGATACCATCGGCATGACGCCCTTGCTGCCCATGTACACCCTGGGCCACAACTTCATACCTGCTCCGATTCACGCAGGTGGTTTGCGCTACCATGGTGCTGGAGTAATCGTGAGCCAATTGCTGAAAGACAAATTGATCGAAGCCCGCTCGCATGATCAGTTGGAATGTTTCGAAGCGGGCGTGCTTTTTGCCAAAGCGGAGGGCATTATTCCTGCGCCAGAGGCAAATCATGCGCTGGCTACCGTATTTGCGGAAGCGCAGGCGGCCAAAGAAGAAGGCAAGTCGCGCACGATTCTGTTCAACCTCTGCGGTCATGGTCACTTTGACCTACAGGCCTATGACGATTTCTTCAACAACCGCCTGGTGAAGCACGAGGTGACGAATGCCGAGATTGCCGACTCATTGGCGATGTTGGATACGCCAGTGATATAGGTTTTTAGGAAACTGGGGGCATTTCGCTCGCTTGTACCATGACAATAAGCGAGTGGAATGCACCAATAAAACAGTGCAGAGGGAAATATGCTACAAATCACCATCCCCGGCCAAAAACGATTCAAAATTGTCTCGGTTTACAATTTCCATTTGGGCTGGGCGGTATGATTCTATAAATGAGTTCGGAAATTTGGATTTTGCTTTGGGGTTCCATTTCATTTCCCATGCGGAAAATATACCGTCTTGTTCTTCAACGTAATCGATTTCTTGTTGCTGGTAAGTCCGCCAAAAGTAAGTTTTAGCCCAAGAGCGTTGGTATTGCAACTTTTTTTGTCGTTCGCTGATGAGAAAATTTTCCCAAAGAGCACCAGTATCGTTGCGCAATGCAAGCGGTTTAAAATCTGCAAGTACCGCATTGCGAATTCCATTGTCGTAGAAATAAACTTTCCGTGACGTATTGATTTCATTGCGCAGGTTGCGACTCAAAGGAGACAGGCGAAAAACGATATATGATTTTTCAAGCAAACCAATGTAATGCTCTACTGTATTTCTGTCAATTTGCAGCAATTGAGCCAATTCATTGTAGGACACTTCAGAACCCAACTGTAAAGCCAAAGCGGTCAGCAACTTGTCTAGTAAATCAGGTTTGCGAATGTTTCCGTACTGCAACACATCCCGGTACAAATAACTCCCGCTCAGTTGGCCCAACACCTCACGTTCATCTCCAAGGGATGTAATTACATCAGGGTACATTCCAAAAATAAGCCGCTGTTCCAGTTGTTTTCGAGCATCCAGCAGCCCATAATGTTTGACCAATTCTGCCCAGGAAATTGGAAACATCTTAAACTCCCATTTTCTTCCGGTTAAAGGCTCGTTGATTTCGCTTGCCAAATCTAATGAAGATGAACCACTTACGAGTAAGCGAACTTCCGGAATTTGATCCGTAATGATCTTCAAGGTCAATCCGACATTAGGAATGCGTTGAGCTTCATCAATAAACACAATCTTATTGTTTCCGATGAGTTGCCTCAAGCGCAGTTCATTGGTATGCTCAAGCAATACGACTACTTCATTTTCATCCGCATTTAAGAAAAGAAAATCCCCCTTTTCCTTGCAGATTTCGCGCAACAAAGTTGTTTTACCTACTTGTCGAGGGCCTAAAATAATGATGGCTTTTCCACTATCCCAACGTTGCTCAATTAATTTGCGCAAAGTCCGTTCAATCATTTTTACTAAATTTAAAGATTGTAATCCTCAAATTTAATGAAATTTATTGAATATCCTTAATCTACAATAATAAAAATTCTTTACTTCTACAAAAACAAGGATTGATAAAGGGGCCTGTAACTCAATAGCCAAAGTGCATAAACCGCAATCTATGACTTAAGAATTACATTGTCAAAAGCAGCGCTCTCCCTTCTCCATACGTTTTCCAATTGTCGAATTTATGACCAATTGAGCTTGACTATTGGCAGTCTGGAATAATCTTCGTAGCTTGGATAAATTTTTATGGTCTATGGAAATAGCATGGCCTGCCCACTATGAAGAAGACGACTTAATTCAGGCTTGTGTCCGGAATGAACGCTGGGCACAGCAAGCTTTGTATGAGGAGTACTACGGAAAAATGATGGGTATTTGTTTGCGTTACGCCAATGGAGAGGAAGATGCCCTGGACATTTTGCATGAAGGCTTTATCAAGGTCTTTAAAAATGTCAGCAAGTTCCAACTCGGCACATCCGTCACTGCCTGGATGCGTCGGATCATGGTCAATACAGCGATAGACTTTTACCGAAAGAGTATTCGTCGTCGAACTGAAGACCTTGATCATGCTACTCAATTGAGCAACGACGATGCTGACGCAGTAAGTATGTGCAGCCAAAAGGAAATCCTGGAGGCCATTCAACAACTCACTCCTGCATACCGCACCGTTTTCAACCTGTACATTTTGGAAGGCTATTCCCACCGGGAAATTGCCGAACTATTGAATATTACAGAAAGCACGTCCCGATCCAATTTGGTGAAGGCAAGGCTTAAACTGAAGGAGATATTGATGTCTCGCAACTACGATGAACATGGAGCAGCAGCAATTTGACCGAGTCATTCGCGAACAACTGGAGAACCTGAATCCTCAGTTCCGTGCCGACCATTGGCAACGGATGCAGCAAGCAATTGCTTCCGATGAGGAATTGGAACCGCTCAACGCCGCAGAAACTGCGTTTGATCGGGAAGTGTTTCTGCAAATGCGCCATTTTAATGTAGGCGCAGTACCTCGTCATTGGGCAAAATTGCGCCAACGCATGGAGGAAGCGCTCTACCTTCGCAAGCTTATTTTGGGTTCCAAGTTTGGCGAAGTACTGGTTTTTACGCTGGTCTTGTTGCTTTTTTTCCAACTTCCGCTTTCCAATCCTGAAAACAAACCGCTGATTGCGCCACAACCAGCCAATTCGCCTACTCAGGCCATCGCTGAACGCGCTGCAACCAACTCAACCAATACGGTTTTACAACCGCGACCAAGATACAAACCTCAAGCAGTTCAGTCAAAATTGGCCTTCGATCCGAATGCCAATGAGCCAGCTTTTTCTTTCCTGGCTCCCGAAGTTGAAATTGTTTCACATCTGAACAATTCTCCCTTGGCTACGCTGGAGGCAACGAACACCCCTCAAATTCAAGGCAAAACACCGGAACTTGGCAATCAGGCACCCCTCGCTGAAGACCCAAAACACACCGAGGCCATGTCCAATTACTACGTATTTGGCAACCAATTGGCGCCTTTGGATCAGCAGCGTTCGCATGCCGTTTTGGAGCGTCGCTTGAGTATTTTTGAGGCCAACGCGCTCAAGCCATTCCGCAAAAAAACCATCTTGAGTGCAGCTATGTTTGGTGGCCCGGATTACAACCGCATCATGACTCCGCCGAGTACCGAAAACCGTACCAAAGCATTTGATCGCTATGCCATGGGCTACAGTGGTGGAATTCTTTTTTCGGCTGAACGTGGGCGTTGGGAATTGGGAACGGGTCTGATCTACGCAGCGAAGCCCTACAATCCTCGGCAGATTGTGAAATACCGGGGCAATCTCGATCAGGGTTATACTGCAACTTCATTCAATCAGGTTTCTCTTGACATCATCAATATTCCTTTTCACGCCCGTTATAACTTTTTCTTGCACAAGCGTACCCGTTTGTATGCAGTAATGGGTGCATCCTTGCAAATTGCAGCTTCGGCTTCTTACTTTATCACCACTACATCTTCTCCTTCTACGCCAAAAAAACCAGAAATGCGCAATATTACATTTGACAATACGTCTGAAGGAATTTTGGATGGTGGCTCGATCAAAGAAAATGGCTACGTAACTGGAAACCTGGGCTTGGGTGTAGAGCATTTTATGTCTGATCGCTGGAGTTTGTTTGTCCAACCTACTTACCAACATTCCTTAGGCCATTTTTCAGATGGATTTGGACCAAGTCACGACCGAATCAGTACGCTGTCGTTGTGGACGGGAATTCGGATCAGGATCCTCGAATAATATTTGCCCATCTGGAAAGAGTGCTGGAACTGAGCAGATCATGATCGGTTTCAGGAATCTTTGTCCATTGCAAATGAGGTATTTGCTGCGCCAAATGAGCAAATGCCACCGGTGGAATCACCGAATCCTGCTCGCCTGTAATCAATTGAATGGGCAATTGAGGTCGTGTATTCAAGACTTTAATCGACTTGCCTAAAGTGGGAAATGCAGCAGCGGAAAGCCATATGCCAGCCAATCTCTGCTGGTTTGCAACTGATTGGAGATGCAAGCGCAAAAAGCGGTAATTGAACGCATCCAAAAATTTCCATTGATTCAGAAATTTGGCAACTTTTAGCAATGCGGGCGCAAATGAAAAAAGTTTCACGCCTTGTTTTTTGAGCCACAAAGGAGTTGGATCGAAAAAAGAATACCAGCCCCGATAGGGAACATCAGGCGCCAGCAAGATCAATTTTCTCCATCTGGAAGCTTCCGCGGTAGCCAAAGCCAGACACAAGCGTGCCCCAAAGCTAAAACCCAATGCGGTATAGTAGGTTTGTTGTTTCAGCACCAGCACTTGATCCACTGCTTGAACGAGGTCTTCAAGCGTAAAAACGGCTCTTTTCCATGCTGTACCCCCGTGCCAGGGTAGGTCAAATGCGAGCAAACAGGTATCGGCAGGTAAATAGGTACACAAATCAGCGTAGCTACTTCCATCCCGTGCAAAACCATGAAAAGCGATCCACAAGTTAGGGCCAGTACCAAATTGATGGTATTGCAAATCGCCGCCAGGAAGATGAAGTACTTGTTTTTGCATCCCGGAAAAATAGAACGCTTGTTTCGATTCTTAAGAACAGAAATGAAGGTAAGAGTTTTGCACCCACCTTCGGTGGAGTGCTTTAAAAAAATAGCCACAAATTTCACAAATTAAGGCACAAACTTGCGTTTGTGCTCCCTTCGCGAACGGAGTTCGTGTTTTAATTTGTGGAAATTTGTGCAATTTGTGGCTGAAAATTTGTTCTGTTACTTCGCCGAAGGCGGGGTAATAAACAATTATCTTTATTTCCTTTCCTTACGCTAAAGGAACACTTTCCAGCCTTTTGACAGACTTACAACTCTCCGTTGTATTCGCGGTAAATGACCGCCAAAAGTACCTGCCCTACTGCCCTTAGCGTAAAACGGTCAATTTTATCAATGGTATCATCGGTGGTATGCCAATGATCTACGAAACCCGATTGACTACCCAAGGGTTTGTTGATGATGTCGATCATTTTGATGCCGGCTATGGAGTTCACATAAGCGTGGTCATCGGTGATGCCTCCTACGCCTTCTTCCACAAAATACTGACCATAGCCCATGTCTTTGGCCAGTCCCCATACTTTTTGGAGTACTTCTGGAGCACGCTGATAGGAAATGTCATCGAAGCCAAAGCGGGCACCAGTAGCCCCCACCATATCCAACAGAATGCCGTATTCCGGGCGAATGTCTTTTTTGTAATGCAAGTTTTTTGACCAATGCTGTGATCCAAGGCACCAGGTATCCCCACTGGAATTGTAATCCCCAAAGTCTTCGGCGTCAAAAAATACGATATCTACACCGATATCCACTGGATTGGCCTGCAATTGGCGTGCTATCTCTAGCAAAATGCCAACACCACTCGCGCCATCATCAGCACCCATCACGGGTTTGGTTTTGTCTGCCTTTGGCGATTGAGGTGCATCGGCCATTGGGCGCGAATCCCAGTGTGCAGCCAGCAAAATCCGCCGACTTAGATTGGGTTTGTACTGACCAATGATGTTGGTGCTATTGAGCATGGTGCCAGTATAGGCTTTGGCCTGAAAATTTTGCTCAATGACTTCCAGTCCATAACTTTTGAGTTCAGCGGAAAGCCAGTTTTTGCAAGCTTCGTGGGCTGGAGAATTGGGCGTACGGGGTCCAAATTCGGTTTGCTCCGCTACAAATGCAAAAGCAGAATCCCGATTGAAGGCAGGAATCTTTGCAGCTTCTACTGGTTTTTCGTCAACCACTGGTGTTTTAGGTTCATTTTTGCAAAAGGTAAACACCAGAGCCAGTGCACACAGCAGTACACCCGTTACGGCCAACTTATTCTTCATCTTTTTCATTTTTGTCATCTTTACCGGCTACAACAACTACAATTTCTCCCTTCACTTTTTCGGGATGCTGTTTAAAAAACGCAACAATGGAGGCCAAGGTACCTCGATGTGCCTCTTCATGCAACTTGCTCAACTCGCGCACCACACAGGCAGTTCGCTCTTCGCCACAAAAGGCAATCAATTGCTCCAGGCATTTGACAATCCGATGCGGAGACTCGTACAATGCAAAGGTATTGGGCAAGGTGGCCAAGTATTGAACGCGGGTTTGGCGGCCTTTCTTGTGTGGTAAAAAACCTTCGAAGTGGAAGCGGTCGCAAGGCAAACCCGATAATACCAAAGCTGGAATCAGCGCGGTAGCTCCAGGCAAGCATTCTACCCGAACACCATTGCGCACACATTCCCGCACCAGCAAAAAACCTGGATCAGAAATCCCCGGAGTACCCGCATCAGAGATCAAAGCAACTTTTTTGCCGCCCTGAATTTCTCGCAATACACTGCTGATGGCCGTATGCTCATTGTGCGCGTGATGCGCCCAAAGGGGTGTAGTAATTCCGAGGTGGTCCAGTAATTTGCGCGAAGTACGGGTGTCTTCTGCAAGAATGAGATCAACCTCTTTCAACACCCGAATGGCACGCAGGGTTATGTCTTCAAGATTGCCGATGGGGGTGGGAACGAGGTAAATGACCATTTTATACTTTTAGGTTTTGGATTTTTGGGTTGTAGATTTTGAGTTGCACACCGTTTTGCATAAGCCATGGAAATGGCGCACAACCCAAAGCTCAAAACCTATTCCGACTTCAATTCAAATGAAAAGGTTTCCATAATCAGGTTGGCCAGAAGTTTGCGGCAGGCAGCGTCTACGATTTCACGGGCAGCATCTTCTGTTTCCGCTTCGAAACTGAGGGTAATGTGTTTGCCGATGCGCACATCGGAAACCTCATGGATGTCGATGTTCTTCAAATTATTGGCCACAGCTTTACCCTGAGGGTCGAGCAATTCTTTATGGGGCATAATGTCAATTTCTGCAACAAATTTCATGACAATGGTTTACGCTTAGAGAAATAGATGAAAAAAGATGTCAAGATATACAAAAGCACTATTGCCGACAAGCTTTTTATCTGCCATAGCAACAAGAGCAATCCTGCAATTGCCGCAAAGATAATTCTTATCTCATTCCCTGCCCATTGTAAAGATTTGAATTTAAAACTGAACATGGGAATTTCTACCACCATCAACATTGAGAACAGGATGGTGATGGCATAAAGCGCAACAGGTTGCAAAAGAAAGTTAAAAAACACTTCTGGTGAAAGGTGAAAACCCAACAGTCCAATCATGAATAAGGTACAGCCCGGAGTAGGCAAGCCCAGAAATCCATCGGTTTGCCGCTCATCCAGGTTAAATTTGCCCAAACGCAATGCGGAAAACAAGGTGATCAAAAAAGCGGGCAATGCCCTTATTTCCAAATCATGCGGCCATTCCCCATTCAATGCATGCGCAATCAACACATAGAGAATTAATCCTGGCACCAGGCCAAAAGAAACCATGTCCGCCAATGAATCCAGTTGCTTACCCAATTCGGAATGCACCTTCAACCATCGGGCCACCAGCCCATCCAATAAATCGGCCAATGCCGCTAGTGCAACCAACCCAATGGCCCATTCCAAACGTCCGTAGAGTAGACAAAGGCTTGCGCATGCGCCACAAAAGAGATTCAACAACGTAATAGCATTTGGTAAATGGCGAAGCATGGCAGGTTAATTTTGTCATTAAAACCACAAAAATATCATCCTCTTTCCAATTGAGGTGATATAAATCTGGTTTATGGCGTTATTTGTAGGTGCTAGGTAATTTTTTTAAATTGGCAAGCCCAAATTGACAGGCTATGAGACAAACTTTTATTCTATTCTTTTGCTTTTTTGCATTGTACACCCTTCGTGCCCAAAGACCAATCAATGACGATTGTACCAACGCCATCGTGTTGGATACGGTCAATGGCTGGTGTTCGCGGGTAGCCCAATTCACTACGGTAGGTGCTACACCAACTGTTGGGCTGGCCACACCTTTGTGTATGCCTTCCGCAAATACGCCCAACGATGTTTGGTTTGCATTTGATGCGGTTGCTTCCGATGTGAGTGTCAGTATTTCTGGCGCTACCCGGATCAATCCAGGAGGCACCTTGCGTTCCCCTCAATTTGCTTTGTACACAGGTAGTTGTGGAAGTTTGAGGGAAATAAATGCTTGTGCTTCGGATGCAAATAATAGGCACACCATCCAAATTCTCACGTCGCGCATAGTGGTAGGCCAGCGGTATTACATCCGGCTCAGTTCACGTTCCAACAACAACGGAACTTTTCAATTGTGCATCAACAACTTCAACGCCACACAGGTACCCAGCAGTGACTGCGGTACTGGCAATATCTTGTGTGACAAACGGGCCATTACCGTCCCCTATGTACTGGGTGAAGGGAAAGATCCCAACGAAATCAATGGGTTGTGCGGAAAACCGGGTTGTGATCCTTCGGAATCCCAATCCAACTGGTTCAAATGGACCTGCGAGGTCGCCGGTTCCCTGGCTTTTTCCATCAACCCTTTGAACCCCGATGACGATATCGACTTTATGGTTTTTGAATTGCCCAATGGCGTCAATAGTTGCGGTGGAAAAAGAACGATTCGGTGTATGTCCGCAGGTGAAAACGTGGGCCAACCCCTCAGCGACTGGATCCGATGTACCGGACCAACGGGACTCAAAACCGGAGAAAATGGCGAAAATGAATATTGCGGTTGTGATCCGACCAACAACAACTTTGTATCTGCCCTGGCCATGGAAAAAGGCAAAGCTTATGCGCTGGTGGTCAACAACTTTAGCCAGTCTGGCTCGGGCTATACCATCAATTTTTCGGGTACCGGAACTTTTGTAGGCCCCAAGGTCGATTTTAATTTTGACATCAGCCCCGCTTGTGTTGGCCAAGAGATCAGTTTTACCGATGCGTCCAGTTTCAATGGTGGATTGACCAAGTGGGAATGGTTTTTTGGCGCAACTTCCAACAACACTGGCCTTGTATCTGGTAAAGGACCACACAAAGCCCTATTCAACCGACCTGGCAAAAAAAGCATCGTACTCAATGTCACCAGTACCGACGGCTGCCAGGTAACCATGATCAAAGAGGTTGAGGTCAAATGTTGCAGCGATCATTTTTCGCTAAATGGCAAGTCGGTTGATGAAAATTGCCCCAATTCCAAAACAGGATCAATTGATGTGGGGGTGAGCAATAGTTTTGGCCCTTATGTATTCGCCTGGAACAATGGTACCCGTACCGAAGACCTGTCCAACCTCAGTCCCGGTACTTATTCCCTCAAAATCACCGACCAAGCCACTTGTGATACGACCTTGACTTTTACCGTCAATGGCCCTGCACCATTTAAAATCAGTGCCCAAGGAAAGCAAGCCACCTGCAATGGTGGCCGAGATGGCGAACTTAGCGTACAACTTACCGGAGGAACAGCTCCGTATCAATACAGCTGGAACAACAGCCCACTGAGTGCAGATCCCTTTCTGCGAAACATCCCTACAGGTGATTATACTTTGCGCTGGCGCGATCAAAATGGCTGTGAAAAAGACACCTTACTAAAAGTCAGTGAACTTACTTTGCTACTGGAGCCCAAAATTGATGCCATCACCCGTCCCACCTGCTTTGGATTGTCCAATGGCTCCATAGTGGTGAATTTGGGCAATGGCAAAGGGCCTTATCAATACGATTGGAACGACGGGCAGGGCTTTCGGGGAGCAAATTCCTTGAGCAATATCCGTGCAGGGACTTACCGGGTCTTTGTACGGGATCAAAACCTGTGTAAAGGAGAATTCAATTTTTCGGTAGCGGATTTTCCCCGCCTGGGGCTGACGGTTGACAAAAACGATCCCAGTTGTTTTGGTGCAAAAGATGGATCGGTTGACATTGTGGGTTCAGGAGGCGATGGAGATTACACCTACCTTTGGGACAATGGCTCAATAGCGCCATTTCGGTCTGATGTGCCCGCGGGTCCTTACCGGGTTACTCTGACCGATTCGAAAGGTTGTACCAGGGATACAGTAATCACCCTGGTAGATCCACCCCTACTCACCATCGGTGACATCCAATCCTCAAATGTCATCTGTTATGGACAGGAAACAGGCGTAATCAGTTTGCTGGGTGCTGGTGGCAGGCCGCCCTACAAATACGGGATCAATGGAAGTTCATTTCAAAGCGACAATAAATTCATCGGTTTGCGAGCCACGAGGTACACTATTGCGGTTGAAGATGCCGGAGGATGTACCGCATCTCAGGACGTAATCATTACAGAACCCCTCCCTTTATTGGTTGATGCCGGATTGGATCTATCCATTAATTTGGGTCAAAAAATAACCCTTTTTGCTTCACCAAACAATGCATCGGTCAAATACCAATGGTCACCTGCCGATTTGGTCAACTGCTCTACCTGTCAAACCACGGTGGCGGGGCCTTTGCGCACGGTACGCTTTAAAATCGAAGTAACCGATCCAGTTGGCTGTAAGGCAACCGATGAATTGTTGGTAACCGTGATCAAAAATCGTCCAATTTATCCTCCCAATGCTTTCACCCCCAACCAGGATGGGAAAAATGATTTTTTCACCCTGTACGGAGGGCCAGCAGCCAGAAAAATCCGCCGATTGCAAATTTTTGACCGCTGGGGAGAACAAATGTTTGAGGCAAAGGATCTACCCTTGGGACAGGAATCCCTGGGATGGAATGGCATTTACCGCGATCAACTTATGCCTGGTGGTGTTTATGTTTACGTTGCCGAAATTGAATTCATCGACGATGAAGTTTTGTTGTTCAAGGGGGATGTAACATTGGTGCGGTAATTGTTTATTTTTGCCCCCTGATAACCTTTTACAATTATGCTCAGGACATTTTACAAAGGATTGGGGTTTTTCGGAATGGTATTCCTGCTTTTGCAAAACTGCAAAGGCAAGGAAGATGCGGTGGAAGTTTTTACAAAATCCGACATTACGATTGAAAAAATTCAGGATGTTGACATGTTGTACAGTGATTCAGCCTTGGTACGCGTGCGCATCCAGGGGCCAGTAATGCTGCGACACCTGGTCAGCGATGACCCCCGTCAGGAATTTATCGAGGGCATTAAAGTTAATTTTTTCAATACTTTCGGGGCATTAGCGGGTACACTCACCGCAAAATATGCAGTTCGATACGAATACAAAGGCGTTACTCTGGTACGGGATAGCGTAGTGTGGCAAAGTGTGGATGGGAAAAAACTGGAGTCGCCAGAATTGACCTGGAATGAACGCGAGCAGCAAATCTCCACCAATCGCTTTGTGGTGGTCACCACCCTCAAGGACACCATCAGAAGTCATGGGTTTACGGCCAATCAGGATTTTACCAACATCAAATTCAGTGCGGTGGATGGAAGCCTGGAGGTGAAGCAGTAGAGACCGTATACTATCCTAAACCTGCCTTTTTTTGTCTCAAAGCGATCATTTAACTAAAAAATCACTCGAACAACATACTTCCCAATTATACGAAATAAAAAAATGTGCTTTCTTTGCGTTACTTCTCTGATGCCCACATAGATCACGTCTTGTACTCTATTCACATT
>Ga0247837_1005857_pt1 | contig 17938 bp, 11 predicted proteins | sample LaCtaG_2_FD_187115 | JGI IMG/M metagenome (GOLD analysis project Ga0247837, IMG submission 187115) | Freshwater microbial communities from meromictic Lake La Cruz, Castile-La Mancha, Spain - LaCruzMarch2015_14.5m | ecosystem: Environmental > Aquatic > Freshwater > Lake | place: Spain: Castile-La...
CACTGTGGCGGTGTAGACTAAAGAGCTCCCACTACTGGCCACCGGATTCCTCGAACTCGAAAGGGTCACACTCAGCGGTGTCGCAGGCCGCACAACGACCACGTCCGCAGCATCAGCCAAGCTCCCAAATTGCTCAGAAAATTGCGCGCTCACCCCGTAAGCCCCTCCCGATCCCACAGGGCTTGGTGCCGTCGCAACAACCTCAACTATTCCGCCCTCTCCGCTCTTCACGCTACTGAGATTCCAACTCACCACGCTGCCTGACTGATTAAAACCCTCACTTGCCGCAACAATCGTAAAACCCACTGGAAGTTCCATCTCCAGCAAAGCATTGTCGGCAGTGTAGGAGAGTCTGTTGGTGTAGGTTGCAACAAACCGAACCGAGTCTCCGGCCTTGACCTCCCGTGGCTCCGCTTGCATCGAAAGCCCCAACCCGTCTCCGACCCGTGTATCCAGACTTGCCGTGGCCTGCTGACCTGCTCCGTTGCGGGCCAGGGCTCCCAAGCGCAAAACATCTCCGTTCTGAACGGCATAGGAATAAGTCTGAACACGAACTTGTGCAGTCCAAGATTGCCCCGCACTCAGGGTGCCTATGGACCAGTTCATGCGCTCTCCGGAAGTCCAATAGGTGTCCACTGTCGGCTTCGGGCTAATATCTTCGTCAGAGACACCGTTTATTCCTGAGGGCAAAAGCAATTCCAATTCCACTGCACTCATCGGCGTATTGCCTGTGTTGACCACTGTGGCGGTGTAGACTAAAGAGTCGCCATCGGCCACAGGGTTCTTCGAACTCGAAAGGGTCACGCTCAGCGGTGTGGCAGGCTGTGCAACGACAGATTCGCTGAGTAGCAAGGTAAAGGCTGCGAAGCCATAGACTGCGTAGGCAGCCCACTTAAGCGGAAGTCGATTCATGATTGTGGCCAACAGCTTGTTATCGGTTTTGGAAAACATGGGGTGGGTTGGCGCTGATTAACCATAGAACGGATTCTCACTACGATAGTTTTCTTGAGGTCTGAGGCGGAAACGGAACCTAGCTATGATCAGGAAGGCGGTTGCTGCAAGTTGATTCGAGAGGTTAATGGGGTTCTATTCTGGATGGGACAACTCGAATGCGTGGGGCGTATTCGTGAGTTTACATTGGGGGCCGGAGGTTCTTGCGACAACTCCTCATTCTTCACGTTTTGTGAATTTATTTTTTCCTGGGATGCGGCGTTTGATGGACAAGGTGGCGAAGTTCCCCGTGTCTGAGAACCCGCTAAAAGGAAACACGGAGGGACCCCAAACATGGTCACGATGTGGTCAAACAGATGACAGGGAGGAAAACGCTTGCCTGTTTCCCATTGCGACCAAGTGGATGCAGCCACCCCTAGCTTCGATGCGGCCGTTTTCACTGATAGCCCACTCGCTTCGCGAAGACGAACAAGATTCTGCGCAAAGCACCGCGCAGTTGTGCTTTTGATTGCATCGGTGTCAGCCGAGGATCTCATCTGCAGTAAGAACGCGCTCCATGCGGAATTCCTTGATGCTGACACCACGCGGCATGGCTCACCTGACCAAGGCGAAAATTCCCTCCTCGCACGGTCAGCCGTGAATTCATGAGGCAAAACTACCAGTTACAGACAACTGAAGCTTTCGTTATTAGATTACTCCCAGAATGTCAAGCTGAAACCGAAAGACGCTCGGTCTTAGAAGTCTTCAGAGCGATTCATCTTCAGGTTAATCCCTCGGCTCGCGGGAGCAAAGGGAGCTGCGTCACCCTGTGACAGAGGTCTCTGCCTTCTAAACAGGGGAATCACATATGACAACCTTCACGGTAGCCTCACTGGGTTGGTCAGGCTAACAAAAACCAATTTTGGAGTGGTTAAAATTTCCAAGTTCCACTTTTCAACGAGGTGGTTTTTGAATACCCGCTCCACTTGGCTAGAGTGAGGCTGAAAAGTTCGCGGTTGAGCGTCTTGATTTTTGCCTGTAGTGTGCCATTTAAGGTAGTATTTTTCCAATTCACTGCATACTGTGCTTGTGGAAGGACTGAGGAATTTGACGCGCTCCAAAAAGCCTTTGAAGTCGCTAGCAGTTCACTCTTAATCAATGTTAGACTTCCCGCGAAACCAGCAGATAACAATTTATCATGGCCCACAACACTTCCAGTAAGTACTGCTATATCTGCAGCAGGTCCTATTGATCCAGAGAAATTTGGAGATCCAGATGAAGGCAGTACCCGCCAGGATGCAGATGCGTTAAATCTTAATGAGCCTGACACGCCGGCAGTGAGAGTACACGGGACAAAGCCGATTGTATAAACAGCAGAAACCAAGGACGGTTTTGAAATAACGAACGGGGTGGATGAAGCCGAAATACTAACGCCGGTGTGTGTAGTGTCATTACTCGAAATGGTTTTTCCAAATGCCTGAAGGGAATGAACTACGCGCACAGATCCTGACTTGCCGGATGCAGAAAAATATCCATAGCCATTAGTAATCGAAAAGCTTTTCTTCAAAATAGTTGCGCTACATTTTGCACTTCCATTAATTTTATAGGTTTTAGACGAGGAACTCCAGCTATCGTCGACTTGCAGATCGGCGGTATATCCGAAATGTGAATCACCCCCCTTGCTGGTTGGCATGGTGTAGAAAAAAGCTGATGCAGAAAAGGGTAGAAACGCACAGAGTGTCGAAACACAAATCAAAAACTTCATATCAGGATTGAATACGCAAAGGACCGACTACTGCAAGAAAAAAATTACAATTGTAAATGACTAAAGGATAGCAAGTTACAGAATTTCAATCGGGAACAAGAAAAGGCCCGGGCTGAATTAAGTGGGGAAGAAGATCAAGTTTGTTGGGGCTGTGCTCCCACACAACCCCGAACCGGTCGCCGCCGGAGGTATTCACGGGGAACGTTAGTGACCCTGGAAAGCGATTTCCATTGGTATCTTATTCCGCGCACCCACAGGGTGAATTTTAAGATTCGCCCATTCTGGTTACCGCACACTGAATTCAGATTGAATCGCTTCTCTCACAGCGGAAGGCACATTTGATTTCAAGAGTTGTTGCATTTCAGTTGCCACTATAGGATAGGATTCTGAATGATGTTTGAGTGCAGCCACTGATGCTACTCGTAAACTGTCTGATGAAGTGGGATTTCCGGCTAAGGAAACAAGGCGCGTAATCACTAACTGGTCGGCAGATTCACTTGAACGGACAAGATTAATTGCAAGAAACCTTACGTTCTCGTCCCTATCGCCAAGAGCCACACCTAAGTCAGTTGGCGTCATTTGGTCAGTAGAATTTAAATAATTGAAAGCTTCACCGCGAACCGCTGAATCCGAATTATTTTTAAGTAGTTCCTGTACGGATTTAACTATTGGTTCAGTCGAAATTCTTCCGTTCGCCAGTGCTTGCATAGCAACCACACGGTCAATTGGCAGCACATTTTCATGCGGATTAAGGTTGATACCAAGAACAGAAATCAAGGACTCAGCTATTGCTTCGTTGCTTTCGGAAAGCACTCCTAGGGCCAGGAGAGCAGCATCTTGGCTCTCTTGAGAACCAGAGTCGATATCGAAAGCCGCTTTAAACAAGGCATCAGAGAGAGAGTTGCTCGCCGTCTGGCCTATGCCCCCTGCTGCAACTGCAGCTTGTGCCTGAACTGCCGGCGAATATGTGCCAGCGCTGGCTAAAATTGAAGCTAGGGCCTCTTGGGATGGTTGACTCATTGAGGAGAGTTCAAAAGCATTTATGACTCGCGCTGTTACTTCAAGTGGCAGTGAAGGATCGGAAAGCTTTTGGGCCAACATGCCTGCCTTGTCTGGGTGAACTAAAAGCCAGTTTCGCATGTCCTCAATAAATGAAATGGTATCAGCGTGGCTTGTTGAATTCATAACTGCGGTGAATAAATTTGAGAAGACTTTATCTAATGACATGTTTTCATAGATCTCACGAATTTTCCTATCCTGTATTCTTTGCGACAAATCGTCAATCGAAACGGGTTGAACGGGGAGATTTTGAAGTTCCTGGAATATTTTAGATGTCACTTGACCCGATACTAGTTTTCCTAAACCGTCAGGCTCATAATTCGATTTTATCAGTTGCAGATCTGTTGAGACACGGCTTTTGCTTATTATTGACCCACTAGTGGAAATTATATCAAGTTCCTCTCCTCCACAATAGCTTTTCAGCCAGGGTGCCCCAATAACGGCCGAATAACACGCGTTGTTAAATTGCAAGAAAAACCCTGTTTTCTCATTGCTTAGATTAACGTATCGAAGTTTTTGCTTTTCAATAGAGACATAATTTAGTGTTTTGTAGAACGAAGCAAAAGTTCCGTTGGCATCGATTTCCACAGTTCCCCACTCATTAGATAAAACTTTAGGTAGCACAACTTGAATATCGATAGCTGCTCGAATCAAACGCTGAGTGCCTAAGTCTAAATTTTGATTAAAGTGCATCGATAATATGGCCCCTTCTTGGCTGAATTCTATTATAAATGGAGTTGAGGCAATGCTCTCATTTATCTCTTTTATCGCACTCCCATCAGCAATGAAATGAACTGAACTAAATTGAGCTCCAACAAAAACTTTGTCTTTCTGCTGGGCAAGAACCTTTATATGAAGATTTGATTGAATTTCTACCTTTCCACCAATGCTAGTTTGCGAAAATCCTTTTGACGGGTCACCCATAATGGTCATAGCATGCAATGAGTATGTCGCTCGGCTCCCTGTTTCCCAAGAAAAATGGGATGGTGATAATTTGACTAACTCCAAGTTTGGAATCTCCATTTGACCGCGTAGGGCGGCAAATGGATTCCAAGTCCCGGCAACGGCTATCCATATTGCAGCTAAGCAAAAAATGGCGCCGGAAAAAATTAATCCGTGTCGTGTCCTAACTTTCATTTTTACATAAAATATTCCTATTCTATGTAGATAGCGATGTTGGATTTGATAAATAATAAACCACGGGTGTCCGGTTAACTGACTGATCAAATCTTGGAAGATACATAAAATGAATGGTTTACGCTGGAAATACGATGTAGCGCATTTGAATTCTGAAACCCGCTCAGACAGGCTGGCGCATGAATTCCGGCCGCTTCATCCTGTCCCAAGTTCTCGATCTTGTGCATCGCCAAACCCTCGACCGCTTGGTGGAGCGCTACGACGCAGAGTCGCACGTCCGGCATTTTGGTTCTCGCCAGCAACTCATCTGCACGGCATTTGCCAAACTGACTTGGCGCGAGGGACTGCGAGATAAGCGAATCTTCGTGGAAATGCAACCTGCCAACGCCCAGTAAGATATTTTACCACTGGTTGCGCAATGACCCAAAAGGACGCGAAGGGAACGTATTTCATATAAACCTTGATCTGAGGGGCAAATAATTGAGGGGGTGGAATCAGCTCTATTGTCAGAAAATGGGGTTGTCAAACCTGAAATATGTGCAAGTGGGTTCCCAATGTTTGGAATAGTCTCGATTTTCGCATCAAGCTGCCCGCCGATAGTGTCTCAGCAGGCCACCCAGCCGGGAATCGCACTCGATTTTGCAGGGATCGGGCGGGCCGGTGGCGGGCATGGGGATCAATTTTCACAGAGGCCTTGAATCGCAGCGAGGTTCTCAGTTGCGGTGTGGCGGCCGGCGTCAAAAAGCTGCTGATGCGATGACTTCTGCCAAAAGGGGAATCTCGGCACCTCGGATCGTAAAACCAACACCCTCCTTCCCAGGATTTGACCGCATTCCACGCCGAGAGCAAGCAGACGGTCTGATACGATTTGGTGGGCCTGTCCAAAAGCCCACGCCACCGTTGGTCGAGTCCTCCGATCATCAATATCCACGTGGGTAACAACATGAACAAGCACTGCATCTACCCTGCTATCCGCAAAAAAGTGCTGGAAAGGCGACGAATCGCTCACAGCACCGTCCCAAAAGGCTTCCCCTGCAATCTCAATGTGTCGGAAAATACCAGGCACCGCGCAGCTGGCCACAATGTACTCGGCCAGTGGCCCCCTGCGAACGATCTGGGATCTGCCTTTTGTCAAGTTGGTGACTGCCAGACTGAGCTCGGCGGCAGGGCAATCCTCAATCTGGAAGTCCCCGAGATGCTCTTTTAGGAGTCGGAGGACTTTCCGCCCGCTCAGAAGCCCAGTGTGGCCGGCGAGGTTTGCCAGCATCCCCAATCCGCGAAGCGGCCCGCGCCACTCCCAAAAGGCATTCGCCATCCAGAGTGAGGCAAGCATTTCACGAATTTGGACAGTTGAAATCCCCGCCGCATAGAGTCCGCCAACAAACGCCCCTGAAGACGCCGCTCCTATGTGTCCAGGGCGAATCCCCTGAGAGGCAAGCACCTCCATAAAACCGGCATGCACGTGAAACCCCAAGTGAGAAGCTGCGAGGGAAAGCGCCAGGGAGGGGTGAGTCGAAGCAGGGACTGCCGAGTTCATGTCAAAAAGCACTTCTTCATGGTCGGCCTGCCCCACGGGTCGACGATGTTTTTCACTGTGTATATGCTCAAGGGATTCTGTTGACGGGGATGTGATTTCTGAGATACCGTCATGACTCGAGAAGTGGAACATGAATCGACAACGTTGGTGCAAAAAAAAGCGAAGCTTCTTGAATTGATCTCCACTGAGATCCTGGAGGTCGGGCCGGAATTTGGCGAAGAAAGCGATCTCTTTGAAGCCGGTTTGGATTCCATGGCGATCATGCAATTGCTGATTCTGATCGAATCCCATTTCGGGGTGCAGCTTCGGGTGGGCCAACTTACGCGAGAGAACTTCTCGACGGTCTGCCAGATTGCATCCCTTCTCCCGTGACACAGAACGGAGGCACCTCAGGAGCCAAGGCACCTTTGCGGGGGCCTGAGCTTTCCGGAGCCGACTGTTTTGTTTTGGCCTTGAACCGGATGATGACCAGGAATGGTCAGACCGGTCTTGGGGCTCAAACACACCTGGTATTGGCTGCGGCTCCTGATTTGGATCAATTGAGAGAAGCTGCTGACAAGTTGGGCCGCCTGCACCCCATTCTCACCGCCCGGGTATCCAGAAATCCATTTACCCTGCTACCGTATTGGAGACTTCCCGGATCGGGGAAGCCCCTGCTCATCACGCACTGGAGGGAGGCAGGAGTTTCGAATGCTTCCGGCGAAGCGGAAGAAATCTCGTCCCTTCAGGCTTGGTCCGAAGATATTCTCAATCGTCCGTTGTCAGGCAAGGACGGGTGGTGCAATTGTCGGGTGGACCTTGTTTATTTGCGCGACGGCAGAACGGTGCTGGTATTGACATGGAGCCATCTACTTTTTGATGGCAGAGGAGCCGAGCATCTGGCAGCCATCCTTCTCAAGGGAGCAGAGGATCGTGTTGCCGTGGTGCCGCAGAGGACGGCCGATGTCTCAATTCGGTTGATGGATCGGATCAGAGGCGCACGTCCCGTGGTTGAACATTTCTTTCGACTTGCACGGAATACGTATGTTTCGCTCGGGGGGGGAAGTGCCGTTCCCGGCCGTCTTCGGTTTGCGGTTAAGACACTTGGCGAAACTCAGACCGAGGCAGCTGTGGATCGCGCACGGGCCCTTTCAGGACCTCTCTTCAATATTGCATTTTACCTCGCCTGCGCTGCGCGCGGACACCGGCGGGTTTTTCTTTCCCGCTCAGTGGACCCCGCGCATTACGTGGTGAGTGTGCCGGTGCAGATTCGGCGCAAGGGAATCGCTCCTTCTCCATTTCAGAACAGTGTGACAATACTCTTTTTTTGCTTGGAAAGGGAGGATCTCCTCACGCTGGACTCGGCGGTGGGAGCAGCTCAGAAGCAATTTGAGGAAATGACCCGGTCGGGGCTGGACCGATCATTTTCGCATGTTCTTGAGATCATGAAGCGATTGCCTGAGCGACTGTACATGCATTGGGTGGGTAGTCAGTTCGGAGGCGAGATCACTTCGTTCTTCCACTCCTACACCGGTGAATTCACCCTGCCGCTTGATACCGTATTTGGTTCGAGGGCTCTCAATGCTTACCATGTTCCCTGTGTCTCCGCACCCCCGGGCAGCGGCCTCTTTCTGGGGGTGTTCAAGGGCCGCCTCTCGGTGACATTTTCGTGGAGGGATTCAGCTGTCACACCAGAGGAGGCCGGGTTGATGATGGATCAGGTGCTACTGGACCTGACCGGCGAAGCAGCTATCGATGTTCCCGAAGGGCAGGGTGCGTGAAGATAAACCACCGGGCAGATGTCGTTGTTGTCGGAGGCGGAATGGCTGGTCTGGCAGCTGGAGTGTCTGCTGCAAGGGCCGGGGCAGCTACGATACTCGTTGAGCGACGGGGAGCTCTTGGTGGCATGGCAACCTCCGCTCTCGTTCATACCCTCTGTGGTATTTATAAGCTGAGAGATCACGAGGAGGCTCCCTTGGAGTTCGCAAATACAGGATTTCCCCAGGAATTTGCCATGCGCCTGATGGCGATGGGCGGTGCTCGCGGTCCCGTCCGTATGGGCCGACTCGACGTCCTGCAACATTCACCGGCAGCTCTCGCTTACCTGGCTGACCAAATCACTGCGGAACTCCCCCAGCTTACGGTTTATTTTCACACTTCAGTCACAGCGATAGATACTGTTGTCTCAGGTCGGGTGGGCAACTTGAGCCTGCAGACTCGGGGGCAGCGCATGGAGGTTGAAACCGAAGCTCTGGTGGATGCGTCCGGTGACGCAGAGGCATCTTTAATGGCCGGTGCCGCATTCGAATGCGCACCATCGAAGAGGCTTCAACGTCCCGCCATCATTTTTGGCTTGTGCGGTGCCTTGCCGGGGTCTGTCGCCAGCAAGGGACGTCTTGAACTTGCCCACCTGATAAGTTCTGCGGTCAGCGCCGGACATCTGCCACGTGAAATGCTTGGCATCTCATTCCGCGAGGGGTGGGCAGATGACGATGTGTGGGTGACATTGGATATGTCCGACGATACCTATGATCCTTGCAATGCCGAATGTCTGTCCCACATCGAGCGCGAAGGGCGGCGTCTGGCTTTCACTCTTGTGGCGTTCCTCCGTTGCCATGCAGGGGGCTTCTCTCAATCACGTATATCGATCACTCCCCTGCAGGCCGGGATTCGTGAAAGTCGCCGGGTCGTTGGATTGGCCTGTCTAACAGCAGAGGTAATTCTGGCCGGAGCGGGTTGTCCCGATCCCGCGGCTCTAACTTCATGGCCCCTGGAGTTGCGCGAAACCGCAAGGGGTCCGCGTTTGAAATTTCCGGTTGGGAATCACGGGGCGGGGATCCCCGCAGGTTGCCTGCAAGCACGGGATTTTACCAATCTTTTTGTGGCTGGACGCTGCATTTCGTGCTCGCATGAGGCTCAGGCTTCGATCCGTGTCACAGGCACCTGTCTGGCGACCGGCGAGTCCGCTGGCAAGCGGGCAGCTGCCGCGGCGGATATTCACTATGAACATCGCTGAGGAAATTTTCAAAAGGACGCAACCCCAAAGCCTGGCTGTAATCTCCCGGGATCGGGTAATTTCTTATCGGGATCTCAACAAAAAAAGCGCTGAGATCGCGGAAATGCTGCGCAGGGAAATGAAAGGGCCCGGCATCAAGCGCATCGGGCTGCTTGGCCCTGATAGCCCCGACTACATTTCGATTGCGCTAGGAATATTGAGGGCTGAGGGTTGCCTTGTCCCTCTGGCACCGACCCTATCAACAAGGGAGCGTAGTGAATTAACCGCCGAAACAGCCCTCGACGCTGTAATTGTCACAGACAGGAACGGCGGCTTCCTAATTGAAAGATCTCCCCCTGCAACTCCACCAATTTGGCTTGAACCGCTTAACGCGATGGAGCCAGCATTCATCCGGTTTTCTTCGGGTACGACAGGCGAGGCAAAGGGGATTGTCCTTTCCCACCGGACACTCGTTGAGCGGGTGAAGGCTGCCAATACCAACCTGGGAATTACATCAACCGATCGTATCCTCTGGGTCTTACCAATGTCTCACCATTTTGCTGCGTCCATTATGCTCTATTTGTGGCATGGGGCGGCTATCATTCTTCCGGACTCTCATCTTGCCGAAGACATGCTCGGGGCCGCGGTAAAGGCCGGAGCGAGCATTGTGTATGCAGCTCCGTTCCACTTCGAGTTGCTTGCCAACTGCAGAGATCCCACTTGGCCGTCGCTGCGCCTCGCGGTATCGACCACTGCAGCACTTTCCGTCGAAACGGGCAAAAAATTCGCAGCGATTTACGGGATACATCCCGCTCAGGCGCTAGGGATCATCGAAGTCGGTATTCCCTGTTTGAACACTGCCGACCCGGCAGGCTGCCCTGAGTCTGTGGGCCGTCCGCAACCACCGTTTAAGATCGAAGTCAGAGTTTCCAATGCCAGGCTGGCCCAGCCGGCAGATCAGGGTGAGTTGTATGTGCGGGGACCCGGTATGCTGGATGCCTATATCTCCCCCTGGCAGGTGCAATCCCAAGTTCTCGATGCGGACGGATGGTTTGCAACCGGCGATATTGCAACAATCGATCACAATGGCTTCGTCACTTTACGTGGGCGCCTCCGCTCCATGATCAACGTCGGCGGGATGAAATTTTTTCCAGAGGAGGTTGAAAGCATTCTGACCTCGCATCCCGCCATTTCTGGAGCCAGGCTCATTGGGAGGGCTCATCCGGATTTTGGCATGGTGCCTGTTGCAGAAGTAACGGTTGCTCACGGATCCACAGCGCCCAGGGTATCTGAACTCCTTGCCCTGTGCCGCCGCGAACTTTCCCGCTACAAAACGCCCGCCGAAATTTCCATTGTGGACAAAATACCGCTCACCCCAACTGGCAAAGTCCGACGAACATGAGAATCGCAGTAGTAGGATCGGGGCCGGCTGGATCAGCTGCCGCTGCGCTTTTTGCATCACGGGGTTGGAATACTGTTTTGTTTGATGATGATTCTCGGCCGGAACTCATTGCAGGCGAGTCATTGGTCCCTGCAGTGGTTCCTATCCTTAAAAAACTGGGAGTGGAATCCGCGGTTGCCGACCTCGGGACTCTAAAGCCCGGAGTAACTTTTTACCCGTCCCCGGACCGCGATTTTGTATTTTCTTTCAATTCACTTCCCGCGACCTACCCGCGGTATGCTTATAATGTTCCAAGGCCCGCATTTGACTGCCTGCTACAGTCCACGGCGCTTCGCGCCGGTTCAACTCTTGTAACCTCACGGGCTGAACTGATACCGGATGGCTCCCGTCTACTTCTTTCCGCAAAGAACTTGGAGCAGGTTCCAGATTGGAAGGGGAGACAGCCGGACCTTGTTGTTGATGCCTCCGGTCGACGCAGACTTTCAGCAAGGCTTCTCGATATTTCGACCGAGATTGGGCCCCGTAGGGATGTGGCATACTTCGCTCACTTCAACGGCTTGGAAACATCTGCTCAGGCTGGCCATGTCTGTATCAACCGGTTGGCCCACGGATGGTCCTGGAGGATTCCACTGAGGGGAAAGACTTCCTTTGGACTCGTTTTAGGCCGCTCGGCCGCATTACGTTTGGGGAACACACCGGAAGAGCGAATCCATAAGGTTTTGGTGTCTGAATCTGCCTTTCGTGATATTTCTGTCGGATATGAAAGAATCTCCCCTGTAATTTCATACGCAAATTATCAGCTCATTAGCTCTGATGGATACGGTGAAAACTGGGCAAGCATCGGGGATGCTTTTGGGTTCGTGGACCCCATGCTATCACCGGGAGTTTTTCTTGCACTAACTTCGGCAGACATTCTCGCAGAGGAACTGGGTTGCAAGCCCTTGCCCATGGCAATCGCCACTTACTCGTCCAGAATGAAGCGATTAATCAGCGCATGGATGAACCTGGTAGCCTATTTTTACGATGGAAGAATTTTTTACCTTCATGACTTTGGTAATATTCTCAGGCGGAAGTTGGCCTTCCTGCCTGGCGGATTCCTGGAAGAGAAGATGACCTCAACTCTTGCCTCTATGGCTTCGGGTTTCTCGACATCGAGTCATATGAGCCGGGGCATGCTCAGTTGTTTTGAATGGCTCGCACGAGCCACGCCCAAACGCTGCTCTCAGTATGAAATCCTCTGACGTAATCTTCCTTCGTCGATCAGTTCTCCTTACCCTGGGAATTTGCCTCTTAGCCCCTTTTGCTGGAAAAGCAGTTGCGACGCCCAAGTCTCCTGACTCCCGTTCCATCCTTCGGGAATGGATCAGCAAACAGGCAGGCATTTACTCATTGCATGCAGATTTTGTTGAAACCCGCACTCTGCGGACCGTCCGCCTGCCGATCAAAAAAACGGGCATGGTTTGGTTTGGAAGCAAGTCGCGTTTTCGCTGGCAGATTGGTAGTCCCCCCGATTTTATGGCTATAAAGTCCCATGACAAGCTCGCCCTCATTGAGCCCAAAAAGAGGCGTGCTCGTATTCTGCCTGGAGGTCAGGAATCAAGTGGGCGTTTTCCTCCCATCACTTTTCCATTTGCAACCTCACTTGCAGATTTTGAAAGCCGGTTCACGGTAATTGATTTCCGGGCTGAGGAACACACAGCCGAGGTCGCCTTCGTCCCTCAAGATCCGGAAATGTCCGGACAAGTGCGTTCGGTGCGGATCAGATTCATGCGCGATTCCGGTATCATCAATTTATTTGAAATCACGTTTCGTGATGGAAGCAGTATTTCCACCCAACTGAGCAATATTGAGGTCAATGCAAATATTCCTGATAAACTTTTTGATTACGACTTTACGGGATTCCGTCTTGACGATGAGCGGCCTGATTCTGCGTTGCCCCCTCAATGATTCCCAGGCTCCGCTGGGTTTCATTGCTTCGCCTCTTCATGGCGATACTCCTTGCGTCAGCAGTTGGTATAGGGCTAAGCCGTATCCGTTTTGATGCGAATATTCTGGACCTTTTGCCACCCGATCTACCGGAAGTTCGAGCTCTCGGTCTTTTTCTGCGTCATTTTGGCCAACCCCGAGAACTGATCCTGACGATTGAGGCAGGTGATGCGGCAAGCGCAGGAGCGATGGCCGCGTCATTAGCGGACGCTCTCCGCTCCGCCGGCGATAATTGTCTTGTTTGGGATTCCCCGCCTTGGATCGCCCGTCCCGAGGCCTTATCCCAACTGGCGGCCTACCTGCTAATTAATCAATCGGATTCTGGATTTAATGAGACGCTCCGAAAATTACGTCCAGCGGCTGCTACCGAAAGAGCTAATGCCTCGTTCGAGTCCATTGGTTCGACCTTTTCTCCTGAGGAGGTGGCCCGGTTTGGATATGATCCTCTCGATCTGCTTTCAGGTCTTCCGGAGTCTGGGATGCCAGGTCAGGTAAGTCGCGAGTTTTCTTCTTCCGATGGCAGGTTTCGTGTTCTCTATGTGACACCTTCCCTTGGAGAGTGGAACGACCGCGCTCCACCGTCCTGGGTGGGTTTGGTGATTATGAGGATTCGGGAGTGGCAGGCGCAGGATCAAGACAGGCAGAAGGTTCGTGTCGGTTGGACCGGGGAGCCTGCCTTCGTTTACGAAATATCATCGGCTATGACCCGGGATATTTTTGTGTCTTCTATCTCCTCATGCCTTTTTGCTTCACTACTTTTTTATCTGGCACATCGTCGATTTCGTATCCTTGGGCGTGCCATGGTTTACATCGGTCTCAGCTTTCTGATCGCCCTGGGCCTCACTGGGCTTATTTTTCCAAAACTAACAATTATAAGCGTCGGGTTTGCTGCAATCTTGGCCGGACTTACTGTGGACTATATTTTTCTCATAACACGTCGGTGGTCGTCCCGCCCCGGAAGCCTTAGCTCGCTTCGGGCTGGAGTCTATCCCGGAATTCTTGCTGCCTCGGCGACTACTGCGGCGGCCTTCTTCAGCTTGAATTTCTCGGGCCTGCCTGGTTTGACCCAACTTGGAACTATTGTGGCTGTTGGCGTTCTCGTCGCAGCCTATATGACAATTCATTATTACACCCGTGATCTAATGCGGATCACTCCCCCAATTTCCATATCCCGGCACAAGTTCCAGCCAACTGCCTCGCGTCTCCTGATATTGGCGGGAACAACATTATCGGTATCAATCCTTCCGCTGGCATTTGTTGTCCTTGTTCTGTGCGGATGGCCACGTTGGACAGAGGACACTCAGGCACTACGTCCCAAGAATAGCGTTGCCTATCCGACACTCGATCGATTGAGTGCTGCGCTGAGTGAGGGGAGTCCCGACACACTGAGTGTTTTGGTGGAAGGAAAATCGGTCGAGGAAGTTCGAGCAAAGTTATCACTAGCGAGAGCCAGGCTCAATCAAGGCGTTTCCGATCGTATAATTAGTAGTTTTGATCTTCCTGACCATTTCTGGCCTAAAAGTGATTTTCAGACCCTTAACCTTGCGGCAGCCGGGCCACTGATTGAGTCGGCAGAGGAACTCCGCAAGATCATTTTCCAGGCTGGCTTTTCTGAATCGGCTGCCTTTCTTACAACTGATATTTTGAGGCAATGGGAAGGCTGGGGATCAGCTACCAATGCGATCTGGCCCGACGGTGAAGCATTTCTTTGGATTGCGCGAAGAACAATGAGTTATCGGACCCGGGAATTTGCAGCATGTGGTCTCGTTGTCGAGATGCCGACAGTGATGGATTCGCGGGTTGACGAATTCACAACCGATCTGGCTCAGGATGGCATATATCTAGTTGCTTGGAGAAAATTGGGTGTTGCCCTGACACGCTATTCCCAAGATCACGGCCTTTGGGCTGTTCTGGCATTTTTTACTGCTCTGGCAGCTGCCCTGGCGATCTCACTGCGAAGGGTTTCTGATGTCGTGCTTGCGCTAGGCATGGCATTACTAAGTTTGCTCGTTCTTTCTGGTCTCATGCGTCTGTTTTCCCTGGAGTGGAATTTTATCAATGTTTTTTCATTGAGCCTGACCATTGGCATGGGTGTGGATTACAGTCTGCATATGATATTTTCTCTTCGAGAACACCATGGTAATGTTCATGCAGTTTACCGTGACGTTGGGACTGCGCTTGCCCTTTGCACAGCAACGACGGTCGGCGGCTTCACCTCTCTTGCGTGGTCGCAAACCGACGGACTTGCTTCGCTCGGCATAAACTGTGCCATTGGTATTGCCGTCGCTGCCACCAGTGCAATTTTCCTACTCCCATTACTTTGGATTCATATGCAGTCTGCTCTTTCTGTGCAAAAACTCCGTTCCAGTGCAAACAACTGAAGCTGCGTGCGTTGGACAACGCAAACTGCGACCATTTGCGTTCCGCAATCAAGCCGCCCGCCGGTAATGCCGCAGCAGGCCGCCCAGCCGGAAGGATCGAGGATTTTCGTGAGATTTTTCATCCGCCTTATTTCACTTCAGCGGCAGCAGGCTCGCGGTGTGTCTCACCAGATTCGGACTTTCAGAGCCAAATCGCTTCGTTTTCGCCCAAAGTGTCGAGACTCCGTGAGAGGAAGCTGTGAGATCGCCGGCACCCGCCACCATGTCGCATGAGAGACTTTCCTGCGAAAAGCCTTTTGTCGGGTTGCCCGACGGTGCCAATCTCTCAGGCGTGACCCGCATTGCAACTGTCGTCCCGGACCGGGCTGGCGACCGGCCCCTGGACTACGAGGTGCCTGTGCTATTGGCCGACCGGGTTGGTCCCGGGTCACGGGTAAAGGTTCCGCTCCGCAATCGGGAGGTTTCCGGGATGGTGATCGAAGTGAGGGAGGAAGATGCGTCCCGCACTCTGAAGCCGATTGTCTCGGTGCAGGGGGATTCCCCGCTGATCCGGCCGAAACTGCTCGGGATCGCGCGCTGGATCGCTGACTATTATTGCTGTGCTCTGGAACTTGCGATGGCGTGCGTGTTGCCCCAATCGGTCCGTTCGGGGGAAGTCCCGGCCCGTTCGATTCTTCATGCGCGGGCATTGCGGGAATTCACCGGAGAGGAGATCGAGGCCATTGGTCGCAGGGCACCCCGTCAGGCCGATGCACTCAGGGTCGTTCTTGCCGCGGATGGGCCGCGGCCCCTTGCCGCGCTTGCCAGAGGTTCAGGGCTTCAGGAAACCGCGTTCCGGGCGATTGCCCGAAACGGCTGGATTGCCCTTGAACCCCTTACGGTGGGAAGGGATCCCTATGGCGGTGAATCCTTTCTTCCGACCTCGGACCTTGCCCTCAACCCCTCACAGAGTGAGGCCCTCCATGCGGCGATTGCCGCCTTGGAATCCCCCGGGGAATCGAAGCCGATCCTGCTTCACGGCGTGACAGGAAGCGGCAAGACAGAGGTTTACCTTCAGGCAATTCGCGCCGCCATCGACCGCGGCCGCACGGCCCTTGTTCTCGTCCCGGAGATTTCCCTCACGCCGCAAACGGTCGAGCGTTTCAAGGCGCGCTTCGCAGCAAATCAACGGGAGGTGGCGGTTCTCCACAGCCATCTCTCGGCCGGGGAGCGACGTGATGAGTGGCACAAAATCCATTCGGGCGGAGCGCGCATCGTCATCGGTGCCCGCAGCGCTGTCTTCGCTCCGCTGGACAATCTTGGCATCATCATTGTCGATGAGGAACACGAGACCTCCTACAAACAGGAGGAAGCGCCGCGCTACCACGCAAGGGATGTCGCCGTCCTGCGGGCGCGCACCGAGCCGTGCGCCATTATTCTCGGCACCGCCACTCCCTCCTTGGAAAGCTGGCACAATGTCGCCCGTGAGCGCTATCGCCTCTGCACGTTGCCCCAGCGGGTTGACGACCGCAAGATGCCGGTGCTCCGTGTGCTGGATCTGCGGAGAGATGCCCGCCGTGGTAAAGGGGATGCCATTTTGTCGCCTGCGATGGAGCGCGCAATCGAGGGGCGCATCGGCCGCGGCGAGCAGGTAATCCTCTTTCTGAACCGCCGCGGTTTTTCGACCGCCATGCAATGCACCGCCTGCGGCGAAGTCTGCCAATGCCCGAATTGCTCGGTGTCGCTCACTTATCACCGGGATGCTTCCAGCCTTGTGTGCCATATCTGCGGTCACGCCCGACGTGCCCCCAAACGCTGCCCGGCCTGCGGAGACCCTGCCATCCGTCACGGCGGCGTCGGAACCCAGAAGGTCGAGGATGCTGTACAGCGCCTCTTTCCCAAAGCCCGGGTCGCACGAATGGATGCCGATTCCATGGGCCGCAAAGACGCCTACCGGGAAACCCTGGGTGCCTTTCGCGATGGCGAAATCGACATCCTTGTCGGCACCCAGATGATCGCGAAGGGGCTCGACTTTCCCAATGTGACCCTTGTCGGCATTATCAATGCCGACCTCGGACTCCATGTTCCCGACTTCCGGGCTGGCGAGCGGACGTTTCAGCTCCTCACGCAGGTATCCGGCCGTGCCGGCCGCGGCGATGTTGAAGGGGAAGTCGTGGTGCAGACTTTTACTCCTTTCAGCCCCTCGATCCAATTCGCCCGGCATCACGACTTCGAAGGCTTTGCCGATCAGGAACTCGCCTTCCGCCACAGCTTCGGCTTTCCGCCCTACTCCCGGATGATCCTCATCACCCTGCGCTCCCAATCCCAGGAACGTGCCGATTTTTGTGCGCTGACGCTTTCGCGCAAGCTCAAGGAGGGACTGCCCGAGGGGGCGATCTGCGGCGACAGCGCCCCCGCACCACTGGCCAAAGCCAAGACCTACCACCGCTATCAGGTTTCGATCCGGGGACCTTCCGGACGCGCACTCTCCCGCCATGTGCGCGCGGTTCTCGATGCCCTGCCGATGCCCGAAGACGTTTTCGCCGCCGTCGATGTGGATCCGGTGAGTCTTCTCTGAGAGCCAAACTCCAGCCTCGCTTCCTTTGCCCATTGCGGCCATGTTGATCGGATGAAAGTTCCAGTTTCGCCTTACGAAAAAATTGAGGGGATCGTTTATATTCGCCGGATGCTTGATAAAGCCCGGCTGTTTGAGCGGGGAGAACTCCGGGAGGATCTGCATGCGAACCTTGGTATCGCGATGGACGCCTGGGCCTGCGAATTTCTTGGT
>Ga0247837_1005859_pt1 | contig 17933 bp, 15 predicted proteins | sample LaCtaG_2_FD_187115 | JGI IMG/M metagenome (GOLD analysis project Ga0247837, IMG submission 187115) | Freshwater microbial communities from meromictic Lake La Cruz, Castile-La Mancha, Spain - LaCruzMarch2015_14.5m | ecosystem: Environmental > Aquatic > Freshwater > Lake | place: Spain: Castile-La...
TCTTTCTCTTGCAGGTACTTGCGCAAGCGCAGAAGGGCTCGTTGGCTTTCTCGAGAATGAGTAGCAATGGGCTTCAGTTTGTCCATAGCCTCGTCCAGTGCCTTGCCCGATGCCTTGCCTGAAAAGAGCTGTTTCAGAAGCCAGCGAACTTGAGTGTCAGTGAGCAGCTCTCGCATCAACTTGGCCGCTTTGGCTTCTGTGAAGGGCTCCGAACTCTCTGTTTGGAAGAAGGAGCTGGGCCTCAAGTCATGCACATCCAGGTAATCCCACAGCTTCTTCACTCCTTCCAGACCCTCCACTTCTTTGTGCTAATTGGCACTCACAGTCTCAGCCACTCTCCTAGCTATCCTCGCAGGGTAGAACTCCGCGGCCAGGGCTGGCGCAGGCTCTCCACTTGTCTCTCGATCAAAGAAACTGCTGCAGAGAATTACAACTAAGCAGGTCTGTTCAGAGATATGGGTAGCTGCGGCCAGTCCCACGACTCGAACCTCAGAAGCCCTAAGGTTGGCCTTGGAGCCGTGGATGTGTGGAGAAGCAGAAGTCAGGATCTGCACGAGAGCATCCATGGAAGAGCTGAACCCGTAGGCGAAGTTCTCGAGAATCGGTCCCTTTTCCAGTCGTCCGTAGCGAGCGAGGAAAGGCGCGCAAGCAGGACTTTCACCCTCGCTGTGACTCACAATGAAGCCGAAAGTGCGAAGATAGCAAACCACGTCTCTCGCAGCTGCACACAGTCCGGTGGAGAGGTGCAGTCGAGGGACCGGCACTCCCTTCCCAGAGAACTCCTCTGGACTCTGGCGCAGCTGATTGAGCAGTCGCAAGATCTCGTCTTCCCGTACTGCCATGCTTTACTTGCTACTGCTACTCATCACGCTTGGAAATCGTGGGCAGGGAGAGGAGCGGGTCTTCCCTCACTTCCTGCTTGCGACGGAGGAGGCGACTTAGACCCACACCCGAAGCGACAATCAGTGCGAAGCCGCCAATAGATAAGAGTAGCCACACATACCAATGGTTAAATGCAGAGCGGTTTCGATAGGGACTCTCTGTGTCGATGGGAGAAGGAAGGCCGTAGGTAACGTTGAGGGGGTTGCAAGTGTAGGAGGAAAAGGAGTTGAACACTGTGAGTTGCACGACTTCAGAACGCTGTGGACCTGGGTAGAAAGTGACTGAGGGGTTCACAACCACAGTGTAGAAGCGCAGTGGGAGTGGGTAGTCAGTGAACTGCTGCATCACAGCCACTTCCAGCGAGGCTGCGTCCTCTCTCACTATGTGCACTGCGCCTTGCAGTGAGTTGCCTTGGCCCAGGCCGAAAGGACCTGCAGGGAGAGATGTGTACACCTCTGAATGCACAGCCACAGGAGTCAGGTCCACGATACGCACAATGTAGTCGTTGCCGTCGTGCAGAGCAAAAGCCACCCACTCCTCCGCACTGTCCAGGGAGAACTGGTTCCACAGTGACACTGACTCTGAGGAGGAAATTGGGGGCACAATCTGTAACTCTCGCAGGTCGCTGCTATCCAGTCTCAGCACTCCGCCTTCTGTCGTGAGAGCGAATATTAGAGTGCTGTCTGCACTTAGCTGCATAGCTACAATCATGTTTCCTGAATAGGTATGCACCAGTTCGAAAGTGTCTATCGAAAGGGCATATAGATGAGAAGAGTAGTCGCTGATGTACAAGTAGGTGTTGTTGGCTGCGGCCAGGGCGACGGGGTACAGCTCAGACAGGCCCAGTCCCACCGCGTTTATAGTAGCGAAGTACTGCAGTCTGTACTGTTCAGCCTGCTGTGCCGGTACCACCATCAGCACATTGACGTTTAGGCCGTCTGACACGTACACCAGCCAGGTCTGCTGGTGCCAGTCATAAGCGCCAATAAGGAACTCCACAGCATAGTCGATAGAGAAGAGTGGGGTGTTTTCCAACAAATCCAAGTTGAAGACAGCGAGGAAGGAAGTGGTCCCGGCAGTGCAGGCAGCCAGGACAAGTCGCTGACTTGCAGGCGTGAGCTGCTGCAGAGTGCTGCAGGAAGTGTTGCCCAGGTGGAGAGATAGGGACAAAACCTCTGACACAGCCCAGTACTGTTGGCTCACCTGCAAGATCACGAAGGCGTTATCAGCAGCTCCCAACAACTTGTTGTCCAGCAAAGTGAAGGTTGAGAAAGTGTACTGGTCGAAGGACTCTATCAAGCTGGCTTTTGCAAGAATGCAGGGCTCTACCTGCTCCCCACAGGTCTGGGAAGGCGCAATCACTGTCTCGGACCCATTGCTCTGAAGGATCAGTTGGTACTGTATGTCTCCGCCAGAAAAGACTATATTGGGCAGTCCCAAAGTCACGCTGCTGTTCACCACTTGCTGACTTCCACCAGCAGCGAGTCGAGACATGGACAGGGAAAGCTTGGGGTCCACGTAAATGAAAGAGCCCGGGTTTTCCATAGTGATATTGACTTGCATAGTGTTGCTGATGCCGGAGAGTCCACTGGTAGCGGTAATTAACAGCTCTACTGCGTAGAACTGCCGAGGACTTTGCTGAGTGGGGAAGTTCAGACGGACGTAGGTAGAGAGAGCTGGACTGTAAGGGACCAAGTTGGAAAAGGGAAACCAGCTGTCTGCATTCTGCAGGATGGAGAAGCGCGAAAGGTTCTGTCCATCGTAGGCCAGCACATACACGTTAAAACCATCCGGACAGTACGCGAAGACAGACCCGCCTGTCACTGGAATGGCAGCGTACAGACTTTCGAACGAAGCAGCGTTCGGGTCGAACACCAATACTTGTGCTTGCGTGGCTGCCACACACATGACTGTCAGCACTGTGTCTGCGGCTGCTACGTCTACATAGGCACATTCGCCCAAACTGGGTAGGTACTGGGTCTGCGCGACTGAGGTCAGGTCTGAGATGTCGAACTGGATCAACTGAGGAATAGCCCCAGCCTGTGGAAGGAGCAGGTAGACGTAGTTGGAAGAGGCCTCCAGACGGATGGCGGGGTTGGGGAGCTGCAGAGAGTTGGGGACGAGCTGACACTCGAAGGAGGACTGAGTGACATTAGAGACCTGAGCCAGTGCCAGTCCAAGGGTCAAGTCGTACAGAAACAGATTCTGTGCGTCCGGAGTCAGTGCTATGGATACGGGGTTCAGTGGAGCGCAGGCCAGGTTGCCTGTTACCTCTGTGCCTTCCTGCAGTGTCCACTCCGTCGCATTCAGCACGAAGCCCTGCACAGCGCTTCCCTGAAGAGCAAACAGGGAGCACTCTGCTGTCGCCAATGATAAAGACGGCGTGGACTCTGGGAATTCCACTGTAAGAAGCAGCAAAACAGGGTCACTTGCACTGTAAAAGTCCCAAGTCATGTTGAACATGCCGGTCACATAATCCAATACGCCGCTTTCAATAACCAGCAGCGGCTCACCCTCGCAATAGAGCGCCGCAATGTTGAAGACGGAGGCCTCTGCTTGGGAGGGAGACAGCGAGGTGACAAGTGTCGGAGAACTCGTGACGTCGAAGAGCACGACTTGAAAGTTGTGGATGACTGCGACTCGGGGCAAGGGTGAAAGCTGCAGCACCCAAGTGGCAAGGGACATATCGGGGAACGCATAGGCGTCTACGAAGGACCACTTGGGAGGCAGTGTGAGCGCAACATCTGAGAAGTCCAGGGTGCTGACGGTGTAGGTGAGGTTGTGGCCACTGAAGTAGTTGGACAGAGGCAGGTAGAAACCAGTTGTACTGCTGGATTGCGGCTCGATGAAGTCGGACAGTGCAAGAGGCTGAGCGTAGAGGCCTGGCAATACCCCACGGAGAGGGTAAATAGTACTGGCTTCGCTGTCCAGACCTGAAATGCTGAGAGGGAACTGCACCCACTGCTGCTGTTGCTCGTCATTAGTGACACTCAGCACTCCCGAGAACAAGAAGAAAGTGGCCAGTCCAGTGTTCACACTGAGAGTGGCTTCCGCTGCTAGGGAGAAGACAAGTAAGGCGGAGTAGCTGTAGAAGAGCACGTAGTCCACATACGGCAAAGAGTAAGGCAGGAACGCAGGCGTGGGACTGAGCGCAGCGTCTGCCCCGAAGAGAACTTGGTTCCAGACATCACAGAGAATTGCGTCATTCACGTTGTGGTACAAATCGTCGTACACTCGGAAAGTGATGACTGTGGAGGTAGGCAGTTGACTCACTTCGTACTGGGCAGTGTACCAGGGGAAGGCCAGTCCCACTGCCTGGTGCAAAGCAGTCTGTTCCCCGCTGTGAAGGTAGCGGGGAAAGCGACCTGCGGGCTGCAAGGACCCGCCTATTACATCGTACAGCAGCACTCCTCCTGTGGTAGAGACTGCCAAGTAGTAGTCGTCATAGGCACAGGTGAGGATACTCCCCACTGCCAGTGGCTGGCTGTCTAGAACATAGAGCTGGAACAAGGCAGTGGGCGTCAGCAGCGCAGACACGTTGAACAGGGCCACTCCCAGCTGTGCCTCGCACAGCAAGCCTTGCTCTCCTTCGAGGTCAGCGAAGACAGGCGCGAAAGCAGCGACCTGGAAGTCTTGCTTCGAGACACTGTACTGGAAGGTGGCTTTCTGCTGCAGGGTGAGAGGCAGGCTGTACACTTCTACAGTGGAAGCAGTGGTCAGCATCGCCACTACCTCATTCTCGCGCTGGGCGAAGGTAGCGGTCTGGAACAGGTCTGGCAGGGTGAACTGTGCAGTGAGTGAGGAAAGAAACGCAGTGCTTGATACTGAAGTGGTTTCCGCCACTCCCAGCGTGACAGTCAATTGATTCACAGTCACGAGGAGCAGCAGTGACCTGTCGCCCACACTAAAGTACCCGAGGGAAGTCAGCGGGTCGCCTTTGTAGAAAGACTGCGAGCTGGCCGCTAGGACTGGCTTCGCGATATTCGATATATCCCAAGTACTCACTTGAGCTCCATCTAAAGCATAGACCAAAAAGCCCCGCAATTGGTCTTCAACCAGCTGCGAGGAGGCAGCACTCATCACCCCGGGAGTAGTCCTTGCCGTGCTGGAGACTAGCGTGAAGCGCTGAGAGATAGAAGGCAAGGGCGCTTGCAGCGGGTTGCCCTGCAGGTCTGAATAGTGACCAGAGACTGCAAACGTGAGGTTCTGTCCTTGCACTGTTCGGTCGAGAGCCAAGGAAGAGTAGGTCTCAGCTGGGACGCGCAGGTTCAGATCAGTGGTCAGAAGGATCGGAGAGCTGGCCCAGGAGAACACACTCAACAGCAACAAGCGCACTGGCGACATTTTACACTAGCCAAGTGGGAGAACTAGGGCGGAGTGCACGAACAAGTGTTTGCCCTGCTTTCAGCTTGAGCCTCAGCGACATGCCTTGAGAAGCCTTTGAGAGCAATTGTAGGACTCTGTTGCGCATCATGTTAAAAACACCTGGACATTGCACGCCATACGCTTTCTTCTCTAAATAGCAAACCAGACTAGCTAAGACAGTCTTCATTCAGTACCATGATTACTCACAACGTTAGTAGAAACTAACAAAGTATTTAAGCAGTGCTTTTGATGAGAATTTATAGCAATGATGAAAGACAACCAAACGGATATAAAGTCACGGCGCTGGCCAAAGTCCATCCCCACGTTTATACTGGACTACTTTACCCGCCTCTTCGGCCTGCGGAAGCGACATGAGTAGTGAATCAGCTGATGTCCACGCTAGAACGCAGATGCAGAGATGGACTTCGCCCGCCTGCTAAAACTCCTATGCAGCCTCCGCTCCTGATGCACATAGAACTCTGCACGCCGAAACAATATGATTTGGTGGGGCTTAATAGCGCTGTGCGTCCAAGCAAGTCAGCGAGAAGACCTCCTCAACCTCGTCGAGCCGAAGTACACCATAACCACCCACTTCAACAGTGCCTTTCAGCCGCTCGCCTCCGACTTCATGCTGCCTATTCGCTTTCACGGGACGGACTTCAGATGCTACATGCCTGGGTCTACTTCCTCAAATGACACCAAGGTGATCAAAGGTGCACTGAGCACAGAAACCGCCTACTACCTCACTAGCAGTCTGGAAGGACAGAGTCTGGTGATGGACCGGGGGGAGTGGTGGATATATGAACTGCGCATAGGCACCTATCTGAGGCAGTTCCACTACGACAGACCAGGCATGGTGCAGAAGTCAGACGACCCGGTTCCAGGACAAATTATGCTGGGGAAGTGGAAGGAAACCAAGCGGTCCTATCCCCAGGACCTCTACGCGCTTAATTCACTCCCTACTGTAGTGACTGCGGCAGGCCATGTGCTGGTTTTCTCAAAGCCTCAACTCACCAAACTGAAGTACGGAGTCGTACTGGGGTGGAAAGTGCAGGTGGCGGGGGCAGTGCTAGAGCTGGTCTACAAGGTAGATGACTACTTCTTTCTCCTCAAAGAAGCCATTCCCAGCCCCGTCTTTCGAGCCGCCTACCAAGTCGTCCAGCGCAGAGAGCCGCTCACACAGTCTCTCAGTCACCTCTTCTACAAGCACTATTTTGCCTGTCAAGAGTGCAGGTTCACAGGCATTTTAGCCTCCAATGATACACTGATATTGGTACCTTTCATATAGAAATCGACGGACGGACTGCCAGTGTCCGCGCTAGTAGTGCAAGTATGGGATGACAAGTTGGTAGAGTTGGACCAGGAAATACGTGTGGAAGCACTGGATCAGCTTTCCGTGCTGGATTCCTTGGGCAAGTTTCGGTACAAGGAATTCAGACACTTGCTTAATGTCGCAGGCAGGGCGGTGTACGGAGTAGGGACAAACTTCGGAGCGGACATCGGGGAAAGTATCCTATTCAGTGGCAATCATGTATTGGAAAAGAGCCAATTCGGCAGACGGGAGGCCTCTCAGTTGGCTTTAATTCCCGTCGAAAAGGTCATTACCCCGAATCTCCTCCTCCTCAGTCATAGTCCTACGGAGCACCGGCTCTTCTCCTCAGGCACTATGGCCCATTACTACTCTGTGTGGCCTTTGCCCTCCTTCCCACCACTACCTATTCAGCTAGAATGCCCGGCTACTATTTCCCTAGGAGCACCACTGTGGCAACAACGCTTCGACTCTCCCTGTCTCCATATCCCCTCTGCTTCCGGCTTCCTATTCACCCTGGGAGTGCTATTCCCCTATGTGGGCAAGCCTAGATATCACGGAGTTACAATAGAACTATATGCGGGGAAAGACTTAGCGGCCTACTACTTACTGGGATGGAAGGACAACTTGGAAAGTACCTTCACTGTGCCAACTCGTCCAGGGGAAAAGCAGATGTACACCCGGCCTTTCTTCGACGATCCCTATTCGAACCTGTACATAGTCTATCAAAACAACACGATTTTGCTGGGGAAAGGACAGGTGGTGGGGGACTTGGTCAAGTTCAAATCTCGCCTATATGCCCCCATTACTCGTATATCAATCAGATCTCCATCCACTCTTATGCTGAAAAACGCACTTTTGCACGACCTTTCCCCACCCATAGAGCGTGCTGTAGCCTTCGCGAAGTCTCTCCCCTCCCTCGCCGACAAAGCCTCATTCACCGAAGAACTAACCGAAGGCGCAGAATGCGAACTAACAAAAGAGCCAAGGGTCGCCTCAGTGCTCTACACCTGTGGTAGTGAAGATACAACGTACCTAAAGAGTGTGAATGAGTACGCTACTTGCAAGTACACAGCTGTGGTGGCTACGCCTGCGCTGTGTCCGGCTTCTGCAGCGGATACGGATGACATGGAGAACATCGACTGTATAGCCACTTAAATAGTTAGGCGGGAGAGAGTATTTAAATGAAAGCCGTGAGACGACGAAGGGTCAGCAGAATGCCAGAGACCGAGAAGGAGCGTTTGGCCTGTCCCATCTGCTGCGAATTCTTCCTCGCCACAGTCACCTGTCCCTCCGGCCACGTCATTTGCGATGTGTGCTACCAAAAGCTCGACCCGCGGCCCGCTCGGCGCTGTCCCTTGTGTCGATCTGTCTACCGGAAAACCACAACCCCCTGTGCAGAACTTGAGCAGATAATGAGACGCGCAATGGTCGATTGCCGCTTCAAATCAGAAGGCTGCAAGGAAGTGATCCCATTGACGGAAAAGCGCATACACGAAAGTACCTGTTCCTTTAACCAGGCTATCAAGTGTCCCTATATGAAGCTGGACGAGGATGATGACTTTTTCGATGATGTGTTGGAGGCGTGCGATGCAGAGGTCACGACCAAGTCGATCCTTCATCACTTGGCGACTGAGCACTTGGTGGAAGTCATTGCGATCAAGCGGACTGCGCGGCTGAACCTGGATGAACGAGTGATTTATTCTGAGCCTGTTCTCAAGCTGGACCGGGTCTACCGCAGTCCCGACGTCTCCTTCCACGTGATGCTCACCAACACCAACGACACCTTCGACTTCGTAGTGTCTGTCCTCGACCACAAAGTGCACCAACGCGTAGTGAGTTTAGAGCTGCACAAAGGAATCGACCGCTGTCTGATGGTGAAGCCGACCTACGGAGTGAGGGGCAAGGCCCACCCTTGCTGCGTGTTTCAGTTTTCGGACCAGGAGTTGGGGTCATACGTGGAGGGCGGCAGGCTGGAAGTGAACATCACCATAGCTGCTCGGGATGCTAATTAGTAGGTTTCTCTGGGCCATTTTGGGCCTTCGGACTCGGTCGGAGTCCCTCGTAATCAAAATGATGCCTCATCAAGACTGGAACCGAGTGGTGCTGAGTTCCAACGACAAGCCCAGGAAGGGGGAAAAGGGCATGTCTGACGCTATGCGTCGCGGGCAAGATGTGGAGTCCCTCCGCAGACAGAGCGGCAATGCCCAGCACGCAGGTCCCAACATGCGTCGCCTTGCAGAGGAAACGGACGTACCGCAGGTCGTGACTGTGGGACATGAGTTCGCTCAGGCTATGATGAAGGGGAGGATGGACCTGAACCTGAAGCAGCAAGAACTGGCGCTCAGAATCAATGAGAAACTCACTGTCGTCAAGGAGTATGAAAGCGGCAAAGCAGTCCCGAACCCTAGCGTCATCCTCAAGATTGAGCGGGCGCTGAATGTCCACTTGCCTCGCAACCGCCCAGAAAGAGCTAGAAAGGAGGAGGAAGACAAATGAGTAGCTAGCTAACAGGGCACAGCCAGGCCGACCACTACTGTGGTGTCGTCTAACTTGCCGCCTTGGTACTGCTTGCCCGCCTTGTGAGAAGTGTGGGAGAACGGGGACTTGTACATAGGGTCCCACCCCTTTTCAACTGCCTTCGTAGCCAGTTCCCGGGCTATGAAGTCGGGCAGACAACACTCGCTGCATGCAACTTCCATCCCTGCACGCACTATTTCCACTATGTTTGAGTCGTATAAGTTGTCGAACAGTCCGTCAGTGCCTGCGATTAGAACATCTCCAGCCTGCAAGCGAATCACCTCCGTGCGTGCATCCAAGGCAGTATCTCTCCGCTGATTCGTGGACTTCTGGAGCAGAGACACCAGCGACCCCAGTCCCCGAGCAGTTAGTCCTCCGTAGTGTTCCGAGCCTGGGAGACGTGCCAGTTGAAACGGGCAGTTGAAGCTGTGTTGTTGCTCTACAGAGCGATACACGGTCGCTAGGCCGTTGTCTCGCTTTCGTAGGACCATGAAACTGGAGTCGCCCACGTAAATCACATGAAGCGTGCCTTCCTTGCACAGACCCAACATAGCTGTGCTGCTGCCGAAACTCATAGTCTGCGCCTCTGCGTCGTTGAGAACTGACACCATTTCATCTATCACTTCCGAGGAGTCTGTCGGCAGTGTCTGCAGCTTGTGTAGTAACCCTTGTCTACTGCCACGCATAAGCTCTGTAGGGAAGCAACTCGCATCCAGGCCGAAAGTCGTCCACTCGCCCACTCCGTCTGCTATTCCGAAGCACTGTGCTTCGCTCTCTATGAAAGCAGCGTCTGCACTGCCTTGGGAAGTGAGAGGAACATCTCTCCTCTTAGGATGCGCAATCATATGACTGCCGAATAGAAGCTTAACAGCAGAGAACGGAGCTTCCAGCTCGTCTCTAAAGTCCTTTTGCATAGGAGAGTTGAAGCTTCCTGACCAAGTGCGAGGCATTGTGACTGGGGACAGGGTGGATAGGCCGGGTTCGCGGGCTGCCAAATCGTTAGACACTGCTTCATGTCCGAGGTGTCGGGTGCTAATAGCTCTTGGAAATCTGCGCTTTGCACCTGTCACCAACAGACAGTTATTCTCATTTCCGCGGACATCCTTCCCCGACGAGTACAACCGACTGCATTTCCAGACTCCGTCCACTATGAATTTGAAGTGATAGGCGCCCTGGACCATCTTTTGCTTCTGCAGTGCAGTCGAAACGAAGCATCCTAATGTGCGGGAGTAGGTCAGTTTGAGAGGCTTAGTCCAGATTGGCATAGTGAAGGTGCCTTTTACGAACACTGACTGGGCGGGTTCGGTCCAACGCAAGAGACGGTCAGTGTCTCGGAAGCGTTTGAAGGGCAAATTGCGTCTAACCAGAAAGCCGCGGACGTGCTTTTGAAGAAGTACAGCAGCGGACTTGCGGACTTCGACTAGTTTCGTGGCTAGTCTCAGAACGGCAGGACTAGCAGGCTTCCTGCATACTTCCAGATTGTTATTGAAGTTCCCGTGATGGTCTTTGACCAGGGGGTAATGCGGAATACACTGCCAAATTCCGTCAACAATTACCTTGAACTGATGCATTCCTGCCTCCATCTTGAGTCCTTTCGCATAAAAGAACCTTCCTTCAGGCAAATAGGCCAGGTCGGTCAGCTGCCGCCAAGGCGGAGTGGTCCATGACCCTGCCAGCTGCACTCTGTTCGCCTTCCCTTTCCACCATACGACACACTTGTCGCAGTCCAAAACACCCCGCTTGCGGACTAAATGTCCTCTGACTAGTCTTTGTATGCAGACTGCAGCAAGAGTTTGATGGTCAGGGTGGGAGACGTAGGGATGGGACCGGTCCGCTGCCATTTCCTTAATTTCCCTGTCTAGGGAAAGCAGCACATTGGGAGACTCTGGACAGGCTTCGAACTGGGAAGGAGCTGGCGGCCCGGGGAGAAGGGAAAACGGAGGCTTGGTCATTGGTTAATTAATTGTCATGAAGAAGCGCTCTAGAGATGGCGGATCACTGGCCAGACTGCGAGCCACAACTACCAAACCCCAGCGAAAGCCGCTTGAAGAGAGTTCCGATTCAGATTCCGACTCTGCGCACAGCAAGCGCCAAAGAAACCGCAAGAACGAAAAGCAAGTCGACATCCTCAAAGCTCGCTTCGACTTCAACCGTCTCTGGTCCAAAAAGGAAATCAAAGCCCTTGCCGAAGAAACCGGCCTGAGCCAAAGCCAAGTCTACAAGTGGCGCTGGGACTACCGCAAGAAGCTGCAAGTAGACGTGATTGAGCAGCTTTCCGCCAAGTCCTTCGTCACTGAGGAAGTGCTGTTCCCTTCGCAGTTGGAGTGGGAACTGTATGAACTGCAGAGAGAGTATAAGCGCAGTTCTGCTCGGGAAGAGAACTACTGCACGCCTTCAGGCTTATTAGTGCTTACAAAGTAGGTTAGACGAACTTCGCACTCTCTTCTGCATCGCCCTCCCAGATGGCTTTCTTCTGCATGACGGATTCGGAGCGGGGCTGGAGAACTGCGACTGAGGGAGTGCGACGTCCTAGAGCAGAAAGGCCTGCCTGTGCTAGCAGCGGGTAGCGAGACTGCTGGTTCCACACCTCTCCCCTCGTCCTCAGTCCCACTCTCATCCGTTCAAAGTCCTGCAGCATGTCTTGCGTCTCTTCCGCATGCGCCTGAGCCGCCGCTTTTATCTGTGCAATCAAGGCGTCTAAGCGGGTGTCCTTAGTCTGCTCTCTGTGGCCTCTGCGAGCTGCGAAGTACGGCTCACAGCCAGGCCGGAAAGGACGCTGCGGCAGCGGAGACAATCGCGGCATTTCAGGCGAAGGAGTGGCCCGCAGGTACTGGGCTTCTATAGGCCGGAGTGGTCTTCGAAGGGCAGGTCTCCCAGCCCACTGACTTGGTCTCACAGGGTCAGCCCGTCTCAGTTGAGGTCTGCTCTACTGGCTGCAGCGTACCTGCGCAGCTGTGACTCGGTCCAGTGGACTGGCGCGACTCATGTATTACGACCTACTCCAGCACTATGTCTGCGCCGGTTTCCTTCAGTTTCTTCAACTTCGCCTCCGCGTCTGCCTTTGCGATGTTCTTGTACAGCTTCACAGGGCCTTTCAGCGAGGACTCGACCTGGTCTTTGGCTTCCTTCAGGCCGATGTTCAGCATGGTCTTGACTTCCTTGATCAGCTTTAACTTGCTTTCAGCTGTGAAGCTTTTGAGAACGACGTCGAAATTGGTTTTTTCTTCCTTGGGCTCGACCTTGGCTTCAGCCTGAGGAGCTGCAGGGGCGGCAGAGTTCCCAAAAGTCTGGCCTTCGGGTAGCAACTTGCCCAGGTCTCCATCCATCACAGCCTTGAGGAAGCCTGCTGGGCCGGACCCTTTGGCAATTAGGGACTTGAGGAAGGCCTGTGGGCCCAATGCGTCTAAATTGGGCAGTTCGGAGCCTTGCACTGGGACCTGGTAACTGCTCAGTAGCTCTGCACCGGGGGGAGCGAATTGGGCTTTGTAGGCCTGCTGGCGACTCCATAACTCGGCTTGTTCTGTAGGGGTGAGTTGACAGACGAGACTGGCGAGCGCATGCACTCGGCGCTTCTCGGCAGGGGAAAGCAAGGTGTCCAGAAACTGCAGCTGCCTGTGTGACCCTCACTCCTTTCCTCTCTGCTGACTCAGCGCCCTCCAGTCCTGTGCAAAGGCTCGCAGCGGCCGCCACATTACTCTACTAAGCGGCCAAACTGCTTCCTCCAGCGCTCCAACACTCTCGGTCCATCCGACTCCAGGTGACTTCTCCCGTCTCTTGTGAGAATGCCGCCGTCATCCCGCTTCAACAGCAGGACCTGCGGCATGTCCCTCACTGCATAGCGTCTGAACAGTTCCTGACTTCTGTCAAAGTCGTAGGGCAGGTAGACGCAAGGCAGCCGGTCTGTGTACTTTCTGTGCTCTACCTCGTTCCTTTCCTTAGAGACTACGATCACTTCTAGCACTTTTCGAGGGGAGTTGAGCTGGTTGTATACAGGGAAAAGGAGGTCATTGAATCGCTGGGAAGCCGGGCAGTAGCTGGCTGTAAAGTATAGCAACAAGCAGGGGGCTCTCGCGATTTCATCCAAGGACACCTTTTGATTGCGTCCAAATAGAAACTCAGTCCCCAGTGCACTCGCCAGTCCCTGCGAATACAACATTACCGTGCATAATATGAAGCGAAGTCAAAGTGTGAAAGGCACGAGTGCACCTCGCGCTGAGGACGTTCGCTTGCTCCTCAACCAACAGACTCACCTGAATATGCGGATTCAGCAGGCGAATGAGAAGCAGTCCTCTTTGGTGCGCAGTTTGGAAGTGTATCAGCAGGGCAAGAAAGGTCTGAGTGAAAAGGAAGACCAACTGCTAAGGCTGAGCACAGTTGTAGATCGTCTCTGCAACGAGGTAACCGCCGGCAAGCAGGAACTGAAGGCCTGGCGGGACAGACTGCAGGTCAAAAAGTTAGAAGTAAGGCAGTTGGAAGCGGAACTCAAGGCAGAAACTGTAGCGACTGAACAGGTGCAAAGGGAGTTCCAGGCCGCAAGTCAGCGCCTCGTTCAAATGCTCAGAGAAATTGAATCCAAAGGAAGTCTGAAGGCGCAGGAAGCCATTGATTTGGAGGCAAAAGAACAGCAATTGAAGGTGAAAGTCCAACATTTGGCCACTCAGAGAGGCGATTTGGACCGGAAGGCAGCCTTGTTGTCTGCCTGGTCTCCCTCAGAACTCAGTGGAGTCAGTCTGCAAGAGTCTATTGCACAGTTAAAGGCGGAACTGGTGGTCAAAGACACACAGCTGCACAGCCAAATGGAGACTTACCAGGCGCAACAGGGACACCTTATGCAGCTGAGTGAGGCGCTGAAGCGGGAATTCGCGAAGGTAACTGAGCAAAAGATAGAAGCGGAAAGGCAAAATACGGAGTTAGACCTGCACGACCAGCAAATCGAGGCACAGATCCACCAGCTAGAGACCATGACAGAGGAAATTCTCGCTCAAACCCACACACTAAGGAAGGAACTCGACACAGCACAGGGCAAAAAGGTAGATGCACAGAACAAAAACGCTCAATTAGCACAGCAAATTGCACTAGAACGGACTGTGCAGAGTGAGTTAGAACAGCAGTTGAAGGAAGTTCAGGCCTTTGCAGAGGTCAAATCGCAGTTGCTTTCAGACACTACGGCTGTGGATGAAGACTTGCGCAGACAGGAAGTGGAACTTGAGGATGAAGAACTCTCCCTCGCAAGACAACAAAGAGAGCTGGAGAAGCGGGAGCTGCTGCTCACTAGTCGCAAAGACATGGGCGAGGAGTTGGAACTGCGCCTGGAAAGTCTGATGCTGAGTGAAGATGTATATCATCGCAGACACAACAAGGAAATGGACGTGCTGGGGGAGGTGCTGGCGAAGCTGCAACGCAGGGAGCAGGAGCTGGACGAGCAGTTGCGAAAGTAGCAGTAATATGCGAGGACAAAGCAGGGTGGAGAGACTGCTGTCACAGCTGTCAGGCCTGTCCCATGCCGAGACCAGGCGACTGGTCCACGAGCACACAGTGATGTCAGCCGAGGACTTCGCAGCACTGGTAAATGCCAGACTCTTCTACGCTGCTATCGTGTATGCAGGCAGGGACCGTAGTCCTGAGCAGGTCATGATCACGGACTCCACTGCTTTCCCCGTCCTAGTGAAGCTGCTTAGTGATCCGGTGGATGTGGAGTGTGGGTTGTACTTCTTGGGGAAAATACACAGTACCAATTTCAGCCCGGGAATGCTCTCTGAAGCTGTGAAGGCTTTGAATGAGACAATGGAGCGTTTGTCCTACTGCCTCAACCCCATACTAGTATGCGTATTAGCGCTGGAACAGCTTTTCCGAGGGAAAGATTTCCTGAGTCCCACAGAATGGACAATTTACCACAAACACATAGCCCGGTGGGAAGCCGCTGCCAACTATATTGACCAAGCTTTAGTAAGACTGCATTATCGAGAGGTATCATTGCTCTATCTCGCCAAGGACCTGAGGGGTAGACCTGTGCTACAGACTCTCAGGAAACTGCCCTCTACTAGTCTGATCTCCAGCAAAGGTCTAGGACTCTTTCTGGACTATGCCTGGGGAGGACCGTACCACTACGACTACCACCCAATGGAAATATCGACTCTCTATAATACACTGGTAACTGCTGCTCCTGCGAAAAACGCTCCAAACAAGACGTTTTTCCTGTCCTTCAAAGCCTGGGTGATGAGTCCTTCTCTCCGCTTCATGGTCTCCCTGGGCTTTAGCTTCGTCGTGACATTCACTCTGCAATTCGAATTCCTACGAAAAGCAGACGAAATCACCGACTACTTTTCCTCAATTGACACAGACTCTTCCCTCAATGTGCCAATTGTAACGGAAGACCAGGTATTCGACCTGGCCTGCGCCTATTCAATTTCCTGCGGACTATATTACGTCCTGCTAGGCCTGTACTGCTCTCTAGAAGGCGTGGCTTTCAAGTGGACTACTCCCTTAGCTCTGTCTTCACTGGTCTCCGCAGTGGGCGGAGTGATGTTTGAACTGGTGCTGTACTCAGGGGCGTATCGAGGGGTGGAGCAGGTGCAGGCTATGAAGAATTGGGTGGCTGTTTGGCAAATTGGCCTGTGGCTACGTATTTTACACCACACAGAACTAACCCAGCGCTTTGGAGTACTCGTTAAAACCATTCGCTCTATGCTGTTCCGCACGCTAGGCTTTTCACTTATTCTGGGTATGATCCTGTACATCTTTTCATCGATTTTCCTGCTGCGGAGTTACAAACTGACCCCGGAGTCACAGGGAGTGAAGGAGGCGCTGTTCTTCTTCTTCTGTATAATGCTGGGCAACTTTGATCCCCAGTTGGTCACAGACTCGCAGGACAGCTGGATGATGCCGCTAGTGGTGCTCTTCATTGTGACAGTGACTATCATTCTCCTAAACTTGCTAGTGGCCATCTTGACCAGCATGTACGAAAGCACACAGGAAGGACAGCAAGTGGAGTACAGACATATACTGCTGGAATATGTCAGTTGCAACCTGCCGTCGGAGAAATACCGTCTGCTCAACTGCTCCATTCCCCCTTTGTCCCTTGTCGCCCTGCCGCTGCTGCCATGTATGTTCACTTCACATGCAGCCTTCGTGTCCACCGCTGTTCTCAAACTTCAATACACTTGCTGCATTCTGCCCTTCCTACTCCTCCTATTCCTAGTCCTCAGTCTCATTGCGCTACCACCTGCCTACCTTCTACGGCTCTGCAGAGGAGGGAGAAGCACTGTCAACGCCTACGAAGAGCCGGAACAGACCAATTCTTTCCATTTCTGGGGTGCAGTGCGCTGGCTGTTTCTCGGTCCTTGGCACTTGCTGTATGTCCTAGTCGGAGATATGCACCGAGCCGCTACTATCTTATTACAAGATGTCGAGCCGGAGTTACTGCGAATGGAGGGCGTCCGTCTGGAAGCCAGCGAAAGTGGATCTCTCCTAAGCATATCCGAGTCCAGGGAAGACAAGAATGCCACAGTGGCGCTGGGAGCACTGCACTATGCCCGACTTGCACAGAGTAGTGGGGTTGATAAGGAAACGTTGCAGCGAGTGTGCAGGTTTGAGCGGGACTGCGTGTCTCCGTGGCTGTCGGTGGAGCAGGCGGAGAAGCGGTTCTGTGTGTGTCTGGCACTCATGGATGTGGAGGTGCTGAGTGCAGCTGTGCTGAAGGCGAGGAAGCGATGGGTGAAGAAGGGGAAAGAAGTGACTACCCAACTAGCGAGAATGGAGCTTCTGATGAAGGAAATGAGGGACAAAGTGAACACAGGCACTGCTGTCATAGCCTAGCTAGGGCTACCAGTAGGCATCAGATTGAGTATAGACCTCTGCCTGCCCTGTTCGCCTGAGCAGTTGCAGTATATTTCAACTGTGTACTCAGGCAGACCGGATATCCTCTCCAAAAGTCTATTTATGGTAACTGTTGCATATATTTACCCTGATAGAACTCGGATTTCACACGGACTTGCGACTTCTCTATGTAGAACTAGTCTCCAATCAGACACTCTAGTCCTCTTTAGCTATATAATTGACCTGATGAGAGCCACTTCCGTGGACGCTTCCTCCTCCTTTGACCTGGGAGACAAAGGCAAAGGCTTGGCCGAGGAACTGGCATCACTGGACTTCCCAGGCATCAGACACCTCATTTCCAAACAGCCGTACCGCACTCCAGAGACCTTCCAGACTCTTATCAGGACTCGACTCTTCTCAGCAGCGGTGGAGTATGAGTACAGGGATGGCTGCTGTCTGGACCAGTCGCTACTCATAGGCGCGTTCAGCAGTATTGTGGAGGTACTGAGGTGAGATATAGGCAGTGACCCTGCAGATGTAGAGTACGGCCTGTACTTCCTAGGCCGAATGCGTAAGCATAACTTGACTTCTGCTATGTTCGGAGAAGCCGTCGGAGCACTTCAGACGCTCCTAACTTGTCGCACTCTGAGCTACTGCCACAACCCACTGCTAATGTGTGTACTTGCATTGGAACAGCTGAAGCGTGCTAGAGACATTGTGTCCTGCTCAGAAGTCGCCAAGTATGAAAAAAGGACCAAGCAGTGGGAACAAGTTGCAAAGGCAATCGACCAAAAACTAGTGAAAAAGCACTTGAAAGACATAGTGCTGCTTTACCTGGATAAGGACATTAGGGGGAGAAATCTGTCCTCTATCATCCAGTGCTTGCCGCAGGGAGACGCTATTTTGATGCTCGCGGGAGTGGGAGTGTTCCTAGACTACGGCTGGGAAGGACCGTACCGTATAGACCTGCACCCTATGAACTACTCCACCCTGTACCGGATTCTCTCAGGAAAGGCGGATTTAAAGCGACAGACCACCTCTA
>Ga0247837_1005863_pt1 | contig 17920 bp, 24 predicted proteins | sample LaCtaG_2_FD_187115 | JGI IMG/M metagenome (GOLD analysis project Ga0247837, IMG submission 187115) | Freshwater microbial communities from meromictic Lake La Cruz, Castile-La Mancha, Spain - LaCruzMarch2015_14.5m | ecosystem: Environmental > Aquatic > Freshwater > Lake | place: Spain: Castile-La...
ACACTTAAGGACCCAACACTTGATCTCATCCTTAGACAATTCATTTCTTGGCATAAAAAAAGAAGAGACCTCAATCTTATATAGATCAAAATCTCTTTATAAGGTTTATAGTTTGTTAGGGTTTCAGAATACACCGGGAAGTATTTTTAAATTAATCAAAAATAATTTGATTTAAATTTTCTACCATTAATTTCATTTCTGATAATGTGGCGTCACTTTTTAATTGATTAGCCCTATGCGATATAATCCAAATATTATCTTTGGTATATCCTTTTGTAGAATAAATTCTATCTATAGATGGGGCATTATGGTGTCTTTCTCTGGTAGAATGTAGCATTATTGGAATTTTCAATAATGGGCACAATATGGGAATTTTAATATCATCTAAAGTAATATCAAAATCCCAACCTTTGTTAATTGCTCTATTTTGAGCAGATTTCCAAAGTCTATATTCTATAGTATTTGATAAACCATTTGCCCTTTTTCGAAGACAACCACAAGATTTAAATCTACCATTTTTAAGATTATATCCTTCGACATAAACTATTTTGTCATTTCCACACTCACATAAACAGGCATAATTGCTTCTTCTTTTTCCTGATGGACTCGCGTGTCGAAGAACTTTATCAATAATAGTAAGTTTCCAAACTTTATCTCCAATTTTGTAACTGGGTTGCATAGTATTCCTAACATCTTTATTTATTTATACAAGATGTTAGGAATACTTTAAAAAATACCAAACGCGAGAGTTCCTGTGGTGAGATACGAAATAAAGGCAAGAGTAATAGAAATCATTGCCAATCTTCCATTTAATTTTTCAGCCCTTTGAGCATAAGTTTCTTGTTCGTGTTCTGCCATGTCTTTCTCCGTAATGTTTGTAAGAGGGGGAGATTTCTCTCCCATTTAATCCCGTGGAATTCGACGGGTTTAGAATTTTAATCCAATGCCAACGGTTCCAGTTACATTATAACCTTGTGTGTTGTTAGGACCAACTTCTACACCAGTGTTGGAGAAAGGAATCTTCGCATCAGCAAATAGAACGATGTTTTTTGCTACTGATACTTCAGCACCTACAACACCGACACCAGCACTCTGATTGCCACCCACCTGACCACCAGCACCAACATAGAGGTTAGCAGTAGATACTTTAGTTCCATCAGCAAGAGTCCTGCGTGAGAGAGGAATATCAAGGGTAGCAAGTCCACCACCAAATACACCACCACTTACATAGTTAGGTGTAGAAGTAAAGGTTACATAAGGACGAGCAGAAACAGCATACTGATTACCCAAATCAAGTGCCCTTAGACGACCTTGAAGTGTTACACCAGACTCATATACACGATTACCCAATGGTGTTACACCTGGATAGTTAGCAGCATTACCAGCAAAAGCAATACCACCATAGTTGCCAACACCCAGATTACGACGTTGTGTCGCAGTTACAGCAGCAACTTCAAGTTTAGTTACACGATTACTTACAGCACCAATCTGGGCACGAAGAGATGCAGCAAGTTGTGCGTCTGCTTGTGTATAGAATTGAGTGATGTTATCCAGACAATGATTTGTCAGAGCAAATACTTCACTGCGAGTTGCAGAAGCAGCAGGCTTCAGAGTGCCATTGGGATAACCAACCAGACATCCATATCGTGAGTTGAGATTTTGGATTGCTGAATATGCCCAGTCAGTGGGTTGTACATCAGAGAAGGATGCTGGAGCAGCAAATACTGGTGCGGCAGTTAATACAACGGCACCGGCAAGAAATGAACGAATAACCATAAAAATTTTTAATGTGAAATGTTAAGAGACTTACAGGTGTCTCAATACCTATTTATTTTAGCATTGGGTGGATTTCCTGTCAACTCTCTGGTGGGGGTTGTGCGGCAGAATTTTCGGTTATCCGACCCAGGTATGGATCATAGTTCATATAATCCTTGATGTCAATACCTGCTCCATTCTGTTCCCAAAAGTTTGTAAGGGCATTATAGTTTCCACGATGAAAGGCATCAATATGTTCCGGGTGAATAGAAGAACCCAATTCAATTCTATAAAGAAGTAAAGGAATACTATAGGTATTACCAGAGTTGTAAATCAAATCGTCCGCAACTGGACGGGGCTTACATCCATTATCAAGTTTATATTTTTCACCTCTTGTGTGAAACTTTAATAGTTTTTCGGCATGATGACGATTAATCAAATAACATGCTGTGGAAAAATCATTTACAAATCTCTTATGAAGTTTGACGTGAATATCACCAGTACAGATAATTGCGATTTGAACCACATCCCAATCATAAGGCAGATTTGCATAAAAATCATTCCAGGTAAAGTTCCAGAATCTTACCAAATCTAAATTACAATCATCTTCCATAATCACTGCATAGGGGCTCTCGGAAGTTTCCATCCAGTGTTTGATTGCCTTGAGATGAGAAGTAGTACATCCAATCTCACCAGAAGTCATCATGTCGGGGTATTTGCCCTTAATAATGTCACTTAAATCATCCTCACGTCCATCATAGGCAGAAATGCGTTCATAGTTTTCAATCTCCCAATATTTAAATTGGGATTCCATATATTGTCTTCTCTCTGGTTGTCCATCAAGATTTAAGTAATATATTGGACCAATTCCTTTTAGTTTATATGTAGATTTATTCTTATCCATTATAAAATAATCCAATTGCCAACATAAAGGTCTTTAATATCTTTGTCTCTATATGCAGGACCAAACCACATACGAGGAGCAATCACTTTTTTGTTTGGATTTGCGATAAGCCATGCACCCCACCAACTCATAGAACTATTGGCAATTATAGCATGAGAACACAAAGACATCAAACATAAGTCTGTATATGGAGTATAAGACCCATCTGAATATTTGTCAACAGGTTCTGAAATTAAAAACCTATCACCAGAAAAAAACTCTTGTTCCTTTACCCAATCCACAGAATCAGAAAATACAATTACTGGTTGATCATCATCAAACTCTGCGAGTGCTCTTTCATAATACTCAATTGGTTGAACTGGATGCTGATCTCCGCATTGAGTGTAAGACCATTTAAATCCACGAGGGTCTGTAAGATTAGGGTCTCCACGACGAACATGGAGCATAATAGGTTCTCCTTCAACAGACTCAATCATCTCTTTGCATGGATCTAAATGCTCATCATGAAAAGTAAAGTCTTTGCGAATTTCATCAGAAATGTGTTGAAAGTATTTTTCTGTTTGAAAGAATCCATGAAGACTTACATTATCTGGACATTGTTCAAATAGTTCTTCAGAGAAATGAAAGTGTGGTTCTTGTACATATTGAAACTCTTTAACATCTTCATTTATTTGTGATGCTAACTTAAAACATTCATGAAGACTATAGTTCTCAATACCTTTTCTTTCTGATGGAGGAATACACCATTCATATCCATGATGTGCAGCAATACCACGCAGAGCCGCATACTCAAACATCTGATTACCAAGTCTTCCCAAACTTCCTAAATGATTAAATGCTAACATATTTTTTTAAATATTGTTGATTTGAATAGTACTCAATTAATTGTTCTTTATTCATTGTTTTAATTTTTTCCCACTCTTCCATATTCGAAAGCATGTGTGGATTACTGAACCAAGAGTTTTCTCCTCTTGTATGTTCTAAATGATATACGTAGTCATTAATACGTCCTACATTATAACCCAAAGTCGTAAATCTGTAAAACCTTTCTTTATCTTCTGGGGAATATGCCTTAAAGTTTTCATTTTCCAGTCCACCATCAATATAAACTTGACGATTAAAAAACTGGACCCAACCAAAATCAGAAGTATGTAAGTTAGAGACTTCATCGAGATATTCATAATTTGAAGTTTCCAAAAACTTAGATACTACTTCATCAGTTGCTTTAACTTGCTGTTGATACATTCCCTGCCCATATGGATAGACTACATCATGAGTATCATAAAGAATAGACTGATATGCTTCAAGGTATGAGTTTAGTGGTAACAGAACATCACAATCATAATTTGCAACTATTTCTGTCTTTGCCTCCATAATCATTTCATTCAAAACTCTTTGACGATGAAAGAGTGGTTCTTCACTTTTTTCAAAGATGTGCTGAATATTTACATCAATATCAAGAATATCTTTTAATATTGGAAGAACATCTCGTTCAAATACAGATTCTGAATCTACTTCTTTGATAATAATATTTGTATCAAAGTTTTCCAGTAAAAATGCAGTTGTTGTAATAACATTTCTCAACCTATCAGAAGATTCAATACGAATTGGAATAATAAAAGTTGCTTTTGATAAATCAATTTTCATCTGGATATTTTCTATTTTTTACAAATTCAGGATATTTTTCTTGAACATATTGTAGTTCTTTACTATTCATCATCCAACCACCTTCCGGGTGTTCAACAACACAATCATATTGAGAAGTTGCTTGACTGCTTATTCTATCATCATGATCTCTATTAGCAATCAAAATATCAGGAATAATATTTGACAATCCATTATTCCATCTCATTCTATGATAAAAATCCGTATCTAACAAAAGTTTAAGATTAGTATCAAATTCTACTTTGCAATCATTTAAAAAAGAAACTACTGAGGGGCTGCTTAGAAGATTACGTCCCTCAAGCATATAATCAGACCATGCTGGAATTTTTTCACTATAAAAATTAGTTCCGTCTCTAGTACCACAAAACCCACTAAATGCCCATTTGCAATTAAACTTTTTATATTGTTTATCGATGATTTCAAGAGCATCATTTTTTACAAATAAATCATCAGAAAACATTATTTTGATGATCTCACCTTCACATTCATCTAATGCAATATTAATATTTTCACACGGAACAGATCCTTGATATTTTATATACTTAAAATCAAAGTCATTAGAATATTCCTGGCAGACATTTAAGATTTTATCATTTCTACTCTGATCAGAAACTACAATTTCTATATCTTGAAATGTTTGATTCTTAATTGAATCTAAAAGTTCTCTCATCCATATTGGACCATTCTTACCACGATCATGGGCAGGAATGGCAACAGAAAATCTCATCAAACCCTCTCCCAAGATTCTGGAACAAGATCAGAATCGTCAAGATTGGCATTTGGTCCAAACCAAACTTTTGGAGTAATAACTTTCTTGCTATCAGATAACCATGCTCCCCACCAACTAAATGATGAATTAGCAATAATATGATGAGAACACATCGTCATTAAACACATATCAACAAGATTATTATTAGATTCAGAAATTAAAAATTTATCTGGTTGAAAAAGTTCTTGTTTTTTACACCAATTTGGATCATCAGAAAAAATCAATACAGGAATATCTTGAGGAAGTTTAGTCAAAGCAACTTCATAATATTCCAAAGGACATAATGGATGGTAACTCTGCTTTTCAACATAATCAGATCTACGAATATGTAATGAAATTACTTCACCAAACTGAAACATTTCTCTACAAGGATTCCAGATAGTATCTACAAAACTAAAATCTTCTTTAATTTTAGTTTTAATATGCTCAAAATACTTTTCAGTTTGAAAAAAACCATAAAGATTAACATTATCTGGACAAGTTTCAAATAATTCTTGATCAAAGGTAAAACTTTTTTCTTCAAGATAAGTTTCACCGAGCATCTTTACATGTTCAACACAGGGAAGTTTGAATGCATCAAATAATTGATGGTCATTCCATTGATCTTTAAATTGACTTGGAGGAATGCACCAATCATACCCATGTTTAGCAGAAATACCCCTCAATGAAGCATACTGAAACATTTGATTTCCAAGTCGTCCATTACGACCAAGATGATTATAACCAATCATAACTATAATTTTTTAAATATTTTTATGTGAATTAATTATCATACAATTCAATTCCTGGTGGTAATCTATAATGAAAACCAAAAGGAATTATTCCTTCACATTCTGGTATTCTCGTTTCTTGAGAAAATTTAACTGCGACATCTATAGGAGCAAACTTACATGAATTTTTAATGTATATATGTCTATTGTGAACACATACATTTCCATCTCCATGATAATTAACAACACCAGAAGGCATCCGATAAAAATCACTATTATTAACTTCCCAAGGAACTTCTACTTTATTTGGAACATCTAAAAGTTTTTTACTCATTAGACAAAATCCACCGTTACCAACTCTATGATGATTACCAAATGGATCAACATAAGAATCTTCAACATATGCCCAAGGTGCTCCAATATAATCATACTCTAACCAAGAATTATCCCATTTTTCGTGGGAAATAACAAATCCATCAGATTGTATCAATAAACAATGTGAGGTTTGGATATGTTCCCCTACTTTATAAACCCAATAATAATTGTAGTCATTATAATTATTAACTTCTATTACTGGTTCTTCTAAAATTATTCCATCTGGTTCTAATTCAGAACGATATTGTTCTATTTGTTCTTTGGAAGTAACTAACTTAACAGCACCATATTCTATGCCACTCATACTTGTATATAGTGCTTTTATAGTTTCTTCTATCTTTGGAGTATTGTCAAAAGCAAATAAAGTTACATCAGGTAAATTTATCACTTTTTAAATCCCCAAAAATATAAATCACAGTGATTTTCTTCTACAGAAAATTCATATGAAGAAAAAATTTCATCAACATCAATTGCACTGCGAACATCTTCTTCTGTAATATTTTTATAATATTCAGTTTGCCACCCAGAAACTCTGGCATTTGGCATAACTGTCCATGTTGGATCAATTTGTAGCATTTGTGGTTGCAAAGAAGCAGTTCCATGAACAGGTCTTCCAGTAGTAGCACATGCAAATAACATAAAACCACCAGATTTTAAAAGTCTCACCGCATTTTGAATACTTTCTTCATAGTAAGGATTATGTTCCCAACACTCACTAGAAACAATAACATCAAATGATTGATCTGGTGCGTCATATTTTTGCGCTTCACACACAATATCAACACCTGGACCTTCTTCAATATCTAATCCCAAAATTTCTGAATCTTTAAACAAATATGAATTTGTTCCATTCAAATCATATGATCCAATGTCCAAAACTTTTTTATTAACAAAAGTTTCTGGAAATTTATTTTTAACTGATTCAAAATAATCTTTTTGTTCTTTGTGTGACATAATTAGTTTTTCTCTTTTTTGATATAAACAATAATATTACTACTATACCATTCTTCTACTTTATTTGAATCATCTACAAGAAAATTATCTGGAAGAGTGCTGATTGTTTTTTTATGATCTTCCAATCTTTCATTGGTATCTGGATTTCGGACAATATATCCAAAATCAGATTTAGAAACAAATTTATCAAAATAAATTAATTGTGTATCCAAATTACATTCTGATAAAGAATTGACAGCAATCGTCAGATCTATTTCCTCATCTTCAAATTTATGTAATTCATCACAAGGAAGTGTTTTTACCTTTTCGTTAAGATGTGGAAAATTAGAAATATATTTATCAATCAATTTACAAGTTTCTGGTAGATCTACCAAAGTATATTGATCAAATTCAAAAAATCCAGAAAGAATTAAACACAATCCACCATATCCACCACCAATTTCTACAATATTTTTTAATTTTGATCTATCTCCAAATTTATCAATAAACGAAATGATGTCAATAGCATTAAAAGCAAATTTAAGAGTAGTGGGAGAAAATTCTCCTACTTCAGGATCAACGTAAATATCTGGATTACCAAAAGTATCATTGATTCTAAATTTATCTATGTTATCTAAAAATGTTTTATATTTTTCGTGAGATTTGACTGCTTGAAGGTAATAGTCAAAAAATAATTTAGGAGCTCCCTCCAGGATAGTTGTATAACCACTATCCTGTTTAAAGTTTTCAAACCTTTCATCATCGCTTGCACATTCAAGACAAGATTGAGCATATAATCCCATCATCTCATCTGAAATAGCGTTCCAACCGTGAATAGTCATATGTTTTAAGAATATTTAATGATAATTCCAGAAGTATCTGGATTGATTACGTTGCTATAACGACGATGTTCTTGCCAACATTCTTCTCCATTTTTTAAATTTCCATTTTTATCTATATATGTCCATTCGGTCACAATAGAATCAACAGGTCTCCACCAACCATCAGAATAATTCCAATCAAACCAATACATAGGAACAATAATATTTTGAAGATTATTAGATAACCAAACTGGCCAAAATGAAAAAGTCGAGGATGACATAATGACATTTTTTGCTGTATGAAGAATCGTATAGTCAATTGAAAGTGGACCTCCTTTCATTTGATACCAACCAATTTTATAATTAGGTCCACCAGGTTCATTGGAAACTGCTGCACCAACCACTTCAATTCCAGGTATATGTTTTCTAGCAAGATCTACATCATCAGTAACAATTACAAATTGCATATCACTACGAAGTTCTTTCATTCTTTGAATTGACATTTGATAATATTGAGGTGGCAAAAATGAGTGACCAGTAGAATAATCTCCACCCCTAAAATGAATAACACAAATATCATCAGAAGAGTAATCATAAATGATTTTATCTTCGTCTACCTTACACCATTCACGAATATCATCTTTTCGATCTTCAATGTAAAGAAGATTTTGAAATGTACCATCAATCTTTGTATTATCTGGAAGAAAGAAAAGACCATGATCAATAGGATTCATATCATGATGATGCCTACCTTCTTTATAATGTCCTTCCTGTCTTTCACGATACCAATATCCAATTCCTTCAGGAAGAGCATCTGGAGGACCTCCATCTGGGCTAGATCCACCTATAACATCTTCTCCCCAAAAATAAGGCATCCATCCAGAGCCTTTCCATAGATCTTTTCCTTTAATTCCATACTTATATCCAAGTTTTTCTGCAATAACTCTTGTTACTACCGATGCCCAAATCTGATTTCCTAAACCAGATCCAAGATACATTTCATTTACTAACATATTTTTTTTAAATTTCCATTTACAATTTTATCAAAAAAAGATGAAAGTGTCAATAAGGTCAAATCCATTTCTTGTGCTTGTTGAAATAGATAATCATTTTTTTCTAAAAGTTCTTTTGTGATTTCAGAATATTCATTTACAAAAAGAACAGGATAATCTTTAAACAAAACTTCAAGATATGGATGTCTTTTCATAATAGGAACTCTTCTCATATAAATAACTTCCCAATTACGATGACAATCTATAGCATTTCCACGAGGGCAAATCATAAATTTTGATTGACTCAAATTATAAAGAAATACAGAATACGGAACTCTTTTATCATGAACTTCCACCCATTCTTTATTGTAAAATAATTCTTTAATTCCTATACGTTCAATATTTGATCCTTCATTGTGACTTACATACAATAAACCTGGAGGATTTTTTGGAAGATGTTTCATAGAATTTTTAATATCATCAATTCTATTATCACTTGGATTCATTTTTCTTTGAAGTCCATATGGAGCAGGGATAACTTTACCTCCATGACTTATAGCATTGACAGCAGAAATACAAAGAACATTATCAGGAATACAATTAAAAATATATTCATCAATTGGAGTATCTTCCAAATTAGTAAAAATAATAAATTTCATATCTGGAAAATGAGAACATAATTTTAAAAGATCACTTGTTTCCATCAATGATTCTACAATTGAACGATCTTCTTTTTTTACTTCTACGATATATCTTTTGTATAAACGAATATTGTCAATAAACAAAGTCATATAATTGCGACTTTTTTTTATTTCAAATAATTTTTCTATAAACTCCAAATTTAATAAATTTGCGTCTTTCATAAAAGATGTATAGATATTTCCCCATTGACCTCCTTGATCTCCAAAGGAATAATCACATAAATTTGAAAGTTCTATACCTTCAATTAATTCCATAGTTTAATAACTTTAACGTATTTTTCTTGATTATTTAAAATATATTCTGGATAAGAATCATCAATTGGAACAGTTGTTAACAATCCACGATTTAATGGATCAATTCCCTTTTCTATTTTCTCTTCTGCATTATCTACAACGGATGGGATATTGCATTCAGTGTGTTCGTATGATTGCATCTTTAATCTAAAATTATCAGCATCACCAAAACAACTCCAGTGCCATCCACCTTGTTCTATTTTATAAGAACTTCTATGTTGATTTCTCAACATATCAACTGAAGATTCGGAAAGAACCTTAAATGTTGAAATTCTTGTTCCCATCCAATTTTCTTGGCAAAGACAATTCAATTTATAGTAAAAAGCTCTTTGAAGACAAACGTAATGGTTTGATTCATCAAACCATTCTAAATTTTTAAGAATTAAAGGATTGATAATTTCATCTGCATCACTAGTAAGAACAATATCATCATCATTTATACCAAAATTAACTAATCCATAGATACTACTATCACGATTAAAAATAGCTCTTTTAAATCTCAATTCATACGTATCATAAGGAATTCCATCTAAATTCAATCCATTAAGGGGAGTATGATATTTTCTTTTTTCCATATATTCCGAATAGTCATTTGGAATAACTTCAGTTACATTATGAATAATCTTATGATTGAATTTTTCAAATCTATCTTCATTTTCTTGATAATAAAGAGGTTTTGGATTTCCACTCACAGTCCAAGGAGATTCTGTCAAAACAAAATAATCTACAACATCATTTAAGATGTTTAATCTCATTTCCAATAAATCAAGTTCATTAAAAAAGATAAAGGAATCAAATACTCTCATTTTTATACTCCAAAATAAATTTACGTTGCTCTTCGTTGTTTTTCCAATTCTTAAGTTGAATATAATTTTTAAGTTCCATCATGTGAACTTTGATTTCAGAACTCATAACCATTTCAGGATTTAAATGCTCATCCAAGTATAGATTTGAACAATAGAAATTTTTTATATTTGAAGAGCATAGGGCGGCCGCAACTGCAAAAGTTCCTGTACCTGAAGTTGCAATATTTTTAGATCTCATCAAAGTTAAAAAGTCTTCTGCAACTGATTCCGATTGAACATTAACTTTTTTTATTTTTTTAAGTTCATCTACTATTGGATTATAATTATCTGGTTCGGTAACTACAATAATTTTATCATATTCTTCAATTAAATTCAAGTAATAACAAAGAGGATTGGGAACATAGTCATGAGGGGGATCGTGTTCATGGGCAAATATATCTCCACTTCTTATATGTACAACTAAAGTATCATCATCAAAAGGATCTTTTATTTTAAATTTAAAATTAGGAACCACATATTGTTTTGCAACTTTGCCTATATTTTGATAAAGATAATTTAGATCAATATCAAAATCTTTATTGGGGGTATTATAGTGAAAAAATCTACATTGTCTGGTCGTAGTTTTTTTTTGCGATCCTATTACAATTTGTTCAATTAAATCATGATGGGGACTGAAAAATCCATCGCCATTTATAGAAGAATAAATTATTCCATTACAAATTTGTTGTATATTGTTTCCCAATCTTCCATACCAATGAGAGACCGTATTTAAATATCCACTTCTCATATTAAGTTTTGTCTAATGTAAAAAGCATCTCCCCATGTTCCACCCATCCAATCAGTTACTACCCTAACCATATTATAATCTTTTAGAAATTCATCAATCTCTTCAATAAGAGCATTATTTTCATATACCTCAGTATTATTAACTTCAGTATATACACAATCAATTTTTTCTAAAGTTTTTTTAGATCCTTTCAAAACCTCAAGTTCATATCCTTGAGTATCCATATTAAGAAAATTATAATTGTGATTTTCATCAATAAAGGAATCCATTGTAATCATTTCAACAGTTTCTTTCCTGTCAAAAATAATATTTGGATATTGTTCCAAAACATGTTTGGGATTTAGGATTGAACTACACAATCCATCTTCATTACAAGTCATTTCTACGTTAGCACAACTATTCCCAAGGGCTTTGTTCACTAACTGAATATTTGGAAAATCTAAAGATTCAGCAACACTCTTTAATTTTTGAAATGGGACTTGTTGGGGTTCAAAAACAATAAGATTATCTACATTATTTTTTCTATAAGTTTCTATTTCTTGTCCAATGTGACCACCAACATGAATAATCCCCTTCACATTAATATTATATTGTTTAACTAAAGAACTATAACTTAAAAGCATATATCAACTCCTAAAGATACATTCAGTTGATTCTTTTGACAATCTACTTGTTTGAATAAATTTATTTACAATTTCAGGATCAACTGCTGTTGGATCAACATACCAATCTTCATATGGATTATTTTGATTTGCAACATTTCTAACAATCAACTGATATCCTTTTGAAAGAAAAATTTCCATGGCTTCTTCTCCAGCATCTGGTCCATCTTTATATACATCAGTTTCGTATGTAATTACAGAAAATCTATATTCATCAAGAGGAAGTGCTTTAAGTGCATTTAATGTCTGCCAAGCAGGTTCAATATCTACTTGAAGATAATCAATTTGTTTTGGAAATTTTTTTTCTTCAAATAATTTTGCATAATCAAAAATCAAAGCATCTGCGCAAATACATTTATTCTTTCTTAAAGAATTATATCCATCAACCTTAGATTGATCAATTTCAAACGAAACTCCGTTCCAATCAAACTCAGTTTCTAATAAGTATGTATTACTAATAATTACACCATGATCTCCGCCAATTTCAACATAAGTACCATTTCTTTTTCCATTTAAAATACTTAACGCAAAAATATCCTGAAATGCTTGAGAATAATTATTTTTAACAGTTTCAGCACCACTAAACTTGTATCTAAGTTTTTCAAAATCTTCTTGAAAATACCTATTGCAATCGGGAAATAAAAATTCAGTCATCAATTTTTCCAATAATCATAAATGTCTTTGGTCACTTCATACTCCATGATTTTTACTTTCCTATTAGGTTCTTTTATTGCCCAAACAAATATAGACTCAATTAACTCTTCAAGTTTAGTATCATCTTTAAATTTAAGCAAGTTTTTTGCTTTATCATGATTACAATATGCATGTTTTACTTCATGCCTCGGTTCTCCGTGTTCAATAGGAACTTCATATCCATATTTTTTACCAATCTCTTGAACAGTTTTAGCAACTTCATTTAAGGTAAAATATTTATCTGCACCAATATTAAAGATTTCATTGTCACAATCAGTTAGTAGTTTATCAAATGGTTTCATGTAATATTTAATGTCAGAGAAAGCACGAGTTTGTTCTCCATCACCATAAACAAGAATTGGTTGACCATTCAAAGTTTTGCGAATAAAAATACCAATTACGTTTCTATATCTATCCCAAATATTTTGATAAATTCCAAGAACGTTATGGGGACGAACAATATTATAACGAAGACCAAATTGTTCATGGGCAAGTTTTAAATCACACTCTACGGCATACTTAGCAACACCATATGGATCAACTGGTTGAGGTCTTTTATCTTCAGTAAATGGGGGTTCTTGTTCTCCATATACAGCCATACTAGAAGTGAAGATAAACTTGGTATTGTGATTAATACACTCATTAATCAAATTGGCAGAACAAATAAGATTATTGCGATAGTTAAAGTTACGAATAAAAGGAGAAAGTCCTTCTGCAGCATATGCAGCAAAGTGAAAAAGAATATCTGGTTTATACTCCTCAAACAACTCAACGACTTTTTTTCTTTTTTCTAGATTAAGTTTGATGAATTTAAACTTTTCACCTTTAGCAATAAATGCTTTATATCCTCCAGAGAGATCATCAATACCAATGACCTCATGTCCATTATTAAGTAAGTGTCTTGTATAATTTGCACCAAGTAAACCAGCGCATCCAGTTACAAATATTTTCATAGATAGTCCTCTTTCATCATCCCAAATACTTTAGCAATTCCATTTTCGATTGTAGTTTTTGGAATCCACCATTTAGATAGATACATGTCTGGACGATTTTTTTTATCCATCTGAACAATATCTTTTTCAGTAGATGGTTGCAATTTTACATCATACTTACCGATCAAATTAAATTGACCCTTAATAATATGAGCAATATCTAAAATACTAGTTGGATGATAACTTGTAATATGTAGATTATCTTCTGAAGTAAAATCATCATAATTTTTCATAATGATTTCAAGTGCTTCGCAACAGTCTTCAGCATAAAGAAACTCACGTTCTTCTTGACCGTCAGTAAGCATATCGATTACACCAGTCTCAAATCCTTTCTTAATAAAGTCTGTGATCGCATGAGACTTATCATAATCTTTTTCAATACCATAAACATTCCAGAACTTAACAATCAATCCATTCAAAGCTTTGGTATAAAGTTCTCCGACATTTTTTAAAACTCCATATGGGGAATAACTCATATTACTCATTTGAGAAGAAGCAAAAATAAACCTCTTATTATATTTTTTAAGAAGTCCAAAAGCATTTGCCATTAAACGAGTATTGTTATCAATAAACTGAAAAGTATGCTGATACTTTTTGAGATAACGTGATCCTCCCACATCAAATGCAAGGAAAAAAACAAAATCACAATCCATAATAACACGATGCAATTCTGGATTTGGAATAGTTGTCATATCTTGATGAAATCCATTGACTACATCAAATTCATGAACTTTATGTCCTTTATTTTTTAAATGTTCAGTTAAATACGCACCAATTTGTCCACTAGAACCAAGAATAGTTATTTTCATTTATTAATTTGCTCCTTGATCCACTCATAAGTTTTACGAATACCTTCTTCAAGAATTTGAGAATAATCCCAACCAAGTTCTTTACGAATTAAATCGTTATTAGAGTTACGTCCACGAACACCAAGAGGTCCATCAATATGATTTTTTGATACTTTTTTACCAGCAACTTTTGCTGCAGTATCCACGAGTTGATTGATAGTCACCATTTCTTCTGAACCAATATTTACTGGCCCAATAAAATTACTATCCATCAAACGACGAGTTGCCTCAATACATTCATCAATATAGAGGAATGAACGAGTTTGTTTTCCATCACCCCACACTTCAATAGTCCCACCGTCTTTTGGAAGATATGCTACCTTACGACAGATTGCTGCTGGAGATTTTTCTCTACCACCTTCCCAGGTTCCTTCAGGACCAAAGATATTATGATACCTGCATACACGAACAGGTATACCATAATTACGGTGATAGGCAAAATATAATCTTTCAGAAAAGAGTTTTTCCCATCCGTATTCTGAGTCTGGTGCAGCAGGATATGCTGATTCTTCACGACAATCAGGGTTATCTGGGTCTAGTTGATTATGTTCTGGATACATACAAGCTGAACTGCTGTAGAACACCTTAGTGGTATTCACTCCACAGTGTTCATTCAATTCCTTAATGGCACGAAGAACATTTAGATTAATTGATGCAGAGTTTTGCATCACATCAGCATCATGCTCTCCTGTGAAAATGTATCCTGCTCCACCCATATCAGCAGCAAACTGATAAACTTCATCAAATGGCAAAACATATCTTGAAGGAACAAAATTATAAAAGTTTCCTAGATATCCTTTAAATTGAACTACACGTTCGGTGAAGTAAAAATCAGTAAGATCTCCTTGAATAAATTCATTTGCTTCCGTAGGAGAAAACTCTGGTCTTTTTAAATCTACACCACGAACCCAATAACCTTCGGATCGTAGTCTTTTAACCATATGACTTCCAATAAAACCACCTGCACCAAGTACAAGTGCAGTTTTTTGATGTTCACTCATAAAAATTATCTTTGTTTGTTTTATTTATTATATTTAAAATATATTATGTTGTAGATGTCTTTCTATCATAGAACCTCTACAGTCTCAAGATCTTGTAAGATACATTCAATTAAAATATCATAATTATCAAGAGGGTCATCAGAGAATACTACACCTTCATCACGATAATAACGATTAACTTTCTTATAAAGTTTTGGATTTTTAACATCCAAATAAAAATCACCATTTGCTGCTGAGCGAAGGGTGCTGATGTCTTTTTTGAATTTTGAAACGAGTGACATTGCTTTGATTGATTACCTAGTAATTATAGCACAAGTGAGTTGAAAGTCAAGTGTCGCATTCACCAGGTTGCTAAAGGAGAGCAGCATAATCTTCGTAGGGAACAATTGCTACTGTCCCATACTGACCATCAATCAAAAATGATTCACCATTTTCAACTCGACTTATTAGGTCATCAAAGTCTTCTTGAAACTCTTCTACTGTAAATCTTTTAAGTTCTTTCATTATTTGATTTCAAATTCAAGTTTACGAAACTTACGCTGTCTTCTTTGTTCCTGAAATTCAAGGTCTGCTGGAGTCAAAATAGTTGTTTTTTTAATTTCTTTAGTAGAGTTTAACATTACTACCTGCTTTAAGTCAACCGCAGAGATTTTGTCTCCGGTAATTGTTGCCATATTAGGGCATCCACAACTCACTGTTTTTGTTTGTTGCCCTATGAGTTCTTTATTACACGATTTACATCTAATTGATATCATTTTTTTATACCTCTTTTAAAAGTATTACTTAATTGTTTGAATAGTTTTTCCATCATGAAGATTTTTGTTTATTTATATAGATTTATTAAAAGTATTTGCATATTAATATAATATTAAAGATTAGTAATTATTTTTTGTTTTTTATACTTTGGAGTATATTCTGCTATAAACTCTTTAAATTTAGCACAAAGATTTTGTTGTGATTTTGAATATTTTGTTATACTACAAAAAGTTTTAAAATCAGTATTTTTATAAATTTCATACCATTCACTATAAAATTTTATTTTTTGTCTTCTTATGATATTTTGATTTTCTTTAGATTTTATTTTTTTATCTTCTTTTATTTTTTGTCTTAAAAAATAAGACTCAAAATCATATATTGCCCCCTCATTCCACCCAACAGGAATTATACCATCTTTTTTTATTCTTTTAGTTTGCCTTAGATCTAAATTATATATAAGAATAGTGCCATATTGTGAATTTTTTTTTCCTTGTTGATGAAATATTTCTTTAAAAGTTTTTACTCTTTTTTTTATTGCGTCTGAAGTTTTTGATGCTTCAACTGCTTTAGGTTGGTTTTTCAATAATACATTTAAAATCTTTTCTTTATTATCCCAAGTTGAACTATTCCAAAGTTTTTTCATATTGTTTGATAATTTATCCCTTGTTGATTGATTTACTGGAAGTTTATTTTTAGTTAATGCTCCCATTTTATTTGCTTCATAGGAGAATTTACCACCACAACATTCATTTAAACAATATTGATCGTTTTCCCAATCTAACTCTTTTAATAAATTAGTTTCCGATATAGAAACACCCTCATCGCTATCAAAGCATTCTATTACAACTTTGGTAAACTGAGTTGATTTCCATTTATATTTGTTAGTCTTTGGAGAACCGGTATATGGATCATTCCAAGGATTATAAATTGAAGGACATTTTCTTTTCCCAACATAATAGTAAAAATCTTTAAAATGTATTACATACAAATAAAACATAATTAGAACTCTAAACTATTATATTATTATTTATAAGGGAAACGAACTTTATTTTTTTAGTTGGAAGCGGATGAAGAGTGCTGCCCTCTCTACCTGAGGTTTGGAAAACCCCTGCTCTGCTGTTGAGCTACATCCGCATTATTGAACTTGATTTGTTATTGGGCAATCAGGGACCCAAGAACCACATATTCTCAATTCGCCTCCAAGTAGTTTTTGAGCATTACTACCATCAGGTGGTTTTTCTGAGAAGTATGATGGACTCATCCTAACACTTCCATCATCTCCTGTCAACCTCTCATATTCTAATATTGCAGAATCAACATCTCTATTGATTCTTCTATCTAAAAGAATTGGATCACTTATAATATAATCATTCAAAGGTTTGTTTGGTATTTTTCTTTGTATCTCATCTACAATATCATATAAGTTTTCTTCTGGTATACGAGTACATTGAGATAT
>Ga0247837_1005864_pt1 | contig 17918 bp, 11 predicted proteins | sample LaCtaG_2_FD_187115 | JGI IMG/M metagenome (GOLD analysis project Ga0247837, IMG submission 187115) | Freshwater microbial communities from meromictic Lake La Cruz, Castile-La Mancha, Spain - LaCruzMarch2015_14.5m | ecosystem: Environmental > Aquatic > Freshwater > Lake | place: Spain: Castile-La...
CGCTATCCGTTATTCAACTACTCCAGGTAAAGTGCACTCAGACTCAATCTCTGGCAAGGAATCAGCACCTTGCTAGTGCTGCAGTTCACTGTGGCTTGCATCGTCGCTCGAAAGATGTCAGAAAACTGGCTCGAGTGTCTGTACGGCTTCCTAGCAGCAGGTAGTGTGGCTGTGTTACTGGGCATTTGTGTTCAGACCTTCCTCCCTAGATTCTCAAGCAAACTGCATAGAAGACCCAACAACGCTGCTAACATCATAAATTTCGCTTACTCCTTCGGCATCCGTGCTCAAAGGTGCCTCACTTACCACATCCAGTTACGGCTGCCGCAGGAAACACCTGTGGCACAAGCTACACCCAATGAAGTTTTGGACTCCGTTTACCCTCTCGAATCAGCAGCTTCTTAAAACACCTAGTCAATGTAGTACTATAAAATTCTTCCTGCTGTACTTTTATGCTATGATACAGTAGAGGGTTATTTTCCTACGACAGACAGGAATCTCACAGGTATTTTTGTCATTGGCACTTGACGTTGCGCCTCTGAGGAGTCGAGTTTGGAAGCGAGGGAGGAAGGTTTGGAGAGCCTAGCAGGACTAGGCAACACATGGCTGTGAGTTGTGCTACGGTGCAATGGAACGAGAGCAGAGGCTGAACTTCAGCTTCCAGTGTAGCAAATCCATACAGCTGTACCGAGTAACAATAGCAAATGCACAAGTCCAGTCTGTCTAGGATTGCCGAGGGTAGTTGAAGGCGGGGTAGAAGATTGTGAAAAGCAAGTACCCGGGTTCCCAAGTTGCACAGTATTAGGGTGTTGCTATTGTGTTATGCAGCAATGCTATGTGAGTAAGTGCAGTGGTTGGGTTTTGATATGCGGTAGCAACTCCTGCCAAAGAGGCTGAGTATACAGAGCCACAGGAATATAAGCAGTATGCACAGCTCATAGGGCTAAATGTGACCAGTGAAGAATCTCAGTCCACTGTTGGAATTGTGCTTCTCATTGTCATCGACCCCACCGCTTCTCTAGGGAGCATACTGACTGGTCGATTTCCACAAAAGGAAGTCGTGACAAGTGGAGCTTTGCAGTTCCAGCCCAGGTTCTTCGTGGGTGAGGAAAGTACTGATAAAGTTAAAGGCTGCGCTACTTCCCTCTCAGTTGCTTATTTCTGGACTCAGTTATGCTGTATGCCTATACCCTGGACTATATTATTGACCAGGATCGACTACCCCAGAATGCGCAGGCATAGTCACTATCATGCAAAATTCCAATGACACGCTTCATAAACGCCCAATACTTCCCACTAACGACACTCAGTAGTACAGGAAGCCATCATCCACAGAGATTTATATGAAAACACTGCCATCTACATTTGCTTGTTCTTTTCCACAGAGTGCAGTGCGGGATTTGATGATGGAGTGTGGTGCTTAGCATTGTGCGTAGTGACCGGAACTGCAGCAGACTTGCTCAACACTGACTTCCATACAAAAACTATTGGCAGATGATCGCATGCAGCTTATAAATGATGCATAGGGTCAGATCTCGAGCTGTCCTTACTTAATGCACTCAAGTCTTTAGGGAGTGGTCTACTGACTGAAACTGCACGTTCTTCTGATTGTCGCAGTCATATATTTAGTAATGAGTGGACCGAAACTGGATAAACTGTCTCTGTGGTCTTTTTCATACAGTATGTGAACTTGCTGGCTGCCCATTACCAGCTATCGAAAATCTACCTCTACATACTTCTCTGTAGAAGAGTTCCCCAGTATTTTCCTCCATGAAGGCTGCTAGTAGTACCCACACACCGCCTGTAGTAGATGTTCCGTAGTGCGGGAAACTTGCTAGAACTCCTCACTCCTTGGTTGGGAGCGAGACAACCGCCAGGCGCTTCCACTTGAAGACTTGTGCGTTGGCATAGTAGCGGTTGCTCATCTGAGGAAGGGGACCTGCTTTGGAGAAGAAAACTATCGCTCCAACTGGGCGATACTGAGGGACTGGAAGGGAATAGTAGAAAACCGCTGCCGAAAGCTATTGACTTGGCGGGCAGTGCGATTGTTTGAGTCTTCGAAAGCTAAAATCGCTCCACGAGCAATGACAGGGGAAAAAGCCATCAGAGTGGGGCCAGTGAGTAATAGCAGAGACAGGGACGAGGAGTAGCCGGGTATGCTATCGTAGGGGAAGGCAGGGTTTGGAGTTCTGCACGTTTACTACCAAGAAGTTGTGCACCTGGCGCGATTAGGTTTCCTTGGCCCGCAAACACTGTCCAATATAGCTGTTTCCCTCAAATACCAACCTTCATCACATGCAATAAAGGCGTACTTGGAATGTTGCGGCCTTTTCTTGAAAAGCGGAAAAGAGAGAGGCAGTGATTGCAGCTCTGAAATTAAAGCAAACACTGTGATTCCTGTGGGCTTTACGATTCTCCCTGCGAACTTCTTTGCCACGGTGGGCGTCAAAGCTTCCGGAACATGAAAACGACGCCTTCGAATACTTCTGGAAAAAGGCGGACCTCTCACCACTGTTAAGGGACTTGAATAGAAGTGAAGGATGTCTGCAGGGTAGAAGCCATTAGCAGAGCACGATTATAGTACGACAGCACTAAAGTGTAATTCACGTGGTAGTAATGTATACTCTTACAGTTCACTAAGAAATATGCACCTGTCTTTAAACTGAGTGTTGGCAGCGATTACTGCTAGTTATACCTGCCTTAGTGCAAATGTCCAGGTTTCTGATGGCTCTTCTGAGCCTTGGGTGCGCTTTCACCCGCTTTCACTTTCTGTCCAGCCCGCGGACTCCGTTCAGTTTGCAGGAGGTAGTTGAAAGAGCGGTGGGAGAACTGGGTGAAGCAGTGGAAGTGAGGATAGAAGAGATGAACGAAAGAGAACATCAGGAGTTCGCCTCGGAGGATGTTCTGTTTGACTATACTTATAGTTCGACGCTAGCTGCGGAATTGAAGACAAGTGGACTGAAGCTAGTGACAATGTGGCAGAAAGACCCTGGAGATCAACATAATCGGTACGAAAAAGTCCTCACCGAGTATGTGACGGCATTCAATTTCACTCGAGTTCGCTTGATAACAGACACCAATGAAGCCCACTTGCGCAGTGTTCACTACCTCAAAACCCACTTCCCTGGTGTGTATGAAGATGTGGACTATACTGTGTCTGAGGGACTCGCCCAGACAGAGGCTCTCCAGTTCACAGGGGAAGTCATAAAGCCCAGTGGAGCCACTCTCTTCGCCCTCTTCACAACTCCCTCTACCACTGCAATGCTGTTGGCTGCCTTCCAAGCCAAGAAACTTAACAAGGCAGGGTATGCCTTCCTACTCTCTGATACAGCCCGCTACCTGTCTCCTGCTGTATTGGCCACTGTACCTCTAGCTGCACATGGACTGCTGGCAGTGGCTAGAAAGGAAAGCTGTGTGGCTGTTTCTAGAGAAGAAGGGGAGGCGGCTATTTTAGCGAAAGTCCTACATTCATTTCCACTAATTCCCGAGGCAGATTATTGTTTGATGAATATGCAAAACTCCAGACCTATACTTGTCGCCTCAAGTCCCGAAAGTACGATTTCAACTGTAGTGTTCCCCGGTAACTCCACTGCATTTCCGAGCAGTGCAATTGTTCACATTCCAATATCAATCAACTCTCAATTTATCAAATCTGATGGCTCCTTGTTTGCTCTGGCTCCCATCATCATGCGAGGTTTTAGCGTCGCAGTGGAGGAAGCAAACGACCGCACTGACCTCCTGCCCCATTTCTCTCTATTGCCCAGATCAGTGTCTCTCAGCGGCCTCATCTTCAACTCCTCCTTCACCCAGCATCAAGTCCTGGCCTACCGCAATCAAATCGGTCTTGTGCACTTCGCTATGCCTCTCGGCCACAATGTCATTGCTACCTTTGCCGTCCTGCAAGCACTCAATGCTTCATTTCCCATGATGACTGGCACTTTGAGCGATGCACTGACTTCCTCCAGTGACTTTCCTCTTTATTTGCGCACAAGAACTGGCAACCGCTACCTTGCCAATGTTATTGCGCAGGTCTTCAAGTTCTTCCACTGGACACGGATAGCGGTGCTGTACGCGCAGGACCGGGCTGACTTTGAAGAAGCCTATAATCGTTTTTTAGATTACACAGAAGAGCTGGAACTGAATATCACCAATAGCCCGGATATGAGAGCCTTGACTTTTGGAATAACTACGCCTGAACAATTAGCTCATTTGAATGCGTCAATTCAGCATATTAGACACACGGATGTGAGGATTATCTTGCTATTCACATCTGACGTTATTCCAATCACAGAAGCTATGTATGACCTCGGAATACGTTCCGAGTACTTACTGCTATTTATCACAAGTCTTTCCAGTACTCTGTTTTCAGGAACGGATATCAGTGCCTACAAGCGAAGGATTGTAGCGAAGGGCGCACTGCAGTTCTTTCCCAGACTTTTCATAGGGAAGGCAGGACAGGAAGTCCTGCGGCTGCTCATAGAGAAGGACGGCCTGGGCTTCTTCCCTAATGGCTGTCTTTACTATGACTGTGCAATGCTCTATGTGCACGCTACGGACTACATGATAAACAGAGGGATTGACTATGAGGACAGGGATGAAATCATGAAAGCCATGCGAAGCACTCACTTCAAAGGCTGCACAGGGACCATTGCAATAGGAACAAACTCCAATGAGCCCTCTGATCAAATATACAGTCTAATGAACAGCCAGTACAGTCCTGATACTGATAGTTTGGAAGTAAAGGATGTGTTTTATTTCAACCCCTTCTCTGTGACTCTCATAGAGGCAGTCGGTACAGTGCAGTGGCCTGATGACTCCCAGAGCATGTTTCTAGACACACTGGTGTACTCCTGTCCCTTCCCTGACAGTGATGTTAGCAGCTTTGCCCCCGGACTGGCAGTGGCCTACAGTGTGTGTTGTGGTATGTGTGTATATACTGCAGTGCTGGGAGTGTTTATTTGGTGCTTGCGATTTAACAAGGTTTACCCTGTGCTAACGGAGAAGCGGGAACTCTCTCTGGAAGACACAATGATGTTGATGATTCCCCTTATCGATTTCTTTCAGTTGGTCTCTATGAGTCCAAGTCCCACTTCCATCGACAGCAACTTGAACTGGGTTTTCGCCCTGGCAACTCTAAACTTGCACCAAGGCTTCAAAGCTGCCGGGAGTCTTCACTGGCTAGTGCTGCATTGGGCACTGGGACTTAGCTCTGTTCTGATACTCGTGTATGTGGTGAGACTAACGAAGTTGGAGAAGAAAATGAAGTACTTATACGACTGTACCTTTGTTTGTTTATTTGTGAGTTTAGTGCTTCCAACAGCCTCGAATTGGTTTACTTTGCCCTTGGTTTCAGTACTTGTCAAGATCTATTTCTGCACCAAGGCCACAGGGAACAGCTTTTCCAGCAGTTTCCTGGATAGTGACTGTTTTGAGGGCTGCTGGAGTGGGAGTCACATTGCCTTTTTGGTAGGCTGTTCTGTGGTTCTTTTAGCCTACATCTCAGTAACGATTTTTTCCTGTCCGATTTGGCAAGAACAGCAGCCTTCACTCCACATCAGAACCCAGCCTCTGCCATTACTGGTCAAAACAGTGCTCCAGATCGTACTCGCGATCTTGTATCAGTGCCTTGCTTTTACATACCCAGATGCACATATTTGCATCTTTCTTGGCTTTGTGAGTGTCTACTTTCTATTCCTGCTGCGCTATCCGTTATTCAACTACTCCAGGTAAAGTGCACTCAGACTCAATCTCTGGCAAGGAATCAGCACCTTGCTAGTGCTGCAGTTCACTGTGGCTTGCATCGTCGCTCGAAAAAGTCCTAAAAACTGGCTCGAGTGTCTGTACGGCTTCCTAGCAGCGGGTGGTGTGGCTGTGTTTCTGGGCATTTGTGTTCAGACCTTCCTCCCTAGATTCTCAAGCAAACTGCATAGAAGACCCAACAATGCTGCTTATATCATCAACTTTGCCTACTCATTTGGCTCGCGAGCCCAAAGATGTCTCACTGATCACTTGAATCACCGACTCTCACTAGAAAGCCCCCAGGCTCAAGCAGTGCCCATTCATGTGATAGAAGTGTGCGACTCCATTCAGCCTTTCCAACTCTCTAATATCAGTGCTGATCATTAGTGTAAGTTCACCTGCTCTTCCCTGTGAAACTTAGCTAGGGGTCCTGAGCAGACTCGCTAATAGTGAGTAGGGGATTACATCTCGTATTCGCTTTGAAACCTCTCTTTCCATGGCGCATTTCGGACTGGTTAACAAGGCACATTTGAGTTCGTCAGCCGAATGAAAATGCAAAGTTGAAAATGTAATCGAGGCTATTGAGTCTGCTGCAACTTGCTGGCGAAGCGAGGCATGAATGTCTGTAAAGCTAGGCCGAGCAAGACGAATACCCTTGCTGTTCCTAGGAAAGCCGCCATACACACTCTAGTAAAGGAGTCGCGTGTGCCAGAGCAGCAAGCAACACCGCTGTGTCCAGGAATCATCAATTGTGCGTCTCCAAATAGTTCTGGTTTATGTGGAGCAGCGCACATCACTACTGATACGACTGCACCTTGATATTTCTTTTGCCACAGAGATACGGTAGCCGAAAACCATCACAGAACAACTGAAAGTGCTCAGACTGGTAGCAGCTCCCTCAGTATTCTGCATAGGAAGAACTCTTAGCACCTACCTTGACAGCGAGTAGTACTGCGAGAACGCCTCTGCTACCTGCGTGCTTTCTTTGCGGTTCCGCAGCGCCTGTCTGAAGACCCACGTGCCCCAAGCCGCCACCGCGAGAAACACCAAAGCCAGCAGGACATCCGCAACTCCGACCCCGCCTCCCGAACTCACTTCCCTTCGACAGGCCTTCGGTGTCTCTTCGTACTGAGCACACACCAGGTCTTGCACGGCTTCAGCTTCCCAAGGACCTTGGTATAATTCGTTGTTGATAGCAAGGCCTGGCAGTCTGGTGATGTGTAGGTGGCTGATCTGGGCGATTTCTTTGTGCAGGACGAAGTTCTCGCTGGACAGCAGGTCGCCGCCTTCCTCCACACTCTGAGCGACGCAGGTCTCCACCACCTCCAGGGGGATGCCCACGTCCGTAAGCACTGCCTCTGAACAAGCCTGTCCGAAAGCACCTTTCAGACACTTCTCGCCGAAGCGACTTACATAAGCGAACCACTGTGCAGCAGACGAGAGGGTCAATGTATGGCGCCACAGACAAATCTGTCGAAGACTCTCCAACACGACGTCACGGCCGCCTTCTTCCCCTAGGTCCCACAAGTCCTTGGAGCAGTACCTGCCGTTTGCTATGCAGTCGCGATTGGCGCATTCAGTGAAATTCTGTTTCCTGCAATTATCGTCGTAGTAAAATGCGTAGAATGGCTGAAACTGCAGTTCCGCGCGATCAAACCGATTGACGAAAGTTTGGAAAGTGTCCAGAAACTTAAGTACTGCATAGCTGTCAGCAGAGAGGAGCAGCTTGAGGGAAACCGAAGTACTTAGTGGCTGGTTCAAATTGAGTCGCAGAGTAACGGGCTCCGATTCCCGCACAGCAGTTTCCAGCATTTCTCCGTGTTGCTTAGAAACCATGAGGACAGGGATCCGTAGCATGTCTGAGTGCGAGGGGTCTACCATGTGCACTTCCTCCAACCTTTCTTCACGGTCGTCCATCACGAGCAGCGCAACGGCACCAAGACGCTGGGCCTCGAGAGCCTTGTCCAGGAAGGTGCAGCCGCCTCTGTGAGCCAGCAGCACTCGGTCGGAACTCAGCAGGTCAGATGCACCTTTCTGACATAGGTCCAGCGAGGCTATCTGGGTCAGATGGCCCACTAGCATGGGCTCGGGAGTGACTGAAAAGCTGGCGAATGCGGCTTTTAGCTCCGCTCCTCCATGTGTTTGCAGCTTTTTGAGGAGACTTGCTGGCCCCAGTACTTGCACTGAAGCCCAAGCTGTCGCAGTAAGCAGGAAAAACCACATTCTGAGGGGGTCTAATGGAAGACTTCGACCACTTCTGGAAGGAAACGCAGGACCAGCTGGGCAGACTGGAGGCACTGCTGGAGGACAAGACCGCTGCAGAAGAGCAAATCCTGAAGTCTGGACAGGCCCTGCTCAACAGAGCGAACAACGGACTGGAGAGCTGCGAAATGGAGCTGAAGGCTCTCGAAGGCAGTCCCTACCACGATGATAGCTCGAAACGTCTGGCTCAGCTGCAAGACAAAGCCTTTCGACTGCAGACGGACCTGCGATTCAAAACTGATGGTCTGGCGAAGAAGCAGGCTTTGATGGGCAAAGAGCGGGAGGAAGCGCCTGCCTCTCTCCACCAGATGAGTCGGCAGCAGGTGCTTGGTGAGGGAGACAGACTGGCGCAAGCTGGTCGCCGCGCATTGGACGAAGCGTATGGCCGGTCTGAACACGCCAAGGAGGTAGCAGCGGGGGTCGAACTCGAACTGCACCAGCAAGACGAACAGCTAGACCGTGTGCGAGACAAGACGGAAGACCTGCGTTCTAAGCTAAAGGCCGCGAACAAGGTGATGAGTCAGATCTACCGGCGCTTCCTCACTGACCGCATTATTATTTGCCTGATCGTGTGCATCGGCATTGTGATAGTGTTCCTGCTGATTTACGGAGCAGCCGGCATGGACAAGAGCAACAGCTTCAACACGGGCCGCGACACCATTCACACCTGATAGGTAAATAATGCGCCGCAGAGGCAGGCAGCTCGCACCAGGCTTTGGCAACGTGTCGCGTGAGGGAAAGACTCTGGACACTGCACTGCTTGAAGCCAAGCAATCCGGCGCAATCAACCTTTCGAATCGAAATCTCGAGGACTTTCCGAAGGAGTTGGTGCAGTTTTCGGAACTGCGGATGGAAGGCAACTGGTGGGAGGCGCTGGACTTGCAGCGAGTGGACCTCAGTCACAACCGCATCCAGACCATTCCCGCCAATTTGGCCAGTCAAGGCCATCTCACCATCCTGCGGATGAGCAATAACCTGCTTACTTCTCTCCCTGCCGAGCTCTTCACGCTGCAGACCCTGAAGCTTGTGGACTTCAGCTTCAACCACCTCTCTGCTTTGCCTGAGAGTTTAGCCAATTGTGTGAGTCTGGTTGAAATTTTGCTGCGCAGCAATCAACTACGGGAGTTGCCTTATGACCTTGGCAATCTAGTGGGACTGGAAATCCTCGATGTCAGCGAAAATCAGCTCACAGCCTTGCCACGCTCTAGCACTAATCTACTCACTCTGAAGAAGCTGGATATCTCGAGTAACCGACTCACCCAGATCGACTCCACCATGGGCTGTCTCTTCCGTCTCCAGGAACTCTACGCTAAAAAGAACCTGATTGAGCGCCTCGAGCCGCAGTCCTTGCTGCCCCTCGTCAATCTCCGCTTGCTAGATCTCTGCGAAAACCGTCTGACAGTGTTCGATCAGTTTCCCGCCTCCAACAACCTGGACAGCGTGCTGCTAGGCTTCAACCGGATTACTGTACTGGCAGGTATCGAAGCTGCGACAGGACTAACAGTGCTGGATGTGCAGAACAACAAGCTGAAAGAACTCCCTGCAGCCCTCAGCCGCCTGACAATCCTCAAGACACTTGATGTCTCCAACAACGACCTGGGCAACTTGCCTAATGAACTAGCTCGGCTCAAGTCACTGGTGCGTCTCAACATTGAAGGCAACCCACTGCGTTCCATCCGCCAGTCTGTGCGGAGTTCTGGCACAGAGGCTATTAAGAAGTACCTGGCCTATCGACAGGAACAGCCTGAGGAACAGCGGGGGGAGCCCGAGGTCGCTGGGTCTTGGGACGATGTGCTGCGGGAAGCCGCGGCCTCGGGGCAGCTCAAAGTGGTAAGTCGCAATGTGGATAGCATTTACCCCGGAGTTTGGCAGCTGCCCAATTTGTTGCTGCTAGATGTCTCCATTAACCAAATTTCTGTCATCTCTGCAGAGGTTCGCATGCTCAGGAGTCTGCAGATCCTTCGTGTCAATAAAAACCGCTTAGAGTCGCTGCCGAGTTTGGCTTTGGCTGGACTGGAACAACTTGTGGAGTTGGAGTTAGGCGGCAACCAACTGAGTGGCTTCTTTGAAGACGTAACCTTCGACTGTATCCACATGGACCGACTCCGGCGTCTCGACTTGTCTGCCAACCGCCTCACAGCTTTGCCGGCCTGCCTAGTGTGCTTCCCAGGCCTGCGCGTGCTTCTCGCCCACACCAATCGCATCCCGGACCTCGAGCTGCTGTGTTCTCCCGCCTTCAAGGCAATGGAAGGACTGGATCTCTCCAGCAACCAAATCGCTGAACTGCCGGATGTGTTCTGCACGACTTTGGTGAACTTGGTGGATCTGAACTTGGAGAACAACAATATCCCAGTCCTGCCGCCTGTACTCGGCTACGCGCCTCGCTTGAAGAACTTGCGAGTTGAAGGGAATCCACTCAAGTCTGTGCGCAGACAAATCGTGGAGAAAGGGTCGACTACTATTTTGGAGTACCTGCGCAATAAAGCCGCACCTCCACCTCCCGAGCCAACTCAGCCAATGGAGGTCGAGGAGCCGCCCCCGCCTCAGCCAGCAGGCCCCGGAAGGACAGAGCTGGAGCTGGAGATCGTGGGTCTCAAGGCTCAAATCCAACACTTGGGACGTCGACTGGACGAAGACTTCGCCCTGACAGTGACGCAACGTCGGGAGTTGCAGCGGGAGCTTGCTAGCATGCGCACTCGCTTCGTCGGACTAGAGCGACTACTGGTCCGGTTCTAGTTAAAATGTCGCACAAGGTCGCACCAGAGGTCGAGGTTCCGGAGAACACTGTGGACTACACCCGGGCCAACGTGAGCGGACGGGAACTGCAAGTGTCTAGTCTCATGAAGAACCCGAAAGTTGCGGACTCAAAGACTGCGGCGGTGCTGGTGTCTCGCATCAAGAAGATCACCAACCAACAGCGTCTCAATGACGTGCTCAACGCAGCTGTTGCGCTGGCCTCAATCATGGTCGTGTACTACGAGGTGACCTTTATGCAGTCAGAAGAGTTTTACGAGCGCTTTACTGAAACGCATGATGGAGAGGAGGTAGTGATCAAGAACCACAACGAGAGCAACGTGAAAGTGAACGTAATGCGAGCTGTGAACATCTGTCTGACGGCTCTCATCCTGCTGCTGGTGCACCGCCACTGGACAATCGAACTGGTGCTGAAGAAACTGAAGGGCGAGCTGCCCTCCGTTTGTAAGGTCTAGTCAGGTGGACTGCGCAGTTCTGGACTGTTCAAGTTCTACATCGCTGAGATGGCTGTGATGGTCATCTTCTGTCCGCCCTACTTCGACTATGAGTTCTCAGGCACAATGCTGCATGGTACCTACACGTACAGCTATGACTCGCTGATTGCCATCGTTACAGTGTTGCGAGGCTTCCAAATAGCCAAGCTGTACAAGCACATTTCTCTGTGGATGAGCTACGAGGCCTTCAAGCTAGGCAAGAAGTTCAACGTCAAGCCTGATTTGCTGTTTTCGCTGAAGGCAGACCTAAAGTATCGGCCCCACCTACTGCTGCCTACCATTATCGCAGCCACAGTGTTGATGTTTGGCTTCGCTGTGCGCAACCTCGAACGGTCCTTCCAGTCTCCTACGAAGTGCTCCCTGGACTTCGACTACTTGACCAATGGCTGGTGGATGACAGTGGTCACCATGACGACTGTGGGGTATGGAGACGGCTACCCCAGCACTCACTTGGGCCGCATGATGATGATCTTCGTTGCAGTGCTCTCGCTGGTCGTGGTGTCCTTGTACGTTGTGGCTCTGACCATGGCTACTGTGTTTTCCAAGGAGGAAATCAAGGCGTACTACATCATCAAGAAGGTGAAGGCGAATATTGGCGTCAAGGAAAAGGCAGCGAACGTCATCAAAGCTGCTTTTCGACTGAAAGCCTGCAAGTCCAATCGCCGCCTGACTTCCAAGACAGCTCAGCTCTTCATCTACGCCTCTCTCCTCAAGCGTGAAATCCACTACTTCGCGAAGGACTCCTCCATCGCCAACACTCGCTACCTGCCTCCTCCTGAAATGCTCGTTCAGCTGGAACAGAAAGTCTTCACGGACCTGGACGAAATCAGAAAGGAAATCATCGACATCCATTACATTGGTGAGCGCCTGCAGGAACTGATGACCAACCAGGAGACCATTTCGCGCACACTGGACCAAATCCTGCAGGCGCAGAACGACCTGGAAACCGCACTCATGAAGCTGCATGCTCGCGACCTGGCCAAGAAGAAGGCTCAGGACAATGAAGTGGACCTCACCCACCAGCTAAGCTAGATCCGCTTCTTCTCGTCTCCGCGCTCGCTCTGCACGCTTCGCTTCAATCAGGTCTTGCGGCCAATCAGCTGCTGCCTCGGCCTTGCTCTGGTGTCGCTTTGCGAACTTCTCGCCTTCCCGCAGAGATTCAGTCCTGCAAGCCCAGTGAGCGAAGTGGTGAAGGATGATACTGCCTGCCACACTCACATTCAGTGACTCCGTGTTGCTTTCGTACTGGGGAATGTACGTGAACCAGTCACACACCTCACGCTCAGCCGCAGACAGACCAGAGCCCTCATTGCCCATAAGGAAGGCAGTGCTGCCAGTGAAGGGACTGTCCCACACACTGCGGGCTTCAGGCATAATCTCCACACCGCACACTTGCACCTGGCGTTCACAGGCGTGTTCCTTCATTTCACCGAGTGAAGCGAACTGACGGAGAGGCATCTTCTTCACTGTTCCCTGGTTTCCGAAAGTCTGCAGTTCTCTTCTCCCCACTACCCACAGTTCTGCCACAGCAAAGGCTGCTCCAGACCTGATGAGAGTGCCTACGTTATTGGTCTTGGCGACGTTATGGATGATGAGGTAGGCAGTGGGCGCTTCCATAATGGCTTTGCTGCGCAGATTCGGACAGCTGGCGACTCTGTCCAAGACTGCGCTGGGGCAAGCAATGCAGCACTTCCGCAACAGCTCAGCAGCGCAGCGTCTGCGAGAGAAGGAGGACTGGCCTGTATACGCGAGTGAGTTGGTGGGCGCGCACCACACCACACAGGCTCTGGACGAGTTGGTGAGCTTCGCTATTGCACATAAGGCGCCTGTGACTCTGTGGAGCGCACAAGACGTAGAGAAGACGGAAACGTTTCTGATGAAGGCTCTGGAATCCGGCAACATGAAAGATGTGAACTCAGTGCTGTTCCTGCTCCATTGTCACCCTACCAACCCAGTGCCTACTTTCGAAGTTTACTCGGAACTGGTGAAATCGGCGCCTGTAGGGCCGCCTGAAAACCAGAAACTGTGGCGGAAAACTCTCGCAGAAATGCTCTACTACTCGTATCCCTCCTGCATGAATGAGGCACTCAATGACCTCTTCTTTGCCAACTACGGACCTATCTCCGAAACTCTGACTGCCTTCATGCGCCTCAGTGTCGAGGTCGACGACTTGTACGTGTCCACTGACGAGGAAATTGAGGAGGAGGAGGAGGAGGATGATGATGACGAGCAGAATTTAAATGATCCGGTTCGTCAACAGCAGGAAGACTTCGTGGAACGCTACATCAGCCAAGTCAATGCCAAGGCCGTCACTCTGCACGACTATCACTTGGCGCGGGATTTCGTACTGCACGAAGTATATCAAAATCTCAGACACTTCCCCCGCGATGCCCTGTGTGTGCTGCTCAATGTCGCTCAGCATAACCGAGATTACGAGTTCATCTGCAGAGTGTACATGGACTATGCGAAGTTCAGTGTGGACAGTCGGCCGGACTTGCTGGTGAGTTGTGTGCTGGACTTCCTACGACACGGCAAGTTCTCTGGTAATCGCTGGGACGCTGTGAAGCAGATATTGCGAGAGCACTTGAGTCGGCCAATGGCGGAAGAGGACGATGAAATATTCGCTCAGAGCCAGGAGCCAATGCTCTGCCAGTTCCCCTCCACCAACGACTGTGTAATAACGGCGCTCACGGAGGCTGGCTTGTTCGCACGAGCAGCGCTCTATATATATGACTGCACACGCTGCGCCTTGCCTTATGACCCTCAACTCGAAATTACCTTGGCGCAGCACTTAGTGGAGAAAAGCGACCTCTGTCATTTAATGGCCCTGCGGGACTCTTCCTCTGACATGCTGAATAATCGCAAGTTAATGGAGTGGACAGAGATCCTTCGCTCTGCACTCCAAAAGAAAGGCGAAGTGCAAGAAAGTCACTTCAATGCAGAAAAGTTCTACAAGGCCACTGAGCCGCTGTTACTGCCCTATTTGGAGGGACTGGGCAATTCCGTGGCAGAAAGTGCAGATAAGGACTACGCCTACTCAGAAATATTGGCGCGGGTCGTTACACACCTCACTCCTTACCGCTTGGACGTCAGCGATGCTGAGCACTCGGAGAAACTCTACGAATCGGATGCTGAGGATAATTCAGCGCTGGCCGAGCAAGTGATGGCCCAGGCAGAAGTCAGGGAGCCTGAAGGTCCTACGCTGAAAGAGGCAAAAGAAGAAGTGCTGAATGAAGACAAGAAGTAGAGTAGGCAAGTAGAAACAGTAGAGGGAGCTTACGCTTGTGCTTTGTCAGCGTATACCCATCACTGCCCATATCAATGGAACGGCTCTCTGCCCTCAGAGAGAAGGGGTAGTGTTAGGCCAAAGTCTAAGACAGCAAGTCAAGCACTTAGCCTGCTGCCAGAGCTTTACTATTGCCCCAGTCACTTTGTCCCGAAGCCCCTCAATTAGAAGCAAATCTCAAACAGGAAGAGTCACTGTGCGCATCAATGAAGAGTTCTGGCAAGCCGAAAAGGGAACGTCTGTCGACATCAATGCCTCTACAGCGTCCAGGATCCCTATTACTCTGATGTTGCAGACTGAGTGTGTGCCTCAACAGCAAATGTTTGGAGTCCTGATGACATTCGGACTGGTGTTGGAGGTGGGGCTTTCTGTGCAACTGCTTGGAAAGGCAGTCTAAGCTTTGGAATAACTCCTAGGCTGTGGATTTATGCGAGAAGTAGTTCTATGGTTTGAGTGCGAAGCAGGGGGAGTGCAATCAAGACTCGCAGCACTTCAGCTTCCCAGTCGAAAGCCAGCGACTTGCCCTTGAGCCGCACTTCTCCCACATTCTTTAGCCCGTATAGCTCCAGGCGCCCGAGCGTTTGGTAGTCACCCTGGTAGCCGAAGTTGACCTGCCAGATGGAAATGACACAGCGCTGATCCGTGCAGTTGGCTGCAATTTGGTAGACTGAGTATTTGTTCTCTTGGAGTGTGCCCAGTGAGAGGCCGTCATCGAGCACCAGTGTTCCGAAGGCGTTCCCTTGTTTGTTGAAAGCGATTTTGAAGTTGACTGGGCGCTTTCTCATTTCCAGGATGGTGATTGCGTCAGTGGGGTGTTGGAAAGGTACGACGTGTCCTCCTCGCAGGAGCAGAGAGATGTGGTCCAGGTCAACGTCGAAGACTTGTTCCGACTCTGCAGGGAGACGCCTGCCTGTGAAGTAGTCGTACCAGACTTCCGAAGGAGGCACGAAGGCTGTGACCTGGACCGCCCCTTCGTAGAGCACAGGGTTGAAGAGGAGGGCGGGACCCACCATCACCTGTTCCTGGTTGGTGTAAGTGGCCTGCAGTTGGGGGAAGTCAAAGAGCAGTGGGCGGAAGAGCGGGGCGGAGTGCTGACTAGCAGGGTTGCTGAAGAGGTGCAGTTGTGTGTAGAGGTAGGTGCTGAGAGAGTAACGCAGATGTACTGCCTGCTTTCCCCTCCTCATCACCTCTGTGCCCAAGGCGTACAGTTCCTGTCCTATCCACCCGTAGTCATTATGGTTGCGCATGAAGGGGTAGAAAGCTCCGAGGTGAAGCCAACGCGAGCAGAGTTCCACTGACGTGTTATTGTGGAAGCCGCAAATATCTGCACCCACTAGTCCCACTCCGAAGAACTGGAAATTGAACACGCCTGTGATACTCTCCCTCATTTGCTGCCACAGGGACCAGTTGTCTCCGAGCCAGTGAAAGCCCCAGCGTCCGTGACCAGGTCGGGAGCTTCTGGACAGCACGAAAGGCCGCTGCTGGAACTTCTCCGCAAGGAAGTTGTGAGTGGCCTCAGTCTCCATAGTTCCGAAAGTGCCATGCGTGTTGAAGACTGTGTGTAAGTGCCCACCATACTGCTGAGCGAGCAAGGGCAGCACTTGGTCTTCCAGAGAGTGGTTCCCAGGGATGTACGGCAGGTCCATGTGCTCTTCAGGAGTGCTGTAAAAGCCCGGACACTCTCCATCGCAGAAACTGCTAGCCTCATTCATGTCAATCCAAACTCCATCGAAAGGAACGAAGTTGTGAAGTGTGTCCAACATGCTAGACCAGTAAGTTTGAGCCTGCGGGTGAAACCAGTCCACAAACACTGACTTGCCTGGCCACACTTGGCCTTCAAAGTACTCAGTGGTGTTGGCTCTCCGCTTGATGAAGATGTCCATGGCAACTCCCTCTTCGTACCCGAAATACCCTGACTCGACCTTCACACCTGCATCCACTATTGGCACATAGTGACGACCAGCGACGTGAAGTTGGGATAAGAGTGTTTTGAAGCCCTCGGACGGAAAGCGGGACGTGTCCAGAGTGAAGTCCTTGAACACGTCCATATAGTCGATGTCAGACCACAGCACATCAAGCGGCAGGTCGTTGTCCTCGTAGCCACGCACTACTTCTTGCAGGTCTCCCAGTGAACTGTAGCCCCAGCGACACTGGTGATATCCCAGTGCCCAGAAAGGAGGCAGCATTGGCGCGCCAATCACTGAGTGGTACTGCTGAATTACAGCCTGTGGAGTGGGGCCCATGAAGAAGTAGAGGTCCAGCAGGCCGCCCACAGTTTTGAAGGCCAGTCGTCCCTTGGAAAACACCGCGTCCATAGCGTTGATGTTGTGAAAGTACACCCCATGCGCCAGTCCATCTCTCAGTTCCAGGTAAAAGGGGTGGTGTCCATACATGTTTCGCCCTCGGCTTTCCTTGCCTGTATCGTATATACAGTCCTGTGCGAGTGCCCAGATGGTGTATCGGGTTTCGTCAGTGTCCAAGCGGAAACTGGTGACTCTCTCTCCTAGTCCGTAGATGTTGGGATTGGGAGGAAGCGCTGTGCTGAGTTCGAGGTAGGTGTGAGCAAAGTAAAGAGCTGGAGCGTCCTCCTCTCCTTGCGTATCGAAGAGTGCACTTCCATCTCTCAGCACTGTGAAGGCAAAAGGCTGCTTTTGGAGTTGCAGCTCATAGACGGGATGGTTAGCCTGAGTACGAATGGGGTAGTGGTCGGGGTCCCAGCGCTCTGCTTCAGCGTCTGAAATGCGGATGTGCAGTATGTGGTTAGTTTCATAGTAGGCATCGAGGGACAGTCGAGATAGACTTGGACCGAATGCGGCAGCTCCGGGCTCTGTGCGCTCCAGTACTGCACTAAGTTGGTTCTGTGACTGCTTCTCGTTAGTGAGCTGGTAAGTCGGGAACTCTGGTGTCTGAGATCTGGCAAGAGTCAGAAGTAGTAGCCAAGTGATAGCCATTATTAGGAAGTGGAAGGAGCCACAAGGAACTAGTTGAAGCTGACTGAAGGCAGAAACACATCAGACACTAAGGCTAGCTTGCACTCGCTCAATAATTGTTTGAACTGAGACTCCTTAAGAATGCGAAGAGAGGCGATTGATGAGCTTCCAATGTGGGCATTTTGAATGAGCTGTAAAGGGCAAGGAAGGTGCGACAACGCTAAAATTCGACGAGAAGGAGCGCTGGGTTTGCTTGCTCAGTATATGGGCGCTTCCGTGTTGTATACACAGAATACCAATAATAGTGCTTATACAGAGCCTATTATGCACCAGCATGACATCTAATTCACCAAGTTTCTAGTGATATCTCAAATGAAACGACTTTTTATATGTCGTGATGCTTGACGGTCTAGGAAATCTTGAATATTGATATTTGAAGAGATGTCGGTTACA
>Ga0247837_1005867_pt1 | contig 17905 bp, 23 predicted proteins | sample LaCtaG_2_FD_187115 | JGI IMG/M metagenome (GOLD analysis project Ga0247837, IMG submission 187115) | Freshwater microbial communities from meromictic Lake La Cruz, Castile-La Mancha, Spain - LaCruzMarch2015_14.5m | ecosystem: Environmental > Aquatic > Freshwater > Lake | place: Spain: Castile-La...
AACTACCTGAGAGACATCTATCAAATGCCGGGAGTGGCCGCTACTGTCAATATGGACCATATCAAAACCCACTACTACCGCTCTCATCTGGCCATCAATCCATTTGGCCTGGTTCCTATCGGCCCAGTACCAGATTTGACTCTACCACATGATAGAAGTCGCCTGCCTGGAGGACTGAAGATGCGGAGAGAGACAAATAGCAGTGGACAAGGGTACTTCTTGGTCGTGGCAGAGGCTGTAGTGGCAGTTTTCCTAGCTTCGCTAAGTATTTAGGTAAACAATGTCGCTGATTCTATGCAAAGGGCAAATTTAGTCCCTTTTCTGGTGATTTAGAGATTATTTTAGCTTTAAATTTTCCGGAAATGACTTTTATGGTCTAAATTTGTCCTTTTGTGTAACTAAACCAAAGGACTACAAGGGAAAAAGAAGTTTTCGTCGTTATAAACCAATAAAAGCCACTCCATTAGACTAAGAAATATCATTCTATTCCTACTGACTCCACTTGAAAGCCTGATTTCTGCCCATTTACTGAGTATTTTAATATAAAAATGGTAGTTGCAGCTATGAAAGGGTTCGAAAGAGGGTTATAATGGCGGACTGGGTGCGTTGTCCTTTTAATCCCAAGCATGTGATGCCTGAAAGGAGACTGAAGTGGCACTTGGCCAAGACATGCCCCACAGCCCTCCTGCACAGCTCCTCCTTCTCTACCTGTCCCTTCAACTCCCTCCACCTGATCCCCAACCACTCCTTCCAGCAGCACCTACAGACCTGTCCCAACCACCTCGAGTTGCAGAGCCTGCGCCGCTGCCTCACGGAGCAGCCGGAAGTCTGCTGGCAGCCCTCCTGGCCCAAAGGCATAGTGGACCTGAACACTGTGTATATTCCCAAGGTGGCTTTGAATCGGCAGGAGGAGAGACGCAACAACAATGAAATGCTCAGGCAAGTGCAGTTCGGAGGGTGGCAGGGTAGGTAGACGTTACACTCTTATGGGAATGAATGGATTTATTTCAGTGGGATTTAATTGTGCTTGGTATCGAAGGGTTGAAAACAGTCGATTTCAGCAAAGCTCCTTTAAATTCCGATAATAAGAGACCCAGACTTCCTAAACCTAGACTTCCAGACCCCTCCCACATACTTTATGCGAATTCCCTCTTCAATTAGCCTCTTTTTATCCGTAATTAGACCTTCTTCAGTGCCAGCTCCCCTTCTCTCCCTTATATTCAAATAAGATGGACGCCTTCGAGGTCATCGGAGTAGTGGGCAAGGGCTCCTTCGGCTCAGTCACCAAGGTGCGGCGAAAGGCAGATGGGAAGCTGTGCGTCTGGAAGGAGATTTCCTACGGACGGATGAACGAGAGGGAGAAATCGCAGCTGGTTGCAGAGGTGAACATCCTGCGGGAATTACGTCATTCCAACATTGTGAAGTACTACGACCGCATCATCGACCGAGAGAAGGCTAAGATCTTCATCGTGATGGAGTTCTGCGAAGGCGGCGATCTCTCGAAGCTGCTGAAGAAGTTGAAGCAGGAGGGCAGTTTTCTGACTGAGGAAAAGCTGTGGGGGATCTTTTCGCAGGTAGCAGATGCACTGCATGAGTGTCACAAGCGGGAGAGGAAGATATTGCATAGAGACATCAAGCCTGGGAATGTCTTCCTGGATGCTAATTTAAACGTGAAATTGGGCGACTTCGGCCTCAGCAAGATCCTTAACGAGGGCAGCGCCTACACCTACACACACGTAGGCACTCCCTTCTACATGTCTCCTGAGCAGATCACCGACGAAGGCCGCTACAATGAAAAGTCGGACATATGGAGTCTTGGCTGTCTCCTCTTCGAAATGGCAGCCCTATGTCCTCCCTTCGAAGCCAAGTCCCACACCGAGCTCAACGATCGTATCAGACAGGGCCGAATGGGCCGTCTCCCCGAACGCTACTCCCCTGAAGTAAGACGAGTCGTCCAATGGATGCTCAGTACCGACCCAAACCTCAGACCCAGCACTGAGGAAGTACTGAACATCCCACAAGTGCTTGTCCGGCTGAGGGAAAAGAAGGTGAGGGACATGCAAACTGGAACCAAGCAGAAGGAAGCGGAGTTGAAGCAGAAGGAGGAGGAGTTGAAAAGCCTGGAAGAGGAGTTGAAGCGTAGGGAGGCGGCGGTCTGTGAGAGGGAAAATAAGGTCGCAGAGGCTGAAAAAGCCCTTGCGCAGAAGCAGGAAACCAGGCCAGATACTCCCAAAACGCCCCAAACTCCCTATGAGGCGAAGGCCATTGCGGAGCTCAAGCCGCGGCCTTTGGGAGAGGCCAACCACATCCGGAAGCCGCCGCCCAGGGGCAGGAACTGGTCCCCTCTCGAGAAGGTCGTGGTAGTGCCTGCGTACCGGAACTTCTCAGGAGGGATGAGGAACCCAGGGGAGAAAAGGAGCTACTCCCCAAAAATACAGGTGGATGTGGACGGCCTGCGTCCCCGCACTGCCTTGCCTCCCAACACTCCCACTCCTTCCCAAGTCGACCGCTTCATCCAAGACTACCGATCCCGGCCCAAGACCGCCCTGCCCAATCGCACTCCTCGCTACATCCATTCCTAACACCTAGTCCATCTTAGCGTCTACCTCCCCGCCTTGGCTTCCCTAGGGCTTTCGCCTGGATCTGAGCCAGAGTTTCCTCCTCTGCTAAGTTGGAGTTGAAGACGGGCTGCGGCTTTTGCCTGCGTTTCGGCTCGATGGTCTCCCAAGAATCCGATTCCGCCTGGGCAGGGGGCTGGACAGGGGCCTGGGAAGGCAGATACGGGTTGGGAACGGGCTGGGGCGGGGGCTGGTTCAGATTCGCACGGTCTCCAAGGTTGCTAGCCGGTCCTTTGTTCTTCGCAACCGCAGGCACATACTCCATATTCAGGTTCTTCCTCTCCTCCGGCCAACTCGACTCCCACGCCTCATCCGGCGGCCCCAAATTCCTCGCAATTGCCTCCATCTCCTCCACTTTCCCTTCCTTCGGTCTATCCGGACACTTCTTGACGTGGGCATCGAGCTTGGGAGTGCGGAGATGGTGGGTGCGGTTGTAGGGGCAGACGGAGAACAGGTGGCTTTGCTGGCGCATGTCTTTGCACACCATGGTGAGGTGCCACTGCAGACGGTCTGGGGGCATCACGTGGTCGTGGTTGTAGGGACAGTGCACTAAGCCTGACATCTATTAGTGTATCTGGATTAAGATGAAAGAAGTCTGTATGCCGGTTAGAGGCGGTTTGGGGGCTTTACTAGGCAGTTGCTGTATCTAAAGCCGTCTTTGGGTCACTGTCCTGCATAGAGAAATCCTCAACAGGCAGCACTTCAGCTGTTTCCACCCAATGCTTGCTTCTTGGAGTTCGAAGCTTGAGCTGACAATAGAGGCTAAAGAACAGGAAACTTGCCTTATGTGCCTGTAGGGCAGTTTCTTTCCCTATATAGTAGATACTGGATCCACTCAAAGGAAATAGCCTGTGTTAAAAGCCGCAATTCACAGCCAATTACATATGGGTCTGGAACTCTCCTCCGAATTAGTATATTCCCCAAAGCAACAAAAATCAATTCACTACATCGGGGTAGTAGTTCCATGTTACGGTAGCTTATCTAGCATTAGACTATAGCTTCCCAGCCTAGCAGCACTATACCGCAACATGTCAAAGCCACTGTCTGCGTCCGGAGAGTACATGCAGGCTGCCCACAGTCCGCCCACGAAGTGAATGGCCGCCCGACACTTCAGGAAATCCCTCCAAATAGCGTCTTCACTGACATGCGAAGCCTCACAATAGGTCTCTACAAGTGCGTTTAGACGCTCTTTCGATAGTTCGTCTTCAGGACAGTGGCGGAAGTCATCAGGGGCAGGGACCATATAGTCATAAGTGACCTCATTTGCCATAGTTGCTAGGTCGGAAGCCGGGCAGTTGAGGGCTGAGTACTCGTAGTCCACTAGACACACTCCCTTGGAGTGCTTCAGTATGTTGGTGTAGGACACGTCGTTGTGGGAGAGAACCAGTGTGTCAGGCTGCGGCACTATAGCCAAAGCGGCCTGCATATTGCTTTCTACCTGGGCACGCAGGGTGCATACTAAGGCTTTGCGGGCGGGGGAGAGGGCTTCCAGATACCCTTGCGAGCTTTGGAGGAATAGTCTTCCCCAGTTGTGAATACAGGTAGTGAGCCAGCAGGGACCGGAGCCTGTCTCCAATGTGTGTAATTTGGCCACTTCTAGAGCGATTTCCTCCACTAAATCCTTCATTTCCCCTCTTTCTATCGGTCTTCCGGGTAAGAACTCCTCCACACGGAAGCCCTCTCCCAGGGCCAAACAAGCTGGTCCCAGGCCTGCAGCTGCCATCCTGAGGAAAGTGCGGTGCTCGGCTGGGTGATTTATAAGCGGACAAGAGCCGAATTTGCGGAAAATGACCGGATTTACGCCCTCCACCTCTACCTTCAATACCGTATTTGTGCCACTGTGCAGCCTCAAAAGACGGCAAGAGTCCGCACTCTGATAGGCGGGCAGGACGGATTGAAGGCTGGAGAGGACGTAGGACTCCATGTGGACTATAAGTGCGGAGGGGAATATGGGCAAGGATGGGGATAATGCGGAGAGTCCTGAGGCGAGTATTCGCTTCAGCGCCTGACCCTCTAAAGACACAGCCTCTTTCCCCTGCAGAACTGGCCGTCGTGAAGCAGGCTCAAGAGTTCGAAAAGAGCCTAGAGAAGCAGGACTGGGCCAAGAACTTCGCTTCAGACTCAGACGCTGATAACAGCCAAGTCCCAGAAATCGTCAAGCCGCCCGGCAGTCTCGCCCCTGCCGAGTTCAGTTCCGACGAGGAAATCGTGCCTTTCTTCATAGACGACCTGAAGCAAGTGCAATACGTGTATAAAGCCAGGAACAAGCTGGAATTCGACGCAGAGGGCTGGGCCTGTGTGTATGAGAAGAAGAGGAGGTGGCTGGGATGGGAGAAGTTCAGGTACTGTAGGAGTGTGGCTTGGGGGTACTTCCTGGCGCCGTACTTCTTCCTCAATCACGTCTATTTCGGCAACGCCGCCCCTGTAATCGCCCTCCTCGCACCTTCAATCTTCATGTCCCGCGCTCTGCTAATCGACCGAATTGCTGTGGACAAGGCAGGCACCCGCCTTTCTCTATGGACTCGACGCTTCCACTGGCTGCCGAGTCGCAGGTGGCAAATTGACATTAAGGACTTTGACCAACCGAAAGGAGAGAAATTCGCACTGTGGAGGGCGTATGAGTTCCCGGATGACTTGAAGACTTACGCGGAAACTGCGTCCTTAGAGAAGTACTGCTACATCAAGCAGCTGCCCAATGCCCGCTGGAGCTTCCTCCTGCTGCCCGGCAGGCCAGACCTAGTGAACCGAGAAGTGCTGACGAACGTACTGAACGGAGTCTACATCGACACAGAGGGGGGTGGAAGCGAAGACCTACAGCAGCGCTACGTCGTGTTGGACCGCAAAGACATAAAAAGTGATTAGGAACTACTTGAGCAGTTCAGCGAAAGTAGGATAAGTCCGTAGACTAATACACTGCTGAGGAGACCGGTCCAGACTCCTCGCTTCTGCTTGGAGTTGAGTGCGCAGAGACGGAGCACTGCTAGGACAAATAGACTCAGCAGTACACCATACACAAACCCCCACATGAAGTCCATCCCTGTGCCGTTTCGCAGTATCTAGCTGTGCCTTACCTGCTGCAACTCATACAGTCCCGTCTCCTCCGGACTCAGATTGAAATCCGCAATCTGCCCATTCAGCCACCGGTCCTCATACGAAATCCGGAAAGGCTCCGACTTGGCATTATAGTCCTCATACTTGAGAATACACATCGCGTGGAAGTGAAAGCGCAAAGCCCTTATTTCGTCATGGTTGAAACCTTGCTCCACTAGCTTATCAAGGCCCTTTACTTCGCTGGTTTGCAGGGGGATGGGGGCGCTGGGCGGGTCTTCGTGGGGGTCGGAGATGAAGGCGTGGAGCATGGTTTGGTCCTGCAGCTCTGAGTTGAGAGTACTGAAGAGGGAGAGCTTGTGGTCGTCTAGCATGATTTTCCCTCTGGTGATGAGTCTGACCCTCCTCCCCCGAGCCAACTCCTCCCCAAACAACTACCTACTCCCCACCTTTCGCTTCAACTCCCTCACCGTGTCAGTCTCAATGTTGACGAGCACGGGGCGGACGTCTGAGTCAGTGACCTTGACGAGCAGCTTGATTTCGGTCTCGTTGTAAGTGCTGATCATAGGCAGGTCTGTGGAGCACTTCAGGTTGTGGAAATTTGGAGGCTTGCGAGGGTCGATTTGGAGGGTGGTGGAGCTGTCGTCCTGCACTTCGTTTAGGACTTCTTTCTGCTGCATTTTATCCTTGCGAGAAGGGCAAATACTGCTGTTTTGGCAAAAGGAAGGCTTATACGACCCTTTGGCTGGAATTTCAGCGTGGATTTGGCCTTTGAAGAGTCATTAATCAGTCGAAAACTAGGGAAAGAGACTATTTACTGCTATTGCAGCTAGAGTGAATATAAAAAGTCAGAATACGCGAGAAAAAAACTCGTTGCCGGTTGCTATTTTGCTCGTTTTCAATATTTTTATAGGCAAAGCAGGATATCAAATGGCTTTATATTACTAACTTGCTTAATTTCCGCTGCTTTGCGGGATATTATAAGAGCAATTTGAGAGGTTTTTATTATTACCAGTTCTGATTTTACCCAAATTGGCTTAAATTATTGTGTATTTTCCCTTGGCGACCTTTATAATGGTCTCGTTTTTATTAAGGAAATTGGATATTTGTATTTCTTTTCATACATTTAATTGCAGATTCGGCGCTAATTCTGGTAAATATAGGCTGAAATAGTGAATAATTGCAGCGAAATAGAAGAAAAGCGAATGAAATACACTGAAACCTTATATTCTGACAAAAGTACGCATTTAGACTGAAGTTGAAATTGCAATTTCGACCTAAATTGCCGTAAGATGCAACGAAACATGAATTTATGCCTAAAAACTCACCTCAAATAGCGATTTACGAATGCTCACTATCCAAATTGCAACTCCTCTCACATGTTTTCCAACTTCCACCCAATTTCTAGCAAATATTCAAGGTTTCTCCTCATTTCCCCCTATGTGGGTGTTACAGCAGCGTCATTAGTCTCGAATTCCTATTGCAAGGCAGGAGTCCATATAGAGACGTTTCCTCGCAATTCCTGCGAACAGAGAAACTGCAGCCGCCCAAGACAGTTAGAAGTCTCTGAACGGACTGCATCTGAGGGCAGTGCCCAGGGATTTGAATGCCTGTGAGAGGGCATCTTTGCCGGCATTGTCCCAGCGGTCAATAATCAATAAGATGGCTAGTCAGAAGTGGAAGCTAGAGTTCTGCCAGTGCACGAAGGAAATCGGCCCCTGCATTCTGATCTGTTGCTGCAACTACCTGGGCGTAGGCCTTGTGCAGTGCTGCGCTTTGAAGAACATCAACAGCACTTCGCCCTCACCGATCGTGGGCTGTCTTGCCTCGTGCTGCTGTGGTTGTCTTGGGGCGGCCTGGGTGCGCCAGGCCATTAGAAGACAAGCAGGCATGGATGAGGACTATTGGACTGACTGCACGGCGTATAACGGTGGATGCATGTGCTGCATGGCAGTGCAGGAGCTGCACCAGTTCAAGCAAGCCGGCACAAGCAAGCCCCCGACCAAGGCTTAAACCCAGGTAGGTTAAATGGACGGCGGTTACGGCCCTATGAACCCCGGCTTCCTTTGGCGTCCTGCCTGCTAGTTAGTTGCTAGGTACAAACTGCCCACGAACTTCCGCTTGGTTGAAATCACTGCTAGGTTGTGTCGCAGGGCAGAGAGGTCCTCAGCCGCCAGTCCCATCAATCGCTCTAAATCCGCCAAATCCACCGGTTTCCCCCCTGCCTTCACGGGCAGTACCAGGGCTCCATCCCCTGTCCACACGACGCTGAGTTCTGAAGAAGCCAGAGCACTTTCTTCACTGGTAGGGTCTCGAACAGGGCTGCTTTGTAGGTCGCAGTAGGTAAAGGCGAAGCACATTTGACTGAGTTCAGGGAGTTGGCCTGCAGGAAGGGCACTCAACTGGGTCATTTGATAAGCTAGAAGTGCGGCTTCGAGTAGGTTGCCGTCGTCTTGCACGATTTGCAGTTCCACTGTGCCTTTCAGCTTTAGGCTGTTGAGAACGCTGGCCAAAGCAGGAGTACTGGCGCCTGTGATCGTGAGTCCTTCCTTCCCCTCCTCCGTCACCGCACAAATGACAGCAGTGTTGCCCAGACGTACCAAGGCAGAAGCAGCCCCTCGCACTCCCAACTGCACTGCCACTTGCCTGGCCTCTGTCAAGGCTCTCCCATCAGGCCTCACTCCCTCCTTCAGGAAGGCTGCATAGTAGTCCTCGGGACAGGCCTTCTGGTACAGCTCCGCTTCCATTACACCTCTAAGTGAACTAGTAAAATGCAAAGGCTCACTCGAGCAGTCGTACTGAAACAATACAGCGAAGACTACGACTTGTCAGTAGGCCCTGCGAATCTGCCTTTACTGCAGCCGAATCAAGTCCTGGTGAGACTGGAATACGCGAGTGTGTCAGCTACGGATATCAGGTTCCTGCAGGGACACTGTCCAGTGGTGCGAGCTTTGCCCGCTGTGCCAGGGTTCGAAGCCAGCGGAACAGTAGTGGAAACCGGCAGTCGACTGAAGAACTGGCGGTTTCAAGGGAAGCGAGTGGGTGTGTTTGCCCTGGATTCAGGCTTGCCGGGAGCCTGGGCGGAGTACGCAGTAGTCCAGTCTCGCCACTGTTTCCTTCTAAACGACACTATCACCTTCGAACAAGCAGCCGGCCTGTTCCAAACCCCACTCACCGTCTGCATGTTCGAAGAAGCCATAGGGAAAGGCAAAGGAGTCATTCAGACTGGAGGCTGCTCCGCAGTGGCAAAGACACTCTTGAGAGTGTGCAACTACAAGGCACTGGCCTGTGTTTGCGTGATTAGCAGTCCTGAGGAAGCTGCGAGTCTCACAGAGCTGGGCGCGAGGTACATTTTGCTCGGCTCTGACCCGGACTTCCAGGCGAAAGCTGCAAGTCTGTGTGCGGAGCTGAAAGTGACAGTGGCGTTTGACTGCCAGGGAGGGGGAGTTGCAGGGCAAGTCTTCAATGCAATGCAGCCTGGAGGAGTGCTGTACACCTACGAAGAGACCAACTCTGTACCAACAATCTCACACATTAGTCCCTCCGCACTCATTTTTGACAAGAAGAAAATCATGGGGTTGAACCTGTTTGTGTGGTTTGAGGGGAAATACGCACTGCAGAAAGTGCAGATTTGCAGTCATATTCAGCAGTACTATTTCATGTACAGACAGGAAGTAGTGGGCGTGTACCCGATCCATGAGGTGCGAAGTGCACTGCAAAGGGCCAGGGAAGTGGGCAGACTTGGGAAGGTTTTGATACAGCTTCGGGAAACTCCAGTGATCAAACTGCCCTCAGAAACAGCCAAAGTGAGTAAAGAAGAGGCGAAAGAGACAATTGAAAGGGACAACCCTGCATTCGAACTCAATAAAGACCTACAAGCAGAGTACTCCTCCGCCTCCAAAGCAGTACGAACAGTTGAAGCCTTGCTAGGCAGTGACGACGTGGAAGAGGTGGAAATCACCGCCCACGACCTTTCCTTGTCCTCCAAACCTTAGTCTTAGCCTAACAATATGAACAGCTGTGAGGAAAATGAGTCTGCTTCGCCTGTGCTGCGGCAGGCGGCCCACTCTCGGGTCCTGGCCACTCGCTTTGGACATGGGGGAGCATTGGCTGAGTTCAGGGCGAGTTCTATGTCGTCTTCGCAGAGTGATCTCTCTCAGGAGCTGAGACGGTTAGGAGTGGGAATGCACTCCCGAAATGCCTCAAAGGAAAGCGAGTTATCCGGCCAAACGAGCTTCAACCTGCGCGACATTTCGAACTCCAAGGACTTCCTGCACCGCCGCACCGCCTCCAAACTACTGACATTCGAGCAAAGCAGCAGCGAAAACTTCGACTTCCCCTCCGCACAAGGGTCCAAGGCCAGCATACTGGTCCACAGCGCTACACAGTCCTACTCCCACCTGTTGGGTTCGTTGCAAAGACTGGAGCAGGACAGTAAGGAGGGGTCCATGGCACTCATTAGTGAGTTCCCCTCGAGTCTATGCGAGGACTCGAGGCCGGAAAGCTACAGGTCAGTGGCAGGCGGGGAGGGGAAAGAGGGCTCAACGATCCTTTCCAACCTTAGCAGTGACTCCAGCAGGGCTCAAAACCGCGAGGAGGACTTTGGAACTGCGGTCTATATCAGTGCGGCGGATGTGCCGCTGCGAGAAGCGCTGGAAATCAACCTGTTTGATGGGGAACTCAAGTCGAGTGTGCCTGAAGGCGAGTTGCCGCTGCCCCGGAAGGTCTACTGTCCTGATTGCGACGCTGAAGTAGTGCCTATATTGTCCTTCCAACCCTGCACGGAGACCTGGTGGGAGCGCCTGCTACACATTGGACAAACGATGAAGTGCTGTCATGACGCTCGTCCGCCACACGAAGACGTGGTTCATATCTGTCGCAAGTGTGCGAAAGAACTACACAGGTCCCAAGCTCGCTAGCACTAGTCCTTTTCTGCTCTTCTGGAGGGGTGTCGTTTCGGACTGTGGGGCTCTGTCAGCTTCCGTTCGCTGCGCTTGATGCAGAGGCCGGAGTACCGGCGGATCGGCTGCGCATGAAATTGTAGTGATTTGCGCAATTGCCGCAGTCTCTCTTCCTCCCGGCTGGCTTTGGCCACTTCGTCTTCTCTCCTCATTTGCTTGAGTTCCCCCACTCTCCTGCGCACTTCCCCGTCCTCTTTGCCTCGCTTTCCAGGCCCTTTGGCTGCTTCCAGCACTGGCGTCAGTGAGAAAGTCCTGGCTTTCGCCCTTATTTCCTTCTTCGTAGGCACTGAAAGTGACCTAGTGGGTCTCAGGGACGGCCGATAGACCTTGACTCGCTTGATGAAAGGCAGCGAGTCGCTGAGTTTCCGCTTCAAAGACATATTTAAAGGAAGTCGGGAGAGCTATTCCCGCTCAAAGCGTCACTCGATTAAGCTGCTTAAAGGCGAAATCGTGGGGCTGGTACCTGACGCTGACTTCAATAGTGTTCAGGTCCTGCTGGTACGTGGCGAGGTGTAGAAACGAGGCCTGGAACAGGACATAACCCACTAGTTTCCGCAGTAAGGACCAGTAGTCGCTGCGGCTTCCCAGCAGCATGAAGTACCCCACTGTGAGCACTACTTGCACGAGTAAGGTCCAGTGGCGGAGACAGCTCCAGGGGGAGGGCTGGGAGGTGACTTCTTGCTTGTGGAGGAGGGACTGGAGGGAGGAGGAGCTGAGGGCGTGTATGCAGGCGAGCAGGAAGTAGGCTGAAAGGAGGAGTTGCTCTTGAGTGAGGAGCCAGGCTTTGGGGAAGTCAGTGGCTTCGGAGGGAGTGAGGGCGAATAGCAGCAGGACGAGAAGTGACATTAGCCCACTAATCAAAGCCATCCACCCCCACATCTGCGCATTGAAGTTCCTAACCCTGCTCCCTAAGGACTCATACACAGTAAACAGCGTCGTCGCTCCAAAGCCACACGCTAGGAACATACAGCACTGTCTAGTCCTCACCTGGAACACATACGGCCTCAGGAAGGGCAGCTTCCCTAGCTCTGGCAGGCAGGTCGCAGGCTTGTCTAGCAGGCAGTAGGACCCTAGCGTTAGCATGGAGCCGAGGGAGGCGAAAAAGAGGAAGAAGAGAGGGTAGCTGGGGGAGGACTTGGGAGAGGGGGAGGAGGCAGGGGGTTTGAGTAGGGTGGAGTATTCTTCCTCGAAGCCTCCAGTGCACTTCATGTATATATGGCGTTTCGGGGGTTGGGAAAGGCCTTTTTGGGTTAAGAGAGAAGGGGGTGGGTCAAAATACGTTACTGGGTGGAAATGAAAGTGTGGAGTTCTGGCCTTATACAGGCATCGCTAACTCTACTTCCTCAGTAAAGCGCCCTATTCTATCGATTTATCCCTCCAAGCTTTTAGGTCTCTCCAGGCTTTCTGCGACTTTACAGAGGTAACAGTTCCCCTGCCTAGCATCCACTTCCCATTTCCTAATAATGTCCCTCATTACCATCTCTCTGTGGCGCTGGTGCTGCTGGTGGCAGAAGCCGCCCAACAGAGATGCAGGCGACTCCCCAGACTCCCCCCCATCTAAAGGAGTACCGCAGTATCAGACCGAGACTATAGTGTACGTTGCAGCCTCTACCAACCCTGTGTCTGCAGACAAGGAAGAGGCTATACAGGTTCGCTTCACTGGGGAGTTCTTTCCTGAGGAGGACAGTTGGGAACGGCCGGAAACAGCGCAGATTGCGGAGAGCGGGTACAGGTATGAGTCAGGGTGTGTATACAAAGGAGAGTGGAGGGATGGGAAGAGACACGGCTACGGAGAAATGGTATGGACGGAAACTAGGGGCTACAAGGGACTTTGGGCGCAGGGATGGCCACAGGGAGAGGGCACTGCTCAGCTCAATGCCGAGCTCAGCTTCTCAGGACATTGGACACAGCGGAATTACACTGGCTCGGAGCAGTTGCCGCTGATACCCTCCTTTCCGCAGTGGCTGTCTGCAGTGGACGATGGCTACAGTACTCTTTAACCAGTCTGGCTGTGGTACCAAAGCCGCAGAAACACCTGGCCACAGCCCGCCACTCCCTCCCAAGTCCCACTCCCACTCCTTCGAGACCAAGTCAGCCACATGACCCAGGTCATGACTCAGTGCTTTTCCACCCTGCCTGCAGCTACTACCCACGCAGGCGGCCTTCTGAAGCGAACTGAGGGCGTGAAGCGGTACCTGGGAACGCATAGGGAAGGAGTGCTGGAGGGTGTTGGGGAAGTGCTGTATGGTCCTGGCTGCAAGTACCAGGGGGAGTTGAAGGGGGGGAAGAACCATGGCTTTGGAGTGTACACCTGGCCCAATCGCAAGGTAGCCATCAGCTACTGGGAAGAGGGCTTGATGCACGGACCTGGACTTATCATAGAGCCAAACGGCAAGTCCACATCAGGCCAGTGGGAAGCAGGGAAACTGCGCACTCTTTCCCCTATGTAGCTAATCATATGGACGACGCTTATGGCCAGTCTAGTCGCAGAGTGATTTTTTCCCGCTGTCCCACTGCCATTTCCCCCAGCTCCTCGACCTTCTCAGCCCTGGACCTGCCCCCTAGCTACCTCACAGAACCCAAGGCTGAACACCCGCGGCCTCCCACCCAAGTCCCCAATATCATCAGAGGCAGACACTGCACTTCCAGTCACTTCGCTATGGCGCCTGTGCAGATTGAGAGGCAGGGCGCCTGCAGGGAGTACCTGTTTTCCAACAATGCACTCAATATTGGCTTCCTCCCGGCAGTCAAGCAGAAAGTGGTGTATTTGCGGAAAGTCAGAGGGAGGAGGAAGCGAAGGCAGGAAGAAGCGGAAAGTCCAGTGGAGCTGAAAGCCACTAAAATGCGGATCTTTTCACCTGCGGGCCGAGAGGGAAAAGCCTACAACTCAGTGACTCCCCTCCCTACAGACAGCACTTTCGACGCTTCCCAAAGCCCCACCAAGCCGCTCTACTCCAAAAGCACCAAAATCCACCTCTTCCTTGGGCACAAGGCAATCGCGAACTCGTCATTTTCCATACGGCGGACTCTGCCCTCCCACCGGCGCTACCACAGTGCCCTAGACACCCGCAGTCCTGGAAGTCTAAAATAGAACTAGCGTTAATGTAGTGCTGAAAATGAGCCAAGTGCGCAGAAGTGGACTGGAGCTGCCCTGGCATCCCTACCAAGTCCTATCCTGGGTGGGGACTCTGGCGGAGATAGGCATCAATTTGAGTATTGTGCAGGCGGCCTATACAGGGGCTGAGCAGGTAGTGAGCATATAGGCAGTTTTCCTGGTGCTGTATGTTGGACTGCAGGTGGCAGTAGGGGTTTGTGCGGCTGTGCTCACATTCGGAGACCCGACGGACCCAGTGGTCAAGCTGATCCGCAGAGCGAAGGAAAGGAAGTAGTGCTCAAACAGTGTTCCAGTGGATGAAGAGCGCTTTTCAATGGTTTGCTCGGCCTGCGACACATACGTCAGTCTGACAGCCAAGCACTGTGCTCGCTGCGACCGCTGTGTGGAAAACTTCGACCACCACTGCAAGTGGCTCAACACCTGCATCGGCAAATGCAACTACACCTGGTTCTGTGCACTGCTCGCAGTCACTGGAGCCTGCCAAACTGTGCAGTTCGTATTTGCCCTGCGACTTACTATTCGAGACGACAGAAATGCGCAATTCGGGGTACTGGTAGTGCAAACTGTAGGCTCTGGATTGGTTATTCTGGGTGTTTCCCACCTGATATTGCTGCATTGTTGGCTGAAATGCAAGGGATTAACGACTTTCGAGTGGATTCGAGCCAGGCGAGAGCGGAAATCCCAGGTAAAATCAGCGTCTATCAGAAGGGAAGCAGAACTAAAGTCCCAGGCGCTGAAAGACAAGGGCACTTTCGACAGCTTCGAACAAAGTCTCAAACTTAACGATACTTCCATCGTCCCTCTCACCCAATCCCTGGAGTTAACTAGGGAAAAGCCGGCTTCAGACAGCTAATTGTCTTAATAAAGCAGTTAATTGGCTATTAGGAGGAACTGGATGTACTCGGAACTGACTTGGGGACCTTGCAGCCACGGGTCAGCCAGGATTTGGCTGATTGTAGGGTGGAGGAGAGGGTCGAAACTGACCATTCGAGCGAAAAGGCACAAAAGTCGGTAGATATAGTAGGGTTTCTGTGTCTTTTCACAGCCCAATACAGCTCCGCATGGTCCCTCAGCATCACCCCATTTCCCCGGAAAGGCAGACTCTTGAGTCGCAGGGCATACAGCAGCACTCCCAAAGAGAACACATCCGCAGCCCTGCCACCTCAGGAGCCATACCCCTTAGTCCCGCAGCTCTTTGTAATTCACTGCAAGTCGCCAATATAGCGTGTCTGCTGGAGTGAGCAGGATGTTGTCAGGCTTGAGGTCGAGATGGGCGATGTTGCGGGCGTGCACTTCGTGGAGCGCGGTGGCGATGTCTAGGAAGAGGGTGCGGACTAGATGTTCGTCGTTTGGGTCGAAGGTGGGTAGTTTCACTTGCTGAAGATTGGAGTAGGGCGCATATACCGTTAATAGTATATGTAGCATTGGTGTTTCCCATACTGCAGAGACTAGGAAAGCACTGAGGGCCGCCACCTCTCCTACATCCAGCAGCTTTATCACTACTTCACAGGCGCACACTGTCGTAGGCCAGCCACAGTCTGGTACTCACAGGGAAGACACACTGCAGGCGGTAGTAGTCACTGGGCGCTGTTATCATTACAATGGAGCCAGTTATTGTAGACGTGCATGGAACTAATGTAGAAATAATGGGTGAGAAAATATAGGAGTGCTAATTAGCGATTTTCAGACGAATCTAAAGGAATAAGAAGCATTTCTAGGCCTAAACTGCCCACTAAAAGCCTACTTGCACTACCAGTCTAGAGCCTATAGTCGAGGCAAACCCTGCAGTAGGGCTCCATTATGACTCATTGGCGATTCCAAGTCGTTGCTATTATAAGGTCTTCATATTGGCTCGAAAGCCTTAGAACTGGGAAAGGCAGCTCTGTTTGAGTCCCTTTGATGTCCTTTCTGCCGTTTTGAAGCCACTTTTCTCCACTTTTAGGGAAATTTCCCCAGAAAATCGCTTTTTCCCACTGTTTCAGAGTCTAAAAGGACATTAGAACGCAAAGGGAAAGATTTGACTGAGATAACTAACTAGTTTGCACGTAACCTCCTCTACTGCTTAGCTATAAGGCTGATTTAGAACTATTCGAAGTGCAAAAGCAAGAAAAAGGGGGAAATCAGACTTTATTCGTCGCATCCAATTGCCAAAGTCCACTTTTTCATGATAATTGCAGGCTAAAGGTCCGTTTCGGCCTGCAAAGCTGCCTTTTCTCTCCCACCAAGTTTAGATAATGCAGGGAAATCAGTCCTGTAAGTAGCATAATGCAGGGAAATCAAACTTATAGGCTCTGAAAGGGTGGAAATCGCTATATACAGCGCAATTGCCTACTACAGACAGGCCTGAAATGGCCCTGGGAAAGCCATTGACTATAGAAAGAGGGCTGCTTGCCTGCACTAGAAGGTGAATTTACGCAAAACTACGGGCTGGGAAGAGGGGCTTTTGGGTAGAATTGCAGGCAGAAGCAGTTTCACTTCACTTTCGGGCTGTTTTTCCGCTTTTTCGTCAGCCCGGAGTTCGAGCATTTCAGTCAACTAAATAGGACTAACCATGGGAATAAGGCAGGCCACAGGCCGCCAGTGTGTACGCTTGTGAATAGAAAGCTGGCTGCCCTGGCGAAAGGCCTTTCCACAGTAAGGGAAAGGACACACAAAGGGCTTGGCACCTGTATGGATGTAGAGGTGCTGCTTGTAGTTCTGCTTGGAACTGAGCACTTTGCCACATTCTCCGCAAGGGAAGTGGTTATAGAGAGGGTGGGCGGCTTTGAGGTGACGGCGTACGTTGTATTTGGAGGAGTACACGTGGGTGCAACCAGAGCTCGGGCATTTGTAAGTTCTCCCGTACATTTTATAAGAAAGCCTATCCAAAGCACTGGGCTAAAAGGGGAATTAAGAGTTTCCAGCAGACATTCACTAGCCAGACTCACACCCCAGCAACATACATTTCCCCACTCAAAGTACTATGCTTTCCTTCACTATTCAACTAGCGCTCTACACCCGCCTGTAACTCGCAAATTGGCCAAAGGACTGCAGTATAGAAGCTTCTATGGCAATATCCACTTTGCCGTATTAAACTTCTAACACCCGTGTTCTAGAAGGGTCGAAAATGCATATTTTTTCATACACTCCCCTTCCTAGGGCCGGGACAAAGGCCTGCTCCCTGCCAATGCGCCTCCCTCTAGGGCCTGGGACTACTCAGTACTGCTATTGGAGGTCTAGAAACACTACGCTAGGAGAAAAGCTTGCGGGAGGGAGGAATCAGGTCAGTGAAGAGTCGTCGTTGGTAGTGACTGCGCGGAGATAGGAGCGGAAGGCTGAAATGAGGCTCCCTAGGGCTGACCTGGGTAGACATCGCCTTTAGAGCCGTACTTCGCAGACTGAAGTTCTTGCCCAAGCCTCTGGGAGTGAAGTGTTTGGAGTCCTGTAGAGTGGTTTTGCGGACTGGTGGGGACTTGAGGCCGGGAATTGACTGCTTGTAGGTCTGCATGCGTGGAGATATCTCTAAGATGTGAGCTAATTCGTGGATCACTGAGTCGTCAGTAGTCAATTCCTCGTCCTTCCATCCCTTTTCCGGCCGTCTTCCCAAGGTCTTGCCCAGAGCTTCCTCTTTGTCCCCTCGGTTTACCTGGCCGAACGGCTTCCTTCCCTGTGCAAAGGCCTCCAGCAGTTCACAGTTGACCAGCGTTTCCGCCACTTTCCGCTTTAAAGTAGCTCTGCTGAGTGGCAAGCGCAGAGGACGAGGGTGCACCAGGCCAATGCTATCGCAGGTCAGGGAGGACTCTTGGGAGTGCTGTGGGGAAGGGGGAGTGGGTGGGGCCTGTAGGTCGGAGACTCGAGACTGCATTTCTAGACATTGAAAGGAGCAGACCGTTAGACTGGGAAACAGCGGGACTGGGGAATTCAGGGGAAAGGCCAGTAGAACGATGGGTTTTAGACGAGGTAAGGTACGTGTTATCTGGATATTGCAGTGCAGCTGCCTGACTTAACCCCAGTTCTACCTACTCTCCTGGAGTACAGTGCTCAACTCACTTTTACCTGCGCTTGGCTACAGGACCTTAGTCATGCTAGCATATATCTGTCCCTTGAGACAGGAATAATAATCACTTCATACATCCTCTTCTGCAACTGTCCTAGATACACTGGAGGTCTTTTATGAGAGTTGC
>Ga0247837_1005876_pt1 | contig 17879 bp, 20 predicted proteins | sample LaCtaG_2_FD_187115 | JGI IMG/M metagenome (GOLD analysis project Ga0247837, IMG submission 187115) | Freshwater microbial communities from meromictic Lake La Cruz, Castile-La Mancha, Spain - LaCruzMarch2015_14.5m | ecosystem: Environmental > Aquatic > Freshwater > Lake | place: Spain: Castile-La...
GTCCAACCACGGTTATGTATCTAGCTGGTATGTTTTTGCAGTCATTGACAGCATAATACCTACTGAACAAACCTACTGTGTTTCCAGCGTTATAGCAAAGCACTCCATTCTCTGTGGTAGTACCCAGGTATATCTGCATATCGCGGCTTCTTTCCGTCAAATACGTTGAACATGAGTCCATCTGACCTGGGATATAGGCAATGTTGATTGAATCATAGATTTGTTCCAAGTCAATCTGAAATGTTATACCAACACTGAGTGCAGAAATCAAACCATTGCATTGTTCATATCTCCACAGCCCACCCACAACGAACTGACTGTCACGCTCAGACCCAGCCAAAACAGAATATCCACAGTAACTCTGGCCATTCACCCCACATGATTTGAGTGCATTCTGAGATACTCCATCGTGTGGAGCACAACTGGATGTGTAATAATCCTCATCACACTGAAACTGACATGCCTCATAATAGCTTGCATGTTGTGGCTTGTTTGTGCATACAGAACATTGTGTGTCATGAGTGACAGTGCAAACTCCTGACTGATTGGTTCCAGTTGCACAGGAGCTACAAGGACCGCAGGTGTCTACAGTTAACTGGGAGGTCGCATTTGAAAAGGTTGATGCTGGGCATGGCACCACCGCAGACACCCCAGAGGGACAGAAGCCACCTGCTGCACAGGCAATAGGGACTGAAGCGCCTTCAGCACACATGCTTCCTTCTGGACATATGATTGGCTGCGTGGAACCTACAGCACAGTAATATCCAGGGGTACACACGGTCTGTGACATGGGGGTGCTGCAGAAATGCCCTGATGCACACTGAACCTCAGATGTGGATCCCAGTGGACAGTAGGCACCAATGCTGCATGTGGTTTGTGTCAATGAATCTGGACAGAAGCTGCCAGTGGGACACGTGAACGCAGAAGACGCACCAGCTGGGCACACATTTCCAACACCACATGGAGTTGGAATAGCAGAACCCAATTGACAGAATGAACCTTCAGGGCATGTAGTGCAATTGCCCACGCCAGAGGCATCCTTGAAGGTACCTGCAGCGCATGGAATGCATGGACCGCCATCAGGACCCGTGAAGCCTGCGTTACACGTGCAATCATGCCACCAACTGGACAGCAACAGAGAAGATGAGTTCAGCGGACACGAATTGCGTACTCCAGTCCAACACCATGAGTTGACAGGGCATGCAGCACAGGCCGCATTTTCCACCCCCTCATATCCCCGATCACAATAACAGGCGGTTGAATTTGTGCTTTGTGCAGGTGAGACAGCGTGAGGTGTGCAAGCAGTGATGGAATTTCCACCAACACAGAAGGAATTGGCATCACATTGGACACAGGGACCCCCATTGGGTCCATTGAAGCCTGGATAGCACGTGCATGCAGAGAGGGCACTGGATCCACTTGGCGAGAATGAATTGACTGGGCACATGTTCAAGACGCCACTGGCACAGTAGCCATTCACAGGACAGAGTTGGCACAGGCCTTCTGCCAACTCATAGCCAGGCTTGCAAAAGCAATCAGAAACAGAAGAAGCCCCTATGCTGGATGTGAAGTTGACAGGACAAGAAACAGAGAGATTGCTGTTGCCTCCAGCACAGAAAAAACCTGCTGTACAGACAGGACATGGGCTTGTACCACCCACTGATCCATTGCCAAAATAGCCTGACATGCATAGGCATTGATTCTGATGGGTTGAGAGAATGTCAGATTGGCTATTCGTGGGGCATTGATTGTTGATGCCTGCAGAACACCAGCTGTTTGCTGGACATGAAGTGCAGGCCAGGCCATGGTACCCAGGATCACAGACAAATGGACAGCTTGTTGTGTTGGTGCCTACACCCGTGTATGAGGCGTTATTTGGTAGATTGGTGCATGTGGAGCAGACAGTGTCCAATGTGGCAATGCACTGCCCTGATACATATTGGCCGTTGGCACAGGTTGTGCAAGGGGTAGGGGCTGTGACCCCTGGAAGACAGAATTTACCAGCAGGGCAGGGGAGAACAGACGTGACATTGCTGCAATAGCTGCCTGCAGGACAGGTGATACAGACAGTGTTGACAGTGGCTGTACATGATGTGCTTCTATAGCTGCCAATTGAACAGACAGCACATGCAGAACATACTGAGTCTGCAACGGATGTACAGGAACTTGATTTGTATGTGCTTCCAATCACACAAGTTGAGCAAGTAACACATACATTATCAGATCCTGTAGAACAGATTGTACTTGCAAATTTACCTACAGTACAGTTGACACAACCCATTGGCATCAACACATTAGTGGTATCCCCCCTGAAAGCGTAAATGGCTTGCACTTCCAACGATGAAATAGACTTATTGTATACTCTGATCTCATCCACATATCCCTGAAATAAATTACGTGACTCCCAAGATCGTCCAATGTAACCTGAACCAGGTGGATAATACACACCATTAAAAGTTGTCATTGGACCAAATCTAGTGTTATATACTCCATTCAAATAAACATTTACATAACGTAGAGTATCCAAAGTCATACACATATGGCTCCAAGTACTGTCAGGCCATGCATTTACAACACCAGATCCACCTGGAGAGCCATTATTTGCATACTGAAAATAACCCATTGAGGTTGTCCCAGCTCTTGTCAACATCCATTGATTCACGTGATAAGCACTTGCAATATCAAAGATACTGCAAGAGGTTGGGTTGCCTGTTAGATAAATCCACAAACAGACAGAAAATGTTGATGACAATGTAATTCCAGGCATTGTCATGTACTGTCGGTTGGTATTTACATCTGCAACCCCCCCTGGCTGTGAAATATTTGCCACATTCTGTGTTCCACCATACCATCCAGTCATGGGATTTGAAGGTGAACCAGCAGACCAGGTTACATTTCCAATGTTGGTTAAATCCCCTGTAACATGTGAGATATCTGAGAGTATATTGGATGGGTTGAACGAGTAATAAGCTAACAGACTTGCACCTAGATTATAATAGCCTGAATTGATAGTGCAATTCATTGCCCCAGGTAAAGACCATGAGTTGGCTGGACATGGAATACATGCTGTATTAGATGAGATTGTACAGGCAGCTGCAAAATAAGTCCCAGCAGGACACACAGTGCAGGCAGAGCAGACAGTGTTGGAAGAGGAGTTACAAAAAGATGAGCTATAAGTGCTCCCTGCCACACAGGCTGAGCATGTGCTACAGACAGCATCAGAGTAAGTGCTGCAAGGGGTACTTGGGTAGGTTCCAGCAGTGCAGATGACACACACAGAACATACAACATCATATGTAGCTGAGCAGTCAGCTGACTGATAAGAACCTGCAGAGCAGCTAGAACAAGGCAGTCCCAACACAGAACTGGTAGTATCACCTCTAAAATTGTAGACAGCTTGAACTTCGACCAAAGTCAGTGACTTGTTAAAGATTCTGATCTCATCAATATAACCCCTGAATAATTCAATGCCACTGTTATGAGATCTTCCTATGTATCCATTGCCAGCTGCATAAACATAGCCAGCATATGCAGAATATATAAAAGTTGATGGATTCATAACCCCATTTACATATGGGGTGAATTTAGAGCCACTCATAACAATACACATGTGGTTCCATGCATCTGAAATCCAGCCAGCAAATCCATTTGTTTGACCAGTGGATTCTTTTAGATATGTACAGGCATCAGTGGTCTGTGCTTTTCGCATAAGCATTATATTATGTCCTGTGATACTATTGCCAATATCATACACAGCCCCCCAAAATGGATTCCCCTGAGGAAAGTACCAAGCACAAATCGAAAACACAGGTGGAATTGTAATAGATGGCATGGCCAGATACTGCATCTGACTATTTCCATCAGAAAGGCCACCTGGCTGTGACAAATAGGCAACATGTTGACTCCCAGAAGACCAACTTGTCAAGAGGGCGCTTGATGAGTCAACTTCATGCACAACACTTCCAATATTTGTCAAACCCCCAGTAATTCCAGTGCCATCTGCAAGTATATCTGACGGGTTGAATGAATAATAGGCAATCATGCGGGATCCAACATCATAATACCCTGTGTTGGCAGTGCATGCTGCCCCAGACACAGACCAAAAATTGGCAGGGCACGCAGTGCAGACTGTGTTGGATGTTGTTGTACATGCAGCGCTTGTAAAGTAACCAGCAGGACACATAGTGCATACAGAGCAGACCCTGTTAGACGCGCTGGTGCAAGCGACAGACTGGTAGGACGTGCCAGCCACACAGGACGTGCAAGCACTGCACCCAGTGTTTGCAGTGGGTGTGCAAGCAGTACTAGCATAGCTGCCAGCAGAACAGGTAGTACAGGTAGTGCATACAGTATTGGCAGAGGTGGTACAAGCAGATGACTGGTAGGTGCTGCCAGCTGTACAGGCTGTGCAGGATGTACAGACTGCATCGACCAAGGTAGTGCAGGCACCTGACTGATATGTGGCGCCAGCCACACATGCAGAGCAAGCAGAGCAGACCCTGTTGGACGCGCTGGTGCAAGAGACAGATTCATAGGATGTGCCAGCCACACATGATGTGCAAGCACTGCATGCAGCATTTACAGTGGGTGTGCAAACAGTACTAGCATAGTTGCCAGCAGAACAGGTTGCACAGGCAGTGCAGACAGTATTGGCTGAGGTGGTGCAAGCAGATGACTGGTATGTGCTGCCAGCTGCGCAGGTTGCGCATGATGTACAGACAGTGTCAACCAATGTTGTGCAGGCGCCAGACTGATATGTGCTCCCAGCCAAACAGGAAGAACAGGCATTACAAACAGTATTGGAGTAAGTTGTGCAAGAGGTACTTGTGTAGGTTCCAGTAGTGCAAGTGCTGCATGAAGTGCACAAATTGTCTGTGATGGAAGAGCATACAGTGGATGCATATTTGTCAGCTGCACAAGTCGAACAGGACGCTCCTACATAAGGCATGTTTGTATCACCCCTGAAATTGTAAACAGCTTTGACCCCTGCTGCTGTCAATGATGTATTGAATATCCTGATCTCATCAACATAACCTCTGTACAATTGTTGTCCAGCAATGGATCTCCCAATTACTCCAGCGCCTGAAGCATATGTTATTCCTGGAAATGGTGATGACCGTGGATAATACAGTGATGCCACTCCATTTACGTAATTTTGTACTCTGGTTGAATTCACGGTCATACATAAATGGATCCATGAATCCTCAATCCAGCCATTCAGCATATATGAACCTCCTAAATTGTCCGTATCAACATAAGCATCAGCGTTCAACCTACATATACTCATCCTGTCATAATAAGAATCACGTGCAAAGCCAATGATACTAGACCCGGAACCTGTATTGGTCGGCCGATGCCATAAGCAAATAGAGAAGGTCGATCGAAATGTGATTGCTGGCATTGTAAAGTACTGCCTTAACGGATCTGTATTTGCAAGTGAGCCTGGCTGTGACATGTAGGCAACATTCTGGCTTCCACTCAACCAGCCAGTCAAAGGAGCAGTAGCTGTATCAGCAACAGATGTGACAGCCCCAATATTGGTCAACGCCCCAGTAATCCCAGAGCCATCTGCAAGCATATCCGATGGGTTAAAGGAGTAATAAGCCATCATGCTGGCTCCAACATCATAATATCCTGCGTTGGCAATGCATGCTGCTCCAGGCACTGACCAGAAATTGGCAGGGCATGCAGTGCATGCAGAAGCCCCTGGAGCAATGTAGGTTCCAGCAGCACAAGTCTCGCAGCCAGTTGCGTCTGCATTGACGATTTGTCCAGCAGGGCATTGCATACAGACGGTATTGACTAAAGCAGTACATGCTGATGCAATATAGTTGCCTGCAGAGCATGTGGTGCAGGCAGTGCAAACAACATTTGCCGTTGCATTGCAAGCAGTTGACTGGTAGGTGCTGCCAGTTTTGCACAAGTTGCAATTAAAACATTGCAGCTGGTTAGCGAAACGGGCATACCTTCCAGAAATGCATGGCCGCTGTCCGTTTAGATAACATTCATTACCTGGTGATGATACACATGCTATCGCATCTGTGCAAAAATTCATATACATGCCATCTGAATAATAGAAACATGCATCAAAACTACCACAGACTGCAGGGCAATAACCAATACCCTCACTACATAGTTGATTTCCACATCCATTGTACATACATTCATTAGCGTACCATTTGTTCTCTCCACCAGAACTGCATGCAGGAGGCACAGCTCTGACCACCCCAAAACAAACAACAATCAGCACAAGGGCGCGGATCATGGCAGGGACACCAGCCATAGCTTTTATACGAATTCAATCAAAATGAGTGCACAAGAGAGGAGAATGCACCCAAAAGCCTGCGGCCAAGGCCAGCACAGCTAACATGAGGCACATCAAGCACAGAGGTGCCGACGTGAAGGCTATCCCAAGCGCCAAACTGCACAGACGCACGCGGATCCAATGGCTGCAACAGATTCATAGGAAGAAAGTAGCTGGTGTCACAAGTACAGCTCCCCACAGAGGCAGAGCCTGCAGTGGAGTTTGAATTAGGTGGGCACACAAGGCACGAATTGCTGCTTGCAGCAGCTGGCGTGGATGAGAATGTATTGACACCACATTGCGTGCAAGATGAAGAGGCCTCGGCAGAGAAGGAGCCTGAGCTACACGACTGGCATGTGAAGTGGGTGGTTGCGCCCACCACCGTAGACGAGGTACCAGCAGCACAACTGGTGCAGGTAGAGGCGCCTCCTTCTGCAAATGACCCAGCTTCACATTGAACGACTGACACCTGATTCCCTGTCAGAGACGATACCGCAGACGCAGCTGGGACAGAATTCTCCAAGAGGCTAGGGTTCAAGACTCCTGGCATCAATGGCTGGTCTGAATTCAAAATATCCATGTCTATGACAATCTGAGCACGGGCGACGACGATAATAAGCAGACTGAACAGCTGGAGTGCCTGCATGCCGTCAACACGCAATCCTTTTTATAGGCGCCTGCACTAGATCCTCCGCCTTTTTTGTTCTCTGCATAGAATTTGAAGCTCATCTGCCAATTGGCGTGCACGATCGACCGCCACACAAAGTGTTGTCTGTTCCTTTAGTTCCAAAATGCATATCTCAAGCTCCCCCTTCTGATCCAGCAGCGCTCTCTTTTCAAACTGCAGAGACCCTATTATCCTATCTTTGAGTTTGAGATGCTGCTTCAGCTTTCCAATCTCACCTTCAAACCGATCACATTCATGAATCTTATGTGCCAACCGTGTCTTGATGAATTCAAAGTCTTGTGTTTCATGTTGGTCATCTTCGATTTTAATCGACATGAGGTCTCTTTTATGCTCTGTGCGAGCTCATGAGAGCGATGGCATGCAAAAAAAAAAGATAGATGTGAAATCCCGAATCGATTTCTATATAAGCCACATCAAATATGACCAAATGTCACCAGTATCATACAACATGAGCATTGAAACGCGCCATCAAATCATGGATTTTTACAACAAGATCATAGATGAACAATCTACAGACACAAGAAATCTAAATGCAGCAGAAAAGATTGTGTATTTATTCAATGAAAGCATTAAACACCCAACAGAAACTGATATTCAAGTTGATCAGATATTTCTCAACGACGTGTTGGCAGACATGAGCAGGTTTCAGGCTGAGATGTTGTTCCTTGAAGAGACTGCAGCAGTGCATAAGTTGGTTACTGGCATACTATTGCTCCCGTAGATGCGTAACTTCACATAAGAGAGCCATATTTTCAGCAACCAGAGCAGCATTCTCAGCACGGAGGCGTACAAGTGCATTGCCATCTCGCGCCCGATGGCGCTCTCCATGCCTGGCTTCATTTTCAGTGATTATCAGATCCAAGCTACCCATGACGCGCTTGGTCTGTTCCATGACAAGTCCACTCAATTTGACAATCTTGCGAATGAAACACAATAGCTCCTGATATTTCTTGGATGCAAGCATGTCACTTCGCTCGATGCGCAGCCTGTGCACGTTGAAACAGGCTTTGAAATGCGCGTGCATCACTCGTCCCATCAACGGACTGTGGCGGCGTGCACATCGCAACATCCAATTAACCATCTGAAGGCATGCCTTGCTGTGAGATTGGAGCTTGCGAACCTCGGTTTGCATGAACTGCAGCGTTGCATTGACACGCCCATCGATTGACATGACGAGATTCGGGATTAAATTTTATATATTTTTTTTTAGGTTTCAATACACGTCAACGCCGAAGAAGTTTGACCCGGGCAACAACAATACCCAACAACACAACCAGCAGAATACAGGCAAACTGCAGAGGCGTGTCAAAGCATGCAAATACACATCCATCCCATACAGTTGACTCAAGCGGGTATGCGTTGCCAACAATTTCGTGATGCGTCCAGAAGAGGCGAAAGACAGGGTCAAATTCGTTGACTAATCCAATCAACGCGTCAACTTGAACGACAACATGATCAACGTATTTCAACAGGATGCCAGCCCCTTCTTCTGTTACAATATAACCACGTGTACCAAACCAAGTACACGAGTCACATGTCGCAGCGAGAGACCCGACTGCATTGCTAACCCCACTAGACTCAAACCGACGAGCCTGCAGCATGAGCACAGAGAATTCAGGTACCTCAAGTAACAGCTGAGACACTTTCTGAAGGGAACTATCGTCAATCAACGCATCTTCTTCAAATACATAGACCCGGCCTGATATCATCCGCCATATCTTCACATGACTGAGGAGACAGCCAACCATAGCACGATTCCCGATCTGCATATGCTCACGCCTCCCATGCTTAATCAGAAACCGTGTGTAGAGAGGAAGCTGTGCATCGATACCTGTATTGGCTACAATGACCTGCACACTCTGAAGTGACAGATGCAATGATATGTGTTCAGCCAATGCAGCCCCTCGACGTGCATCGAGTGCAATCACAAACGCATGAGAAGGAGTGTTGGGCGCTCCACATACACATGTCAAGATCAAAACGGATACGCACACACCCAACATGAGTATTTAAACCCATGTGATTTAAATGCAATGAGCTGGCGCCCCAAAAGACAGGCACACCTATCAATACACGAATTCGCAGGAATAGCCGAAAGCAGTAAAAAACCAAACAAAGAACACCACATGACTGACATCCAAATGGCGGCAGAATTGGAAAAGAGGGGTTGGAATGTCAACAAAGATAAAAAATAACCAAGCCAACGGTGTCACTGGTATCTATACGATACAAGTATGACATGAAGAAAGTAATCCCAGTTCTATGCGACATGATCAAAGTGAACCAAGTGATGACCCACATGGATCGAAATAAATCGTACTTCATCGTGCTCAAGGCCAGACATGGGCTTATTGCCATATTCGGGCACACACCCCTAGCAGACGCTTGGTGGAGCAGTGACAACAATTTCAATCAGACTGATGGTGAGATATACACGATACAGAAGCGCAAGGCGCACAACCCACTGGTAATGGAAGAGCTGTTGAAGATTCGTGATCTTGCCAAACGACACAACATTCCTAAAGAGGAGGTTCTACTGATAGAAGAACATCCAACCAATGTGGAAAACATGGCGTTGGTCATACGACAGTCATTTGCAACCGGCTGCACTATACACGACGTAAGTGCCACGCTGCCGTTGCTTTCAAATCGAATTGGCCAGGCACTCACCCAGATACTTGTAGAGGAGATGTGGGTCACATCCAACGAACAGACTGGCGTTGAAGTTTAGTTTGAATGAAGGCGTTGTGCAATCTCAGCGCTCGTCCAATAGGCGCCCAACTGCAGACAGATGCACAGATCGTCCTTCATACCACCCACTTTGCCACTCAGCGCGACTTGATTTTTGCCAAATGTATTGGCAGCCTGCTTGTATTGATAGCTATAAATTTCCAACTGCTCACGCAGCCTTACCAACACAGCTGTTGCATCACGAGACACCACCGTCCTTGCCACATGCACCCGTCGTTCCCTCATCATTGTGTTGAGAATCGTGCTCATGGCATGCTTGGTAGCGTTTGTGGTTAGCACACCAACACGCCCTGCCTTGTGATCAATGAAAAACTCGACACCTGGTATACTTCCAAGCACTCTATGATGATGCTCAGCTTCAAATCCAAGATTCCGTTCAACATATATCTTGACAACCGAAAGCGAGCGATGTAGGTCTCGACGCAAACAAATAATATGCTCAGACACCATACAAAACTGACGGTCTGGTTCTGCAAGACAAAATGTAAAAAGCAACAATACAAAAATAAATAATGCCAACCAACCTTTACACGAAGGGAGAATATCCAAGCCAATGACCTGCCCACAGGACATGATATTTCACATCATATACGGAGGAGACAAGGACATGGCCATCTTTTACATACACCAATCAATGAAGCGACTGGGAGCTGATTGGGAAGAAAAGGAATGGGAGCATGACACCACCAGAGTGCTCTTCTTCCTGATGCTGGAAAAGGACATGGAAATGAAACATGCACTACTCGCTGGTCTGCCTGAGCTTGGTATAGCACCACTACACCCGTTGAAGGCAGAGGCATTTTTCATTCACTTATACGAAGACGTCATCCAACCCTGGCTGAGCAACAGCAACAAAACAACAAACGACTTCATAGACGCAGTAACTAACCACTACCTCGTATCATAGACACACCGTGATCAACCCCTTGACGCGCTGGAATGAGAGCATCGCATAATCAGACTGTGGTCCGCCTGCCGCTGGGTCAATGAATATATATATATCCGCATTCAACTCTGGCTCAGGCGGTGGCTGGCTGAACATGATCTCAATGTCCGCAGGCCGAAACACGCACTGCAGTGAGTCAAATGCGAGACCAGACAGCTCAGATTGGATCAAATCGGGTCTGTCCTGCATGATCACCTTCAGCCGCATATGCCTTTCTCCACTCTGCCAGCGTGGCACAAGATGCAGCATGTGGATGCAGTCAGCCGCCTTGCCCTCATCCTTGCATTTCTCGCAGGCCAGCTGGATTGACAAGCATGTGAACATGCAGTGGCCCGTGTGTTTGTCACGCATTTTCATCAACCGAGTGTAGAAGTTGAACTCGTCCCGGAGCGTGGAGATTCCAATGAAGCACGTGCTCCCAATCGTCATGAGCGGAGCTACCGTCTCGTAGAAGAAGTCGGGGTCCACATACGCCGCCTCCTCTAGGATGATGATGTCACCCCCCGTCCCCTTGGTGGTTCCCACCTGCCAACACACACACCCCCATCAGCATCACACATGCGTAAGAATGGCAATACAATAACACATGACGCGATTGCACCAGCGTTTTTTTTTCGCTGATAAATAGACTTGTTCAATTCTGAAGACCATCTACAATAAACTTCAATCCAAAGACACTCACACTGGCGAATACTAAGCGTCAGCCAACGGTTCAGCTGCCCAACACCATACGCCTGTAGAGAATCAGGTTCCTATCATAGGTACAAGGTGCGCTCTTGTACATCAACATGAACGCAAACAAAGACTCGCTGATCTGATGAATCCATCTAGGCGTCTTGTAGATGGTAGTGTTGAGAGACACAACGCAACCAAGCCGATCTGGATGCAGCTGCAGTTGATAGGTCACCGCCTGCTCCCCTCGTTCATTCAGACACATAACAGTGCTCTCCAATGCACTGCTGGTGTACATACGAACAAACTGGCGTTTGCCCATGATCAGGCATTCCGCACCCACACACACATAATCACCCATTCGGCTGGGACTGCTCGTGTTCTTGATCTCGAATCGCGCTGTCTGCAGCCTCTCAAGCGTATGGATGTGATGCTTTGCATCATCGAATCGAAGCCCAGGCAAATGAAACGAATGATAAAGAGTATGTGGTGGACGCTGGTTGGCCCACGAACACACCATCATGACGTTTGTGAACATACATAACTGCATCACGTCAGCCACATACAACCAAGTATCACGTGGAGACGTTGGCTTTTTTTTACAACTGAGAATTAAGCATAGCAACGAAGTCGCGTGTGAATGCATCCATTCCCAACGCGTCCCACTGACCAGTCCAATCGTCATTCAGCCACAGGCGCAACTCTCCAGCCTGCATCAACCACTCATATGCGTGTTTATTTGTCCAAGGGGGTGTGATATGTTCAAGAGGCACGACGTTGTCCAGATAGCGGAACAACAAGACATCATGGTTGGTCAAAGGCGCGCCGACAGGTCGTTCAATGACATATATGGCAGTGCCAGATAGAATCAGGAACGACCACATCCACTCCAATACATCGTCAGCGTCTTTAGTGGTGTCCTGCATATACAACGTATGCATATTGCTGAGTCGTGTCTCAAACGCATCCTGCATTTCAATATTATAAACAGGTCTTAAATAGACCCATCAGAATATAAAAGGACATTTTACATCACAGAAACACATCCAAATGCCTTTGAACATTACGGTGTTGTGCGAAACGCTTATCAGCAGAGGCACACCGTACCCATTATACGAAGAAGAGCAGACAGTGAACGTGAAGATTGGAGCAGATAAATTTCAAATGCCAAAGACAATGCTGGCGAAATTCAAACGCGAAGGTACATCCCAAACGCAAATCAAAGCAGAGCTGTGTGAATGGAACACAAAAATTATACACCAACGCACCAACGCAAACATGCTGGCACGCAACTGGGCCAAAGAGAATGGCATTTGGATGAACGATGTTCTTGTGCAAGGCGCAATCCCATACATCACGCCGCTCAAACTACCAGAAGAGCTTGCAACCATCCCAATCCCAAGCGACCAACATCGCTGGACGCAAAACTTCAGCAAGCATGCCCGTATTGCCAACGAGAAACGCTCAAACGAGCTCAAATCAATGGCCAGGGACGGCCACTGTCTCATCCGCCCGATCGGCTGTATCGCGAATCTGTAAGCAGATCCAAATGTTTTCATCGATTGATCACGTATCAAATGACGTGTCAAATGAAATGCCACAGACACGAGCAACCGCACCGCACAGGAATACGCGCGCGATACAGCTGTTTTCACACATGGATATTCGAGTCACCAACTTTAATGACAAACACAATACCCATCCCAAAGTTACACATCAGACAGATGGGTGATAACGTAAGCATCTAGCACACACAGCAGCGCCCAAACCTCAGCGTCCAAATCCTCATCGACTGAATCATCAGAATACACGCATGGCATCAAGACCTCGCTCATCAACAAACAATATCCTTCCAGCGACGACAACACCCGCCGAGAGAGGAAGAATAACGAAGCTCGCACCGCATTGCGTCTGATGTGAACACTATCAGACAAGCAGGCAATGTCGTAATAGCGGAGCCCCAGACGATCTGCAAGCACAGGAGGGACAACGATAACCATATCTAACAAACAACTTCGTATGTCTCGTGTGCTTCGTCAAAAAAGAGCGGCAGGGCTGGCTTAAAAATACTAAGACATATGAAACAAAAAAAAAACAATAAAATGGAACTGAACAGGCATAGTCGTGAACTCCATAGATACAGTTCACTGAGCAAGAGACCAGCAAATACACTTACTAGAAATATGAAAATGTCCACAGGCAGACATTCATAATCAAAAATACCCATATACGTGTAATACAAAACAAGCATTGTGCAAACAGAAACAATCTCAGAAACCGCAAGCCCATTAAGACAATCATCAAACTCACGCCATATGAGGCTCAAACCCCACCAACCAAACAGAGGCCAAACAACCAGCTTCAGATGTTCCCAAACCGACTCATTCACGGGTACATACATTGCAATATAAGATACACAACCAACCCATTGATAGACGAAATGCGATGCTGAACCAACACAAGAAACAACAAGCCAACCAATTAATACCGAAGTGGCTTCAACCGTCCATGCCATATTGTCAACCGTCATGACGCATTTAAGTAGTATTTAAGACAGACATCGGACCTGACGGATGCAACAACACAACATCGATTTCAACACAGTGTTACAACAAGTCGCCACGTTTCACACACACATACTCCCTTACTACCAAACCAACTATGGCGCCAACACAGTTACATTCGCACACAGCGCATCAACAGAACAGATACATATCGGAGTGAATATCCAAAGTCAATATGGACTGGTAGTATACATAACACTAGAGCACAAACAAGGTCAATGGTGCGTCAACGGAACACTTGCAGACATGCACAACCCAATTTCATTATTACATCATATGTTAAAACGAGTCCATATAGGAACAATAAAGACATTGGAATTCTTAGAATCACAACGCATAATGAAAGGCTGGCAAATAGCATATGATGAGCGAAATACCATAAAAATAACAGACAGAGGAGCCGAGTGCACCATCAACATACTCCAAACCAACGCCATCACAGATATGGTTATAACGGGGGTGTTTGAAACTGGGACACACAAGACAAGCTTCTCGTCATTAGACGATGTCAAATCGCTGATAGGCGTGACGAATACGCTGATGGACACATCACAGAACTGGGCAGCAAGTGAGCATGTTCAAAGGCCATACTAACAATATATTAAGATCAGGTACTAAACACCAAATGGTAAGTTCATCGAACTTAGATATGACACTGGCTTCTTCTTACATCCCAGCATTTATGTGTCTTGGAAAGTCGCTCATTGCAGCAGGATTGGCCTGGGTTCTCATCCCATTGAACGGACTACCCACATTGGGTGTGCTACTGCTGATAGACAGAATATTCTTGAACAACGACTTCATCATAGATGTAAACACAATGGTAGCCATTGTGACGGCACTACGGCTGACGGCGCATACACGAGAGATCACAAACACAAATACAGCACAGCTGGTGATTGGCCTACTTTGGTCGGCGATGAGCACAATGCAGCTCATACGACCAATCACACGGCCTAAAACAGAGCTTCTGCTGCAAGGAATGATGTTTGTAGCAATCTCATGGACATATCAATCAGCCGAGAATGTCGCATACGTGCTAACGAGGACATTTGCATACGTCATGCTGCTGCTTGGGCATACATACTGGCTGGCGGCGACATCCCTCCAGGACGAGGAACCAATCGCGCTAAATGCCATGCGGTTCAGCCCAGTGATGCTAGGAGACACATCGCTTGCAATGGGAGCCACATTGATTGGTGCGCTGCTAATCATATACAAATACAAATACAAATGGCACCATCGAGATGCCGTGGAGATATCAGATACACACGATACAGAGGCAGCATTGCTTCGAGATGCACTGGCACGCGCCAAAGACAACAGAGCATTATGAGAAGTCTGAAAAAAATAAAAAGACATCCAAGTGACATGCTACAACACAGACGACAGATAAACATGCCACGTAAAGAATGCAAATTCATTGAATGGGAAGCAGAAGACGAAGATGCCAACACAACAGACGAAGACACCAACCAGTCTGCGGACGACGACATAGAATGCGAATTCGACGACTTCATCAATGACGAGACAGAATCCGAGAGCGACGACAATGTCAGGATCAGCAAAAGAGAAAAAATATGTGACCCAGATGAACTTTTGAATCTCCAAGATAGCTCACCGTCGCCAACCAAACGCCGCAGGGTCGTTTCAACAACACCAAGCGACTCAAGCTTCGTCATAGATGATTCAGACGAAGAAATTGAACCAGACGAAACCTAAGACCAAATACCCCATAACAGACGATGCAATATGAGATGCCCGACGTCAATCATACGAGGCCAAACAAGCGCCATGAGAAGAGCATCGGAAGCCACCATATGCGGACACAATTGCGAGATTCCACCAAGCAACACAAAGGCGTAGATGCAAAGAACACATGAAGTCATTTCGTCGCTAGCAAGATACGGCAACACATGCAAAAGCGAATGCAAAGAACACGCAAATGCAATGACAGGATTGTATGCAAACAACATCGCCACCGCCGCCGCATGAACGCATATGCGAAGCACGCCAGAACACGTCTGCTCCACACGGCGAAGCGTGACGCATGACAGATACACCGCCATCAAGGCAGGCCAAGGTACAAGCAAACAATGCCTACAAGGGACATCTACACGTACCAGCACACGCATGAATATCAAAAACAGCACTGGAATCATCACAGACACAACAAATATAATACTAATATAATACAAGATTGCATACAAGCTGATCATACAGCTCATTCAAGAACTCCCGAAACCCCCCGAAGACAACCGACATCAGCATGTCAATACTGTCGACCCGGGTTGATTTGCAAGTCGCAACATCCTGAATCACATCACCATTAACAACACAACTTCGCTCAAATAGATGATCGAATCCTAGGTCACGGAAAGTAAACTTCCATTGAAGTACATTGTCATCAGTTAAAGGAAATAACACAAAGTGAGTCCACAAACCCGTTCTGAAAAAACGCGCTTGTAACACAAGCTGATCACTCTCCCATCGCCTGATCTCTTCAACAACCCAACGAACAGACATGAAAGTTTCACAAGAACATGATATATAAAGCGAGCACGGCAAACAACAACTACAGTTCATGTTGAAATACAGTCAGATATACACCTACTCAAGGGACCTGCGCTCCAACGAACAGCTGCGCACGCAACTAGACACATGGCAAAAATCAAATGATGCACAGACATTCATTTCAAAAATGCAGACAAACATCGCCACATACAACGTGAAAGTTTGCAAAGTCAACCCTATCATCGGCAGAGGGCTCGTGGCTGGTCGTGCCATTCCAAATGGCACACAACTGGGAATCTACTACGGCGAACTCATGACGGTAGAGGAAGTGAAAAACCCACAAGGCGAGTATCTGATGGATTTCCCGCACATGCCGGGCGTTGATAGACTGATTCTCGACGGCGAAGGCAAGATCAAACACGGCAAACTCGACAATTCAAACATTGCATACGTCAATCACAGCTGCAGGAAGTACAACTGTGCAATGGTAACAGTCGGGTCTGTCATCGTGCTCGAAACTGAACGCAGGATCAAAAAAAAAGAACCATTGACTGCCAACTACGACGACGCATACGACAGAGATGAGAAGTATTGGCTTCGGGAAACGTTTGCCGGGCAGGCCAAAGAAACGGAAACACAGAATGTGATGCGCTGCGTTTGCGAGGGATTCCACTGCCCGTTCCGCTGCTACCGCATGATTGACAAAAAATAAACATAGGTGTCAAGTAGACAATATAAAAGATTAGACTTGATACAATTCGATGTTATGGCTGGTGTCCATAATGGTATTGACACAGGCAACCAACGGTTTCCAATGCACAGCCTGTGCAAAAGGCACGGTTATGCTCAAGGAATGCTCCACATCGGCAGACACGGTATGTATGGCATGCCCAGCAGGATTTTACTCAGACGACGGAGTTGGCTGTTACATATCTCCCGCTGGCTCATTTAGTCTCCAAGGAGCAACAAATTATACACTATGTGCAAACGGCACATTCAACGAAAACACAGCAGCATCCAGCTGTCAGCCATGCAGCGTATGCGCAGATAGCAGCAAGGCATCAGCAACATGCACAGCTACAACTGACACATACTGCAGCGACTGTGTGCCATGCGAGCCAAACACGTTCATGACAGGACTTCTAGCAAATACTCCACAATGTAGTCCATGCACACAATGTGGACCAGATACATACGTCATTTCATATTGCAACGGAATCACAGACACAATATGTGGCAAATACACCAACACCACACATGAAAGAACAGAAATACCCACAAACACACAACACACGACTGTCGCCAGAATACAGCACACGACTGTCGCCAACACCACACACGAAAGAACAGAAATACCCACAAACACACAACACACGACTGTCGCCAACACCACACACGAAAGAACAGAAATACCCACAAACACACAACACACGACTGTCG
>Ga0247837_1005880_pt1 | contig 17875 bp, 15 predicted proteins | sample LaCtaG_2_FD_187115 | JGI IMG/M metagenome (GOLD analysis project Ga0247837, IMG submission 187115) | Freshwater microbial communities from meromictic Lake La Cruz, Castile-La Mancha, Spain - LaCruzMarch2015_14.5m | ecosystem: Environmental > Aquatic > Freshwater > Lake | place: Spain: Castile-La...
GCCTTCAGGTGCGTGATGGCCTGGCGGGCAAAGCCCAGCACATGGCCATGCGCAGGCAGGATGAACTCAATGCCCCCGGTATCGCACGCCGCAGCCAACTTGTCCAGCGAGTCCAAATAATCGCCCATGTGGCCGTCGGGCGGGTCGATCACGGTGGTGCTGCCATTAAGAACATGGTCACCCGAAAAAAGCAGGCCATCTTCTTCCAGCACCAGGCACAGATGGTTGGCCGCATGGCCCGGGGTGTGCACCACGCGCAGGGTGTGGGTGATCTCGCCGTCCAAGCTCAGGCCTTGCAACACCAGTTTCTCGCCATCGATCAGCTCGCGATCCGGCGTGAAGCGGCTGTTGGCGCGAGAGGTAGGCTTGGAGGCCAGACCCAGGATGGGCGGCGTGTTCGTGCACATCGCCTGCAAGGGTGCTGCGCCGGGTGAATGGTCCGGGTGAGAGTGGGTGCACACAATAGCTTTGATCTGCCCGCCTGCCGCACGCCACATCCGCTGCAGATGGTCGATGTCCGCCGGGCCGGGGTCGATGGCGATGTAGCCGGTGTTCGGGTCTCCCACCAAGTAGCTGTTGGTGCCGGGGCCGGTCATCATGCCGGGGTTGGGGGCCGTGAGGCGCTGCACGTTCTTGAGCAGGGGCACCGGCTGGTCGGTTTGCCAGTCCAGGTGGTGGTGGATTTGCCCGTCGGGGGTGACCAGGGCCAACTCGCCGAACGGGGCTTCGTGCTCCATGTAGCGCGCTTCGTTGCCCGCCAGCCTGCCCGCGCGCGGGCAACTGGTCCACAGCGGTTCGTCGTTCACCGCGCAGGCTTGCAACACCGCGTCGACTGTGGCAAAGGCTTTCAGGCGCTCCAGCGTGCGGATGGTCGGGAAGATGATGAAGAATTGCCCTGCTGCATGGCGCTCCAGCGCGTCTTGTGGACGCACCCAGACAGGTTCAAACTGCTCGGATTCGTCGGCCACCGGAATTTGGCCTTCAGGCATGCGCGCCACCAGAAAAGGCACGTCAAAGCGGCGAGGCAGGTCGCGGTCGGTGATCCAGTGGGCCAGCACGAACACCTGATCGGCGGCCAGTGTCAGGCCGCGGGCCTGGCATTGGGCGGCAAAAGGGGCTTTTCGGTCGATCTGGGCAATGTCAGCGTTGTCAGCCCAGCGCCCTTTGACATGGCGGGCGAACAAAATGCCCAGCTCCTCAAAGCTCTCGCGGATGGCGGCAATCGCTTGGGTCAGGTGCAAGTCGCTTTGTTTGGGGCGGCGCTGCGCCATGCCGTGGGCCTGAGCATCGGCGGCGTCAATGCCCCCGCCAGGGAACACGTAGGCGCCGGGTGCAAAGCTGGCCGTCATGGAGCGTCGGGTCATCAGGACTTCGAGCCCGCCAGGGCCGTCGCGCAAAAGCAGCACGGTGGCTGCGGGGCGCAGGGGGGCGGGTTCGCGTTGGGGGTAAAGGAGTTGGGATGTGCGTGCCATGCCCCATTATCAGGCGGCTTGAACTTCATCCAAGGGCGATAATCCCGCTCATGCAAATTCGCTTTACCAAGATGCAAGGCGCGGGCAACGATTTTGTCGTGCTCGACGAGACGCAAGCCCGCTTGGGCCTGAGCACGGCCCAGTACTGTTTTTTGGCCGACCGCCACTTCGGTGTTGGGGCCGATCAGATCCTCAGCGTGCGACCCTCGCCCGCACCCGGGCTGGACTTTGAATACGTGATCCACAACGCCGACGGGGGCGAGGTGGAGCACTGCGGCAACGGGGCACGTTGCTTTGTGCGCTATGTGCGAGACAAGGGCCTGACCGACAAAACCACCGTTCGTGTGAAGGTACAGCAAGGCGAGATCGAGCTGACCATGAACCCCGATGGCCGTGTGACGGTGAACATGGGCGCGCCCATTTTTGATAGGGAACGCGTGCCTTTTAATCCCGTGGGCCTCATCAGTGACCAGGTCAACGGCTGGCCGGTGTTTGACTTGGCGCTGGGCGATCTGGGCATTGCCCCTTCCACTGCACGGGTGGGCGTTGTCTCGATGGGCAACCCGCACGCGGTGCAGCGCGTGGACGATGTGGACACTTTCCCGGTGCTGGCCCAGGGCCCTTTGATTGAAAACCACCCGGCTTTTCCAAAACGTGTGAATGCGGGTTTCATGCAAATCGTCTCGCGCAGTCAAATCAAATTGCGTGTGTTCGAGCGGGGCACAGGCGAAACCCTGGCTTGCGGCACGGGCGCATGTGCAGCCGTGGTGGTGGGCATCCGCCAAGGCTGGCTGGATCCCCGTGTGGATGTACAAACCCAAGGCGGCCCACTGACGATTGAATGGGCTGGACAGCCCGAAAGTCCGGTCCTGATGACCGGGCCCGCCACTTCTGTGTTCGAGGGCAGCATCGACGTGCCTGACTCTCTTTGACCTTTTGAATTTCTGGAGCCTCCCATGACGACGCCTGAACCCATGAGTCCGATCACCGAAGACGACATTGCCGATTATTTGGTGAATACGCCTGATTTTTTTGAGCGCCATGCCTCGCTGTTGGCCACGGTGCAGCTCACCCACCCGCAAAGCCACCGCACCGTGGGCTTGCAGGAGCGCCAAGCCCAAATGCTGCGCGACAAAATCAAGGGCCTGGAGCACCGCATCATGGACATGATGCGGCACGGCAACGAAAACATGGTGTTGACCGACAAGCTGCACCGTTGGTCGTGCGAGTTGCTTGTCACGCCCCACGACCAATTGGCCGACTCGGCGGTGGACAACATCCGTGATCTGTTTCAGGTGCCACAGGTCGCTTTGCGTTTGTGGTCGCTGCAGGGTGTACACGCCCAAGCGGCTTACGCGCAGGGTGTGACCGAAGCGATGCAGGAGCTTGCCACATCACTGGACAGACCTATCGTTGGGCCGAACTCAGGCTACGAAGCAGTGCAGTGGTTGGCAGAACCCACGCAGGCGGCTTCTTTGGCGCTGCTGGCTTTGCGTGCGGCACCGGGTCAACCCGCTTTTGGCCTGCTGGTGCTGGCCTCACCTGACGCCCAGCGCTTTAACAATCAGATGGGCACCGATTTGCTGGAGCGTCTGGCCGAGCTGGCGGGTGCAGCTTTGTCGGTGCTGCAAAAGTCGCAGGCTTAAATGATGTCGGATGCGGCCATGACCGGTGCGCAGGCCACCGACCCGCTGGTCACCCGGTATCTGGAGCATGTGCGCTTTGAAAAGCGCTTGGCCGAACGCACCTGCACCCTGTACCAGCTGGATTTGATACGCCTGGCCGAGATGGCGGCGGCATCCCAAGTGCCCTTGCTGCAGGTGCAAAGCGCCCATGTGCGCCGCTGGGTAGCGCAAATGCACAGCGCCGGGCGCAGCGGACGCGGCATTGCACTCATCTTGTCAGGTTGGCGCGGTTTCTACACTTGGCTGGGGCGCGAGGGACTGATCCCGCACAACCCAGTGGCCGATGTGCGGGCCCCGCGTGTGGCCAAACCCTTGCCCAAAGCGCTGGGCGTGGACGAAGCGGTGCAGCTGGCCGAGCACCAAGAAGACAACGACGATCCTTGGCTGGAAGCCCGCGACGCGGCCATGGTCGAACTGCTGTACGGCTGCGGCCTGCGCATTGCCGAGTTGACCGGACTGGATGTGGTGGCCAGCACCGAGGCGGCGCGTGCCGGGCGCGGATGGATCGACATTCCCAACGCCGAAGTTCAGGTGCAAGGCAAAGGCAACAAGCGCCGCACGGTGCCTTTGGGGCGTGCGGCCATCGAGGCGCTGACGCACTGGCTGGCCGTGCGCCCACAATTGACGGGCATGCTGACACAGCCACCCAGGACGTCCACGGGCGCGTCCAGTCTGGCACTGGCGCTGTTTCCTGGACAGCACGGCACGCGACTGACACCACGCGGAGTGGCCCAGCGACTCAAGCGCCGCAGTCTGCTGGCGGGCTTGGCCACTCCGGTGCACCCGCACATGCTGCGCCACTCCTTTGCCAGCCATGTGCTGCAGTCCAGCGGCGACTTGCGGGCGGTGCAAGAGCTGTTGGGGCACGCCAACATCAGCACCACCCAGGTCTACACGCGGCTGGATTTTCAGCACCTGGCCAAAACCTACGATGCAGCCCATCCCCGTGCCAAGCGCAAATGAACCCTGTGGCCCGCGTTGCACACGTGCCGTGAGGCCATGACCACCGCGCACGCTTGGCGCTTGAATTCGTCGCTACACTCCCCAACTCTTGCTTTTTTGACCTGCAACGGAACCGCGCCATGTCCCTGATCCCCACCACCATCCTGACCGGCTTTTTGGGCTCGGGCAAAACCACACTGCTCAAACGCGTGTTGACCGAGGCCCACGGCCAAAAGATCGCCGTGATCGAGAACGAGTTTGGTGAGGAAAACATCGACAGCGACATCCTGGTCTCGGACACTAACGAGCAGATCATCCAGATGAGCAACGGCTGCATTTGCTGCACCATCCGCGAAGACCTGCGCGTGACCTTGCAGCTGTTGGCCGCCAAGCGCCGCAAGGGTTTGCTGAACTTTGACCGCATCGTGATCGAGACCACGGGCCTGGCTGACCCCGGCCCGGTTGCGCAGACTTTTTTCATGGACGACGAGATCGCCGAGACTTATTTGCTCGACTCCATCCTGACCCTGGTGGACGCCAAGCACGCGGCTCAGCAATTGAACGACCGCCAAGAAGCCCGTCGCCAGGTCGGCTTTGCCGACCAGATTTTCATCAGCAAGGCTGACCTGGTTTCGCTGGAAGAACTGGATGCATTGCAGCACCGTCTGAAGCACATGAACCCGCGGGCCCCACAAAAAGTGGTGCATTTCGGTGAGGTGGCGCTGTCCGAGGTGTTCGACCTCAAGGGCTTCAATCTGAACGCCAAGCTCGACATCGACCCGGATTTCCTCAAAGAGGATGACCACGACCACAACCACGATCATGAGCACGGTGAGCATTGCGACCACCCGTCACACCAACATGAACATGCTGATGACCACGAACATGGTGAGCATTGCGACCACCCTTCGCACCAGCACGACGCGGCCCACGGTCAGGGGCACCACCATCACCACGATGACGATGTGAAGAGCTTCGTTTTCCGTTCTGACAAAGCGTTTGATCCGGCCAAATTGGAGGATTTCCTGGGGGCCATCGTCAACATTTACGGCCCGCGCATGCTGCGCTACAAAGGCGTGTTGAACATGCGAGGCACCGAGCGCAAAGTGATTTTTCAGGGCGTGCACCAGCTCATGGGCAGCGATTTGGGACCGATGTGGGCCGATGGCGAAGCCAAAATGAGCAAAATGGTGTTCATTGGCATCGATTTACCCAAGGACATCTTGTTGCAAGGACTGGAGCAATGTTTGGTCTGACGGGGCGCGCCATGGGAGGGTAGCTTGTCGTGCTTTTGTGGCGATCAGGTCTTTAATCCGTACCAAGACAAATTTTGACGCATCTAGTCGCTACAATCGCGCGCCGATGGCAACGCCTTTTGGCGAAGCTGGCGAACCCCAAAAGGTCTATAACAAGGGTTTGAAAAGCACATGAACAGGTTTCCGGTCGGCTGCGCAGGGACAGTCGGTCAGAACTCTGCCTTTTGACACGGCTAGGAGACAAGACGTGAAGACCTCGAAAAAAGCAAAGCCCCTTGGCAAATCCGTCGTGGCCAAAAAAGCCGCTGCCCCAGTAGCCAAGGCCAAAGTATTGATGGTCAAAGCAGCAGTTAAAACAGCTGCAAAGGTCAAAATAACCCCTGCAAAGGCCAAGGCAGCGCCTGCCAAGGCCAAAGTCTTGATTGCCAAAGCGGCAGGCAAAACAACTGCAAAGCCAAAGGCAGCGCCTGCAAAGGCCAAGTCAACTCCAAAACCGGCCGTGCCAGCCAAGGCAGCGGTGGCCAAAACCGCAGCGGTGACATCTGCTGCAGCCAAGGCCACTGGAAAAGCCAGTCCTAACCAATCGTCTGCTGTCACCAAGGCTGTTGCGACAGCCCAGACCCCCAAAGCGAAAAACATGAGCGTTACCAAAGTGGAAACTGTCACCCCCCCCGTCGAATCAAAACCTGCCAACACCCCACCTGCACCCGAGCAATTTGTTCGCGCCGCTCGGCCATCTGCCCGTTTGGCCCAAATTACCGTGCCCTCTTTGCCGCCAGCGGTGGCATCCACGGCGGCCAAGTCCAGTTTCTTGCCCAGTGCTGCGCCTGCGGTCGTCCCTGTTCCTTTTGCTCCCGTCAAGAAAGACCCCAAACTGGCCAACAACTGGAAGACCAAAAAAGTAGATGAACTGACGGATGCTGAGATCCTCGCCATGTCAGACGATGAGTACATGAACGATAAACAGATGGCGTACTACCGCCTGAAGCTGACCCGACTCAAGCAAGATATTTTGACCAGTGCAGGTCAAACCACCGAGCACCTGCGAGAAGACACGGTGGTGGTGCCCGACCCGGCTGACCGAGCCACCATTGAGGAAGAGCACGCCTTGGAGCTGCGAACGCGCGACCGCGAGCGCAAGCTGCTCAAAAAAATTGAGCAATCCATACAACGCATCGATGCGGGCGATTACGGTTTTTGCGATGAAACCGGTGAGGCCATCGGTGTCGGCCGCTTGTTAGCCCGCCCCACGGCCACTTTGTCGCTGGAAGCTCAACAGAGGCGCGAACTCAAGCAAAAAATGTTCGGCGATTGAGCTCGCCCTGGCCTGTATCAAGAAAGAAACCCCTCTCTAGGGGTTTTTTTTATGGGTGCGCCGTCGAAGTTGGGTGGAATTTTGAATTAACTGTTTTTGAAATTTTTCACTGTATTGTGACTTGAGGTATTACTTGCAATGTGACTTGTAAGTGTCTAATTATTAAAGAAAATACGCTTTTCGCAAGATTTAAAGTGCGTGCTAAGCCTTTGATTTCATTGAAAAAAATCGATCTTGACCCATGGTCAGCACCTGATTTCCTGATACAGTGCAAAAAAGTGCAATTAAGTGGGAAATAGTGCCGCTGATGTACTTTTTCTACACCAAAGGGTTTTCGCCGTGTTTCAAGGGGCTTCATCGCTGAGTCTGGATGCCAAGGGGCGGCTGTCTGTGCCGACCCGGCACCGTGACGTCTTGAGCGCCACGGCACAGGGCCAGCTCACCATCACCAAGCACCCACATGGTTGCTTGATGGTGTTCCCTCGCCCCGAGTGGGAGAAGTTCCGCGAACGCATTGCCCAGTTGCCCATGTCGGCCCAATGGTGGAAGCGGATTTTCTTGGGCAACGCCATGGACGTCGAGATGGACGGCACGGGGCGCGTGCTGATCTCGCCCGAATTGCGCCAAGCGGCTGGCATTTCCAAAGACACCATGCTGCTGGGTATGGGCAACCATTTCGAGCTCTGGGACAAAACCACTTACGACGCGCAAGAAGCGCAGGCCATGCAAGGCGAAATGCCTGACGTGTTCAAAGACTTTTCTTTCTGAACACCATGACCGACAACGTTTTGACCCACACCACCGTGCTTTTGAACGAAGCCGTGGACGAGTTGATCCAGGCCTCTGCTGGGGCCGATGGCGCGTATGTGGACGCCACTTTTGGCCGGGGAGGGCATTCACGCCTGATTCTTTCCCGTCTGTCGGCGCGCGGTCGATTGCTGGCTTTTGACAAGGACCTCGAAGCCATAGCAGAAGCAGGTCACATCGAGGATGCGCGCTTTTCGATTCGGCACGAGGGCTTTTCCCACCTTGCTGAACTGCCCGAAGGCAGTGTCGACGGTGTGCTGATGGACCTGGGCATCAGCTCTCCCCAGATCGACAGCCCCGAAAGGGGTTTTTCTTTTCGTTTTGACAGCCCGCTCGACATGCGCATGGACACCACGCGCGGACAGAGTGTGGCCGAATGGCTGGCCACGGCAGAGGTGGAACAAATCACGGAGGTGGTACGTGACTATGGCGAAGAACGGTTTGCTTTTCAGATTGCAAAGGCGCTTGTTGCTCGCCGACAGGAACGGGGCCCAATTACAAGCACCTCTGATCTGGCCCAACTCGTGGCTGGCACGGTCAAAACCCGCGAGCCGGGTCAGAACCCTGCAACGCGGACATTTCAGGCTTTTCGGATTTTCATCAATGCCGAACTTGAAGAGCTCGAACAGGCGCTAGAGGGCTGCTTGCGGGTGCTGGCGCCCGGTGGCCGTTTGGTGGTCATCAGTTTTCACTCGCTGGAAGACCGTATCGTCAAGCAGTTCATGGCCAGGCATTCCAAAGAGGTGGTGGACCGGCGTGTGCCCTTTGCCGAACCCGTCAAGATGCGACTCAAAACCCATGGCCGTGTGCGCCCCAGCGAGGGCGAAGTGCGTGGTAACCCGCGCTCGCGCAGCGCCATCATGCGCATGGCCGAGCGCACCGAGGTGCCCGCATGACCCGCGTGAGCTTTCTCTTGCTGGTGGCCACCGTGGTCAGCGCCCTGTGGTTGGTGCACAGCCACTACGAGTCTCGCCGCATTTTCATGGACATGGAGTCTGCACGCAAAGAGGCCAAGCGCATCGAAGTGGACCATGACCGGATGGAAATCGAGCGCCGCGCCCAGGCCACGCCTTTGCGGGTGGAACAAATTGCCCGTCAGCAATTGAACATGCGCACGGCGTCTCCTGCCATCACCCAGTACGTCAATGCCCAGGACGCAGCTGCGGGTAATGCGTCTGTCCCAGCAGCGGGGGGCGCTAAGTGAACCGCAGCCGCAGCGTTCAATTGACTTCCAGTCCTTTGCTGGCCAGCAAGACCCCGGTCTGGCGCAGTAAACTGATTGTGGCTGCGATGGCCTTGGGTTTTTTGGGCCTGGTGGGCCGAGCGGCTCATGTTCAGGTCATCGACAACGACTTTTTCCTGCGCCAAGGTGAGGTGCGTTTTGCCCGCAACCTGGAATTGCCCGCCAATCGCGGGCGCGTGCTCGACCGCAATGGTGTTTTGCTGGCGTCGAGCGTGCCGGCACCCAGCATTTGGGCCAATCCGGAAGAGCTGGAGCGTGACCCGGTCAAGCTGCGCCAATTGGCCCGCTTGCTCGAGATGACGCCTGCCGAACTCGAGCACAAGCTCAAGAACGAAGAAAAAACTTTTGTTTGGCTGCGCCGCCAGATGGACGAACCTGTGGTCAAGGAAATTCGTGCGTTGGGCATCAAAGGTGTTTACGACATCAAGGAGTACAAGCGTCTTTACCCCGAGGGTGAGGCGGCTGCGCACATCGTGGGTTTCACCAATGTGGAAGACCAAGGCCAAGAAGGCGTGGAACTTATTTTTCAGAAGCAGCTGGCCGGTCAGGCCGGTTCGCGCCGTGTGATCAAGGACCGGCTGGGTCGTGTGGTCGAAGCCGTGGGTGAAACCGTGCACCCGGTCGACGGCAAGGACTTGCAGCTGAGCATTGACAGCAAAGTCCAGTTTTACGCTTACCAGACCCTGCGCGACGCAGTCAAGGAGCACAAGGCCAAAGCAGGCAGCGTAGTGGTGCTGGATGCCCAGACTGGCGAAATTCTGGCACTGGCGAATTACCCCAGTTATTCCCCATCGCGGCGCGTCAACCTCAGCGGTGAGCAATTGCGCAACCGGGCCTTGACCGACAGTTTCGAGCCGGGCTCGACCATGAAACCCTTCACTGTGGCCTTGGCCCTGGAGAAAGGTCTGGTCAAGCCCGAGACGATGATCCAGACTGCTCCGGGACGCATCAACATCACAGGCTCGACCATCAGCGACGTGCACACCTACGGCATGCTCACCGTGAACGAGGTGATCCAGAAGTCAAGCAACGTGGGCACCGTGAAGATGGCCATGCAGCTGGAGCCCCGCGAGATGTGGGAGATGTTCACCGAGTTGGGTTTCGGGCAAAAACCCGCCTTGCCGTTTCCTGGCGTGGTCAGCGGTCGGTTGCGGCCTTACAAATCGTGGCGGCCTATAGAGCAAGCCACCATGAGCTATGGCTATGGCGTGTCGGGAAGTTTGTTTCAGATGGCACGGGCTTACACCGTGTTTGCGCGTGACGGCGAGATCGTGCCTGCCACCATGATGAAAGCCGAGCAACAGGTGCAAGGCACGCGTGTGATCAGCGTTGCCAACGCCAAAGCCATGCGCAATATGCTGCAAATGGCAGCAGGGCCCGGCGGCACCGGACAAAAAGCCCAAACCATCGGTTATTCGGTGGGTGGCAAGTCGGGCACGGCCCGCAAGCAAGAAGGCAAGGGATACGCCAGCAAAAAATACCGGGGCTTTTTCGTCGGCATTGCCCCTGTCGAGCAGCCTCGCATCGTGGTGGCTGTGATGATCGATGAACCCTCCAACGGGGTCTACTACGGTGGTGCCGTAGCTGCGCCCGTGTTCAGCCAGACGGTGCAGCAAACCTTGCGCCTGATGGGCGTTCAGCCCGACATGGCGGTCAAGCCCCAGATCGTGGCCAAAGCGGTCGAGGAGTCGTTCTGATGCGCACCCTGCACAGCGCTCAGGAAGCGGCCCACTGGTTGCGCTCGCGCGTGACGGGCGAGTTGCGCACCGACAGCCGACTGGTGCAGGAGGGTGACGGTTTCATTGCCTGGCCGGGTGCAGCCACCGATGGGCGGCGTTACCTGGCACAAGCCTTGGCGCAAGGCGCCAGTGCTTGCTTGGTGGAAGAGGCCGGACACGCACCTTGGCTGGACGTTCTGCAGGACCCCGACCAAGAGAGCCTGGCCTGCATGCCCGACCTGAAGGTGCAAACCGCTTGGGTGGCTGACGCCTACTATGAGCACCCCAGCCACGCCTTGCAGGTGCTGGCGGTCACCGGTACCAATGGCAAAACATCGACGGCCTGGTGGCTGGCGCAGGCGCTGTCTTCGCCCGTGCTGCAACAAGCCTGTGGGCTGGTGGGAACCCTCGGCGCAGGTCGCTTGCCTGACTTGGTCAGCACCGGCATGACCACACCCGACCCGGTGCTGCTGCAGCGCCAGTTCCAGCAGTTCGCGGAGGGCGGCGTGACGCACTGCGCCATCGAAGCATCCTCGATAGGTCTGGCCGAGCACCGCCTGGATGGCACACACATTCGCGTGGCCGTGTTCACCAATTTCACCCAAGACCACCTGGATTACCACGGGGATATGGCCCGCTACTGGTCAGCCAAAGCCGCCTTGTTTGCTTGGCCCGGTTTGCAAGCGGCCGTCATCAACATCGACGATGCCAAAGGTGCTTTGTTATCCAAGCAATTGCAAGACGGCCCGATCGAAGTCTGGACTTGCTCGCGTCGGGGTCCGGCCCGTCTGCAAGCCCGAGCTTTGCCCGGTGGCCAGGGTTTGGCCTTTGATGTGATCGAGGGCGGTACCGTTCAGACCCTTCATACCGGCTTGATTGGCGAGTACAACTTGGACAACCTGCTGGGCGTGATTGGCAGTTTGCGCGCCCTGGGTGTTGACTTGGTGCAAGCGGTGCAAGCCTGTGCCCAGCTGACGGCTGTACCCGGGCGCATGGAGCGCGTGACTTTTGACCTGCCTGATGCCAAGGCCAATCTGGCTTGCCCCTTGGTGATCGTGGACTACGCCCACACGCCCGACGCTATCACCCAGGCCTTGGTTGCGCTGCGTTCGCAGGCGATGCTGCGGGGTGGTCGCCTGTGGTGTGTGCTGGGCTGTGGCGGTGACCGCGATGCCAGCAAGCGCCCCTTGATGGCCGCAGCCGCTGAAGCTGGCGCAGACCAAGTGGTGCTGACCAGCGACAACCCTCGAAGCGAATCGCCTGAGGCCATTGTGGCCGCGATGGTCCAAGGTCTGAGCCGCCCGCAGTCAGTTCGCATTCAACTCGACCGTGCTTTGGCGATTGCCGATGCGGTGGCGCAATCAGCGGCACAAGACGTGGTGCTGGTGACGGGCAAAGGCCACGAAAGCGAGCAGGAGATCCTGGGCGTTCGTCACCCATTTTCGGATGTGGCCCAAGCCCAAACGGCTTTGCAACAACGCGCTTTGCAGCGGATGGGGGTTCAAGCATGAACGTCCCTGAGTCCATGAAACTTGATTTGAATCTCGCCTTAGGCTGGTTGAGCCAGGCCCGTGGCGTGGATGTCCAAGGTGTGGTGGCTGACCGGGTGCACACCGACAGCCGCAGCCTGCAAATGGGTGACCTGTTTGTGGCCTTGCGCGGCGAGCGTTTCGACGGCAACGATTTCATCGCACAGGCCAAGGCGCAGGGCGCCGTGGCCGTGGTGTGCGAGGCCTCGGGTGAAGCCCTGGCGCTGGCGAATGGCTTGCCCGCGCTGGTGGTGCCCGATGCACGCATCGCTTTGGGCGAAATGGCCGCAGGCTGGCGTGCGCAGTTCAGTTTGCCGCTGATCGCCGTGACCGGCAGCAACGGCAAAACCACCGTGACGCAAATGATCGCGTCCATCTTGCGTGCCCATGCAGGGGATGACGCCTTGTCCACCCAGGGCAACCTGAACAACGACATTGGCGTGCCATTGACCTTGTTCAATTTGCGCGCTCACCACCGCATCGCTGTGGTCGAGTTGGGCATGAACCACCCCGGTGAGATCGCCTACTTGGCCCAAATGGCCCGGCCCACTGTGGCCCTGGTCAACAACGCGCAGCGCGAGCACCAAGAATTCATGGGCACGGTCGAGGCTGTGGCGCACGAAAACGGCGCTGTGCTGCAGGCCTTGCCTCCTGAGGGTGTGGCAGTGTTTCCGGCCGACGAAGCATTTACGCCTGTGTGGCAAGGACTGTCAGGCCAGCGTGTGCAGCGGTGCTTTGCCATGACCTCGGCCCCCGATGCCCATGCCCTGGCCGAGGTGTTTGCGGCGGTCGTGGTCTGGCAGTCTGGCGCCTGGCAGTTCACCCTCAAAACGCCCGAGGGCACTGCACCCATTCGCCTGCACATTGCAGGGCGGCACAACGTTAAAAACGCCTTGGCCGCCACGGCCTGCGCACTGGCCGCTGGAGTGCCTTTAGCCGCTGTGGCACAGGGCTTGGTCGCCTTTGAGCCGGTCAACGGCCGCTCGCGTGCGATGGTGTTGCACACCGCCTCAGATGAGATCACCTTGGTCGACGACACCTACAACGCGAACCCCGATTCGGTCCGTGCCGTCATCGACGTGCTGGCCGAACTGCCTGCGCCGCGTTTGTTGGTGCTGGGCGACATGGGCGAGGTGGGCAACCAGGGGCCTGAATTTCATGCCGAGGTCGGCAGCTACGCGGCCGAGTGCGGCATCGAGGTGCTGTACACCCTGGGTGACCTGTGCGTGCACAGCGCGAAAGCATTCGGTTCGGCACGACATTTTGAAGACATGGACAGCCTGTTGGCCAGCGTCACAGCCCATGTGGGCCAGTTCCGCAGCGTGGTCGTCAAAGGTTCGCGCACCATGAAGATGGAGCGCGTGGTCCAGGCCTTGCAGTCAAACAGCACAGCCGATACGAAAAATCACAATAAAAAAGAGGAGCCCCATGCTGCTTAGCCTGGCCCAATGGTTGCAAACTTTGTCTCCCGAGTGGGGCTTTTTGCGTGTTTTTCAATACATCACGTTCCGCGCCGTGATGGCCGCGATGACCGCCTTGCTGATCGGCCTGGCCGCAGGCCCCTGGGTCATCCGCCGCTTGACCTCACTCAAAATTGGTCAGCCCATTCGAGGCTATGGCATGGAGTCCCACCTGTCCAAAAGCGGAACCCCCACCATGGGCGGGGTGCTGATCTTGTTGTCGATCGCCATCTCCACTTTGTTGTGGTTTGACCTGTCCAACCGCTTTGTATGGATCGTGCTGATCGTGACGCTGGGCTTTGGGGCCATTGGATGGGTGGACGACTGGCGCAAAGTGGTCAACAAAGACCCCGAAGGCATGCGTTCTCGCGAGAAGTATTTCTGGCAATCGGTCATCGGTTTGCTGGCTGCGTTGTGTTTGGTGTTCAGCATTTCCGAAAACTCCAACGCGCGGGTGCTGGACTTGTTTGTTCAGTGGGTCATGTCGGGCTTTGAAGTGAGCTTGCCCCTGAAAGCCGGATTGCAGGTGCCCTTCTTCAAAGAGATCACCTACCCGCTGGGCGTGCTGGGCTTTGTGGTCCTGACTTATCTGGTCATTGTGGGTTCCAGCAACGCGGTCAACCTGACCGATGGCCTGGACGGACTGGCCATCATGCCGGTGGTCATGGTGGGCTCGGCGCTGGGTGTGTTTGCCTACGTCACCGGCAGCGCGGTGTATTCCAAGTACCTGTTCTTCCCGCACATTCCGGGTTCGGGCGAGTTGCTGATCTTTTGCGCCGCCATGGCGGGCGCGGGCCTGGCCTTTTTGTGGTTTAACACGCACCCGGCCCAAGTGTTCATGGGTGACGTGGGCGCGCTGGCGCTGGGCGCGGCGCTGGGCACCATCGCGGTCATTGTGCGAGCCGAAATCGTGCTCGCCATCATGGGCGGCATCTTCGTGGTGGAGGCCTTGTCGGTGATGGCGCAGGTGACCTACTTCAAGTACACCAAGAAAAAATACGGCGTGGGCCGACGCGTCCTGAAGATGGCGCCTTTGCACCACCATTTTGAGAAAAGCGGCTGGAAGGAAACGCAAGTGGTCGTGCGTTTCTGGATCATCACCATGTTGCTGTGCCTGGTCGGCTTGTCGACCCTGAAGCTGAGGTAAACCATGCAGCTGCAAGGTCAACACGTTCTGATTCTCGGTTTGGGTGCAACGGGCCTGGCCATGGCCCGTTGGTGCGCGCAGGCCGGTGCCGACGTGACCGTGGCCGACACCCGCGACACGCCGCCCCAGTTGGCCGCTTTGCAGGCCGAGTGGCCTGGTGTGCATTTTGTGGCGGGGCCTTTTGTGGCCAGTCTGGTGGAAGGCACTGCTGTGCGTGCCGTGTTCCGCAGCCCAGGCCTGGCCCCTGACGTGGTCGCCCCGGTGGTGGATGCGGCCCACGCCATGGGCTTGTGGCAAGGCGGTGAGTTGAGTCTTTTTGCAGCAGGTTTGCAGGATTTGAAGGCGCGCTTTGGCTACGCCCCGCAGGTGCTGGCGATCACCGGAACCAACGGCAAGACCACGGTGACATCGCTCACCGGGCAGTTGGTGGCGCGTGCGGGCAAAACCGTGAAAGTGGCGGGCAACATTGGCCCCACCTTGCTCGACACCTTGACCGAGGCCATGGCCCAAGCACAAGCACAAGTCGAACAAGAAGCAGCTGAACGTGTCGCCGCTGAACTTGAAAACCAAGAACGGCACAGTGAGCCGCCATCGGTGACTGCCACCCAAGAAACTGTCACCCCAGCGCAACCGCAGGATGAGCCTTCAAGAGCGGCATCCGAACCAGACGAAACGCTGGACAGCTTAGAGGGCGAGACCGAGGCAGTGCAGCCGCTGCCCGTTCCTCCTGCCGTGTTGGACCCCATGGCCCAGGCGTTGCCTCAGGTCTGGGTGCTGGAGCTGTCGAGCTTCCAACTTGACAGCAGCGAGGGTTTTGAGCCCACGGCTGCCACAGTGCTCAACCTCTCGCAGGACCACCTGGACTGGCACGGCAGCATGGCCGCCTACGCCGCTGCCAAAGCCCGTATTTTTGGTGCGCAGGCCTTGATGGTGCTCAACCGCGAAGACCCGAAGGTCATGGCCATGCGGCCCGAGCCTGTGCGCGTGAAGTTGCAAAAACCTGTTGAGCGTGTTTGCGTGCAATTTGGTGGTGACATGCCTCAACGCCCAGGGGACTTCGGCATTGAAGTGACGCACGGCATGACCTGGTTGGTGCGCGCCTTGGAGGCCGATGAAACCCGCCGCCGCCGCAAGGATGCTAAAGAAGAGCTGCACATCCAGCGCCTGATGCCCGCCGATGCTTTGCGCATCCGAGGGCGGCACAACGCGGTCAATGCGCTCTCGGCTCTTGCACTGGCCAGCAGCGCTGGTTGCGCCCTGGGGCCTATGCTTTACGGCCTGCGCGAATACCTGGGTGAGCCGCACCGTGTCGAGCCGGTGGCGATCATCCATGAAGTGGAATTTTTTGACGACAGCAAGGGCACCAACGTGGGCGCCACCGTGGCCGCCTTGCAAGGCTTGGGTGCAGATCGCCGTGTGGTGATCATTTTGGGTGGTGAAGGCAAGGGCCAGGACTTCACGCCCTTGGCCGAACCCGTCCAACGCTTTGCTCGGGGCGTGGTCTTGATCGGCCGCGATGCGCCTGTCATCCGCCAAGCGCTTCAAGGCACGGACGTGCCAATGCACGACGCCAGCGACATGCATGACGCGGTCGAGCAAGCTGCAGCCATGGCCCGCAGTGGCGATGCGGTCTTGATGTCGCCCGCTTGCGCCAGCTTTGACATGTTTGACAACTACGGCCACCGTGCAGAAGTGTTTTGCCAGGCCGTGGCCCGCGTGGCCGAAGCGGCAGGTGTGGCCATGGAGGGTGGGCGGTGAGACAAGCCATCACGTTCCCACAACGCCTGCAGCAGTCCGCAGCGGGCCTGCTCCACCGCATGACTGGCGGGCTCGTCGGTGGTCGATGGTCCGGTGCACAGGGCTTGCCGGTCAATTTGGGTGACTACGGCATGACTGGTCGGGTCCATGGTCGCCCGGCCCGCATACAAAGCGTGGACCAGGCCTTGGTCTGGGTGGCGGTGGCCTTGCTGCTGTGGGGCATGGTCATGGTGTACTCAGCCTCGATTGCGATGCCGGACAACCCGCGTTTTTCTCGCTATAGCCATACCCATTTCCTCTTTCGCCATGTGATTTCCATGGTGGTGGGCTGCATCATGGCCTTACTGGCCTTTCAGGTGCGAATGGAGACCTGGGAAAAAGCGGCTCGCCCTTTGTTCGTGTTTTCACTGGTGCTGCTGGCGGTGGTGCTGATTCCCTTCATCGGCAAGGGTGTGAATGGCGCACGACGGTGGATTTCACTGGGTGTGATCACATTCCAGCCCTCCGAGTTGGCCAAACTCGCCACCATCATCTATGCCGCCGATTACATGGTGCGCAAGATGGACGTGAAGGAGAAATTTTTCAAAGCCGTGCTCCCCATGGGCGCTGCCGTGGGTCTGGCGGGCGTGTTCTTGCTGGCCGAGCCGGACATGGGCGCGTTCATGGTGATCGCCACCATCGCCATGGGCATCTTGTTCCTGGGCGGTGTGAATGCCCGCATGTTCTTTCTGATCCTGGGGATTTTGATCCTGGCTTTCGTGGTCATGATCGCCGATTCCCCTTGGCGCAGGGAGCGGATTTTTGCCTACCTTGACCCCTTCAGCGCCGAGCATGCTCTGGGCAAGGGCTACCAGCTGACGCACTCGTTGATTGCCATTGGTCGGGGCGAGGTGTGGGGCGTGGGCCTGGGCGGCAGTGTGGAAAAACTGCATTGGTTGCCCGAGGCGCACACCGACTTTTTGTTGGCCGTGATCGGTGAAGAATTTGGCCTGGTGGGCGTGACGCTGGTGATTTGCCTGTTCCTGTGGCTCAGCCGCCGCATCATGGTGATTGGGCGGCAAGCCATTGCACTGGAAAAAGTTTTTTCTGGTCTGGTCGCGCAAGGCGTGGGCATTTGGATCGGCTTTCAGGCCTTCATCAACATCGGCGTGAACCTGGGGGCCTTGCCCACCAAGGGCCTGACCTTGCCGCTGATGAGTTACGGCGGCTCGGCCATCATGATGAACCTGATCGCGATCGCCATCGTCCTGCGCATCGACGCCGAGAACAAACAAATGATGCGGGGAGGGCGGCCATGACGGACACGCGCAAAACCGCCTTGGTGATGGCGGGCGGCACAGGCGGGCACATTTTTCCGGGCTTGGCTGTGGCAGAAGCCTTACGCGAAGCCGGTTGGCGCGTGCATTGGCTGGGTGCGCCAGACAGCATGGAAAGCCAGTTGGTGCCGCCGCGTGGTTTCGCATTCGAGCCCGTGGCTTTTGGTGGCGTGCGCGGCAAGGGCATTCAAACCCTGGCCTTGCTGCCGCTGCGTTTGCTGCGCGCT
>Ga0247837_1005882_pt1 | contig 17863 bp, 15 predicted proteins | sample LaCtaG_2_FD_187115 | JGI IMG/M metagenome (GOLD analysis project Ga0247837, IMG submission 187115) | Freshwater microbial communities from meromictic Lake La Cruz, Castile-La Mancha, Spain - LaCruzMarch2015_14.5m | ecosystem: Environmental > Aquatic > Freshwater > Lake | place: Spain: Castile-La...
CGGATTTCGAGAAGCAGGCAGTAGTCCGTCTCATGCGGTCCAGTCCCTTTTTCAGCAGCATGAAGAACCACCAATTGGTCAACATATCGGACAGACTGCACTCAGTAGGGTTCAAAGCAGGGGAAAAACTGATTTCCAAGGGAGACAAGGCAGACTGTCTGTACCTAATTGTATCCGGAAGGGTGGGTGTATACATAGACTCCGAGAAGTGCGTTGACGAGGTAATTGAGCGAAACGTCATCGGCGAAGCCGCAATTCAAACCCGCTCTCTCCGCACAGCCACCCTAATTGCCCACACCGACGTGAAAACGCTCAAACTGACCTACGAAGACTACGACATCGTAGTGTTCAAAATCAAACTGCAGGACTTCTACGCCGTCACCAACTTCCTGCGGGCCATAGAGTTCTTTTCAGAGTGGAATATCAGCAAACTGTATCGATTGGCCTCGGCTGTGATCGTGAAGCAGTATGAACAGGGGCAAATGCTGTACAATGTCGGCGAAGCGGCGCATGACTTCTTCATTGTGAGGGAAGGGGCAGTGGCTGTAAGTGTGGAAATAGAGCTGGAAAGCCGCAATCGCTGGCCTATAGAGGGCGGCCGGTGGGGCGAGGTCAGTGCCAAAACCTGCTTTCAAAAGACACTGCGAATCTGCAACTCGAAGGACTTTTTCGGCGAGCAGGAACTGATTGAAAGGACTGGCAGGCGGACCAAGGCCATTTGCCAGTCAGAACTGTGCATCCTTTTCCTGCTCAGAGAGGAGCACTTCAGAGATATATTCGGAGACAAAGACCAAAAAGCGCTCTGTGTGAAGTTCAATGGAAGGCCGAATACGGCGCAGTTGCAGGCCTTGTTGAGGACTGAAAAGAGGACTGATCAGCTGAGGATTGAAGCGATGCTGGACGGCTTCGGCACTAACAGTGTCCCTGAGGGCAGGAAAGTCTTCCAAGGCACCCAAAACCCAAAAGTGCTCAAACTCGCCAAAATGCTCGTAGCGGAAAAGAAGGCTGCGAGGAGCCGCCATGTAGTCAGACTGGCGAAGACGCAGAGGGAAGTGGACCACAGGTCTGGGGAGTGGCTGGTGTAGGTGTTAGGGTCCTTAGGCTTGCTTATATACCACCATTGGGCCGGATTTAGGATTAGACTGCTGAAATGTGTGTAAATAGGGGAGATTTCCCGAACGGTATTTGCGTATATATAGCGAAATGAGCACTATTAATACTACGCGAAACATCTAAATATAGCGGGAATAAATGCCTTGGTCCGCCCCCTCCATCCCTCGCATCACCCACTCCACAGCCGACTTCACCAGGGAAAAAGTCACTATTTCCGCCTGACTCGGCTTCCTATGCGTCCCAAACTTGTATATATAGTTTAAACTCGACAGAAGGTGAGGCACTGTTTCTCGGCCTCCCATGTACTTCAGCACACCCAAAGCCAGGCATTTCACAGCCAAATCAGGCCTGGAATTGCTGCTTAATTCGTAGGCTAGGTCGAATTCGCTGAGAGTCAAAGAGGCGAATTCCACCAAAAGCAGCATTTTTTCTCTCGGAGTCATACGAATTGGCAACTGGTCCAGTAGGAATTTACACTGCTGGGCGATTTCAGTATCCGGCTCAAAGCCTAATAAAGCGTACAGCGGCGATATGGCCGTTTGCAGCGATTTCGACTTGCTGTAAAGGCTGATATCCTCCTTTGACGCCCAGGAAGGGAACACATCTCCGTGCAATTTCCTCGTAATATGGTCCTCTAAGCAGGCCATTAACTCGTCTAAAAGGACTTCGTTTATATCGCAATTTTCCACAGTGGAGCGGATTTCGTCCTTTACGATTTCCAAATAGGAGGAAAAACAGCTGCGGACATTTCCGAAGTCGCTTAGACTTTGAGTGGAATTTTGGACCTGGGAAATTCCTGCGAAAACTTGCACGAATTCAGCTATTTTTGCACAAAAATGGCCCTTTTGGTCGGATAAATTAGCAGAAAAGCCGGAAAAACTGCCTTTAAGTCCGCTGTTCTTCATACATTTTTCCCTATTAACAGCCAAACAAGCGTCTCCATCAGCTAACTCATGCACTCTGAGACAAATAGGGACCGAAAGGCCTAGTGCCAATTCCTTCAAATCCCTCAACAGTCCTCTTTGCCGTACGAAATCGCCACTCTCCGCCTTTAACAGTCCCTCAACAGTCCTCGTCCCAAGCATTATGACCTGATTTAGTATCTGATGTGTGCGATTTTTCTCCCTCATTCTCGACGTTTTCTCCACAGTTCTTCGATATAACTTCTCGAAATCGCTATTTTTGTACTCTTCTTCAATACTTGGTAAGTACGCAATCAGGTAATTCGCGACCGTTCTCGCGGAAATGGACTGCTGGATGGAGGCCTTTTTGGACTGGAAAAGGTAGCTTTGGAGCTGGACCTGGGAGATTAGCTCCGGGAGGGGTGCGTTTGCGAGCAAAGTGGGGATTTGTTCGATTGCCGCTAGGAGACGAATAAGCGCCCGAGTGACCTTTTTGACTATATCACTGGAGTTCCCATTGGCCTGAATTCGCCGCTTTTGGACCTTCCCTGTGGCTATTGTATCGGAGTTATCGAGGAAAAAGATGAGAAACGGCACACAGTCGAACTCCCTTTCCAGGCCGATTTCCTGTATCTGCAGCTCTTGCACCTCGAGGAAGCTGTTCCCTGGACCTTGAAAGCACCTCGCAATGTCCTCGGCCGCTAGGTAGAACTGTTCCAAAACTCCCTCTGCGAACTTCTCCCGATTCCCCAGCACCATGTTTATCAGTTCATGTATTGCCGCTAAGGGAAATACACACGCTTGGAAGTGGAAGTTTTCTACTATCGCATTTGACTCAGGCCCTACAGTTCTATGCGAATCCAGCAGGTTTAGTATTGAAAGTTGACTGGGACGGCTTAGGTCGGGAGAGGGGGTTTGAGGGTGGAGAGTGAAGGCTAGTGCTTGGAAGTCGGGGGTGTTTATGATGCGGCGGAGGTGGGTGAGGTAGCGGGTGTGTTGGGATTGAAGGAAGGTATTGACGTGTTTTAGGTCGGGAGAGCCGAATAACTGCCTGGAAAACACGTTTCTGAGGGTAGTTTCGGAGATGCCTAGATTGGTCCGAGAGACGGGAGATAGGGCAGCGATGTGACTCAAGTCCAGCATGTCCAGGTAAAAGTCCCACCCTGGGAAAAGTAAAGTCCCGATCAAGGTGGCGGCTTTCTCCTCAGTCCATTCTGCCCTTGTACAGCTGCTATAAACTGCCTTGCAGATCCAGCGTAGTCCGTATGGCATTTCGTCTATTTTCGAAAATAGCGAATTTAGTACTAGCAAGCACACATTTTCCAGTCTTTCCGATAAATCCATAAGGACTGCATTCACAGATTCGTCGTTTTCCGGGTCTTCCGGCTCTTCAGGAATACTGGCGAATGGGTTAGTTGATATGTCCGTGGAAGAGCCTAAGCCCCGGGTCAGCAGCATTGGCTCGCTGACACGTCTTCGGTAGTTGTTCCCCGGCTTAAGGAACTCTTCCCTGTACGATTTGAGACTTGACGCGATTTTATCAGACGCAAACGCAAGTTCAGTGGGCATGTTGTATATCACTTCCAACAGCGGCCCTTCATACACCCCTCTCCAGTACTGCTCCACAGTCCTCCTCCTCATGTAGCACCGTAGAAACCCGCCCAGCACACTGTCCCCTGCCAACATCCCCCCTGCTTCCAAGTGCTCGCCCAGGTCTATCACATGTCCAATAGCCTGCAGAAGTTCATACTCGTAATTCTCAGGACTCACCACTTCCTCGAAGAATAAGTTTGCGAAGGACTCTATAGCGATTGGCAGGTGGACGGAGTCGCGGGGCCAGAGACGTAGGACAGTTTGGAAGACTTGGGGTTCATTGCGCAGCATGAAGATGAACTCGTTTAGGAAGCGATGGGCGTCGTGGGAGCCGGGACAGAAGACGAACATGGAGTTTTCGCTGAGGGCTGGCTGGGTGGACGGGTGGAGACGAGGCTGCCAGCGGGACTGGACGGAGAGACGGTTGAAGAAGTAGTCTTTGGCTTGGGTTTTCAGAGTTCCTAGGAGGCTCTGAGTGTCGTCTTGGTCTGAGTAAAGCCTACCATGTGAACAGAGCAAATTTGTGATTTTGATGTGTTTCTGTAGCTGTATCCAGTCACAGGCTGAGCAGCTCTGTGCCATTTCCTCTTTTTGCCAAGACGGACGCAGCCAGAGCTGCAAGTGTGGTCGTTTTCCAGATAATGATGGAGAAAAGTCTGTGCGGCCTATGTGGCAGCTCCCCCAGCAGCTTCATCTGCTTCTGCCAGCGAGTTTTTCTATGCAATGCTTGCCTTTCTTCTCATATGCTCAGCACTCCGACCACTCGGCACCAACCAGTTTCCCTCACTTCTCAAGACTTGGTCGGGCGTCTCGTAACTGACCCTACCCCATCCCTTTTCGAAGACCAAGTCCCCACCGAGCGAGCAGCAGACAAGTCCCGAATGCGCAAAGCCCTCGAAAGCGAACTCGAGCGCCTGCACCAATTCCAGCGCTACGCCCTAGACCAGTTGCAAGAAGTGCGCGTCCATTGGCTGGAAGAAATCAACCACGCCACCAGCGAAATCGAAGGAATCGTGAAGACCAAATGTGACACAATCTCTAAGGAACTTATGCAATGTCTTAGTGATTTGGATGAATTCGCGCCTTCTCCGTATGTGGATGAGACCATTGCTTCGCTCACTCACAGTGCAGCGGAAGGACTGTTGGACCTGTCGCTGGACCTGCGGCCTTTGGATTTGAGCACTTTGATCAAACAGTTCTTCAGTCTGTCGCTAGGCTTCAACAAGCCGGTGCAGGAGGAGTACTTGTACAAGTTCTTTGGAGGACAGGGGACTGTCAGCTGCTTCGACCCCAGCACTGAAAAGATCCTGAGCACCTCCAGGACCCAAGAGAAATTCCTGCACAACTCCTGCTGGATCAGCTCCCCAACAGGGGAAATCTACCTAACCGGCGGCAGTCTAATGGGCCGCAGCAAGGACTGCGCCCTCACATTCAACCCCAAGGAAGACTCCATCACCGCCCTGCCAGCCATGAAGACTCCTCGAAGAAGTCACACTTCAGCCTACCTCGGCAGCCGACTATACTCATTCGGAGGGATATACGACGAACAGCAACTTGCTTTGTGTGAAAGTCTGCCCACGAACTCCCCTCACTGGCTGGCTTTACCGCCAATGCAGCACGCCAGAGCCTACCTAGGCAGCACCGTCTACAAGGAAAAGGTGTACTTAGCCGGGGGCAGCGAACTATCGGGCGTGGAAGTGTACACCCCCGCAGTGAATCGCTTCGACTATATGGCTGTGGAGGGACTGGTAGAGGCCTGTTCGCTGGTCGCTTGGGAGAACTCGATAATGGTTTTGCATGGGAATACGCAGGGGGAAGCGCTTGTTTTGGACCCGGAGACGGGGGAGTGCAGGCGGGTTGCGGGGGTGTGTCATGGGAACTCGTGGAGTAACTGTCCGCCTCTGTGCTATAAGGACGTTATTTACACTATTCGCTCAGACAGCGTATTCAAATTCGAAATGAAAACTTCCAAAAGCAGCTTCGTCCTCTGGATCGCTAAATCTGGCAAGAAGAGACGAGAACTAGACGACAATTGATCTGTTTCTAATATATTTAGTGCTAATAGCAGAAAAATCGCTTAGAAAGTGGCTTTTTGGGTGATTTTTTCAGCTTTCGTAGAGAAATATGGATGCAATTGTCGCTTTTTCGATGAATGAAGCCAAAAAAGTGCAGAAATCGCTTCGATTATATGAGGAAAATCCGCTTTTTACCCTAAAAATCCGCCAAATATCGCTAATTCCAGTCGATTTCCTATATTTTTCCCACCCTCGAGCCGCCCTATTTCCCCCGCCTCTAACGGAAATAATAAAATTGAAGTTTTTTGCCAATGCTCAGCCTTGAATTGCAATCCCGTCTTGCCCACTTGCTCCTGCAGGTCGCAGACTTGGAGCGACAGGTGGAAATCACAAGGCAAGTCCTGTGTGAACTCATAGACTTTGAGCCCTATTCCGCCTTCCGAACAATCGACCGCTTCAGCACAGGCGCCCTGACATCCCGCGACATCGAGGAATTCCTCCTCTCCCAAGGCATCCCCTGCTCTGCCTTTGAAAGCTCCAGCCTAGTGAAGCAGTACGACTCCAACAGTGACGGCCGCCTGTCCCTGCCCGAGTTCCACAACTTAGTCCTGCCCGCTGCCAATGCCGCTAGGAGAGATATTGTGCTCACCAGGACGCCGCTGAGTACAGCGACTGCGGAGGTGAGGTATGCGATGGGGAGGTTGATGGAGAGGGAGGTGATTTACCAGAGGGAAGTGAGTCAGTGTAGGAGGGAGTTGGCAGGGCAGAGGGACTTTAACCCCATGGAAGCCTTTAAAGCTGTCAATTACAGGGAAAAAGTGGGAATTGATAAGGAGATGTTGCGGACTTTCCTGCTTAGATGCGGACATAACCCACTTGAGGACGATTTGCACGCAATTATACGGCGACTGGATACAGACGGAGACGAAAAACTGAGTTATTTGGAGTTTTTAGATAGCATTTCAGCCAGGGACCAGAGTTCCGGCCTTGGTATTTCGCCTTTGCCTCAATTCCGCAGTCCAAATCGACGGTCTACACCCCTACGCAGCTCTCCAAGCCCTTCGAAACACTCTCAACCCCGCACTTTCTCACCTCTGAAAGCCGCTTCTTCCCTCCGCCGCAGTTCCCCTCTGCCCAACTCCAGCTTCAAAACCCCGGAAAAGCGCAAATTCGAAGGCTCCTCCCTTGCCAATCGCTCCAGCGCAGGGCGTAGCTTCCCCCGATCAACCAAAGTATCATTTTCCCCACTGCCTGCACAGGAGGAAACAGAGCTAGTGAACACCCTCAAACAGCAGATGGACATGCTTAGAGACTTAGAAGACGCCAAAAGTGGCCTCGTGGACTTGCAGGATTTCAACCTTATAGACGGGTTTCGTGTTTTGGACGTGGAAAATAAGGGGTTTGTGGCCTGTATGGAGCTGGAAGAGGGACTGAGAGTGCTGGGGGTGAGGCCGTTAGGCGATGAGTGCTATTTGCTGATCCGAAGTTACAGCAAATTGAGCGACTCTCGCCTTCGTTTCAGCGACTTTTCCTCCATGCTGACCCCAAAAGACGCCCATTTGGCCTCTGCACTGTCCCAGCGAGAGCCCTACCGCTCCACTCTCAGAGACCCTCGAGACGCCTTCAGCTCCGAGACCCTGCAGCGATTCGCGCAGGTCTTAAGACTGCTGCTAGACTGTGAGTCGCTCTCAGAGCGGCTGCGCCAGCGGCTCAGTCGCAGGCCGGAGTTCAGCAGCTACGACGCTTTCCAAGCAATTGACAGGGACAGGAACGGGTTTATTACGCTGGAGGAACTGAGAGAGGTGATGGAGGAGAAGGGGTGCAAGGTGAGTAGCAGGGATTTGAAGTGCTTGATGGAGAGGTATGATAAGAACAGGGATGGCAGGGTGTCGTATTCGGAGTTCGTGCAGGAAGTTACTCCCAAGTCGCCGAGGAAACATTAGAGTTTAACATGTTTTTCTCTATTAGAATCCGCACCATTGCCTTTCGTTAATTACGTGTTTCCGAAGTTTCTGACCGATCTGCGCTATTTCTCCCCTAAAACTACCTAAATTAAAGCCTAGCTGCGGGTCCCAACTCCACATACCCCTGCAACGCCACCTTCCCTCTCTCCACCGTCTTCATCGCAAACAGCACCAAATTGCCCTCTTTCCACATATCCACAGTGAAAGTTTCTCCAGGAAACACATGCGAAGTGAACCTAGCCTGGGTGCGGACTTACATATATCGTCTTGAAGCGAGTAACATCGTAGTCACACATTTCCTTCAGAACTGCCTTCGCACCGATGCCGTAGGTGCATAGGCCGTGCAGAATGGGTCGGTCGAAGCCGCCCATTTCAGCGAAGTCTTTACTGACGTGTAGGGGGTTTTTGTCGCCGGAGAGACGGTAGAGCAGGGCTTGGCTGGGGAGGACCCGCTGAGTGGTGGTTTTGTCTGGGCTTCGCTTGGGAATGGGAGGGAGTTGGTCCGTCATTATGCCTTTGTCCCCAAATCCGCCTATTCCTCTGATGAATAGCTTGCAGTAAAGGTCGCTTATATGCAAGTTTTCCCCGTCATAGAGTGAAAACCGCTCCACCACCAAAGCGCCTGATGTCTTGTCCGCCACATCCACAATTTCCCCTTTCACCACGAAAGTGCCGGAAGTAGGCACAGGTCGAAGCAGGTCCACTCTCTGTTCTCCGTGCAGCAACATCATAGGGTTGAACTCCGGTAGTCCGGGACAGGCAATCAACATACCGAAGATCATACCTGAGTCTCCCATGGCCACAGGGAAAGTGGGTGCGACTTTGAAGTTCTCAGCGCCTTCGAAGGTGAAGTCCAGCTCCTTCGGATCAAGCGGGTCCGCAGAGAAGCCCAAGCCCAGGGCGTACAGAATCACTCGGTCCGTCGTGTAGGTGACCGTCACAGGCGGCACCTTGAAGCCGCGACAAAGGGCTGGGTTGACCTTGGCAGGCTTCATTATTACTACAACCATAGCGGAGATTGAGGTCTGAGGGAACTGGGACAGGTAGGAGGCTTCGGTTGGCTAAAAACATGGGAGGACGGGCTGGTGTTTGGAATAAAAATGTACCAGGAGATCGAAGGCCAGCGGCCCGTGACGATTTCTCGCAACCACAATGCCAGAGCACGGCCGCCTATCTATCGCTGGACTATGCCGCCTGACTACAACACTGCCTGGAACCAGCAGCGGGCGGTCTACACTGGCCTCTTTGCTGGAGTCGTTGGAGCCACGTACTTCCAAGTCTTCGGACCGGTCTTCGACTTGCTGCGCTTCTACCAGGCGCCCGGAAACTTCAAAGAGCTCTCCATCTTCACCAAGCAAGTAGTGAAAATGGACAACTTCCGCAAAGGCTTCCTCGGCAAACTCGGCTTCTACTCCGCCTACGCCCTCACCTTCGAAACCGCCAGATGGACGATGTGGAAGAACATCACCTGCGGCTACCCCTACTACCGAGACATGGTGAATGTGGCCTTCGTCAAGCACTTCCTCACTGCAGCTGCAGTGGGCGTCCTGACTAGCTGGATCCCTGTGCCCTTCCACAATATCATGGTCCGGTTCAACCAAGACCAGATCCTGCCCAAAGAGTTCGCCCGCGGCTACAGAAGCCCGCTCCACGCAGCCTTCCAAATCGTCAAAAGCGACGGCTTCTACCCACTCGTGCGCAGCGCCGGCCCCCTAATGGCCGAAAGCACTCTCAACACCACTACAATGCTCTACATAACCGACTTCATGAAGGACAAAGCCAGAGTATTGGGAACTCAAGGCTTCGACCACGAAATGACCCCGAATTGGATGACCAAGCCTATATATGTCTTCTTGGGAGCGCTGTCGGGACTGTTTGCAGGCTTTGCTATGCGGTCTTTGCGTGTGGCGGTGGATGAGCACCCGAAGAATATGAAGGGGGAGCTGCTGTTTGGCAGCTATGCGGAGGCTACGTGGCGCGGACTGGGCGACTCGTTCCAAATACACCAGCTGTGGTCCGGCTTCATGCCGTACTTCTTCAAAGCCGGACCTCCCCTAATGGCCACCATTTGGTTCGCGGACTCCATCGGCCTGCTGGACCAAACTGAGTTCGAACCATCCTACGTAGACTAACTAAGTCTAGCCCAGCTTCTATATGCTTGCACAGCGGGCAGAAACTGCTAAATTCGCGAATTTCGAGAAATCGGCGACGAAATAGAGTGAAAATGACAGGAATTTACGCAAAAAGGACACTTTTTGCGTAAATTTCCGCGATTTATACTATTATTATCCTGAATTTCTTATAAATTCCCTGCTTTCCAGGGCAAATCCGGCTCTACGAGTAACTCCAAGGCGAAACTCCCACTTCCTCCTCCATCACAGCCCTCCGCTTACTGCCAATTCGCACACTCAAGCGCTGTTTTCCCACCTTCGCGAGACAGCAAACAGGCCGGTCGGTCAAGGTTTCAGGGATTTGGAGCAGTCTGTAGGGCAGAGTTCTGGCTTTTTGCCGGTCTAGAAGACTGCTGAGGGGCAGATAGTCTAAACTGAGACGAGTGAAGGAGATTTTGGGGGTAGGGAGTGAGGGAAGTGGGGATTTGAAGGGGTGGGGAGATATTCGCGCCTTGGTGCGATACATGCAGTTACCAGTGCCCAAACTGCCCCTCGCAGGCGAATTCCCAGGTCTACCAGCCTGCCTCCTCCCATAGTCCATATTTCTAGAGTAACTACACACTACCTCCGTTGAAATCCAGCATGTACGCCTCAGTGTGGTCAGCCCCGCCCCTGGGCTGCTGGTACCCTGGCCATATGCCTGTGTATTCCCCCCCTCCGAATACGTCTATGTCCAGGCCCAGTGCGCCTTGGGCTGCATCTAGTTCATCCCCACTGGACGAACTGCTGCTTTCGCTGTTATCCGATCCCTCTAAGTGGGCGGGGAGCAGGGCGCTGGCAGCCAGGTCTTCCAACTTCTCATTGACGCTGGCAGGCTTGGGGCCTGCGGGTGCGCTGGGCTTCTTTTTGGTGTGGGGTCTTGGAGGGTTGGCGACAGGGGAAAAGCACTGCTTGACGTACTTCTCCAGGTCGCGGCAGACCTTTGGAGACAGGGTATCGATGTCGAACTCCAACTCAGTGCCTTGGATATTGGCAGGCAGCGAGTCCTTGATGATATTCAGCAGTCCGCGGAGATGCTGCGGCTGCAGAGCCCTGATACTCTGCCCCAAGGCCTTCTTTTCCTGCAAAGTCATTGGCCGATCCGCCTGACTCCCCGAAACTCTCTGCACTTTCGGTCCTTTGATATCCCTAATTTCCTTCTTGAGCGCTTCCACCTGCTTATACAGATTTTCCAAAGCATCGCCCCTGTCCGTCAATAACAACTGCTCGCAGCCTTTGAACAGCGACTCGAAATACGCACTCAGCACGACTGTGGCCTGGTACAGGTCCGTCCCCTGCGCGTTGTACAGAAACGCATTGCTCCACACCTTCCGCACGTCCACGCTGAATTCGTATGCACTGGTGTATTGCCCTGAGTCGAGCTTTGCGGCGATGGTGGAAAGGTCGATGGGTTCGTGCACGATGTCGTGGTAGTCGGGGACTAGCGACACGTCTACAGGCCGGAGGAACGGCTCAGCCAATGGATGTCTCTGTAGTTTATGCAAAATGCCGGACAGCTTCCGATGAGTGTCTGAGAGTGCAGACTTAGGCTCGTCGTCATCGTAGCCAGTAGGCCGTTTGAAGCGGGCTACACGCTTCACAGGAGCTGGAGGAGGGGGAGAAATGTCCTGTTTGAGCACATCGGCCTCGGAACGACGCTGTGTGGAGTGCTTACAGGGTGGGTGTCTTTCGTGTCTTGAGCCTGCAGCTGGAACCCTGCGGGCAGACGTGAGTTCAGGACTTGAAGGTGAGTGCTGCTGAGCTCCATATATGGCTTCGCCGCCATCTATTTGCCCTGTGAACTGCTCCCCAAAATGTTCCCGCGGAACTGACTGCATCTTTTTCATAACGCTAATTTTGGGGTGCAAAAGGCATAAACGCAGGGAAAACCAGCCTACTGCTTCCTCAGACATCGCAAAATCCCATTGCATTTCTCTCCCTTATCCATAACTTCGAAAGTGAATGTATCCTCTGGCAACTCTCTAGTAATACCCTAACTCCCTGTATGCCTTCCCAGCCTAGCGACACAGTCACTCCCCTTCCACATATAAATGGCGATCGTTCTCCTAGGCGACGTCGGCGGAACGAATACTCGCCTACAGCTCTTCCGCTACTCCGTATTCCCCACCCAGTCCGAGTCCGAAGTGCTCCTTGCTGAGGACAAACTGGCCTCCCAGTCCTACCCCTCCCTCCAATCTCTCCTTGAGTACTTCCTGCAAGGCAAGGAAAAGCCGCAATTCGCAGTCATGGGCATAGCCGGCCCTGTGAGCGACAACACCTGCAAACTCACCAATGTAGGCCACTGGCCTGATATTGTGGGCGACCAATTAGCAGTTACCTTCCACATGGACAGATTTCGTCTCATGAACGACTTCGAAGCAGCAGGCTACGGCGTTTTGGAGCTAAAAGCCGCAGACGTCATTAATATCAACGAAGCGCAGGCCAAAGAAGGCAGGCCGAAGGCTGTAATCGGCGCAGGGACTGGTATTGGCGAGTGCATTTTGACAGCTGTCAAGGGGGAATATACAGTCTGGCCTGGAGAAGGCGGCCATTGCGACTTTTTCCCGCATGACGACCTGGAAGTCCAATACGCCCAGTATATACTGTAACCTTTACCCAGCGACCAGGTAAATAGGCCTGATTCTCCCTATGCCCATTTCCGCCCCATTGAGAACATCACGATTGAACTGGCCATTGGCGGCATCGTCCTGCCTCACCTTTACTATTTCCATAGAGAAAAGTTCCCAGAATTGCTGAATCCGGACTTCGATAGAGACTTCGAAGCCTCTAATGTGTCCAAAGAGGACGATGGACGTGGGAAAATGCTGTTTGAGAATGGACTGACTGGCAGAGATGTACTGTGTCAGAAGGGGACGGAGCTGTTTTTGAAGATTCTGGGCTATGAAGCGGGCAACATGGCTGCCAAGACGCTGTGTTATGGAGGGATTTACCTGATGGGCGGGACTGTGCAGGGGAATTTGGAAGGGATTTTGGCGGGTTCGACGCTGAAAACTGCGCTTTATAAGAAGCCTTTACATATCACTAAGATCCTGCAGCAAGTCCCTGTGTACCTGGTCAAGCCAGGCCCCGAAGTCGGCCTGTTAGGCGCCCAGCACTACGCTAGGAAGCTAATCCACTAACTTAGGCCAATATGCAGGAAAGTCCTATCGTTCGCGTGCACCTGGACAACCGCAGTGAGGACAGATACACCTCCATACAGCTCTCAGAGACCAGCACGGCTGAGGAAGTCTGCAAGTCCGCAGTGCTCAAACTCATCGGAAGCGTACAATCTACTCAGAGTGCGGACTTGAAGGACTACGGACTCTTTGTGAGGACGCGGAGTGCGGAAATGAAGATGAAGGAGCGGAAATTCGCAGCTTTTGAGCTGCCAGCGGTTATTTTGGTGAGTGTTTACTCAGAAAGGAGCACCGATTGGACTGGAAATGCGCTTTTGCGTGAAGAATCTATCGAGTCTGCACTCCAGCCCACAGACAGACCAGTCCCCACCCTCCTTCCCTGCCTTTTCCATTCCTGTCAAGGAAGGACCGCTCAAGCTCAGGGGCAAAAGACGCTTTAAAGAGCGCTATTTCGTACTCGCGCATACCCACATGCTGTACGCGCATAGTCAAAAGACGATTTCGCAGCTCAGTGCCGTCATCAGTCTAGAAGACCTCTCCGTGAGCGTAATTTCTCCCCAGCCTGTCAACGAAACCACTTTCGGCAAATTCACCTTCGAACTCATCACTCCCGTCCGCATTTTCATCCTCAAATCCGAGTCCAACGACGAAAAAGCCAAATGGATGCGAGCAATAAACGACCAAATTTCAGCCTTATCAGACGCAAAAGCCTTTAAACTGCTAAATGAGGCTGTTAGAACTGCGGAAGAGGAGAGGGCGGATAGAGATGTGCAGTTGATAGAGAAATGTTCGGATTTCAAGGACTTGATGAGTCTCAAGGAAAGCAGGTGGGAATGACATAGAGACCTGTTTTTCAACTTTCTACCGCTGAAGAAAAGAGAGCTAATCATGCTGATGGAGGAGTACCGACACACTGCGAGCACTGGAGACGTGCCCAAGGCTCTGGCCATGGCGCAAAGTACCCTAACACCTAGAAATCCTCACAGAACTGGTGGACTCTCTGGACCAGCCAACTCCCCTGCTCTCCGCCTCTCTCCTGCCCGAGAAGCTTGCCCTGTTCTTCCACTTCCTCGACCACAGTGCAGACCGTAGCAGTACAGTGCACATAGACACAGAGCGCATGGAGGAGCTGTTTGCGGAGGTGGAGCAGGAAGTGGTCCGAGAGGTGAGAGAAGTGGAGTGTCCGAGAGTCCTGGGAAGTGAGGAGTTTAAGAGGGGAGTGCTGAGACTGCCGGCGAGGAGACTGCTAACGCCCTGGGAAGGCAGGAGGGATAGAGAGGGAAAGGGCAGGAAAAGTCGGTCTTTCTTCCTGTCTGAGAGTAGGTAGGCAGGTAAACAGCAGGCAGTAGACCTTTACTATTATATATTTGCTCCTTTTTACCCACTTACGAACGTTGTTTTCCTCCTTGGATATTGAGGTTCTGGATGCGTGAGTTGGGACTAACTTGGGTCTAACACTGAAGGGAGTAGTTGGCTCTCTGATATAGGAAGAAGCGGAAAAGGGACTTAACTGACAGTGGTAAACTATAGGGTAGTAAAAGCAGATGTACACATCAGATATTTCTGCGAAGTAGCAAAGCTCCAATATAACCTAGAGCGCTTCAAGAAAGGCGGATATGTGGTCTAAGTGTCTAAGTAGGCTAACTAGAGGTTTCGCTGCGGTAGTGGCCAACCACCACTGCATGGTCAATTTCATAGGGCTCGAGGGTTATCATCTCCTGTGGAAGGAAGCCCATACTCTTCAAGATTTCCACCTGTTCCTTGAACACCACCTTCGGCTCCTTCGTCGAATCCACGCAATTCGCCTTTATCGATATCATGAAATGTCCACCGTTCTTCAAGAAGTACTGCGCGTTGATTCCCAAGATCCTCGCCTGGTCCGGCTGAGCCACATCTGCAAAGAGCGCATCCACCATAGGCACGACCATGCGGTAGCGGAGAGGACGCCGGGCGTCGTCCACTATGGGGACTACGTTGATGCGCTTTTTGGCCATGTTCACGAGGTCGCGGCCGGAACGCTGGCTGAATTCGACGGCGTAGACTGTGCCTTCGGGGCCGAGAACGTCAGAGACGTGACTGACAGTAGTCCCAGACGCTGCGCCCAGATACAAAACCTTCGCACCCGGAGCAATGCCGAGTGAGTCCACTCCGCCAAGAATCGCAGCTGCAATTTTGGAGCGGTAGGGGTTCCAAACCCTGTATTCAATCTTCTCTCCCAAAGAGTCCTGTCTAGCCCCTACCTGCACACTGACGAGTTTCTCTTGGTAGACCTTTTCCCCTGGGACCATGCTTTTGGTGACCAGGGCGTCCAGCTGTCCTCGGGCCAGGAACATGCCAGGGAAGCGGTGCGGCTCAAGCCACACCTTCGCCCCCCCTCTCATACCAGGGCCGCTTCTGCCTCCCCTGAAGCCACCTCCCCTACCCCCTCTGCGAGGTGCGCCCCGGAACCCTCTGCCCCTGCCGCGGTCCTGGAACCCTTCAAACTTCACCATTGCAATGGACTAGATAGCGCAGCTGTGCTTAGGATAGCTGACAAGTGCAGCCTTTGCTACTGCTGGACTTGGGGCGCAGCAGGGGGTCTGAGGCCTGGCTCTCTGTGATTTGCTGCAGCACGCTGTGTGGTTCATACGATTTCACCACTTCCGAGGGCGTCTGCGTCGCCTCCAACAAGGACATGTCCGCTTCTAAACGGCGCAGGTCCTGCAGCTTCTCCCGCAGCACTTCCTTCCTCCTCTCCTTTTCCCTGCCATTCGCTTCCATGTATTAGTCGCTAGGCAGAAAGCTGTTGAAGAGCGCTTCTTCGAACTTGTGGTACGAAGTCTCCATCTCTGTTAGCATCACTTTCAGTTTTTTCAGCGGCTCAACGTTCCCTCTACGGCGACAGCAAGCACAAGCGCCCATCGGCAGCGTCAACACCTGATAATCCGGCTTTTCCACCGAGGAAGTCACCTTCAAATTCATCATTTGTGCGAATTCCTCCGACCTCGACGCCAAATACAGGTCAATATTCGCGTTTTTGTCCAAATTCCCCTTATTCAGATTGAGCAAATAGGTGAAAAGCTCAATAGTCTGGTCCAACAACGGCTGCGCCAGGGCTTTGGTGTCGCTGGAAAGCTGGGAATTGAGCGGTTCTTCCTTTATCATGGAGATAAGCCAGTAGGTTTCTACGTTGAACAGGTTGGAGCTCAGCTCCACTAGGTCGAAAGTGCTGGTGGTCAGCAGCTTCACGTCGGTGCGGTGGGAGTACTTGCTTTCCGAGAATATCCCCCATTTGATGGTCAATCCTGAGCAAATGTCTAGCAGCGAAGAGAAAAGGTCGAATTCCATCTCCAGCGCCGGGTTAATGCCCAGTATTTTCTGTCTCACCTGCCTCATCAAGGCAATTTCCTCCTCCGCCAGTTCCCCTTCATGTTTCCTCAACTGCTCAATATGATGCAGTTCTGCAACTGCCTCCAAAGTCAGTCCCTGTCTTTCCAGGCCGTTTATCCAGTCCACAGTGGTGGAATACAGCACGGACTCGAAGTACTCTATAGGCTTGGTGCGGGCGAGGTTCTAGGTGGGCAATACGATGTTCATGAGGAAGTGGTCCTGCAGCTGGTCTTCGTTGTACTCTGGGGCGTCTAGCTGCTTATAGACCTCCGCCAAGGGCGCCACCTTCGACCCAGCCGGCAGCCGACTGATTTCCCTGGACTTCAAGTCCCCATCATCCCCACCATAGGACCCCGAGTAGTTCAAACTGGGGTTTGGCACCAGGAAAACGCCCGAGTCCACATGGCGCTCCATCGAATCGCCCCTCTCAATGTACTTCCTTCTCGCCATTTATTACCCAAACACATAGCGTAGAGCAGGGTTCGGGGTTAGCATTAAAATAGGCCTGTAGGCTTTAGAGCGCTAAGGAAGGACTTATATGTATCAGTAGTGTCTCTTACATATAGGCTGTATTTAAGCGAATTCTAATGAGGCTGGATAGGCAGTGGAAATAGACTTTGGGTCTGAAGGCGCCCTATAGCTCTGTCTGTCCTTATAGTCCATATATATGATCAAGCTATTTGGAGCCAAAGGCAAGCGGGCGGAGGAGGAAAAAAAGACCGAAGACGCCCAGCCCGCCGCACCCGGCGGAGTCCGACGGCGCACTGCAGGCGAAATCCGTCTTCAGAAGGAGCTAAATGAGTTGGATTTGCCGCAGAATACCACTATCAACTTCACGGAGCAGGACAACATCATGAAGTTCGATATTTACTTGAGAGTGGATGAACAGACCTCGCTGTGGTGTGGTGCGCAGTACCATTTCACCTTCACGGTACCGGCCGGGTACCCGCATGAGCCGCCTAAGGTGCACTGTAATACCAAGCTGTACCACCCCAATATTGACCTGCAGGGCAACGTCTGTCTGAACATCCTGCGGGCCGACTGGAAGCCAGTGCTGTGCATCAGCGCAGTGATCCTCGGCCTCAACTTCCTCTTCCTCGAGCCCAACCCCAGTGACCCCCTCAACCACGAAGCCGCGGAAACGATGCGCAACAACCTGGCGCAGTTCCAAGACAACGTGCGCAGGTCCTTGAGAGGACAGACTGTCGGCGGACAGACCTTCCCACGCTTACTTTAGGTAGGTTTAGGCACTGTGGGAATGTATGGGGAGTTGTGCACTGTGGGTGTGTGAGAGTAGTTGGAAATCGACTTGTTTAGTGGGTGGATGGCTTGTGCATGTGGGGTCGGACTTGAAGTAGGCATATAGGGGTGCGGAGGAGAGGGTTTGAAGCTTAGCTGATGCATAGGGAGGAATTGCGGGTGGACATTTGGTTTTCTTGGTGCGCGAGAACAGCTATAGCTGGGGAATTGACAGAGGCTTATATGCCGTAATGCAGTATAGTCGCTATAGGGAGCAGGCTGAAGGTTTGGGTCGAAGTTTTCCCGCCAGCATGGTGGTAACGGATATCAAAAGCGATTTCGGCCAAATGCGTTTTGGTGATTTTCGGCTTATAAAGAGAT
>Ga0247837_1005883_pt1 | contig 17863 bp, 15 predicted proteins | sample LaCtaG_2_FD_187115 | JGI IMG/M metagenome (GOLD analysis project Ga0247837, IMG submission 187115) | Freshwater microbial communities from meromictic Lake La Cruz, Castile-La Mancha, Spain - LaCruzMarch2015_14.5m | ecosystem: Environmental > Aquatic > Freshwater > Lake | place: Spain: Castile-La...
GGAATGGTTTGTTTTTCGTAGTATTAGAGACTAACGGATTTTATAAAGTGAAACGCATAGTGGTAAATCAGCTAGATTAATCCTCTCGCTTTTAATTCTAAGTATTTATTTACGGTATTCATTGATAAGTCTTTCGGCTTGGTATAAATAACTTGAATACCATGTATTTTTAAAGTTTGTGCAATTTGATACTTTGTGCTAACAAACTTCTGTGCCATGGTTTGTATATATATTTCTTCTAAACTACTGGCATCAACAGTACTTAAATTGCTCACTTCTTCATTTTCGAAAAATACAATTACCAATAAATGAAGTTTATTTAATTTTCTAAGAATAGGTAATATACGTTCTAATCCATATTGACTTTCGATATTAGTAAAGAAAAATAATAAACTCCTTTGTGAGATTTTATTGCGTATTGTTGTGTAAAGCATCTCATAATTAGATTCTAAATCCTGATCTTTAATATGATAAAGCTTATCTAATACTTTTCTAAGTTGACCTCTGCTTTTCTCAGCATTCAATATATTAGTATGTTTGCTATTGAAAGTAACAAGTCCAACTTTATCTTCTTTTTTCAAGGCAATATTTAAAATTACTAAAGATGAATTAATGGAATAATCTAATAAACTAAGTCCATAAAAAGGTAATTGCATTACTCTGCTTGTGTCTATCAAACAATAGATTTGTTGTGATTTTTCTTCTTGAAACTGATTTACCATCAATTTACCTTTTCTGCTGGTTGCTTTCCAATTTACATTTCTGTATTCATCACCATATACATATTCTTTTATTTGTTCAAACTCATAGCTGTGACCAATTCTGCGTAATTTTCTAATTCCTTGAATGGTACTTATTTCAGAAAATGTTTTTAACTCGAAATACCTCATTTCCGCAACTGAAGGATATACCGCCACATCTTCCTGAGCAGAAATGGTAATCCTTCTTGCCATTAATTTTAAGGTACTCATGGCTACCAATTGAATGTCTCCAAAGCTATAAATACCTCTTGATAAAGGTCTTATGAAATACTGTAGATTTTTCGATTCTCCTGTCGAAAAACGTACATTCATTTTAAAATCTCTTTTCTGCAGTTGTTCCGGTAATTCATCAATTATATTTACAAATAAGTTGATTGAAGAACGTCCAGTTAATTCTAAATTAATAGGATTTTCGTGCCCTAAAGACATAATTTTAGGTAGCATTCTATTTGCCTCAAAACTTATATTAGTTGCGAATAGTAATACTAAATCAGTTACCGTAATTGCTAAGCTAACAGCTAGAAGAACTTTGGCAATTGTTAGCAACCCTGGAAATGAAAATGCAAGAATAAATGCAAGTATATTGAAGGAAAATAATTTATATAAATTACTGCCTAATAACAAGTTTTTTAATAGACGCATTATCTTGGGACTTCAATAGATTCAATAATTCTTTTGATGACTTTGAAAGTATCTACTCCTTCCATTTCTTTTTCAGGCATTAATTGTACCCTGTGATTTAATACTGGAAATGCTACAAACTTAATATCATCCGGAGTTACAAAAGATCTTCCATTAATTGCTGCATAAGCTTTTGAAGATTTTAAAATGGCAAGTGAAGCTCTTGGGGAGGCTCCTAAGAATAAATCACTGTCGTTTCTTGTATTCACTACAATAGAAGCGATATAATCAATCAATTCATCTTTAATAAAAACCTTTTCTACCAATGATTTAATATGTGCAATTTTAATTGGATCTAATATTTTATTAATATTATTTAATTTCGAATTTTTAAAATCAATGCTAAATCTTTTCAAAATAGATTTTTCGTCTTCAAGATGAGGATATGTAATTTGAATTCGAAATAAAAAACGGTCTAATTGTGCTTCCGGTAATCTATAGGTTCCTTCTTGTTCTATTGGGTTTTGTGTTGCTAAAACTAAAAAGGGATTTTCAAGTTGATATGTAATTCCATCCACACTAATCTGTTGTTCTTCCATTACTTCAAACAAAGCAGCCTGGGTTTTTGCAGGAGCTCTATTTATTTCATCTATCAATACTACGTTTGAAAAAATAGGACCTTTATTGAAGGTGAATTCTGAAGTTTTTAAATTAAAAATGCTTGTTCCTGTTACATCACTTGGCATCAAATCGGGAGTAAATTGAATGCGTGAATAATCTAGGTGTAAGCACTTTGCCAGTATTTTAGCAGATAATGTTTTTGCAATTCCTGGAACACCTTCAATCAACATATGTCCTCCTGCAAACATTCCCGTAAGCATATAAGTTACCAAATCATTTTGCCCAACTAATACATTTGAAAATTCCATCTTAATTGCATCAGCTGCGTTTTTTACTGGTAATACCTCATCATCAGGTAAATAGCTTTTATGTTCCGCAGGAATTGCTTCATTCGTTTCTTTTTGAATATTCGTATTTTCAAATTCTGTATTATTTTCTAATTCATTCATTTTTTAGAGGTATTTAAAAATTTACTGATAAGTTTATAAAATTCAATTGCTTGCTTGTCTTCTAATTCAACATAGTTTCTTAATAATACAAATTTATCTTGAATTGCCTGAATATCTTCTTTGTTTACTCCAGATTTAAGGGATAATTGCATGATAGTTTCCTCATTTAATTCTGTTGCATAAATTCTATATTTTTCTCTGATATATAGCATTAAATAGCGCATTTGATGTCTAATTAATGAAGGATGATTTTTTTGAAGAAATTGCAAACGCCCAATAGTGTTTACAAACTCAAGAGAACTATTATTTAGAGGTTCAATTACTTTAATAGCTTTTTGTTGTCGCTTTATTCCAATTAAAATATAACTCAATATTAACAGAATAAAAGTATACCAACCCCACCTAAGCGCCTCATTATTAAGAATAAAACTAAGAGGACTTTTCTCTGAGCCACTTCCTCTATTATTTAACGGATTATTTTGCCAAGAGAGGGCATATTGATCTAGAATAATATCGCCTTCAGGCAAATAACTAAGGACTTTAGCAACATATTCAGCTCTTTCTTCTTGAATTAAATGATAATTAGAAAAGAAAAGTGGATTGGTATGATACAAAAGTTTCCCTTTACCTAAATTTAAAGAACAGAAATTAACAAATCCATTTTGGATATAGCCAAGTGCTTCAAGATTACTTCCTTTCTCAAATTGGTTTCCATTTAAATGTCGCCAGTGAAACTCATCTTTTTTATCAATATACTGGTAATGGAAATTGTAATTTTCAATTCTTTTTAAACCTGGATTATAAAAATTGGCAGTAATATTTGAGTCGTTAATATTAAATCCTTGATTCCATTCTATAGGATAAACTGCTTTGTATTTAAAAATGCTATCAATTTTATTGGGTAATTCAGTTGCAATAATTAGTGCTGTATTTCCTTTTTCAATCCAATGAATTAGTGAATCTGAATTTCTACTATTCAAATACATTACTTGACCAAGAAATATAAAGTTCGAAGGTCCTTTTTTTATGTTCGGAAGACCGGATTTTAAATAAGACTTTTTATTGATATTAAATTCATGTTTTGGAAAATAATCGTCTAATAGATTTGAAAAGATAAAGCCTCCATAAGGCTCAATATCGCTGGCTTTATAAGATTCCGACCAATCAAACTTATTATTATTCCTATTTACATATACAAAATAGATGATTAATCCAATGAGCAATGTTATTGCGAATGCTATGATGAGTCCTTTGCTTTTCATTGCTGACCCTTCTTTTCTAATTCATTCAATTTAATTGAGCCAATGTAGTTTTTAAAATCTCTTTCTATTTTATTAAATCCAGGGGCATCAATTTTTCTTTTTCCAAACCAGGTGTATTCGAAATGCAAGGTAAGATCCGAGAATCCTAAATAATAAATGGTATTAAATAATTCATCTCGATAGGTTGCATTTGTTTTGTCTTTTTTCCATAGTATCCATTTATTAAAATACAAAATTGCAATTGTTTTTAAATAATATAATCTTACGGCAAGACTAAAGTTTTCTTCAGCAATTGCTTCTTGTATTTTAAGGTCAATTATATCAATTGGTTTTTCGGTTTTATCCAAATCAACAATATTCCAATTATCTTCTTCAGTAACTCTTGTGTTTTTTGTATGTTGTTTTAGAATTAAAAAAATAATTAATATCAAAGCAATTGCAACAATTACAATAAGAATAACTTGAAAAATACCCAAGTAGCTTTTATTTTCAGGAACTTTAAAATTATAATTTACTTTCTTTTTTTCTTCTTTTTTTATTTTCTCCTTATAATCGAAACCCTCAATTGTTTTTTCATATTTCTGTTGGTTAAAATACCTTGCTTTTGTTTTCGTTTGATTTTGTTGTGCTGCATCATTTTCAGAGAATATAACAGCTTCAATTGCTGAAGCAACGCTAATTGAATCTTCAACTGCATCTTCAATGTAAGCTGCAACTGAATCAGAAGATACTTCAGAATTTTGCGAAAAACTTTGTAAACTAATTAGTAAGAAAAAAAACAAAAAGCGACTCATTCTATATTAATGAGTTGGTGTGAAATTAATTTTTCCTTTAATCCTTTGGCTTCCTTAATTTCTCTAACAGAATAATAATGTATTACATAACCGCAAAGAAGAATGGGAATAAAAAACAAAATACCTGCAGCATTTGGCAACAAAGAAATGAATTCTCTAAACCATATATAATTGCTGTCTTGGGTATTAAAAAACCATTCTAGCATAGATAAATTTAATAAACGTGAAGCTCCATTTATTAATAAAATCCATAAATAACCTATAAAAGCCATTGCAATATAGAATCCGTATAAGTTTAAAAAACTAATAAATAACAATTCCCAAGTAAATTTCAAAGTCTGAATTATAGTAAAGTTAGAGATCTGAATACCAACTGATACAAAAAGAAGTATGGGAAATGAAAAGAATAGAAATACAGTGCCAATATAGTCGGGAATCATTAATGCAAAAAATAGTGAAGAAATAATCCATGTAGCGATAAATTTTCCAGCAGTATTTTTTTTAGGATATTCAGTTCCTTCAGGATTTAAATTTTTATTCCTCCTCCAATAATATCCAAATATTGTAATTAATGCTGTAAATGCGGTAACGTAATACAGGTAAATTATTGGGAAGTTGTATAATCCGCTCATTGGTAAATTTCCAATTAGCCCACTAATATATTCTTCTTCAAGATTTATAAAATACAATTGTGCAAAACAAAATGCAATTGAAATAGCAAGAATTGGCGCAATTAGCTTTACTATAATTAAATTAAAAACAGTGAAAGATTCACCAAAAATTATCCCGGCGTTTTTTATCGTTTCGAAAGATAATTCAAAGAATTTGTTTCCTGGTATACGCGCATCATTTAACCTAAAAGGAATCCCTTTTTTTCCTGTTTTTCGAGGTAGCCAAAAGAAATATGTAAGAATTAAAATTAATTCAGACAATATTATTATGAATCTAATTACATCATTTAATTCTGTTAATCTTGTAATGAATCCTTCAATTAAACCAGCTACAATAAAAATTGGACTTATTCCAATCATGATTTTTATAGCAGATCTGGCAGATATTCTAAGTGCTTGCATTCTGGTAAACGTTCCGGGAAGTACAATTCCCTTTCCCATTACTAATCCTGCACCACCGGCTATAATGATGGCTGAAATTTCTAAGGTTCCATGCATCCAAATTGTTAAAGCAGATTCTACAAAAAGGCCTTTTTCAATAAAGAAATACTGAAAAACACCTACCATTATTCCATTATAAACCATTATTCCTATTGTACCAACTGCAGCCAATAAACCAAAAATAAATGTTCTATAGGCAACCATCAAGTTATTTATGGTAATGCCTAAAAACATATTCACTCCATTTCCGTCTTTATAAACAGCCATTGGGTCACCTTTGCTAATGTTAGCCTCAGTCATTTGAATGTAACTGTCGCCCAAAATAGCGGCACAAAAATTAGGGTCATAAATACTAGATATAACTCCTAATGTCATTGAAAGTACAAATATGACAAGAGATAGCCTTAGTTCTTTTCTCGATAAATATAAAATTTCGGGTAAATCCTGCCTCCAAAAAAAGATAAATTTTTTCTTTTGATTCAGTGTGTTGCGATATAAATTTCCAAAAACCTTTTGAGTTAATTGGTTGAGATAAACCCTAACAACTCTGTTTTTATAAAAAGTTCTTGCGTACGACAAGTCATCAGCAACTTGAATAAACAACTCACTTAGACGGTCAGGATCTTTTTTTGTCTGGCCGAGCTGTTGTTCTAACTCTTCCCATTTTTTTCGGTTTTGTTCTATAAACCGAGTCTCTTTCATAACGTTATGATGTATATTCGTCCCCGAAAATACGTTTAATTTAATTGCAAGAATGAGAAGGATTGAAATTATTACTCCTCAAAATGTTCCCATCCAATATCAGCTTGCTAATGTTAGAGAAAGAGCCATCGCCTTTATGCTAGATATGGTAATTCTTTTTATTTCTCTTTTGTTTCTTTTTCTTCTGTTGCAAACTTTGGGCACCGAAGATTCTCAACAGTTAATTTACTTAGCTTTATTGATGCCCATTTTTTTGTTTTACAGCTTTGCTTTTGAACTTTTTTTAAATGGTCAAAGTCCTGGTAAAAGAGCACTTGGATTAAGAATAATAAAATTGTCGGGGGCAGATTTATCTATTTCTGATTATACATTGCGATGGGCCTTCAGATGGATAGATATTTGGGGCACATTGGGAGCTATTGCTGCTTTGAAAATTAGCGCTTCTCACAACGGGCAACGTATAGGAGATTTGTTAGCTGACACTGCTGTTATAAAAATAAAACCAGATTTTAATGTTACACTTAATGATTTACTTTCTATAAAAACAGTAGAAACATCTGCAATTGAATTTCCAAACATCGGTATTTTTAATGACCATGAAATGCTGTTAATCAAACAATTAATTGACAGGCAAAAAAAGTATCCAAATGAAGCACACAATCAATTAATTAAGGATACAGCAAGAGGAGTTACTATTCGTTTGGGTTTAGAAAAATATCCAGGAGATGCCAGGGCATTCTTAGGTAAAGCCTTGAGCGAATACGTTGCTATTACAAGGTCTTAGCATTTATTGTTTTAAAACTTAAGGTTCACACCTATACTTGGAAGTATTGGTAATTGATTGATTCTTTCGAAAAGCACCCTGTTAAAATAGAATATATTCTCTCTGTTATATGTATTTGTAACTCCAGCAGTAAATTCAAACATACTTCTATCACCAACAGGAAGGGTTTTCTTTAAATTGATATCTAAACGATGGTATTGTGGAAGTCTGCCTTGGTTTAACTGACCGAAAGTCGTTCCTAAAGTACCATTAGAGGTAGTATAATCGCTATTGATATTTCCTGTTAAATTATTGTTTTCATAGAATCCTTGAGTTTGAGTAAATGGAAATCCTGAACCATAATTCCAGCGTGCATTAAATTCCCAATCTAGTTTTTTACCAAAATTATAGGAGAATACTAAGTTTACATTGTGTCTTCTGTCCCAAACCGGAGAATAATTAATCAATTCATCTTCACGCGTAACTTTCATTAAGGAATAAACCACCCAGATATATAATCTTTTAAATTCGTACTTTAATAGAAAATCAATTCCTTGCGATTTTCCTTTTTCCATAATGAAATCCTTTTTGTAAACATCTGCTATGGCTTCATTATCTTGATTGTCATCGTATAACTTGTTTCGGTTGATATTAGTTAATTGATTAAAATTAAAATAATAACCTTCAACGTTTAACTTCAAGTTTTTGCTAAAATTAGCTTCAAAACCAGCTATGATGTGTCTTGCTTTTTGAAGTTTACTAGTTATATCTTCACCTTTAAAACTTGTAGGTGAGTTTTCTGGAGCTGAAAGAAAACCATAAAAAAGATTTACCACATCTCTATCGGAAACAGCTGCAATTAAATTCTGGCTGTAAAGTCCTGCTGCTAATTTCAACCTGAAATTATCATTGACATTTAATTTCATTCCAAGGCGAGGTTCAGGAGAAAATTCTCCCAAAGAAGCATAGTAATGACCTCTGAAACTCGGTTCGAAAATTAAATTGCCAATTATTGCTTTATATTTTAAAAAACCTGCAAGTTCAGTATTATTTTCATTTTGCTCAATCTTTCTATCTAGTTCGTTGAAGAATGTATAATTGGTAGTAAGTCCAATTGCCTCAAAACCATAAGTAACCTCGTTTTTTCCAATAAAATATTTAAAATTAATTCCAAAATTAAATCCATCAATTTTACTATTATTATCTTTCTTATTTGCCTGTTTTAAGTTGATAGCGTAGCTAGAATAACTAAAAGCTCCATCAATTAAAACGTTTGAACTATTTGGTATTAATACAAAATTACTTCCTACACCAGACGACTTCCAACTCAAGTCTTGTAAGCTCTGGTAAGTTACTTTATCAGTAAAATTAAAACCTGAAATGTTTAATTTGCTTCCATTATCTCCGTAAAATGATAGTTTTCCATACAAATCTCTAAAGTTAAATGGCAAACCTGCTGTGTCCACATATGGATAGAAAACCTTGGAACTTTGCTTCAAGTAACTGGTTCTAGCACTTAAAATATATGATGAAGAACCACCTTTTCCTTCTTTAAACTTGCTCAAAGGTCCTTCAAGTTGGAGTTTCGAAACAAATGGACTCACAGAAACTTTACCTCCGATATGTTTTTTATCACCATCTTTGGTAGTAATCTTCATGATTGACGAAATCCTTCCGCCAAACTCAGCACCGAAACCGCCGGTATATACATCTGCGTTTCTAATAATATCAGTATCAAAAACTGAAAATAAACCAATAGAATGGAATGGATTGTAAATAATCATTCCATCTAATAATACTTTATTTTGAATAGGTGCTCCTCCGCGAATATATAACTGTCCACCTTGGTCACCAGTAAAAGTTACACCCGGAAGTACTTGTAAATACTGCGCTAAATCTGGTTCAGCTCCCACTGTGGGTAGTTTATTTATTTCTTTAGAAGTGATGGTTGTTACTGAAGTTCCAACTTTGGTGCGTTCTTCTTCTTTGTCACCCTTTACTTCAAATTCTTTTAGTTGTAATTGTCTGGGTTGTGCATATAAATTCTGATTCAATAGTTGACCAGCTTTCAATGATATTTTAATAGAAATAGTATCAAAGCCAGATGTAGTGAAAAGCAAAGTATAGTTACCTTCTGGTATTTTAGAAATGGCATAAAATCCATTAACATCTGTAGGTCCTCCAAATTGAGTTCCCTTTAAATATACATTGTTGAAAATAATTGGTTCTCCGTTATCTTTATTGTATAGAAAACCACGCACTGTGGCTGTTTGAGAAAAGGCTGAAAAGCTTGTAATCAGTAACAAGCAGAAGACGTAAAGATTTTTAATCATAAAATTTAATCGGGCGCAAGATATAATTAATCTATCTTGTTTAATAGAGACAAATACAGGGATTTATCGCGAAACGATTTTAAACCAATTGTAAAATAACCCAATAAACAGGCGCTGAAAAAAAAGTAGAATCGAAACGGTCTAAAATTCCCCCATGACCTGGTAAAATTGTTCCAGAATCTTTGACTCCAGTTTGGCGCTTGAGCATTGATTCTAAAAGGTCTCCAAGTGTACCTGTAATAGACATGATAACACCTGTTGTAATCCAAGCCCATAATGGCAATGTTCCTAAATAGTAAAAAGCTGCAACTCCAACCAATCCTGAAGTAATTGCTCCTCCAACAAATCCTTCTATTGTTTTATTGGGCGACAATCTTTCGAATAACTTGTGTTTTCCAAACGCACGCCCTGAAAAATAAGCCCCAGTATCACTTGCCCACATAAAGAAGAAGAAAAACAATACCCTCCAACCATTATAATTTCCAGCATTATCCATAGAACTTATTGTTAAAAGCCCAATTGGAAGCGCTACATAGATGGCACTAAAAAAAACTGCCCCTAGATTCTCCAGACTTTTTTCTTTATTTCTGAACAATTCAGTTGCGAAAAGCAATAAATAAAAGCCAATAAATGAAGCGAAAATTAACAAGATTTCTTTACCAAGAAAGCTTAAATTGTCTCTAAACAAAGCAAAAAATAAACAAGCAATGAAGTGAGAAATGTTTCCTGCAAAAACAAAGATTTTATTTGGGGAAATATTTATTTTTTGAAAGATGTTGTTTAGCTCATTGCTTCCAACAATAATTATAAATAGTGCAATGCAGGCGAGTGCATATTCACTCCATAAAATTCCACCAATAAGTGTAACACCGAAAATAGTTCCTGTAACTATTCTTTGTTGCAAATTAGTCATTCTTTTCTGTTTCTTTTATAATTTGAATGGCACGCAAAACATCATCTTTGGAAACAAATAACTCATATTCTGCCATCCAAGGATAGGCAGACGAAGGCTTATCAACCACATGGGCTTCGATATTGTTGTTAATTAAAACTTGTTGCAATAGGTACACTTTTGTACTATCGCCACTGCTATAAACTAGAGTATGGTTGTCTTTCATAAGTAACGAAGCTAGAAAAAAAAAGCGACTCATGAGGGTCGCTTTTTTTTAATTATAATAGAAGATTATTACTCAGTTTTTTGGGTATCAACAATTGTTTCTGTTTCCTTTACAGTAGGATTTAATTTTTCAGCAGCTTCAGCTTTTGCTTTTTCAGCGGCATCGTTTCTTGCTTTTTCGGCAATTCCATTATTGGTAACTAATTCCTTGTTCTCCTTATAAGAAGTAGAAATATCTTTGGCTGCAATATGGTCGTCTTTATCAAACGGACGTTTACCAAAAATTTCTTCTAAATCTTCTCTGAAAATTACCTCATGTTCTAATAATTTATCAGCGAGTGCAGTTAACTTTTCTTTGTTTTCGAGTAAAATGCCTTTCGTTCTAGCATAAGCTAAATCAATCAATTTCTTTACCTCTTCATCAATTATCTCTGCAGTTTTATCACTGTATGGCCTGTTAAACTGGTATTCAGCTTGTCCACTTGAATCGTAATAGCTAATGTTTCCGATTTTCTCATTCAAGCCATAAATGGTAATCATGGCGTAAGCTTGCTTTGTAATTTTCTCCAAATCACTCAAAGCACCTGTAGAAACTTTTCCGAATATAATGTCTTCTGCAACACGACCGCCTAGAGCAGCGCATATTTCATCAAACATTTGTTCGAAAGTTGTAATCTGACGTTCTTCAGGTAAGTACCAAGCTGCGCCAAGCGATTGTCCTCGAGGAACAATGGTAACTTTAACCAAAGGCGAGGCATGTTCTAACAACCAACTTACTGTTGCATGTCCAGATTCGTGGTAAGCAATTACCTTTTTTTCGTGAATTGAAATGATTTTATTTTTCTTTTCTAATCCACCAATGATGCGATCAACGGCATCTAAGAAATCTTGTTTGCCAACGGCATCTTTATTTTTACGGGCAGCAATCAAGGCTGCTTCGTTACATACATTTGCGATATCTGCACCTGAGAAACCTGGTGTTTGACGGGCTAAAAATTCGATATCAACGGTTTGGTCAGTTTTTACAGGACCTAAATGCACTTTGAATATTTCCTGACGACCGTTTAAATCTGGAAGCTCTACATAAATCTGACGGTCGAAACGTCCTGGACGCATTAAAGCTCTGTCTAGAATATCAGCACGGTTGGTAGCAGCAAGAATTATTACACCGCTGTTGGTACCAAAACCGTCCATTTCTGTTAATAATTGGTTCAATGTATTTTCGCGTTCATCATTAGCACCTGCCATAGGGTTTTTTCCGCGGGCACGCCCGATTGCATCAATCTCATCGATAAAAATGATAGAAGGAGCTTTTTCTTTGGCTTGTTTAAACAAGTCGCGCACTCGGCTAGCACCAACACCTACAAACATTTCGACGAAATCTGAACCACTTAAAGAAAAGAATGGGACTTGGGCTTCACCGGCTACGGCTTTAGCAAGTAATGTTTTACCTGTTCCCGGAGGACCAACAAGTAATGCCCCACGAGGAATTTTACCTCCTAAAACAGTGTATTTTTTAGGATTTTTAAGAAAATCTACAATTTCACGGATTTCAATTTTTGCTTCATCTAAACCTGCAACATTGTCGAAAGTTATAGAAACGCTGGTGTCTTTATCGAATAGTTGCGCACGACTTTTTCCAATATTAAAGATTTGTCCGCCGCCGCCGGCGCCACCCATTCTGCGAATGAGTAACATCCAAAAAAGAAAAACAACACCTAGCAGAATTACCCAACTTACAATTTCTCCACTCCAGTTTTTACGCGCTTCATAATTGGCATTTACGCGTTGTTCTATCGGCAAAGCTTCTTGAGATTTGTCAATAACTTTATTTAATTCTTCAATTGAACCAATATAATAATTATAGTGTGGACCATTTTCCGCGTTGGTATTGGTCATTGAAGGAGAACGTAAATCGCGGTATTCAGGGTTTTTTAATAAAACCTCTTTTTTTAAAGTTATTTCCGCGTATTCCCTGTTTACTACAGTAATTTCTTTTACATCTCCAGCAGCTAAAATTTTTGAAAATTTTTCAGTTTTTATATCACGGGTGTTTGTGCCAACATTATAAAAGTAGCTTGCTATAAATAAAACTGTGATTACCCCCCAAATCCAATAGAAGTTATTTCCGCTATTTCCTGAACTTCCCGGTTTTGGTTTACCTGAAGGTTGAAAAAAATTACGTTTTTTCTCGTTGTTTTTTGGAGGATTTTCTTTTGATTCGTTTTTTTGGTATGCCATTGCCTATTTTGCTACTTTTTTGCAGCTATGTTTTAACAATTTTTGTTTGAATAAGTTGATAATTTAAGAAATTGAAGATGGAATTTCAGTGATTTGAGCGTCTGCCCACAATCTCTCAAGCCTGTAAAATTCCCTTACAGGCGTTTGGAATACATGAACTACGATGTTTACATAATCTATTAAAATCCATTCACGGTTTTCGAAACCTTCGCTTTTCCAAGGAGATTCACCAGTAGCAACTTTTACTTCATGTTCAACAGAATATGCTATCGCGTCTACTTGAGTTCCAGAATCTGCATTACAGATGATAAAGAAATCGCTTACAGCATGACCTGTATTTCTTAAATCGAATATTTGGATGTTTTGACCTTTTTTTTCTTCAATACCTTTAACGACGCTATCTAAGAAAAGCTTTGTAGGGTCGATTTTTTTGGCTTTTGCCTCTTTTTTCATTCAGTGTGTTGATTATTCGCGCAAATTTAGTATTTCTGCCGCTATGAATACATTATTTATAGGTCAAAAAGTTATTCGCTTGTCAGAAATCGACTCGACCAACAATTATGCCGCCCAACAAGTCAAAGAAAACGGTGTGTTAGAAGGTTTGGTTATAATTGCTGATTACCAATATAACGGCAAAGGACAAAGAAGTAAAAGTTGGGAAAGTGAAAAAGGTAAAAATTTGTTGTGTAGCATTGTGCTTACACCCAATTTTATTGATGTAAGCAATCAATTTATACTAAATAAAGGGATTGCCTTGGCAGTTTTAAAAGCGGCTGAAATGATTTGTCCTGGTTCTTTTTTAAGAATAAAATGGCCCAATGATATTTTGATGGAAGACAAAAAGCTGGCAGGAATTCTTATAGAATCTAGTATCAATGGCAGTCAAATTGGCAGTTTAATAGTAGGAATCGGAATGAATGTAAACCAATTAAAGTTTGAAGTGGAAGGAAGGCCTGTAATTTCTATCTCACAAGAACTAGGAAGTGAGATAACAATTGAAGCCGTTTTGCAAACGGTTTGTAAAAGTTTGGAAGTAGAATATTTAAAGCTGAAGGCTGGGAAGTTGAAACAAATCGATGAGGAATATCAACAGAATTTATGGAAGTTAAATGAATGGCAACTTTTTAAATTGAAAGGAAAAACGGAAAAGTTGAAGATTTTAGGTGTAACTGAAAGCGGATTTTTGAAAACAGAAAATGCTGATGGGGAAGTTGCGGAATGGCGGAATGGTGAAGTGGAGTTTATTTAACTAGAATGCCCGCGCAACCGATTGAAGCAACCTACCACGCCATGGGTTGGAATTGAGCGTTAGCGCGGAGTAGGGCTGAAAGCGGGGCCCAAAGGGATGCGCCCAAACAATTTAAACTATTTTACCGTTCAAAATGGTTGTTTCTGTGAGATTCGCTCCAAACGAATAGGGTAAAAATGCGTAACCTGAAATGGCTTGTGTGATAAATAGATTGGCTTTTTTGCCAACTGTAATGCTGCCATGCGTTTCGGAAATTCCCATGGCGTAAGCTGAATTAATAGTAGCTGCATTGATTGCTTCTTCGGGCGTCATGCGCAGGTTAATGCATGCAAGGCTGAGCACAAATTGCATGTTACCCGAAGGACTAGAACCTGGATTGTAATCAGTGGCCAATGCCAAAGGCAAACCAGCGCTTAGCATTTCGCGGGCGGGTGGGTTTTTGATACGGAGAAAAAAAGCTGTGGAAGGCAGTAATGTTGGCATAGTGGAGCTGTTTAGTAACACTTCCATTTCTTCTTCGCCTGTATATTCGAGGTGATCAACACTTAATGCGTTGTGTTTTACGCCTACTTGAATTCCGCCCGAATAATCGAGTTCGTTGGCGTGGATTTTTGCGCGAATGCCCAAACTTGCGGCTTTTTCGAGAATCTTGTCAGTTTCGTCAACGGTAAAAAATCCCTTATCGCAGAATACATCGCAGAAATCTGCTAAGTTTTCGGCGGCAACTTGTGGCAACATTTCGTTTAAGATAAGGTCAATATAAGCCGAACGATTGCTTTTATATTCTTGCGGAATGGCATGTGCACCCAAAAATGTAGCTTTAATGGTTAAAGGTGTTTCTGCTTGCAAGCGTTTAATGACACGCAGCATTTTAAGCTCATCGAGCAAGGTTAAACCATAACCGCTTTTAATTTCAACAGCACCCGTTCCGTATGTGATAATCTCGTTTGCACGGCGTTTTGCCTGTAAGTATAATTCATCCTCGGAAGTTTCTTGTAATCGCTTAGCAGAGTTAAGAATGCCACCTCCTTTTTGAGCAATTTCTTCATAGCTTAATCCATGAATTTTATCTGCAAATTCGCTTTCACGACTGCCTGCATAAACAATATGTGTATGACTATCGCACCAGGCAGGGAAAACCAATTTGCCTGCAGCATCGATGGTTTCAACGGCTAAATCAGGACAAGTATCCATTTCGCCAAATGCTGCAATTGTATCATTTACAATATGTAGCCATGCATTTTCTAAAATTGGAAGTTCTTGCATGGCTGCACCTTTCAATAAAAGTGGAGAAACAGGACGCACCTGCACCAATTGTTTGATATTTTTGATGAGGAGTTGGCTCATTTATTTGGCATACAAATCAACAAAAACTGGCATGTGGTCGCTATAACCGCCTAAGTATTTTTTACCGCCATAGGTTCTGAAAGGCTGCATGGTGCAGTATTTTTCGTTTTTTTCTAAGACAAAATCTGGTTTGAAAACTTGAGCGCTTTTGAAGTAAGTGCGTAAATTAGCTTTACCTTCTACAACGGCCGAAGAAACTATAATTTGGTCTAAAAAGCCCCATTCGCCTTTGTATTGGTGACTTCCATGTTCTTTGCTGTTTTGCCAAGTCATTAAATCATACAATTTACTTCCTTTTTTTGCGGTATCTCCTTCGGCACCAAGCGCTTGAGTGATAGATTTGTCTGTTGGGTAATCGTTGAAATCGCCAATCAAAATAATGTTGGCATTGGCATCACTTCCTTGAATGGAATCGCAAACTCGGCGAGCTGTTTTGGCGGCTGAGATTCTTTTTTCTTCGGTTTCTGCTTGTCCACCGCTACGGCTCGGCCAATGGTTTACCAAAACGTGCAAAGGAGTTTTTCCATTTACTGTTCCTTTTACGTAAAGAATATCGCGAGTAGGTTTGTCCATATCGCCTGGAAAAATTACGGGATAATGCATGGATTTTACCAACTTAAAACGGTCTTTTTGATAAATTAAACCTACGTCAATGCCTCGTTTATCGGGAGAATCGAAATGTACAATTGAATATCCTTTGGCACCTAAATCAGTTTTGCTTAATAATTCATCGAGTACTTTTCGGTTTTCTATTTCGGCAAAACCAACTATATCAGGCATTTGACTTTTTCCTAAGGCATTTATAACTTGTGCAATGTGCGCATATTTAGTTTCTAAACGCTCTTTTGTCCATTGAGATTCGCTCGTTGGCAAATATTCTTGGTCATCAATTTTTGGATCGTCTTCGGTATCGAATAGATTTTCGACATTGTAAAACATCACTCTGAAGGGAGTAATCTTTTTCTTTTTATCGAAGCTTAACAACGTGATTGCAGAAATTAATATGACTGCAGAGAGTATAAAAGCTAGTATTTTTTTCATAATGAGGTGATTAACCTTTAAAATTAGTTTCAATGAATTGTTTGGCAAAGTAAGTAATGATTATGTCAGCACCTGCACGTTTTATAGAAGTTAACATTTCGTTCATACTGGCCTTTTCGTCTAGCCAGCCTTTTTCAGCTGCAGCTTTAATCATTGCGTATTCTCCGCTTACGTTATAAGCAACTATTGGTAGGTTGGAATTATTTTTTAATAGTGAAATTATATCTAAATAGGCCAAAGCTGGTTTTACCATGAGGTAATCTGCCCCTTCTTGTTCGTCGAGTTGGGCTTCTATCAATGCTTCCCGCTGATTTCCTGGACTCATTTGGTAGGTGAGTTTGTTTCCTTCTTTTGGTGCAGAATCGAGTGCATCTCTAAATGGACCATAAAAACAGGAAGCGTATTTTGCGGTGTAGCTCATAATGGCAACTTGGTCAAATCCATTTTCATCAAGAATATTTCTAATAAAACCGATTCTACCGTCCATCATGTCGCTTGGGCCGATAATATCTGCACCGGCTTTCGCTTGTGCTATAGACATTTTACCTAGAATATGCAGTGTTTGGTCGTTGTGAATTTTACCGTTTTCGTACAAACCATCGTGCCCATCGCTGGAATATGGATCCATTGCAACATCAGTAATTACGGTGCAATCGGGCAATTCTTTTTTAAAGGTTGAAATGGCTTTTAGGTAGAAACAATCGGGATGATAACTGTAAGTTGCGTGTTTGTCTTTGTGTTTTTCATCAACCACCGGAAAGAGAATGAAGTTAACCAAACCTATTGCTGCGCATGATTTTGCTTCTTTGATGGCTTCATCAATCGTGTATCTGAAAATACCTGGCATAGAAGCAATGGCCACTTTTTGATTTTCGCCTTCTAACAAGAAGATAGGCTTGATTAACTGTGAAGGATGTATAAATGTTTCTTGCACCATACCTCTGATTGCAGCTGATTGACGGTTTCTGCGAGGTCTTTGAATATTTAATTTCATTGGGCAAAAATAGGTAGATGGTATTAATTTTCACCATTAAGAATTTAAGAATAATTATGTAAAAACTTGATTCCTTCATGTTTTATAATTTTACCATTAAGGGATTAAGAATAGTTAAGGAAAAACTTGATTCCTTCATGTTTTTATTTTTACCATTAAGGGATTAAGAATAGTTATGTAAAAACTTGATTCCTTCATGTTTTATATTTTTACCATAAGGAATTAAGTATAGTTAAGGAAAAACTTAATTCCTTAATGGTTTATATTTTTTTCTATTAAGGAATTAAGAATAGTTAAGGAAAAACTTCATTTTCTTAATTTCTTAATGGTTAATATAAGATGGACCCCATTATTAGACAAGAACAATATTAGTATTATTATTTGTTTTAAAATAGGGGGTCTGGGGGAGTTGATAACTTGTTAATTGATGTTGATTACTGTTAATTACTTTACATT
>Ga0247837_1005896_pt1 | contig 17835 bp, 15 predicted proteins | sample LaCtaG_2_FD_187115 | JGI IMG/M metagenome (GOLD analysis project Ga0247837, IMG submission 187115) | Freshwater microbial communities from meromictic Lake La Cruz, Castile-La Mancha, Spain - LaCruzMarch2015_14.5m | ecosystem: Environmental > Aquatic > Freshwater > Lake | place: Spain: Castile-La...
TTACAAGAACACAGAATAGAAAAATTACCCGTGGTCGATGAGTTTAATAAATTAATTGGTCTGATTACTTATCGAGATATTATTAAAGTGCGCGAACATCCTATTTCGTGCAAAGATAATTTAGGACGATTGAGGGTTGCCGCTGCGGTAGGTGTTACGTTTGATACCATGGATCGCGTTACCGCATTAATCGAAGCGGGTGTCGATGCAATTGTAATTGATACTGCTCACGGACATACGAAAGGAGTGGTTGAGCAACTAAAAGCTATTAAAAATAAGTATGATTCGGTTGATGTTATTGTAGGAAATATCGCGACTGCTGAGGCAGCAACCTTTTTAATTGAAGCGGGTGCAGATGGTATCAAAGTGGGAATTGGCCCTGGGTCAATTTGTACCACAAGAATTATTGCTGGAGTAGGTGTTCCCCAATTGACGGCTATAAATGACGTTGCAAAAGCGGCTGAAGGATCTGGTGTGCCTGTAATTGCTGACGGTGGAATTCGTTATACAGGGGATATCGTAAAGGCATTGGCCGCAGGAGCGGATTGTGTTATGCTGGGGTCAATGTTCGCTGGAGTAGAAGAATCACCTGGTGAAACCATTATTTTTGAGGGAAGAAAATTTAAGTCCTACAGAGGAATGGGATCTATTGAAGCTATGCAACAAGGATCAAAGGACCGTTATTTTCAAGATGCTGAAGACGATTTGGCTAAGTTAGTTCCTGAAGGAATTTCAGGTAGAGTGCCCTACAAAGGAAATATGTCAGAGGTCATGTACCAAATTATTGGAGGACTTCGTGCCGGAATGGGCTACTGTGGCGCTGCTACGATTAGCCAATTGAAAGGGGCAACTTTTGTGCGAATTACTGCAGCTGGTATGCGCGAATCGCATCCTCATGATGTATTGATAACACGTGAAGCGCCAAATTATAGTATTAAATAAAATTTAAAAATAGTAAAAATGAAAAGTTTATTCGTTTCGATTACCCTATTACTTATGCCGATGGCTTTTTCTCAGAAAGCACCTTTGGTGATGAAAATTGATGGTAAAGGGGTTACAAAATCTGAGTTTCTAAATATCTACCTCAAAAACAATCCTTCGCCAAAATACGACAAGGCTTCTTTGGATGAGTACATGTTGCTTTTTGAGAAATTTAAGTTGAAAGTTGCTGAAGCGGAAGCGTTGGGATACGATACCATACCAAAATTAGTGAAGGAATTGGAAGGGTATAGAAAGCAATTAGCGCTTCCTTACCTTATCGATTCTGCCCAGAATTTTATGCTGGTAAAAGAAGCTTACGATCGATCGCGTTTCGAAATAAGAGCATCGCATATACTCATTCGACTTGATCAAAATGCCTCTGCTGCGGATACCTTGATTGCCTACAACCGTTGTATTGCGCTCAAAAATAGAATTGATAAGGGCGAGGATTTTGCTTCTGTTGCCAAAATGAAGAATGGTTCTGATGATCCTTCGGTTTCTAAAAATGGCGGCGATTTGGGATTTTTTACCGCTTTTCAGATGGTTTATCCCTTTGAAGATAAGGCATTTACAACAGCTATCGGTGAAATATCTAACCCTTTCCGAACGAAATATGGTTACCATATCGTCAAAGTAACAGATAAACGTCCGGCAAGAGGAACGATCAAGGTGGGCCATTTGATGATTTCCACTGGTAAAGAGGTAACTCAAGAGGCTGTTGAAAGTGCTGAAAAGAAAATAAATGAGATTTATCAGAAATTATTAGCTGGAGAAAAATGGGATGAGCTAGTAGCACTGCACTCTGATGATGCGGGGACTGCCAAAAAAGGAGGCGAATTACCTGCCTTTGGCACAGGAACTACACAACGTATGGTGCCTTCATTTGAAGATGCGGCTTATTTATTGAAAAATGATGGCGATTTTAGTGCTCCCGTTAAAACAGATTATGGCTTTCATATCATTAAACGTTTGGAATGGTCAGATGTAAAGCCTTTCGATCTAATGAAAAAAGAAATCCAAACGAAAGTGAACAAAGATGAAAGATCAAAGAAAACACAGGATTCATTTGTGGCAAAGCTAAAGGCGAACTACGGATACTCCAATAAAGGATCAAAACCTTTAGCTTGGTTTAACACTAATTTGGATTCAACTTATTTCATGGGTACCTGGAATTATCAAAAATTAAAATCTAATAAAGCCATATTTACATTAGGAAAACAAAAATTTACACAAAAGGATTTTGCAGCGTATTTAATAAAAAGTCAGCGCGGAATAAAAAAAGATGCCCCAGAAAGAATTGTCGCACAGCAAGTTATTAATTGGGAGAAAGCAGCTATCCTGGCGTACGAAGAAAGTCTTTTGTCAACAAAATACCCTGCCTACAAAGCACTCGTTAATGAATACCATGATGGGATTTTACTTTATGAGGTAATGTCGGATAAAGTATGGAATAAAGCAGTTAAAGATACTAGCGGATTGCGTGCCTATTTTAATGCGAATCGTGCTGCTTACCTTTGGCCTGCTCGATTAGATGCAACAATTTATGAATGCCTTAATAAAGAAATTGCCGCAACTGTTGCAGCTATGCTTGTCAACGATACCATCAATTCTAAGCACGTGATTGAGGTAGTGAACAAAAACTCCGAATTAAATTTAAAAGTTAAAATGAATAAGTTTGATGCAAGTCAAACTCCTTCTTTAAAAGACCAAAACTTAACGCTCGGATTAAATGCTACTTATGAGTTTGAAGGTAAGTTTTATGTGGTAAAAGTGGCTCAAATGCTTCCAGTTATGCGAAAAGAGTTTCAAGAGGCGAAAGGAGCAGCTACCTCTGATTATCAAAATTTCCTCGAGCAGGAGTGGTTAAAGGAGTTAAGGATAAAACATCCTGTGCTTATTTTTAGTGAGGTTCTTTATGCCTTAGGTAATTAAATGATAAAATATTTTCAAGTTATTTTATTTAGTGTTCTATTTTCAGGCTATATCTGGGCTCAAGGTAGCATAGTGGACAAAATTGTGGCACAAGTTGGGGACAATATTATATTACTATCCGATATTGAGGGACAAAAAGTACAAGCCGTTCAGGCTGGAGTGGTTATTTCACCTATGATGGATTGCAATTTACTGGAACAAATGTTGTTTGAAGAGTTATTCGTTAATCAAGCAAAATTAGACAGTATTATTATCTCTGACGAACAGGTAGATGGCGAAATGGAAAATCGAATTCGTGTAATTCAAAGTAAAATTGGAAGTCGAGAAAAATTAGAGGAGTTTTATGGAAAGACAATTTCTCAAATTAAAGATGAATTTCGTGTCGCCATAAAAGATAAATTGTTGGCGCAAGAAATGCAAAGAACCATTACTGAGAATATAAGTGTGACTCCAAAAGAGGTACAAGCATATTACAAAAACTTGAATGCCGATAGTATTCCATTTATCAACATGAAGTTGAGCTTTCAACAAATTGTAAATTATCCGCAAATAACAAAAGCCGACAAACTAATTGCATTTAACAAGTTGAGCGAAATAAGAAACGAAATCGTGGTAAACGGGAAGTCTTTTGAAACGCAAGCGCGTATCAATTCAGATGATTTCGGGAGTGCGCAATTGGGGGGGAAAATTACGGGAACAAAAGGCATGATGGTCTCTCAATTTGAGGCTACCGTATTTAATTTGAAGCCACTCGAAGTCTCTGAGTTAATTGAAACAGAATTTGGATACCACATCATTAAACTTTTAAGTAGAAAAGGCGACGATTACGTTTGTTTGCACATACTTAAAAGACCAGAATTTAATAATCAATCCCTCGATATTTCAGCATCACTCATGGATTCCTGTCACGCGCTGCTTAAGGAAAATAAAATAACATGGGATGATGCCGTTGTGCGTTTTTCAAATGATGATTTAACCAAGCAAAACCATGGTATTATTTCTAATCCATATACCGGCGAGCAAACGTGGAACATGGAGGATTTGAACGAAATCGATCAGCAAATTTATTTGTTGACAGACGCCATGGAAAAAGGTGATATTACCGCACCAAACCTTTACACCGATTTATTTGAAAGGAAACAAGGAATTAGAATTGTACGGTTGATGGGGAGGTATGAACAACATAAAGCAAATTTAACGGATGATTACGCTTTAATAAAAGCTGCGGCTGAAAACGATAAAAAGCAACGCGCAATTGATAATTGGCTACAAGGGAAAATTGGCAATGCATACGTAAGAATTGATGAAGATTTCGTGAATTGTAATTTTCGACTTGATTGGGGGCTAAAACAATAATAACAATAATAAATTATGTCTGATAAAGTTAAAGTAGATCAGTTTGTTGAGCACATAAGTGCTTTGAAACAAGAAATTCACAAAGTAATCATAGGACAAGATGAAGTGGTAGACCAAGTCCTAATTTCTATGTTTTCCCGAGGCCACTGTCTTTTAGTTGGAGTTCCCGGTTTAGCAAAAACACTACTTATTAACACGATAGCTCAGTCTTTGGGACTTGGCTTTAGTAGAATTCAATTTACACCAGATTTAATGCCATCAGATATTATTGGTGCTGAAATACTCGACGAGTCTAGAAATTTTAAATTTATTAAAGGGCCTTTGTTCTCCAATATGATTTTGGCTGATGAAATTAATCGAACTCCACCAAAAACACAATCTGCCTTGTTGGAAGCGATGCAAGAGCGTCGCGTAACCGCAGCAGGAATGACTTACCAATTAGAAGCGCCATTTTTTGTTTTAGCTACCCAAAATCCGATTGAGCAGGAGGGAACCTATCCTTTGCCTGAAGCTCAATTAGATCGATTTATGTTTAATATATGGGTTGATTACCCTTCTTTTGAAGAGGAATTGGCTATCGTAAAATCAACTACATCGGACCTTAGTGTTTTGGTAAATCCTGTTCTATCGGCTCAAGATATTATCGATTATCAGAGCTTGATACGCCGAATTCCTGTGGCAGACAATGTATTAGAATATGCCGTAAAATTGGTGGCAAGTTCGCGCGTAAATGATCAAAGGGCCTCGGAAATAGCTAAAAAATACATTACTTGGGGTGCCGGCCCGAGAGCATCTCAGTACTTAATAGTTGGCGCAAAATGCCGAGCCGCCTACCACGGAAGGTACTCGCCGGATATAGACGATGTAAAAGCAGTTGCCTTACCTATTCTTCGCCATAGATTAGTAAGAAACTACAAAGCAGAGGCGGAAGGATACAGTATGGATAGAATTATTGAAACGTTAATGTAAATTCGATTTACTAATAAGTCAACACATTTAATTGCAAGATTTGTCACTTTTAAGTAACCAGGTAAACTAACTATCTATTGTTAATAATAAATAAAAAATAAATGCAGAATAGAAGTGCTTTACTTTTATTTTTACATAAAAACACACTATGTTCGACAACGAAGAAGAAGACGATGATTTTTTAGATAATAAGCTAAACGAAGATATTGAAATTTTCGAGGCTCATCTCAAAGGAATCGCTATTGGCTTTATGGATAGTGACCGTCTTGAGGCACTGATTGATCATTTTCTAATCATTGGCCAATACGTAAAAGCAAAGAAAGCTTCGGAAATGGGTGTGTATCATTTTGCGTATAATCCTTTGTTTAATCTTAGGTTGGCACAATCCCTAAGTGGTTTGGGCTTCTTACCCGACGCGCTTGATATATTAAATCAGATTGAAAAAACAATCATTAATACGGTAGAGTTTCAATTAACAAAAGGGGCAATTTTTAGTCAATTAAGAGACCATAAAAATGCACTTCGCTATTTTAAGTCCGCATTGGAATTTTGTGATGACGAAGATCGTGATGATGTTTATTTGGATATCGCCATGGAACACCAGCACTTAGGTGATTTTAAATCCGCCATTAAAATTCTTGGAGAAGCATTGAAAATTAACCCGCAAAATGAGTCGGCGCTATATGAAATGGCTTTCTGTTACGATCAGTCCGGAAATTATGATAAGGCAATTCAATGTTATTCTGACTTTATTGATGAAAATCCATATTCTTTCACAGCATGGTATAATCTTGGAAATGCTTTCTCGAAATCGGAAAATTATGAAAAAGCCATTTGGGCCTACGATTATTCCGTTTTAATCAACCCGAGTTTTGGTCCCGTGCATTTTAACATGGGTAATGCCTATCTATCGATAGAAAAATACCATCAAGCAATTGAGAAATTTCAAACTTGTATCACCCTTGATGGGGACGATGCGATGGCGCTTTGTTATATTGGCGAGGCCCATGAACAGTTGAATGAGTTTGCACTTGCTCGTCATTATTATCAATTAAGTATTGCGCTTGCGCCTACCTTGCCGGAAGCATGGCTAGGATTGGGAATTGTTGAAGATTTAGAAGGCAATACTAAAGAAGGAATAGTGCTGATTTTAAAAGCATTGGATTTCGATCCTGAAAATGCAGCTATTCATCACGTTTTAGCGGGGGCCTATGAAAAAATAAATCATAATGTAGAAGCAGATAAGTATTATCAATCTTCCCTGCTTATTGATGCAGAAGATGAGGATTGTTTGACTGATTATGTTGCATTTAAAACAAAAAAATCTTCCTCAGAAGCAATGCAATTTCTTCGAAGGTTTAGTACTGATCACGTTAATCCCATTTCTGCCGTTTTAGAAGTTAATTTGAATTGGCTACTTGGGCAGAAAAAATTTGCGCTTGAGTTGTTTGCACAATGTCTTTCTAACGACGAAAGTAAAGCAAAGCAATTGTTCGAAATCAATCCTGCCTTGTTAGATGATGAGGATTTTGTATCTTTGGCACAAGATGAGTGATTTAAATTTTTCCCTTCCATTTATTCCAAAACGTTCTGACAAACCAAGAAATCAAGGTTTGACTATGATGATGGATAAAGGTTTGGGTTTAAGGGAAACCGAGGATTTCATTGAGGCATCTGCGCACTTAACAGACATTGTTAAGTTTGGTTTCGGAACTTCTTACGTCACAAAAGATTTTGAAGCTAAAATAAAGTTGTATAAATCAGCTGGTATGCGTCCGTATCTCGGAGGAACGCTGTTTGAGGCCTTCTATGCGAGAGGATGTTACGACGATTATTTACGCGTTTTAGATAAATATGATCTTGATCTAGCAGAAATTTCTGACGGATCCATTATAATTCCACATAAAGAGAAATGCAAACTTATCAAGCAACTTGCTAAACATAAAACGGTGCTTTCTGAAGTGGGTTCGAAGGACTCCGGTATCATGATTTCTCCTGCGAAATGGGTAAATTCGATGAAAGCTGAATTAGATGCAGGTAGTTGGAAAGTAATTGCCGAAGGTAGAGAAGCCGGAAATGTAGGCGTTTTTCGTCCAAATGGTACAGCACATACGTTTCTAATTAATCGAATTATTGCGAAAGTTTCTCCGGAAAATATATTGTGGGAAGCTCCTCAGAAAAATCAGCAGGTGTGGTTCATCAAGCTATTTGGTGCAGAAGTTAATCTAGGAAATATTGCACCAAATGACGTTATACCATTAGAATGTTTGCGTTTGGGTTTGCGAGGCGATACCTTTTTTGAATTTCTTCCAGCTGATTATGCTGACCGATTGAGGCATAGCAATGATGATGAAGTTGATCCGAATGACGAGTAGTGTCTATTAGTTCTTTTTCCAAGACTTTAACAATAACTGGTCATGCTGGTTCCGTTTACGCTTTAGCACAGGATAATAACTTTATTTATTCCGCCAGTGGAGATAAATTCATCGCTCGTTGGAACAAACAAACGGGAGAGCAAGATGCTTTTTCTATTAAATTACCCGAAATTCCTTTTTCAATCGCGTTGGTTGCTCATAATTCTAAGCTTATCGTTGGCCTCCAGTCGGGTGTAATTGTTGTGTTTGATTTGATTAGTCGTTTGGAAATTAAATCTTTTCAGGGCCATAATTACGCAATTTTCTCCTTTTGTGAAAATCCACTACTTGGTTATGTTTATTCTGCCGATGCAAACGGTAACATTTGTGTTTGGGAGGCTAAATCCTTTGAATTAATCATTAAATTACCCACTAATGCCGGGAAAATAAGACGATTGATTATGCATGAGTCCAATTCTTCTTTCGTTGCTTGTTGTCAAGATGGAACGCTTAGAAGATTTGATACCGCTACATTTAATGAGTTAACTACATTCGGAAATCATACCCATGGCGCTTCTTGTTTCCTTGATCTTTCTCCATCTTTTTCTGTTAGTGGTGGAAAAGATGCCCAGGTATGTATTTGGAATAACGATACCAATCAGATGGTTTTTAATTTTCCTGCACACCGCTACGTTATCTACGATTGCTTGAGTTTTTTTAATGGAAAATTATTGGTTACTGCGAGTCGAGATAAGTCAATTAAAATTTGGGATACGTCAACTTGGCAATTAGTACAAAAAATTGATGCGAAACAAGGTGGACATCGTTTTTCAGTGAACGCACTAATGAAACAAAATGAACATTCTTTCGTTTCTTGTTCGGATGATAATTCAATCATCTGTTGGTCGATTTTATGAGGGTATGAATACGAAATCCACAGTACGTCTTTTTAGTTATAAGCTTTTATTTTTAGTTTGTATTTTTGTCTTGTTTACCAGTCGTATCAACGTTTCTTTCGCGCAACAAGCTAATTTTTTTTCTCGATCTGAGTTTGGCTTTTCACTAGGACAAATGTATTACCTGGGTGATTTGAATAAATTTAAACCATTTTACAAGAGTAATTGGGCCGGAGGAATAATGTTTCGTTACAACCTTCATTCTCGTTTAAGTTTTCGATTTAATTACCTACAAGGTAAAGTGGAAGCGTATGATAGTGATGCTAAAAACGCCGTTACCATTAATCGAAATCTAAGCTTTGAGTCTCCCATAAAGGAAGTTGCCGGTGGCGTGGAATTTCATTATTTTCCTTTTCAGTTTGGACAAAGAAAAAATGCGGGAACTGCCTATATCTTGGCGCAAATGGGTGTTTTTTATATGAGTCCTAGTGTTGTTATTAATGGCGAAACTATTGATCTTCAAGCACTAGGAACCGAGGGACAAGGAACATCGGTTAACAATAAACGCAAATACTCAAAGTTTCAACTTTGTATTCCTCTCGGTTTGGGAGCCAAAGCCTCTGTTGGTAAAAATGTCACCTTTAATTTTGATGTTGCTATTCGAAAAACGTTTACTGATTACATTGATGACGTCAAAGCAGCCACGTATTCCGACGCCACCATCATTGCTAATGAATATGGTTCATTAGCCGGTGAATTATCCAATCAAAGTCTCAATGATTCGCGTTTTGGAAGTCGTGGAAATCCAACAACCAAAGATTGGTATGTGTACTGTGGCGGCATGGTGACTATTCGTTTGGGAAGTGGGAACAAGTGCCCTGTTCTTCGTTAAAAATCAGTAGATTAATTCTTTTAAAAGGTAGTTTTTTACATAGTCTGAAACGCCTTCTTCTAATGAATGAAACGGAGTTTGGTAACCAACACCCACCAATTTTGACATGTTGGCCTCAGTAAAGTATTGATAGGTTGATCGAATATCTTCCGGTGTATCAATAAAGTCAATTTTTGTTGCCAAGCCAACAGCTTGAAAAGTTAGTGAAGCTAAATCATAAAATGTTCGGGCCTTTCCTGAACCTAAATTGTAGATTCCGTTGCTAGGTGTTTTAGCCATTAAAAATAGGCAAACAGCAACCACGTCTTTCACATAGATAAAGTCCCGAAGTTGTTCGCCATTTCCATACTTTGGATTGTGTGACCGAAATAAGCGCATTTCACCTTTTTCTTTTATTTGATGAAAGGTATGAAAAATGACACTTGCCATTCGTCCCTTATGGTATTCGTTTGGGCCATAAACATTGAAGAATTTGAGCCCAGCCCAGAAGGGAGGCATTTCGTTTTGTTCAAGTACCCAACAGTCAAAACTTTGTTTTGAATCACCGTATGGATTTAATGGCTTTAATTGGGGAATAGTGCTATGTTTATCTTCATAACCTAATTCACCGAGTCCATAGGTGGCAGCGGAGCTAGCATACACAAAAGGAATTTGATGCGAAGTACAAATTTCCCATAACGATTTAGAATAATTCAGGTTTAATTCGTTAAAGATCTCAATGCTTTTTTCTGTGGTGTCTGTTCTTGCACCTATGTGAAAAATGAACTCAACTTTAGAAGCATTTGTTGCAAACCAGGTGATAAAGTCTGTTCGTTCAATGAATTCTTGGATGTTTTTTGAAGCGTAATTAGCTTTTTTGTCTGATCGGTTAAAGGTATCAACAGCAATAATATTTTTATATCCTTCCGCATTTAGTTGCCCAATCAAACAGCTACCAATAAATCCTGCAGCACCAGTTACTACTATCATTTAAATTAAAATAAACCGTTTATTTCAGCGTCTATGGAGTTGATTATTTTACCTAAATCTTCTTGGTTTTCAGTGAAATTATTGTTGTCGATATCAATAATCAACAGTTTTCCTTTGTCGTAGGTAGAAATCCACGCTTCGTAACGTTCATTCAATCTTTTTAAATAATCGAGCCGAATACTTTCCTCGTAATCACGCCCCCTTTTTTGAATGTGACTAACCAAAGTAGGCACGCTAGCACGGAGATAAATTAATAAGTCTGGAGGACTAACAAAGGAGTCCATGAGATTAAAAAGGGTGAAGTAGTTTTCGAAGTCGCGCGTTGTCATGAGTCCCATCGAATGCAGATTAGGCGCGAAAATAAATGCGTCTTCATAGATAGTTCGATCTTGTATAACCGTAACTTCCGTAGTTCTAATCTCCTGGATTTGCATGAATCGGCTGTTCAGGTAGTAGATTTGCAGGTTAAATGACCAACGTTGCATATCCTCGTAAAAGTCGTTAAGATAGGGGTTTTGGTCAACATCTTCATAATGCGTCTCCCAATTAAAATGTTTCGCTAACAAATTTGTTAGTGTTGTTTTTCCTGCTCCAATATTTCCAGCTATAGCAACGTGCATGTTTTAATTTTTAAGAATGCTAAAATAAGAATTAATCAGCATTATTTTTAGTGTTATTCTATTTTCAATTGGTATTTATTTATTTTGTTTTGATTCTTGAAATAGAAATATTCACCGTCTGTTACTAGTTCGCTTGAATTTATAGGTAATTGAATTGTAAATGCTTCTTCACCCTTCAAGGTAAAAGCGTTTAATTCATCGCCTTTAATACCTACTAGGTTATTTTTCCAAGCTCGCACTTGTTTAATAGGCAATGTAAAACTAATCGTCTGGTTCATGAATAAGTCAAATAAAACAAATTTACCCTTTTCGTCATGTACATATAGAACAGACTCTATTTCAATGATTTGCTCAATGGTTGACAGCCCTACAAGTCGAGCAAGATTACTAACCGATTGAATAATTTTATTATTTACGTAATCGTAAAGATGTAATCCTGAATTGTATTCGTCGTACAACCACACCAAATTTGGCCTGTTCGAATTACTTATTAGGAGAATATTTTGAAGATTTAAATTTTCCATTTGAATGCAATTACCGTTATTGGTCAGTGTATTATCAAGAACACAAACTTGTTGCTGCACTTCTGAAAACACGATGGTTTTTAATGCATTAACATGGACAATTTTGTTGATTTCACCAATTTTTTTTAAACTCATTTGGTAACTCGCTAAACCCTGCGAATTGAATTTTTCAATCTGTTGCTGTTCAATAAAATAATAATTTCCAAGCCCGTCGACTTCCCAATAATCGGTGTTTTTGGGAAGGGTAATTTCTTGCATTTTAATCCATGAAAAAGATTGTGCCGTCGCAGTATGAAAAGATATTATCAAAATAAGTAGGGTAATTCTCATTTGTTTTTTAGTTGTAGAATTTCATCAAGTATAGATCGGTTATTCATCAATCGTGGTACTTTGTGTTGGCCACCTAATTTGCCTTTACTTTTTAACCATTGTTCAAAACTTCCTCTAGGGAGGTAAGCAAATTTTGGAAAGTCAATGTTCATGTTTTTATTTCTTTTTGCCTCATAGTCAGCATTGTATTTTTTTACTGCTCTATCGATTCCTTCCTCAAAATCAAGAAGTGATTCGGGCTCTTTTTCAAATTCAATATACCATTCATGCCCTCCGTTGGATCCAGAAGTATTGAAGTACGGTCCTACAGTAAAATCACTGATTTGTGCATTTTGCGAATGGCAAACTTCAGTTAAGGCACTCTCAGCATGTTGGACTATCAATTTTTCACCGAAAGAATTTATGTAATGGGTAGTTCGTCCAGTTATGATAAACCGATATGGCTTGGTCGACATAAAGTTAATAGTGTCTCCAATAATGTAACGCCATAAACCTGAAGAGGTACTTATCACCACAGCGTATTCAGTTTTCGTATTCACTTGAGTAAGAGGAACAATTATTCTTGAGTTTAGGCCATCAAAGTGATCCATAGGAATGAATTCAAAAAATACCCCTGAATCAGTCATAAGGAGTAATTCTTTTGAATTCAACTGATCTTGCATGCCAAAAAATCCTTCCGAAGAATTGTAAGACTCGACATAATTCATGGTATCGGAATGGATTAATTTTCGAAATTCTTTTTCGTAAGGTCCAAAATTCATCCCACCGTGCATATATAATTCAAGGTTCGGCCATACTTCGTGTAAGGTATTTTTATTCGATATACCTAGTACTCGTTTAATAAGTAGCAAGGTCCAACTCGGAACACCTGTAATAATACCGATATTCTGGTTGAGTGTTGCTTCAGCCATACTCTGCAATTTTGATTCCCAGTCAGGATTTAACGCAATTTCAACGGACGGCGTTCGCCTGTATTCTGTCCACCAAGGCAAGTTTTTTACGATAATTGCAGATAAATCTCCCACCAAACCATTTTGATTTTGTTGCGTCAAATCAGCACTTCCTCCAATAACAAGGTGTTTTTTTGAATATAGTTTTCTTGATGCGTGATTTTTATAATAGTTGGCAAGTAAGTCCTTACCGCCTGCAAAGTGATTTTCATGAAGGGCTTCGTTTGTTACCGGCAATATTTTCACTCTATCTCCCGTGGTTCCGGAGGACTTTGCAAAAAAATCTGTTTTTCCGGGCCATAAAATATCGTATTCCCCTCGAATTGCGCTTTCAATTGATGCTTTTAGTGTGGTGTAATCTTGTATTGGAACAAGTCGACTAAAATCTTCATAGGAAGTTATTTCGTTAAAGCTATGTTGTTTGCCAAAAGAAGTGAAAGCTGATTTGGTAATTAGCGTGGAAAGCACATCCTCTTGACAAAAAAGAGGGTTGTCTGTATAGTTAGCTATGCGATGAATGCGTTTTTCTATATACCAAGAAAAGATAGCATCAACTGGCATAATTAATTCAATTTATTCAATAATGGGATATCAATTTATCCCCAAACGAGTATCGAAACTATTATACTTAGGATAAAAATGGTGTAAATTGTACCTAAGGCTACAGTAGATTCTTCAAAGAAATTATTCGGCATGTGGTTTTTTTTAACAAAAATAAAACAATCTAACGAAAAAAGAATTTTAAAAAAAAACTATTTATCAAATTAATTACGACCTCCAAAAATTCTAAGTAGCGATAGAAATAAATTGATAAATAAGATATACAATTGCAATCCACCAATTAGGGCCAGTTTGTTTCGCTGATCTTCCGAATAATCTGGAGATTGGGCTACACCCTTAAGTTGCTGCATAGAATAAGCTGTTAATCCAGTGAATACGAACACACCTAAACATGCTATAATGAATCCCATAGAATCACTTTTCATGAAGATATTCACAATTCCCGCGATGAACATTCCTATAAATACCATATACAACAAACTACCAAATTTGGTAAGGTCTGTTTTGGTGGTGTAACCTACTATTGCCATTCCTGCGAAAGCGCCCGCGGTAACAAAAAACGTTGATGCAATTGCGCCTATTTGGTAAACTAAGAAAATGGTGGAAAGACTCAATCCCATTAAAGCAGAATAGGCAATGAATAAAAGGGTTAATATACCAAGCGATAATCTATTGTAGGCCATTTGAATTAGTAATCCTAGACCCACAGGAGCAAAAACAACTACCCAAAATAAGGGAGATATTCCTCCATTGGATATAAAATAGGTATTCATGAATTCCGGAGTACCTGCCGTGAAGGCAATGATGCCTGATATGCCTAATGCCCCAAACATATACGTGTAGACACTTCTAAAAAAGGACCTGCTTGCTGCCGCGGTGATACTATTGTTGTCGTCAAATGTATTACTCATGTTGTTTAATTTTAGATTAATGTAATTTTGCTTGTACTAAGTTAATGAATTCTTTTCTTGTAGATTCATTATTCATAAAAATACCTGTAAATGCACTCGTGGTGGTAACGGAATTTTGTTTCTGAACGCCTCGCATTTGCATGCACATGTGACAACATTCAATTACAACAGCTACTCCTTTTGGTTCTAAAGTGCGTTGCACACAATCTCTGATCTCAATTGTAAGTCTTTCTTGCACTTGTAAACGTCTTGAATAAGCATCTACAACGCGAGGAATTTTGCTAAGACCAACAATTTTTCCATTTGGTATGTAGGCCACATGCGCTTTGCCAAAAAATGGCAACATGTGGTGTTCGCACATCGAGTAAACTTCAATGTCTTTAACAATAACCATTTCTGAGTAAGCTTCATGAAAAATAGCTTTTTTGATTAAATCGTCTGGATTCAGGTCATAGCCCGCCATCAAGAATGCCATCGATTTAGCAACGCGCTCCGGTGTTTTAATAAGTCCTTCACGGTTTATATCTTCTCCCAACAATTCAATTATGTCTTTGTAATTCTGTGCAAGTTTAGTTTGTTTCAATTTGAATAAGATTATTTATTACTTTAAAATACAAATACTATTTAAAATGGTTCTTTACCACCAAAATATTCCACAAAATTATTTTCTGTTTCCACTAACTTTACCTTTGCAAGTTCACCGCCGCTTTGGGCAATATCATTTTCTAATTGTTTCCATATGGCAATCGCAATATTTTCAGTGGAAGCCATTTCACCACTTAGAAAGGGTACGTCGAGGTTTAAGTTTTTGTGATCCAATGGTTCAATTACTTTTTCTTTGATTATTGCACTCAGCACTTTCAAGTTGATTACGAACCCTGTTTCAATGTTTGGTATTCCTTTTACAGTGACATATAGAACAAAATTATGGCCGTGCCAATTTTTGTTAGCACATTTACCAAAAATGCTTTCATTTTTTTCATCAGACCAATTTGGCTGATGTAATTTGTGCGCAGCATTAAACGTTTCTCTTCTTGTAATATAAATCATTTCCATATTTTTTAATTCATATAAACGATTTCATGGACCAAGTTACAAAGCATAATTCCATTTGCATCTAGTTTAAGCAATTCTACCGCTTGAAAAGTATTGCTTAGTTGTTTGTTGTAGGGTAATTTTACTTTGATAAAGTTTTCGGTGAAACCATACATAAATCCATCATCCCCCTCCTGCTCAACTAATACGTGGCGAATACTGCCGATTTGTTGGGCGTAAAAGTTGTTTTTTTTTCGTTGTGAGAGTTGTTGAAGCATTTTACTTCGAATCCTTCTAATCTCCATTGGAACTACTTCTCCGATTTTCACTGCACTTGTATTGGCTCTTTCGGAATAGGTGAATACGTGCAAATAAGAAATATCTAAGTCACTCAAATAATTAAATGTTTCATCAAAATCCGAGGCTGTTTCACCGGGAAATCCAACAATAACGTCAACTCCAATGCACGCATCAGGGCGCAATTGTTTTATTTTTTGTACCCTTTCGGTATAAGTAGCCTTCAGGTATTTTCTTCGCATCGCAATAAGTAAGCGATCGGAACCCGATTGCAGTGGAATATGAAAATGCGGAGTGAATTTTTTTGCATCGCGCAAGCAAAATTCTATGATTTCGTTGCTCAATAAATTCGGTTCGATGGAAGATATTCGAAAGCGCTCAATGCCCTCAATTTTGTCCATTTCCTTTATTAAGGAAAGAAAATTCTCCTCACTACCTTGACCAAAATCACCAATGTTAACCCCCGTTAATACCACCTCGTTGACCGAAGTGGCAGCAATTTTTTTTGCTTCTTCAATTGTTTTTAATAGGCTAGCGTTCCGACTGATGCCACGCGCCAGTGGAATGGTGCAAAAAGTGCAAAAATAATCACATCCGTCCTGTATCTTAAGAAAGGAGCGAGTTCTGTCGCCAAAAGAAAAGGAAGGCTCAAATTTTTTGGTCGCTTTGATATTTTGTGAATCAACATACACGGATTGCTGATTGTCAATTTCTCTTTCAATGTGTTCTAGTACATTAAATTTTTCGTTTGCACCCAGTACCATGTTTACACCGGGTATGGCAGCAATTTCATTTGGCTTTAATTGCGCATAGCAACCTATAATTGCTATAAAGCTTTCTGGATTTATTTTCTTGGCACGACGTACTAACTGCCTACATTTTTTGTCGGCATTTTCTGTTACTGAACAAGTATTAATAATAAAAACATCCGGACATTCTTCAAAATCAACTTTCGCATAGCCCGAGTGTTCAAACAGGCGACCAATAGTGGAGGATTCGGAAAAATTCAACTTGCACCCTAAAGTATAAAAAGCTACTTTCTTAAATTCAATCATTATTTGCAAAATTAAAGGTATTCCATTAATTGACAAACTTATTTATTGAGTAAAAGGTGTGTTAAGGGCACAAAATAAAGATTAACTTTGTAAAAATTCTAAAATGAAAGTATTCAACAATATCCTCGAAACAATTGGAAACACCCCTATTGTTAGAATTAATCGCTTGGCAGTTGGCGTTAAAGCCCAAGTTTTTGCAAAAATTGAAACCACTAATCCTGGCAATTCTGTCAAGGATCGCATGGCAATTAAAATGATTGAGGATGCTGAAAAATCAGGTTTATTAAAGCCTGGAGGGACCATTATTGAGGGTACATCGGGCAATACAGGAATGGGTTTGGCATTGACAGCTATAATCAAAGGGTATAAATTAATTTGTGTTCTAAATGATAAACAGTCGAAGGAAAAGATGGATATTCTTCGTGCCGTGGGTTCTGAAGTAGTGGTTTGTCCAACGGCTGTTGAGCCAACTGATCCAAGGTCTTATTATTCAGTATCAAGGCGCTTAGCCACTGAAATTCCAAACTCTTGGTATGTAAATCAGTATGATAATTTATCCAATCGTACGGCGCATTACGAGCAAACAGGACCTGAAATTTGGGAACAAACAGAAGGTAAAATAACGCATTTTGTGGTGGGTGTTGGCACTGGAGGAACGATTTCAGGGGTTGGTAAATACTTAAAAGAAAAGAATCCAAGCATTAAGATTTGGGGAATTGATACGTATGGCTCCGTATTTAAAAAATACAAGGAAACAGGCATTTTTGATGAAAATGAAATTTATCCATACATCACTGAAGGAATAGGGGAGGACATATTGCCGGCAAACGTTGATTTTGATGTGATTGATTTATTTGAGAAAGTAACAGATAAGGATGCCGCAATTTACACGCGACGTTTGGCGAAAGAGGAGGGTATTTTTGTTGGGAACTCTGCAGGTGCTGCGATTAAAGGATTATTGCAATTACAAGGGCAACTTACGGAAGATGATGTGGTGGTAGTTTTATTTCACGATCACGGCAGTCGCTACATTGGTAAAATTTTTAATGACGATTGGATGCGTGAACGAGGTTTCTTAGAAGAAACTTTTGTCACTGCAAAAGATTTAGTGAACAAGCATGGAGATAGGTCGCTGGTTTCTTTGTATGCTGAGGAATTGGTTTCACATGCTATCGCTGCTATGCGTAAGTTTGGCATTTCTCA